>Ga0182011_10004090_pt1 | contig 11777 bp, 8 predicted proteins | sample 711E1DmetaG_FD_120481 | JGI IMG/M metagenome (GOLD analysis project Ga0182011, IMG submission 120481) | Permafrost microbial communities from Stordalen Mire, Sweden - 711E1D metaG | ecosystem: Environmental > Terrestrial > Soil > Wetlands > Permafrost | place: Sweden: Stordalen | collected... | reverse complement strand
GCGTTGCTCGTTCACGATGCCGAAGACGACTTCCAGTTCATCGTCCTTGGCGAGCCTGAGCAGCCGGTCTGTGTGGCCGACCTGCGTTTCACGGGCTGCCGTCTTGAAGGCTTTCTCGGGCGTGGGCTCATCGGGCAGCAGTTCGATGGGTAGAGAGCCCTGGACCCAGAGCTTGGTCAAGTCGCCGCGAGAGACAGATGCGTTGACGAGTTCCCACCACAGCAGGTCGCCAAGGGGCTGGCCCCCGTGGTTCGTGTTGCGTCTGATTAGATCTAATTCGGTCTGCATGGTTCTCCTTTCGGTTGGTTTGATTGCATCCGCCGGGCATACCTCTGGCCTTGGTGCCGGCGGCTGGTACAGGTCGAGCCGACCTACTTGGCTGGCTTGACCGTGAATGTGCCTTCGGCCAGGGCGCGGTTGCAGCGGCGACACATGACGCTCACATTGTCGATGAACGTCTCGCCGCTATCGTATCCAGCATCACCAAGGATGATGCCGGCCACGGCGTCCATGGCATCGTCACTGGCACGTGGCAGGCGTGCTTTTCTCGATTCATCCACGAAACCCCACACGCGCAGGGCCTTGTCGGCCCTCAAGCGTCCGCCACAGCCGGGACAGGTGGCTGGCAGCTTGACCTTGCGGGTGGTGACAACAACATCAGTCACAGTGACCGTGGGCATGGCTGCCTCACCTTCCTGGGCCTGACAATGACCTCCAGACCGTCCCAGTTGATGCGCTGTTGTTGTTGAGCTGCCAGCGCCTCGCACATTTTGATCCCGATGCCGCCGGTTTGAAAGATGCCGTTGGCAGTGACGATGAAGTCCTCACCAGAGAACTCGTCTGGCCGCATCTTGCTGCAGGTGTAGGCCACGCCGAAACTGACAATCTCCTTGGGCCGGAATTTGGAGAGAAAGGCGTGGACCAGAACGGCAGCCGTCCAGGGATTCCCGCTCTCGGGTGCATAGACCCACAGGCACCTTGCTCGTGGGTCTCTCGACGTCAGGTCAGGCAGCACATGATCGAAATCGGGCCAGAACTCGAAAGTCGATTCAAGACCACGCGACGTGTGCAGCATTTCCAGCAGGAACGGTCGTTGCTGTTCGTCCTCGAAGTCGAACGCCAGCACCTCCTCGAGCCAGGCTACCTCCTTCTTCCTGGCGTTCTTGATCAAGAAACTGAATTTCGTGAAGTTGTCAGCCATGGTGGCCTCCCTTCGTGCCGCCGTTCTGCTCATGTGGCCTGGCGATGCGAGCAACCTGGTCGATGGTGTCCGGTGACCAGACGGCATCCATGTTGCCGCCGGGCCACAAGACTTCACGAATAGCTGCCAGCTCGGGACCGACCGTGGGTGATGCGGTCCCTGGGATGGCGATGCCATAGATCATCGCCCATGCGGCTTCGAGCAGCAGCATGACCACGCGGTTGCGTGGCAGCTCCGTGGTCAGGGTGAGTTGGTTGATCTCGCTGAGCAGCCGGCGTGCTACCGGGTTGTTGGCCATTCGTTCGGCCAGACAGTCCTGGCGGGCAGCCAATAGGCCATGTTCAAAGCCGGCATCGAAGAACAGGTTCTCGCGTGTGGACTGGTACAGCCCGCGTGTGTCCGCGTAGGCCATGAACGGCTTTGGATCGCGCACAGACTGGCGCAGCTCCTCGGAGAGCTTGGACAGCCGACGCTTGAACCTGATGATGACTGGCAGGTTGTTGATGACGACGTCGGCAGGGTGCTCTTTGCCGTCGATGCGTGTTTGTTCGTAGTGGCCGGGGAACGGGCTACTTGTTCCTCGGCCTGTTTTTCTTGAAGACATGGGGATACCCTTTCTCGCGGGGTTGGCACCATCGAGGCACACGTGTCCCCCAGGAACGGGGTGGCAGCGACGGGACAGGGCCACCCGCGTAAGGTTTCCCCTGCATGATTCTTATACCCGTTTTCAGCCTGGACTTGCGCTGTGCGTAGAGGAGAGTGATCCGGCGATTCCCGTCCTGACTGACGGCGGCTCTGGCGACGCCGCGATAGGGTAGACTCGGCCTGGTGGACGCCAACGGCGCTTCAGGACGCTCTGCCGGCGGTCTGATCCGCACTGCGAGCCCGCAGGCCCATCGTTGGTGGCTCGGCGTGCGCGGAGGCTATCGGTGGGAGGGCTCCTCGAACGGAAAGCACCTTCCGAAGGATTGCACATGGCGAGTACGGAGCGCGCCATGAATTGCCAGCCCAGCCTAGTCGAAGAAACATTCGCCCGCCTGCAGGAACTTGAGCAGGGGAGATTCCAACAACTTGGGGATGAGCTGCTCCCCTGGGGTATTCCTCAACTCGTGGGGCTCCGATCTTATGGGCTGACCCCGGAGGGCAAGACCCGCAAAGGCGTGCCAGACTCATTCGTTGGCCCGTCTCCCAGTACGTGTCGGGCGGCCGTCGAGTACACAACTCAGGCAACCGACCTCGAGGGCAAGCTAGGCGGGGACTACACCTCGGCACGCCGGTCCTGTCTGTCCGCCACCACTGTCGTTCTTTGCACAAACCGCTCGGTCAAGGGATTCGACCTGGATCCACTCCTTGCGCAGGCGGATGCGGATGGTGTCCGCCTCGAGATCGTCGACGGGTACACGATGGCGAAACTTCTCTGTGATCGCCAGGATCTGCGCAAACGCTTTCTCGGCATCCCAATCGGCGCGCACAACATCACGAGCCTGATCGAGGAGATGCGCGAGCGGCTTCCTGCTCTCCTAGAGGGCCATATCCCTCCCGGCGATCTCGAAGCGTGCATTGCGCGTTCAAGGGTGGACCAAGCACTGTCGAAACGCATCTCAACCGGCCGGGCGGGGACTACCTTGGTCATTGCGCCAGCGGGACTTGGCAAGACCATCTGGTCCGTCCTCGATGCGTATCGCAGCTCTGGTGCACAGCCGACCCTCTGGACGGCAGCGAGCGATCTTTCACTAGCCAGTCCAGACCCGCTCGGAGTGGCGCTCGTGCACGCTGCCTTTGGCGTTTCTGACCCCGCACGCGCAGCCGAACTAGCAGATCTCCTTCGTCGGGAGCGGTCCCTCGTTCGGATGTACCTTGACGGACTGGACGAAGTCCGAGACTACGCGGACGTGACGCGCGCTGTTCACGTCTTTCGCGCTGGGGTACTTGCGCAACACACCCACCTTGTGCTGCTGGCTCGCAGTGGCGCCGAAGATGCTCTTCGCGCCAGTCTAGGCCGCATCCAGCCGGAGTTGTTTGAAAGGCTCTCCGAGGCGCGGATAGTCCTTGAGCCTTTCTCGGAAGAAGAAATTGCAATGCAGCTTTCGCGGCAAGGAGCAACTGCGGCCGAAGTCCGACAGGTAACGGCGGCGCTCCCACACGAGCTGCGGGGCAACCCACTCTTCGCACGACGATGCCTGGATCTTCTTCGCTCGGGCAGTCTCCTAGGCGCGGCGGGGTCGGACATTGTCGGTGTCATCTGCGAGCACTTCGTGAATGACGTATCCAGACGCCTATGTGTTGACGGTGTAGGTCCGTCTGCACGAAGGGTTCGGGATTTCCTGGAGGAACTCGCGTTGGCCGCTCTCCGGAGTGGCAACAACGCCGTTACCACAGATGCCATCGACACCATTCCTGGTGGCGACATGGTCGGTGACAACACGCTAGTCGGTCGAGCGCTTCAAAGCGGCCTCCTGGCTCGTCGAGAGAATGATGCTGCTTTCAAATTCAGCCATGCCCTGTTTCTTGAGCATTTTGCGGCCAAGGGCGTCGAGCGTCATGGGCAGGCACGCTGGGAGGAACACCTGCCGTCGTTGGCCACCGCTGCTGGGCGGCAGGTTGCCGCCCGGATCGGGCCCTTCATCTCGCATCCAACGCAGCTCGCACGAGCGCTCTTGTCGGTAGATGGACTTGCGGCGTGTGAGTTCGCGGCGAATGTGAAGGAACCGATCGATGTAGACGTCCTCGATCCGCTCCTTGGATTGGTAAGAGAACTCATTGCGAGCCGGTTTCCGTCCGACCGCGCTCGTGCACTCCGGTTGCTAGCTGGCTTCGGGCCCAAAAATCGCGGGGCTGTTAAGTGTGCAGTATCTTGGTGGAACGCCCTACCTGAGGAGAAAAGGCGGCGTTGGGTACATGCGGGCGCCGACCTGTTTCTGAAGCTTCAGGTCGAGGCCGCAGCTGAGCTTGTCCTATTTCACAGAGCACTGCTCTGGCCGTCGGGCATGCCCTGGTACGAACCAGAGTTTGTGTATCGTGTGCAAGACCTCCCTGTCGGGTTTCAAACACTCCTTCAGAAGCATGCGCGCCGCCAACTGGAAAGGACGTCTTCGGCGAGCGCGCGATCGGCTCACCCGCTGATCATGCTACTGGCAATTCTTCGCGACAGGTGGCTGGTGGACTACCTCCAGCACAGGATGGCCTCCGAAAAGATGCTGGACAGCGAGGCCCACCGTGCGCTCATCTTTCTCAACACGGCCGAGTCCATCGACGTCTTCGCCGAATCGGTCGACGCTCACCTCGAAGCTCTACAGGCAATCGACGCCTCGATCGATGCAAGCCCTAGCAGCGAGAAGCTGGAGTCGTCAACCGCTTTGTGGCACCGAATCGTCATCGCATCCACCGATGTCGGAATGTATCCCCACGACCGGCTGGTTGATCTCGTCGAAGCCTCACTCGAGAGTAGTCGACGTGACCACGTAGCGTTTGGCTTCCAGTGGGCTGAGTATCTCAAGAATCCCGTGCTGCTCGAAGCCCATGCAGCGGCCCTGGCACGCTATCCCGAAAGCACGATGTCGTTGACGACGAGTATGGTGCGAAAGCTTCTGGAGACGTTGCCATTCTCCAAGATACGCGAGATCTACGACCAACACGGTGCCCACGTGAAGAGACAGATTGTGCGCCACCTGCACGAGATTCCGGGGCCAGACGTTGAAACCTTCTTGATCGAGCGGCTGGAAGAATCGGAGCACCGCTTCAGCGCTATCCAGTCACTCGGAATTCTGCATGCTGTGCGCGCCGGACCAGCGATCCGCCGCTGGGTTGTAACCCCCGAAGCCCAAATCAAGTGGATTGCGGTGGAAGCGCTAGGACGCCTGCGCCACGCCCCTGCGCTCGCCGATCTGGTGGAGGAAATGCGATGTCTTCTGATGCGTCCGCAACCGGAGCGTGATGAGAATCTAGAATTCTATTTGATCAATGCGGTCGGGAGAATAGGGGGCGCCGACGCCCACAGCATTCTCGAGTGGGGGTTCCCCCGGTCTCACTTCCCGGAACGCGTGCTCGAGGCTCTTTTTCGACGGCAAGATCCTGAAGCTGTCGAGTTCGCGAAGCGGATTCTGTCGGTTCATGGAGCCGCACGCTCAATGTTGGCATCTGCCATTGCCGCTCCCGACCTCGACGAGCCGCACCTGGTTGGGAGAATTGCGCCAGCTTGGCTGAGAGACGAGACATTGCTGGAATACGTTCTCGCCGAGGCCGGCGATTGCGTCGTTCGTGGCTCCACCGATGGACTTCGCAACCCGATTGTTGCCGTGGCCGCATTCGACCTCGATCGAGCCAGGAGGTTTTTGGAGGAGACAGCCTCGCGTGCACTATCCGAAGGAGAAAAAACGGGAATGGCGGTCGACCCAGTCATGGAAGCCCGCCGAATTCTCGGCACGAGGGGCCACCCCCAGTACTCCCGCATGATGATCGACGGCGAGCTGACGCGAGCGGGAACAGCGCAATTCGTTGGCAGTTGGACATTGCGGCGGCTCCAAACCTGGCCACCAGCGCAGGTCCGCGATGCGCTGCTGGCCCGGTTGAGAGACCCTTGTGCTCTTTCTACCTGTCTACTGTGGCTGTTCCAGTGGTTTGCGGAGGCAGAGGACCGTGTGCTCTTCGAAGAACTGGAGAAGAACTCCAATTTGGCCGTGGCCGATCTCGCGCATTCCATCCTATCCAGGCCGTTAGGACTAGACGTGGTGGGCTAATGCGCCGCTCATGCCCTGTGCCCTCAGTGTCTCCAAATTGCCTTGGTCAGCGGCGCGGCGGCGCTGCGTTCAGCGCTTGCCGGCGCAGCCGCCAGTTGGGGAAGCGCCGATCCATGAGCGCGTTGAATCGGTCGTCGTGGTGGCGGGTGAGCAAATGCGCGAGCTCGTGGACCACGATGTATTCGAGGCATCGGGCCGGCTTCTTCGCCAGCTCCAGGTTCAGCCAGAGCCAGCCAGCTACCCGTAGCGTCAACACCGCACGACAGTTGATCCCTTCCCAGGACACACAACAAAGCCTCGCGCCCGAACTTGTTTCACTCGCTGCCGTTCGTCCATTGAGACTGCAGCCGCGAAATACCACAGTGCTGCTTTTGCGATTCGTCCAAGTTGGAACGCACCTCGGCGCAGGCTTGCCACTAAGACCGGCGAGTAGAGATGCGACGACCCGATCGGGTCGTCGTCAAAGAAGACGGCCAATCGATGTTCGATTTCGTTCCTCAGTATTCGAAGCTCCTTGTACCTTCCGAGCCCGACGTCCATGGACTCAGCAAGTCGGTAGAGAGCTGCTATTGGAGGGGTGGCACGTCTCCTGATGGAAGGCTGGATCTCACCCCTGCTCCGCGGAAAGCCCTTCTGGTTTGACTTTCCCCAGACATTGTCGAAGGTGACGCGGTTTGGCGCATGCCCCAAGCGGAAGCAGTTGTTCATGCTGGTCGCGATCTGACCGAGCAGTCGGTAGAAGCCCGTGGCTGCGGACGCCAGCAACCCGATTGGGAGGTTCGCTGGTTTGGTCCGTGAACCGGCGTTCTGGATGACGTGGCCTGCGAATTCGTCCTCGGCCTTCAATGATGCTTGGCACAGTTGCCACCTGGCCGTGCTGTAGGTGAGGATCAACGCGTTCAAGATTGCGTGTACGTCCTCGGTCGGAATCCTTCGCCTTGACGACGTAAGAAGACCCGGGAGCGGATAGATATCGAACAATTCCGGGTTCTCGACGCGACAATAGGGACAGGGATTCAGCGCGAGACGCTGCGACCAGATCCACTCAGAATGGGGAGAGCCTTTGCGGCGGCGCAGATTCTTCGCAGGCGGAAGACGGCCCCTCAGATTGTCGATCACCCTCTTGAAGCCGACCGCCGCAATGGGATCATCGGCCGCGAGGTCGTAGGCTCTCTGATATGAATCAAGTGCCGCGTAGAGAAGGCCAGCGTGGCTATCACCCAGCCAGATGCTCATCCCCATGAGGGCGGACCCTCTGAAGGCGAGAGCGTTGTAGTGGTCGGGGTGATTTCTGAGCAGGTCGTCAAGCTCATCGAGTCCCTCCACCCAACGCCCCTGCCGGAGAAACGTATTGGCAAGATTTGCGCGGAGATCGGGAAGGGTCAGGCGCTGCGCCGCTTCGTCGTAGTGGCTGACAGCTTCTGCCAAGCTTGCCCGTGTCCCAGGCCCAACACCCCTCTCAAACTTGCCGATGGTAGCGTAGGCGTTTCCGACGTTGTAGTGAACGTGGCCGAGAGCACTTGGCGGCCATTTGGCTTCCAGGGAGAGGAGTATTTCTCGCCCCTCTCGGGCCAGTGAGGGCATTCCGAGCAACTCTGAGGCGTCGATCAGGATGGCAGCAAGCGCCGCCTTGGCTTGGGGACTGGCGTCTCGACGCGAGGCCCGTCTAGCTGCGACCAGAGCGCCTCTAGGATTTCCTGCGACCAGCAGCTGCTGAGACTGCTGAAATTCTTCAAGGCTGGCGCTCATGGGGTCACCTACTCTGCCGGCGGCTTCTCCGCCGTCGTGTATCCCTGGTCTGGGTGCGTGGGGTTGCCGGGGTAGCGGAGGGCCATCTTTCCTTCTTCGACCAGCGCGGACAGGTAGTGGGTGCGCAGGGTGGTCGGTGAGCGACCGGTGAGCTTGGCGAGTTGGGCCAGGGTGAGGGAACGGCCTTGGCAGAGGCGCAGCAGCGTCGCTCGCATCACATCGGGCGAGACGCGTCGCTTCTGCTGGAGTGGGGCGGCGATGGCCTCCAGCGCGCTGGCCTCTGCGCTAAGCACGGAGTCGTTGTGCTCGGAGCTTAGGCCGTTGTGCTCGGAGCTTAGGCCATTGTGCTCGGAGCTGGGCCTGCTGTGCTCGGAGCTGGTCGCGTCATTCCCAGCACCAGGCGGCGTATCACCTGCTGGTGCGACCTGCGGCGTGGCCGAGGCGCCCAAGAACGCAAGACCAGGCTCCTCGGCCGGGGGCTCATCTGGGAAGAAGTAGCAGGTCGCTTTGTGGGCCCCTGAACTCTCCAGCATCCGTCGCTGCACCAGCGACGCGAGGGCCAACGTGACGTCACGGGGATGGGCAGACGTCATCTCGTGAAGCCGCCCATGCGTGACCTTGCCCTCCACGGCGACCGTCGTCAGGGCCAGCTTCTGGACTTCGGTCAGATGGCTGAAGGTCGCGCCAAAGCGTTGCTCCATCTCGGCTACCACCTCTGGCGGCAGCAGACTCACCGTGCGCATCTGGCACAGCGTCTGCTCAAGCGGAAAGACGCGCTCTTCAAGCTCGGGAGCCCGCCAGTGCTGCTGGCGCCAGGCCGAGTAGATCCTGACCAGGCCAGACCCCGCCTGCTCCCCCAGTCCCACGTGTCGAAACATCCCTTGCAGCAAGCGGTTGCGACAATCGGTGTGGCCACCTTGGATTGCCAGCTCGACCGGCAGCCGCAGCGTACCGGGATTGCGGAACCCAAACATGTCCGGCCGCTTGACCACCAGCACGGACGCCCGCCCCGAGTAGTCCGCGTGGATCAGGGTATTCACCAGCGCCTCACGAAGCGCCTCGTGAACTGGCGATTCATCGACGCGTGTGTCGCCGGTCAGGCGGAACGGAACCTTCAGGTCGCGAACCAGGCGCTGAATCACAATCTGGTAAAAGTCGAACAGGTTGCCCGACCACGTACCGTCCGGCGTTACTCGGTCCACCCAGCGACTATCTGCGCGGGCCTCGGGTCGCTCCTGATAGTCGAGCATGAAGAAGGGGAAAACCTCGCGGATCTCGGGGTAGCGACCGAACATCAGCAGGCCCGCAGCCGTCAGTCCAGCTTTCTTGGTTTCGCGTTCGCGTCGCCAGCCCCCAATGAGGCGCAGGAACTCGCGGTCATCCTCGCCGTTCCATGGGTGGTCGGGTTTCTTGGACTTGAAGTGATTGCGGTAGCGCGAGAACGAGGTCACATCAAGATCGTCGAAGTCGTGGTGGTAGAGGATGCGTGAGTCACGCGATTCCTCGACCTTGTCAGCCAGCATCCGCGTGACCACCTCGTCCGGACAGCGGTAGTCGCCTTCGTGGTTTCGGATGAAGGTGCCGCCAAGCGGGTTCTTGCCGACGAAGACTGGGCGCTGCTGCCGGGTAGCCCTTGGCACCCGAACCTCGATGACGTTCTTGCCTTCGATCTTCAACAACTCGACGGAGGCGTTTGACAATAGGTTCGCGCTGACCCGCTCGCGGTTGTTCAGCCCATCCCACAACGCACGATGCACACGCTCTACGTCTGGCACGCCGATGACTTCGAAGACATGGCCCTTCTCCTTCACGCCAAGCAAGACGACCCCACCGTCCGTGTTCGCCATGGCCGAGTAGGACTCGAAGAAGGAAACCGGCAGCTCGCCCCGGCCCTCCCGGCCAGTCGCTTGCTTGGCCTCAAGGTCGAAGCCTTCTTTGAGCTGCGTGAGTTCGGCGAGCGAGATCGATTTCATGGCTGGCTACGAGCGGGCGGCGCGGACCTTCTGTCGACCGGGGATTCTAGCGCCGGCTGGGGACGAGGGTTTCACACTGGCGGCCGTCTTGGCGGCACGCAGACGCTCAAGCAGAGTGAACGCTGGTTCATCGTTGGGGTCTTGGGGCGCCAGCTCGCCGCGAAAGGCTTTGGCTAGGATGGACGACTGCAATGAGGCGAGGTCAGCCTGGGCACCAGAGATTGCGTCGCCAATGGTCGCGATGGAGGCAAGACGTTTCGTCGTCCGCAAAACGATCTCCTCCTGTTCGGCGGGGGGCGGCAGAGGAAAGGGCATGGCTGCAAGACGTCCTGCCCCGAGGTGCGCAATGTTTGTCGTCCAGCTGGCTATCCTACTGAACCTGCCGGTCTGAAGATAGGCGCGGAAGACGAGCAGGGCGAACTCGGGAAGCACTCGGGCGGTCGCCCGAAAGCGCACCAGCGTGTTCTGGAAGCAGGCTCCGGGTACCTCGCCCCGATAGATAGCGGGCCGGCCAACAAGGTCCAGGCTCTGTCCTTCGTTCAGGAGAACGTCGCCGGATTCCAGTCTGAACCGTTTGAACTCTTCCGGCGAAAAGTTCATCGCCATCACGTCCCCAGTGTCAATTCGATCCTCGAAAACGTTCGCGACGCGCAGATAGGGATGCATGTGCGGCCCAGAATGGTCCTTGGGTGACCGCTGGCGGCCAAGCTGGACCTCACCTGCCTGGTCGACCCGCACCCAGTTCCAACCGGCGGGGATTTCCCAGAAGCCAGCTGTGCCAGCTTTGGCGCTCGCGCTCGCGCTGCTTCTCTTCCGCAAATCACTGGTCAGGTCCCCTCGAAGTGCAACGACGAAGAGGGACTGGCGAAGCTGGTCGAGGAGCGGGGGAATGGCGACCAGGACTTCCTTGGCTCGGCGGCTGCGGGCGAACAGGGACTCGATCTTGGCGACGATGCGACGCTGCTCGGCGATGGGCGGAAGCGGAATCTCGTACTTGGCCAGGGACGTACCGGTGAAGTGCTTGATGGTCGTGCCAGTGAACGAGGGTTCAAGAGCGCCACGGTCCGCGTCTGCCTTGAGGTGATACACGAGCCACTGCGGCAACAACGCTTTCGAAGGGCGGACACGATGAATCGCTTTCTGGAACTTCATCGCCGAAGCGCGGCCGTCCCACACCGCTGCGCGCCCCGGCTCTCCACCCTCGCAGACAAGGACATCGTCGGCACAAAGACCGTAGCGCTCCATCTCCCGCACGTCGAAGAACATCTCCTCAAGGTCCGACGTGTCGACGCCAAACCAGCGCACATTGATATTGCGTAGATAGGGCAGCTTGCGGCCGGAGGTGTTCTTTGCCCGGTCGAGCATCTTGCCAAGGCACGCCTCGGCCACTTCCGAGAGCGGACGTTGGCTCCAGCCGGGCGGAAGATGGTTCACTCGTCCGCCCCCAGGTCGACTCGCAGCGCTTCCATCTCTTCTGTCGCCGTCTGTAACTTCCCAACGATCTTGGCCGCAATCTCCCCGGGTTCGGGCAGGTCGTCGGTGTTGCCCAGGCTGTCGTCCTTCAGCCAGGTGATGTCCAGGTTGTCGCCGCGCTTGACGATCTCTTCACGGGTGAACTGCCGGAAGTGGCCGGTCTCGCCATGGTCCTTGCGCTTCGCCTTGCCCAGCGGGTCCGAGCCAAAGCACTTCTCGAACTCGGTGAAGTGCTCGCGACCGAGGGGTGTGCGCTTGCCGAACGCATCGGCGTTGGTGCGCATGTCGTAGATCCAGACGGCCTTGGTATTGCCCTTATCCCCCTCGCCACGGGTGAAGAACAGCACGTTGGTCTTTACACCCTGCGCGTAGAAGATGCCGGTGGGCAGGCGGAGAATGGTGTGCAGATCGCACTTTTCCATCAGGTCGGCCCGAATCTGACGGCCCACCTTGTCCTCGAATAGCACATTGTCCGGCAGCACGATGGCAGCCCGGCCGCCTGGGAGCAGACCCCGGTAGACGTGCTCCAGAAATGCGAGCTGCTTGTTCGATGTGGAGAACGTGAAGTCGTCACGCGAGGGCAGACCGCCGCCTTTCTTGGTCCCGAACGGCGGATTGGTCAGGATGACGTTCGCTTTGGGCAGG
>Ga0182011_10004089_pt1 | contig 11777 bp, 9 predicted proteins | sample 711E1DmetaG_FD_120481 | JGI IMG/M metagenome (GOLD analysis project Ga0182011, IMG submission 120481) | Permafrost microbial communities from Stordalen Mire, Sweden - 711E1D metaG | ecosystem: Environmental > Terrestrial > Soil > Wetlands > Permafrost | place: Sweden: Stordalen | collected... | reverse complement strand
CTTTCTTCAGCAAGAGGCGCAACACTGCGCCCGAGCTTGAGTATATTCTGGGCTGCGTTAATGTCGCGGTCGTGGACAACTCCGTGTTTCTACCCCTGCGCTTCTTGGGCGCTTCTAAAAGGTCTTTCTTCAGCAAGAGGCGCAACACTGCGCCCGAGCTTGAGTATATTCTGGGCTGCGTTAATGTCGCGGTCGTGGACAACTCCGCAGTCAGAACAAACCCATTCTCTTATTCCAAGGCCTGCGATACCTTTCGGCCTCGACTCAGGGCGTAGCCCACAAGCCGAACAGGTCTGGGTAGTAAATCTTTCGTCGACTTCTAAGTAAGATGCTGAGTGCCTACTGGCTTTATAATTCAACATCGACCTGAATGTGGTCCAGCCCGCGTCTAAGACGCTCTTGGCCATCTTAGTCTTGGCTAACTGGGACGCACTCACGTTGCCGACTACTATTAAACAATTGTTTTTGATAAGTTTGTTTGACTCCTTGTGTAGGTAATCCTTCCTTACATTTTTAATCTTATCGTGTAAAACCTTAACCCTCTTTTTGTTATTGGCTCGTTGAGCTATTCCAAGTTTTTCCTCTAACTTACGGTAACTCCTGGGGTTTTCTATCTTTTGCCCATTACTTAAAGTAGCTAAGGTTTTGAGTCCTAAGTCGATGCCTACCTTACCTTGACCGTGTTCTTGGTCTTTTTCTACCTCAACTTGGAAGCAAACATACCAACGACCTCTGGAGTCTTCCACAAAACAACCGCCCTTAGCTCCTTCGGGAATTGGGCGGCGTTTTGTTCCAAAAACCTTGTAGGTTCTACCCAGATAAGTTATTGAATTTCCAGTAATTTGCCTAGATTGCTTAAGAAAAGGTATCCAACCCAGAGACTTCTTGGGACTAGAAGACCTACGGAACCTTGGGTTCTTTTTGTGCTGGTCTCTGGACTTTACAAATTGTTCGCAAGTACCATAAATAGATTGGCCATGAACCCCAAGGTCCTTAGAGGTGTTCCCGGTAAGCTTCTGGAAGTCGTACTGACTTGGCCAATTCCTTGCTAAACCAAACTTCCAATCTTGCTGGATTTTTCTTTGGGTACTTACCAAATAATTCCAAACTTGATTTATGGCAAATACATGCCTACGTAAGGCCCTTAAACCTTGATTAGATTTGATGCGATATTTGTAGGTGAGAAACATCCTATCCTAACACCCCAAAGATTGAGTTAGGCTACCAATTTTTAACCTCTCTGAGCTTTAAGGACGTCGTACCCATGCGTTATATAAGTGATTTTACCCGATGCATCAAATCCGTATCCGGGGAGTACAGTAATTAATGAACACCTACAATGTGGGTGTTGACCCGACATGCAGGGAATTTCACTACCTCTCTTTGAATATCCAGCGCTAACTTCGCTCAATTTATAAACACGAGGAGTGATTCCGTCAGGCAGTAGATGTACTTTCTTGCATGATGCACAAAGTAAAGAATCCCTTATTGGAATGAACGCCACTATAGGGTCACTCACGCCCACCAAAGTATTGGTTTTAGTAATTGCATCTAGCGTGCCAACGTTTCTAGTCCTGGTAGCTTCTGTTGCCGCAATTCTTTTAACATCGGCCGTCACCTTTTTCATAACTTCCGCTAGCTCACCCCCTAAAACAACTTGGGGGTCAACCTTACGGCCATGCAACTCCGCATCGGTAATAAATGACTTGACTGCATTAATTAATTGGGCCTTAGCCTTGGCTTTAGTAGCGTCCAAATAAGACTCTGTTGTAGATACTAGATGCTCTCTTAAATCGTCGCGTGGCTGCGCCCCCTCAGCCAGGCTCGACGAATCGAATAGCCCTGGTATGGAGAGACCATGCCGGTGCCCAAGGGGCTCTGTCGTCACCCTAATCATTAACTGCTTAGGGCCATACTGGCGCCCCAAAAGACGCGCTTTGGCCCTATTGAAAAGATGATCGACGGCCCTCCCAATCGTAGCTATGGCCGTTTTACCCAATAAATAACGCATTAGGGCTTAGTTTTTAGGGGCTGGTGAAATTCGGCCACTTCTAAAATGGCTTTAACAGCTTCGTCAGCGTCGCCCATAAACCCTTTGACAAAATAATCGACGGTTTTTTCTTGTTGCGCAATGAGTCGTCTTTTGTCAGGTGGCAGCTGAGCTTCATTCTTCCGCAGTAAATCAAAAGCTTGGTCAACAGACCTAGCTAATTCAGTACCCTGGCCACCCTGAGGACTCTGGCCATTAGGAGCCTGGGGGCCTCCAGGTTGTTGAGAGTTGGAGTCTTGACTCGGCTGGCCATCAGATTGGTCTTGACCCTGACTCGGTTGCCCAGGTTGCCCTTGCTGTGGTTGGACTTGCTGTGACTGGACTTGCTGTGACTGGGCTTGCTGTTGCTTGGCCATTTCCATTTGCTGTTGCATTTGGTACCACTGGAAAAACATCGGGTCCCTTCGGTAAGCTAACGCAGGGTCTTTAGAGGCTCCCTGAATACCACAAAACTTCTCTAGTATCTGGCCAACAGTAAAATACTGGTCTAGATATGACTTGTAGATTTGGTTTAATGGTAACGTCCCGCCCCATTCTTGCGTCATTGGCTTCTTCTCAACGCGCTCTAGGACGTCATCAAATGTCATCCAAATCTGCATGTCTTGTTGAGTTCTAACAGCTTCCTTTTCGGCGTTGTCTGTTTCTAACCCAACAAACTTGAACTGGCACTTATCAACCAAATTGGGAGCAATTAAAGGTAACAAGTGTGTGTTAATGAAATCTTCGAAACCGGCTAACAGCGGCCTAATACCAACATCACGCGCTGCCTCAAGCTTGAATTCGGGATTAGAATTGTGAGTTATTACGCCATCAACGACGAAAGCGTGAACGTCGTCAAACATTTCAACATCGAACATTTCGATATCTTTGCCCAAATCACAAACTGCGATCACTGGCTCGATATTATAATCATCAAACCAAGGCGGGGCCATAACCCCACTTTCACTCATTATTCTTCTCAGAAATTGATAAGAAACAGTTTTCTTTCCATTAAGAATAGACACCGTTGCGTCTCTAACTCCTTTCGTAAGTTCCTTAAAACCCGGAGTAGATAAACAGGGAGCTAGGCACTTTTTTACAACAGCAAAAGACGGTTTATCGTTACTCCAACTTTCGACCGTCTTGTCCGGTTGTTTCCAAGACTGAATAAAACCGACTTGATTCCAAAAAGCTTCTCGATCTTTAATGAAAAGTTTGTGACTAAATCTTTTCCCACCAAAACCATCGCGGGCATACCCCTTGGCTGGTAATGTTCGAATTCCTAATCCAATTAGCAATTGGCGGACCTGGTCTCTAAGGATATCGTTTTGAATAGTAAGGGCGACACTTCCTCTATCGTTCAATTTTCCGCCATCAGCAGAAAACAAGCCACGCAAAAACGCTTGTCTATAAGGAACAGGCAAAACGTGGAGCTTTGCCGGGATTACTTTACCATTAATTCCTCTACTTGATGGCTGAAAGCCGAAATCTATTAACCAACGATAAAAATCGGTGTCGTAAACCGTATTCCGGATTCTGTTTAGAGCGATTGACTTACAGCCATATTGAACGGCTTTCTCTTCCCTTTCTTCTTCAGTTAGAAACTTTTCCTCGTGGTGGACCTTAAGTCCCCAATTAGAAAGGATCTTTTCTTGTTTCTCCCAAATATCCCTCTCTTTATCTTGATGATAAAACAAGTGGATTTTAGCCCCAACCCGTTCTCTTTCCGCAACCAAACAACCGTCGCCAGTTAACCACCCCAAAGTTTCCATTACTTCCAAAGTAAGCTTTCTTCCTCTAAAAGAAGGAACCAGTTTCTCATTTCCGACCACAGGCTTTCGGCTTACAAGAACACCATCGCCAACCAGCAATTCCGATTGATGCTTCCAATCTAATTCGCCACATTCATTAATAACTCTGAACCTGTGGTCAGGGGAGGTTTGGAGCTTTACTCCACAAGCCAACTCGGTCTCTACCAAACGCTTCATCCCGGACTTGAAAGCCCGACCTTCGCCCCACCTGTCGCCACTCCAAAAGAGTCCAGCCCGTTCTCTTTTGTCTCCTACAAAGTGCCCAATTTCTAATAGACCGTATTCAGTAATGATTCTAGACGTAGGAGAAATACATTCTGACAAAGCCTGTGAATTAGTCCCTCTGGAAAGGTAAGACCAACCCGGTAATTCCTCAGGAGACATTAAGAAAGCTGTAAGAATTTCACGACAATTCATATCAGAAAGGAACTGGTATTCCATGTCCCTGCCCGCTCCAGTATCTAATGACTGCCACTGAATCTCTTCGTCTACCCCACAACCAAAGCACGGCATCCTAAAAGAATTTTGAACGTTGTTAATAGAAGCATTGAAATTCTGTTTAATGGCATGTAGGGTTTGTGGCGTAGCATCGTCAGACTTAATGACCAACATCCCTTTAGAGGCCCTTCCATTTTGGAACCACAGCTTGTTAAGGGTTGTGATGTTTATATGGGTAGTTACAGCGGAAATTACGGTATCGAGGGGGGTCACAGGAAATCCAGCGATCTCAACGTCCGGGACTGCAAAGAAGTTGTAAACCAGCATTTCGTCACGTGTAAACACTTCTTTTGGAGTCGTATCTACAACTTGAACCCAGGAATACTCTTGATTATCAAATTTCTCTCGAATTAGTTTTTGTCCCGTTACTCGACAAAGTAGGTTATACGCTTCGTCACGGATGGATTGCAATGCTGATTGATTATGTGTGGCTGGGTAAATTGTACCTGAATCGGTTGCGACAAAGTGGTGGAAAACTGGCTTGTCCGAGCCGTCGAGGTTTTGGGCCCAAACAATTTCGGTTGCTATCCTTCCACAAACAATAGCCGACCTAGTCGAAAGTGAAAGGTACTCGGCGAAAGTAGCTTGATGTTCATCAACGATTCCTTTGGTGTTGCCACAAGTAGAAAACAGGTCAATAGCATCTTGAATTTCTTTCTGGAGTTCCTTTTTACCTTTCTCATCTAGCTTATCTAATAGACCCGTATTGGGCTTGATAAGGTATCCCAACGAAAAACGGTCTGGACGTGGTCTACCGAAAGAGGCAATATGGTTTTGACGGGCTCTAACAATATTGGCAACTAGAGAATCCTGGATGGCAATTCTTTTTAGAATTGTATCGGGGATCAGCCTCATTTTGGCTTTATAGACCCCGGCATACTGATTAATCTGACTAGGATCCGCTTCAAACGCAAGGCGCTCTATAGTTCCTTGCCCATTAAGGATATTGATAATCGACTTAGAAAAAGACGGCTTCTCTTCCGGAATCCCGCGAGCTACTAAGGCTTTCTTTGCTAGCTCAAGGTGAAGTTCTTCTTCATCCTGGACATAGATTAAACGTGACTCTTTTTTATTTTCAGCCATTCTTGCCTACTTAGAATAAGACTTGTAATCTACAGGCACGCCCAGGAAACTTCCCTTACCCTTAGCGTGAGGCCCTTCAGTAACCTCAGGATTTTTAAGTCTTTCCTTGGCGGCCTTGGCATTTAATTCTTTTTGTTTTACGGGACTTTCCCACTCGGCCTTTAGCACTCCTTTCCCGGCGTGGAATTTGGCATGATTGGAGTGGACTTGGGCTAAATTATTGTGGTGGTCTACAAGAAACCCTATTTGGTTAACTTGCCCAGGAGGCACTCTAGACGCCATCCCGACTTTGGCTGCCGCGTCATGTAAAGCTGCACCAATTTCGTGGTGAGATACGGCATCCGGCCCCGAGGAAGCATGAGGGGAACCGAAGGTGTGGTTGTCGGCCAATTTAGACAAATGAGCGAAAGTTCCTGCTGACATATTAAGTTACTCCACTGAAATAAGGGTTACTGTACAAATTGCTGTCGACCGGTTTTTCAAACTTAGCCAATAGACGGTCCCAAATTTTTGAAAAAGACCTACTTTCCCGCAAACCCCATCGGCTAAAATTGGCTCAACACGACAAGACTCGTCAGGATTCGCGTTCATCTTCACGGCAATTTCTTGATTAGTTTCCAAGGCCACGAAGGTTTTCGCTGAAGAATAAATGTTCAAATACACACCGGCGCACGTTACAACTTCACTAGTTAAGGGAATCGAAGACCTAATGTCGACACTAGAAGCCGTCACCCGGATAATTTCGTAGGACCTTATAGCTTGTGCAGAAAAACCAGCAATCAAGTCTAAGGTGTCTCCAATTTGCACAGTACCACAACTAAAAACCTGAAACTGCGCAGCATCAGTAAGGGCCACATCGTCACTAGCGGCCTCATAAACCGTTCCCGGGGTTCGCCCTAAAGCAAGAGTAGTGTGGTCACTAGAAACCCCTAGAACAGTCCAATACCCCTCATTCATGGGGTTAAACAACGCCGTATCATTCGTAGTAATTCCAGGGATATAAACAGAATCACCAACTTGCACGCCACTAAAACTGGCCTTATTACCCAAAACCTCGGGGCCAGAAGGGTTAGAGGGGTCTGGAACTAACCCAACATTAGTTACTAAAACTGTCAGATTGCTTTGTGGTGTTACAACGATACTGTCAGTAAGGCCAAGGGCCCTGTCAACCCTAAAGACAGGAGCTGTCCCGGTACCTGTCCAAGCCAATCGATAAAGGTCTTTTGTCCCACTCAGGAGATTCAAAGAAAATTCCGTAGTCTCATTATAAGACAAATCCCTGGTACCATCAAAAACCTCAACCTCCTCAAGGGGTTGAAGTTCAAAAACTTGATTTATGGGCCTGCAAACTGGTAACGACAATAAATCACGCGACCAGTCACAAAGACGCCTTTTAGGGTTACCAGTTGGGCTAACGTCCGAATAAGCCAAGATTCTAGAGACAAAATTCATGTACGGCATGTGATAAAGATTGGGTTGGAAGTTTACTCAAAATTCCATGAAAGCCGCCCTCCCTTCCCTCTATTACCTTCAATCCCTGGTTTTTCTTCCTGTGATTTCGAGGACTTATCTTGGTCTTGATAGTAAGACCCGTAATTAAATTCGCGGCCATCTGGGGTTTGGATTACCATTCTTCTTTCTTGGGGAACCTTCTCTGCCGGCTGTACCCCAGTATGTTGAGCCACTATTTGACTCATCCAGTTGTCTTTATCATAATAACCAGACATAGGATCTGCTGGAAGGTTTGGGGATAAATCTTCTCGACTATCGCAGGCAACCGAGACGGTTCCTTTGGGTGTAAAAATGTTCATGATCATGTAGCGCAGTGCGTCATTCGAGTCATCATCCGTATCTTGAGGAACGTCCGTAGGTTTACCAGCCGAATCAGTTTTCCAGTGGTATTCCGAAATTTGTCTTATTAGAACATCGGTACCAGAATCTTCCTCTAGGTCCCTTACAATAAAAAGCTCTGGATCCCCCAAAAGTGGATTCATTTTGAAACGCACGATGTTAATGCCCGCAATCACAGACCCAGGTAGCTTTTTCCAGCGATTCATCCTGAAACCAGCACGCTTCATGAGCTTAATCATACCTGGGTCAGCCGTGTCTGGATAAATACTAAAGCCAATAAATTTAAGGGGTTCCATCACCTGAATGGTCTGAGCTGGATCCAATTCGGGTACTGAAAGTGCAGCTGTAATGAAACACAGCGGACCATCCTTAAAGCCACCTGTAAAGGCCATGCAGTGTGTGTGTCCAAAGTCTAGGCCTCCATAAGCTTCCAGGCCTCTTTCCATAAGGGCCTTAGTAAGCATCGCTTTAGTAAATTGATGTGGAAACGGCGGCAATTCACCAAACACTTTAGAGTAACATTGAGCTGGCGTTATCACATGACGAGACCTTTCGAAACGATTATATATCAGACCAATCGAAGCCGGCTTCCAACACAACAACTGCGCCTGAGCCATCTCTACGGTGTTGTTCCTGAATTGATCTTCAGTATGTTTGATAGGCTTTAGGAATCTAGAAGTACCTGGCTGCTTAGTGGCTAGCCTACCCCTACAAGCCGCGAACATCCTGCAATTAGTAACACAACCCTGAAAACACTCATCCTTGACGTACCTTTCCTTTTCCTTAAAAGGCATCATTTTATAGGTATCTTCGTCCACTACTTTCAAGTCTTCATTAGAACGATAGACAGTCAACTTGGGCAATAAAGGTAGATGTCTTTTTGCTGGACACCTTTGAGTAACATCTAGGATATTCCAATGCTTAACCATTAAGCCACTTTGATGCGCTCGGTTAATTTCGTCCTGCACAAGACCGAAAGCCGTTTTGCGGGTTGACGTAAGGACCGTCAGAGGCAACTGAGTGGTACCGTCTTCGCGATTTACAGCCGTTGGGATGTTTACCGTTTCCTGATATACAATAGGTTGCTGCAAAATGTCAATTTCATCCAAGACAAGGAGCAGGGCATGCTTCCCGTTAACTGATTGCATAGTAGCAACAACAATTTCGGCCCTATTAATTACCTCCACATATTCTTGGCCTTCTTCGGGAGATAATTCGTTGAACTCTTTTTCGGTTAAAACTAAAGAATCACCTCCCTTATGTCGGTACAGGACAATTTCAGTTTCTCTTACATTGTCCCCCCTAACGAACCCTCTAAAGTCAGGAAGCATGAAAAACTTCTTCAAATACCTTTGGGCATTTCGCGATTGCTCCTCAATTGAAGCTAGGTGGACTGTACTAACGTCAAGATGCAAAAGAGCTAGGACTTCTATTACAGATTCACATAAAGTCTTCGCCGAATCACGTGCTGCGTAATATAAAATTCTAGAAGCATCCTGATTGCCCAACCCAGTAAAATGTGCGTAAGTGTCCCACACCATATCTAATGGAGTGGATGTAGAATCCTCATCTACTATATCACCGGGCAAATCCAGGTCCAAGAAAACGTACACCCACTGCCGAAGTTCTTCGCGGGTATTACACCTACGGAAAAGATACTGGCGCTTTTCAATCTCCTGTTGCGTCATTTACCCCTCAGAAACCAAAACTAACGCCCGAACGGAAGACGAAATAGAACGCATGGACCAATGGCTGCCCAGCGTCTCCAAGAACCGATAGGCAACGGATTGTATCGAGAGTTAACTGTTCGTGCGTCTGTTGGTTCACCGTCCTATCCTCCAAACTTCTTCAGTTCTAGGGCTTTCTTCTCTTGGGCCCATTGCAATAGCTTGTCTGGAGAAATTGGTTGAGAAGGCTGAACTGAAATGTTCCCAGTATGTTCCACCCTTACATTCCTGATTTGGTCCCCCCCAGTCAATTTACCCAAAAGTTCGCCCAATTCTTTAAGCTGCCTTACAAGATTCACTGAAGTTGCTGAACCCAAATCTCGAATATTACCTGTCTGCAAAAAACGGGCAATATTATCCCCATGTTGTTTTCGTAAAGCGGCAATAATGTCGGCCGTCAATTCTAAGCCTTCTGCAGTAGCTTGAATAGCCCTAACCTTAGCTCGCTTGACCATGGTATCAAGATAAGCTCGCTTGGCCTCATACCAATCATTTTCAACGGCCATGTAAACTATCTGACCAAAACCAAACTGGAAATTCAGCTTGCGAATCTCTTCTAGGGTCTTCCCATTCAAAAAGAGAGCAAACATCCCCTCTTGAGTCGTTGGGGATATGGGGAAAGTACTGGAACCCCCTTCATTACGTTTTTCAACAAAAAAATCGTAAGCGTACTTTTCAGCTGGGGTAAGCCAATGCAATGGGTCGGACTCAACTACAACCGATTCTTCACTTTCGGGCTTTACCAGCTGGCTTACTACTGTTAGAACCTCGTCCCCGGGCTTTTCTACCATTTCTGATTCTTGTTCTATTTCCATTGTTTACCACAGGAAAGATTGCCACCCCGTTGACTTTTATCGTAAATGTCCAAGTATTTCCAAGCATTAGGGCAATACTTTTACCTAATTCTTGTAGTCGAAATCGATAGGCTTCATCAGGAACCCACCCCTTAGAATGATTGGCAATCCACAGGAAATTTACTGAATGATTCTCGATGTCTACGTGTGCCTCGGATTTTTCTAACTCTGGGTCAATTGTAAAAGGCCAAAGCTGTAAATTAAGCCTCTGGGCTTGGTGTATTACCCCAAAACGCTCCGTAAGAACCCTAAGCTTTAGAAGTTGAGTGGTAAAATCCGCCTGTTCTTTTTTAGAATCTTGGTCGGTCTGTGTCATTATTGACCCCAAAACAATGGTAAAAACTCTATCAAGCTGAAACACTCATATTTTCTTAGAGCGGCCTCGAAATCCGCGCGTTTACTAAAATCCCTGTGAGCTACCGACTCCTTTCCAAAACCTTCAAAATTTGGTAGAATTATTGAATAATTTGCTTCTAATCTTTGTCGCTCTGCAATAATTTTATCGTAAGCTTTCAAAGACATTTCGGCTGGTTTTTCCATAGCCAGAGAAGCCAAGAAACGCCCCATAGATACCAAAGGGGCACCCCCAGAACTCAGAGTATTTATTAGAGGACGTACCATTTTCTTTTGTAGACGCTCTATGCCTTTTATGTCATCCGACGGGTCGCCAAACAAAGCTTTGCAAAGGGGAATGTTTTTACAATTAGAAATTCCGTAATGCTCTACAACATCTTCCTGCGTTACAAAACGTCTTAGGTTAGGCGAAAGGATTTTAACGTTAGGCGACATAAGTGACCACAAATCTTTATCACCAGTAAGTAAAACGACTTGTTTGGTAGGAGAACACTTTTGAGCAATCCAAGCAAGGCTATCGTCCCCCTCCCGTCCTTCTTGATTAATGTGTAAGCCAGGAATGAGACGAAGTATTTCAGATACCTCTGGAACCGGATTCCAGCGGTTTGGGTCGCGCTTAGATTTATAGGAAGGAACTGTAGATTGCCTAACGGCCCTAGCATTGAGGCCATCATAGCAGAACGCAAGACACCATTTGCCTTCCCACAGGTCATTTTGCAGAACCGAAACTAAGCTTCTTACAGAGCCAAAAATATGTCCTGATTTACGACCATCGCTGGTGGCCAAAGTTTCGTGAGCGTACGCAGATCTCCACCCAAGGTTCGATACGTCGATGGCCAAAACAGCATCCGCATCGGCTGGCTTTGAGGCTATTTTTATAGGCATAACTTATCGCGTAATACTGAAATCGTCGTAGTCCCCGTACTCCTCGGTCCAAGAACATTCAGTACAAAAAGCTGGAGCAATCAGATGTCGCTTACAATTTTCACAACATTCATTCTCCCAAACAGTCTCGATGGCAACTTTGGCCACAGCTTGCGCCTCAGGTCCATTCGACAACTTTTCAATAACCGTCTCGGTAAAAGGAACCGCTATTGGGTTATGAGAATTCAGGTAATCGTTACGAGCAAGCACAATTGCCCTAGAGACGATATCGATTAATTTGTGATCCACAGTTATTCTTTCTCCAGTCTTTTATTAATAACCTCAGCGGCCTTCGTAAGCCATTCAAGGCGTTCGTCATCGTCAAAATCCCCATCGCCGTGGGGGTTCCCCTCCAGCAGTAATTCCTCCCCGCAATCCTTGTACTCCACCGTAAAATGGCCATGACGCAAACGCAAATACCCTACTTGTTGACCCAATCGGTAAACATCCATCTGTTCGGGGCAAGCACTACAAGTTAGAACGAAATCAAGGCCCCCAATTTGCACATTGGGTAACTGTGGGAAAATTTCGCAAGTTTTCTCGACAACTTTCTCCGGGACTCTATCTAACAAAGCCTCTAGAGCCCTATTCCTCAGGTACAACAAAAATGCAAGAGTAAACAGAACCGCTATAATGAACATCAATG
>Ga0182011_10004088_pt1 | contig 11779 bp, 11 predicted proteins | sample 711E1DmetaG_FD_120481 | JGI IMG/M metagenome (GOLD analysis project Ga0182011, IMG submission 120481) | Permafrost microbial communities from Stordalen Mire, Sweden - 711E1D metaG | ecosystem: Environmental > Terrestrial > Soil > Wetlands > Permafrost | place: Sweden: Stordalen | collected... | reverse complement strand
TGGGTGTGGCCGCAGCCGATGACGCGGGCGTCGGTCCGGCCGAGACGGTCCATGAAGACGCTCTCGTCGAGGCCGCCGTCGAAGCCCGCGGTCTGCGAGCCGGGCGACGCGTGGGTCACGAGGACGAGGGTGCCGTCGTTGGCGCGGAAGCGCCGCTCGGCCGGCAGGCGCCGCAGCCAGTCGACGCGTTCCGGGCCGATCGCCTCGTGGGCCCATTCCGCCGCTGCACGGTACGACTCGGGGATGCCGTCGCCGAGCCACGGGTAGGCGGCACCGTAGTCGAAGTCGGCCACCGCGATGTCGGTGTTGCCCGCCACGACGAGCGCGCCGCGCGCCTCGAGCTCGCGGATGCCGTCGATCGTCGCAGCCGGGTCGGCGCCGTTGACCGCGTAGTCGCCGGCGACCGCGATGACGTCAGGGGCCGCCGCCGCGATCGCCGCGCGGACCGCGTCGAGCGCCTGGGAGACGCCGTGGATGTCCGAGAAGAGGGCCAGGCGCGTCATCAGCGCAGCACCGATGCGTCGGGGATGACGAAGCTCAGGGTCGCCTCGCAGCAGACCTCGCCGTCCACGCTCGCCACTCCCCTGCCCCGCCCGAAGCGCCGGCCGAGCTTGTCCATCGTGACCTCCAGGCGGAGGACGTCGCCGGGCTTCACGACGCGCTTGAAGCGGCACTCGTCGACGCCGGCGAACAGCCCGATCCTGTCGCCGAAGCCCTCCTGCTTGGCGACGTAGACGGCCATCGTCTGGGCCAGCGCCTCGACCTGGAGGACGCCGGGCATGACCGGCATGCCCGGGAAGTGGCCCTGGAAGAACCACTCGGTGGCGGTGACGGCCTTGCGGCCGACGATCCGGCGCGCGTCCGCGTCGTACTCGTCGATCCGGTCCACGAGGAGGAACGGCCAGCGGTGCGGGATCAGCGCCTCGATCTCGCGGGTGGTGTGGACGGCGTCGGTCACGTGGGGCTCCGCTGCAGGGTGTCAGTGTCGCCCGTCGCCGGCGCGTCGAGCGGTGGTTGGATGCAGGCGTGCACGGGTCAGCTCCTTAGTTCCGCGGCACGAGGAAGGCCGCCGTCCCGATCCGGTCGATGAGGTTCGTCGTGACCCGCCCCTCCACGAACACCTCGTTCTCGAGCAGCGCCCGGTGGAAGGCGCGGTTGGTCGTGATCCCGTCCACCACCAGCTCGTCGAGGGCGGCCTTGGAGCGGGCGATCGCCGAGGGCCGGTCGGGCCCCCAGACGACGAGCTTGCCCAGGAGCGAGTCGTAGTAGGAGGGCACCTCGTAGCCGGCGTAGAGGTGCGAGTCGAAGCGGACACCTGGCCCGCCCGGCGCGTAGAAGCGGTCAACGCGCCCAGCCTGGGGCCGGAAGTCGTGCTCGGCATCCTCGGCGTTGATGCGGAACTCGAAGGCGTGGCCGCTCGAGGTGACGTCCTCCTGGCCGAAGCCGAGCGGCTCGCCCGCCGCAATCCGGATCTGGGTCGCCACGAGGTCGATCCCGGTCAGCATCTCCGTGACGGGGTGCTCCACCTGGATCCGGCAGTTGATCTCGATGAAGTAGAAGCCACCGTCCCGGTCGACGAGGAACTCCAGGGTCCCGACGTTCTCGTAGCCGGCCGCCACGACGGCCGCGATCGCCCGCTCGCAGAGCTCGGTGCGCGAGGCCGGCGGCAGCGCCGGGGTCGGGGCCTCCTCCACGATCTTCTGGTGGCGCCGCTGCACGGAGCAGTCGCGCTCGCCCATGTGGACCCCGCGGCCGTAGCGGTCGACGACCACCTGCACCTCCACGTGGCGGTTGTCCTCCAGCCACTTCTCCAGGTAGAGCGAGTCGTCGCCGAAGGCGGCGCGCGCCTCCGAGCGGCAGACCCGGAGGGCGGCCTCGAGCTCGCGCGGCGTGCGCACCATCCGCATGCCTTTGCCGCCGCCGCCGGCCGACGGCTTGATCAGCACCGGGTAGCCCACCCGCGCGGCTTCCGAGAGAGCGTGGGCGTCGTCGCTCAGCATCCCGTCGGATCCCGGGATCGTGGGGAGGCCGTGGCGGGCCATCAGGCTGCGCGAGGCCTCCTTGGAGGCGAAGCGCTCCAGGACCTCCGCGGACGGTCCGATGAAGGTGAGCCCGTGGGCGGCGACCGCCTCCGCGAACCCACCGTCCTCGGAGAGGAAGCCGTAGCCGGGATGGATCGCCTCGCAGCCGGTGACGATCGCGGCCGAGATGAGGGCGGACGGCGAGAGGTAGCTCCGCTTCGCGTCGGCGGGGCCGATGCAGATCGCCTCGTCCGCGAGCTGGGCCGCGAGCGAGTCTCGGTCGGCCTCGCTATACGCGACGACCGCCCCGATCCCCATTGTTCGGCAGGCGCGCAGGATGCGGAGCGCGATCTCGCCGCGGTTGGCGATCAGGACTCGTTCGAACATCAGGCGGCTCCCGGGGCGGGGGTGCCGCCGCCAGGGGCCGTGCCCGCTGCCCCAAGGTCATCGGCCGGGACGTCACGTCCGACGCCGGCCTCGCGCGTGGCGTTCGGTCGCGGCTCGCCGAGCTGCTCCAGCACGATCACGGCCTGGCCGTACTCCACCGGCGCGCCCGCCGCCACGAGCGTCGCGCCGACGAGGCCGTCACCGGGCGCCACGAGGTCCTGCCCGATTCCCAGCACGTCCACGCTGCCGATCCGGTCGCCGGCCCGGACCTTCGTCCCGGCGCGGAGATCGGCCTTCGGCCGGAAGTAGCCCACGGCGGGCGACGTGGCGATGATCCGGGACGGGCCGGAGCCGGGGGGCCCTCCCGGCGCGTCTGTCGCGGCGGCCGGGGCCGGAGCCGTCCCGTCGGGCGTCGAGGCGTTCGGGCGCCGCCGCTCGACGCGTGCGGCGTCGGTGCCGCGGGAGGCCTGGCGGCCCGGGGCCGGACGGCGAGCTGCCGCGGTCTCCCCGTCGGCCGGCATGCGGAGCCGGACCCGCCACGTCCCCTCGCGGACCTCGAGCTCGCCGAGGCCGTTCGCGCCGAGCTTCGCCGCGAGCGCCGGGAGCAGGTCGTCCGCCAGGCGCTCGATCGTCGCGTGGTCGGCGAGCCGATCCTGGGGATCGCGGACCGGCGTCTTCTCGGGATCGTCGGCCACGCTCAGACCTCCTCACGCGCGGGCGGCTCGTCGCGGGTATCGCGAACCTCGCGCGCCTCGCGGCCGTCCCGGACCTCGCGCGCCTCGCGACCGGGTCGGCCGCCGATCGCGTCGCCGATGGCGTCGCCCACGGACTTGCCGACGGGCTCGAGCGCCCGGCGCAGCCGGTCGGCCAGGCCCGGACGCTCGGCCGGTCCGGCGCTCTCGGTGGCGCCGAGATCGTCGAACGCGCCGAAGACCCGGTAGCGCCGGCCACGCGTCGCGACGAGCTCGTCGGGCGTCAGGGCGGCGAGGCGGTCGAGCTCCTCGAGGATCACGCCGCGCAGCCGGCGCCCGGTCTCCGCCGGGTCCACGTGGGCCCCCTCGCCCGGCTCGGCGACGACGCGATCGATGACGCCCAGCTCCGCCTGGTCCTGGGCCGACATCCGCATCGCGAGCGCCGCGTCGGGCGCCTTCTCGCTGGTGCGCCAGAGGATCGAGGCGCACCCTTCCGGGCTGATCACCGAGTAGACCGCGTTCTCCAGGGCCACCACGACGTCGCCTGCCGCGATGGCCAGCGCCCCGCCCGAGCCGCCCTCCCCGGTGATCAGGGTGACGATCGGGACGCGCAGCCGGCACATCACGCCGATCGAGCGGGCGATCGAGTCGGCGATCCCGCGTTCCTCCGCCTCGGCGCCGGGGTACGCGCCCGGCGTGTCGACGAACGTGACGACCGGCAGGCCCAGCCGCTCGGCGAGCTCGAACAGACGGATCGCCTTCCGGAAGCCTTCGGGCTTCGCCATCCCGAAGTTGCGCCGGATGTTCTCGTCCGTGTCGGCGCCCTTCTGGTGGCCCACGACCATGACCCGCCGGCCGTCGATGCGGGCCGGTCCGCCGACGATCGCGCCGTCGTCCCCGAACAGCCGGTCGCCGTGGAGCTCGACGAACGCGTCGCTGATCTGGCCGATCAGCTCCAGGGTGTGCGGGCGGCGCGGGTTCCTGGCCAGCTGGACGCGGGCCCAGACCGCATCGCGCGGATCCACGGGCGGCGGCACTGCGGCGGGTACCGCCTCGCGGTCGCGCGGTCGGCCGAGCAGCCGGTCAACCACGGCGGGCACCCCCGGCCGCGGTCTCGGACCCGCCGGTCGGCCCGAGGAGGGCAAGCAGGAGGGCCAGCTCGTCGCGCAGGTCCGCGCGGGTCACGATCCGGTCCACGAACCCGTGGCTGAACAGGAACTCCGAGCGCTGGAAGCCCGGCGGGAGCTCCTCGGCGATCGTCCCCGCGGAGACCCGCGCGCCGGCGAAGCCGATCAGGGCCTTCGGCTCGGCCAGGTTCACGTCACCGAGCGCGGCGAAGGAGGCGAACACGCCGCCGGTCGTGGGATCGGCGAGGACGGAGATGTACGGGAGGCCGGCCGCGCGGAGCCGTTCGAGCGCGCCGATCGTCTTAACCAGCTGCATGAGCGCGAGCGTCCCCTCCTGCATCCGGGCGCCGCCCGACGAGCTGACGACGATGAGCGGCACGCGCTCGGCGAACGCCCCCTCCGCCGCCCGCGTGACCTTCTCGCCGACGACCGAGCCCATGGAGCCGCCCATGAAGCCGAAGTCGAGGGCGCAGATCGCGACGCGCCGCCCGTCGAGCGCGCCGAAGCCCCAGGTCGCCCCGTCGCGGCGACCGGTCGCGAGCTGGGCGGCCACGAGCCGGTCGGCGTAGGGCTTCGAATCGACGAACCCGAGCGGGTCGCGCGAGGCGAGCCCCTCGTCGCGCTCGCGGAACGTGCCGGCGTCGAGGAGCTGGTCCAGGCGGGTCTTCGCGGAGATCCGGAAGTGATGGCCGCACGTCCCGCAGACCCGCAGGTTCTTCTCGAGGTGCTTGTTGAAGAGCATCTCCGAGCAGCTCGGGCACTTCGTCCACATGTCGGGCGGGTAGGTCTCGCGACGGGGCCGGAACGGCAGGGTCAGCGGCATCAGGCGAGCCTCCGGCGTCGCACGTCGGCCTCCCCGGCGGCGGAGAGGAGCTGCGCGTGCCGGGCCGCAGGCGCGGCAGCCTCGCGCGCGGCGCGCGCCGCGCGGACCGCGCGGGCCATCGGATCGGACGGCGCCCCGCGCGTCAGCCGCCACGCCACGAAGGCGGCACCGGCCAGCGACAGCGCCGCGGAGGTCAGCGCGCCGCCCACGAGCAGCGGTCGGCCCTGGACCTGCCGGAACGGCCAGGCGGGCACGCCGGCGCCCGCCGGAGCCGGGGACGTGCCGTCAAGGGGCGCGGCCGCGCCGCCGGAGCCCGGGAGCCCGTCGAGCAGCGCGTCGTCGGCCGGCGGGTCCGCCGCCCCGCGGATCCCGAGGAGCGCGGCGAGCTCGGGGTTGGCCAGCTCGGCGGAGAGGGCCGGATCCGCGAGGAGCGGGGCCGGGAACGGGATGACGGCCGCTTCCGCCTCGCTGCCGGCGGCGGGGGCCAGTCGCATCCGGGCGGCCGCGTCCGCGAGCCGGCGAGCGAGCCGCTCCTCGAACCGGAAGGACGGGTGCGTCCGCACGAGCTCGTCGCGGAGGCGCCGGGCCGCGAGCCGGAGCCCCGGATCGACCATCGGGTCGGACGGCACGTCGCCGGCACGTCGCTCGGCGGCGGCCAGCAGCGCATCGAGGTAGCCATCGGTCCGGAGCGCGTCTGCCTCGATCGCGTCAAGGCCCGCGGGCTGGAGGATCACCGCCCGTGGTCTCCATCGCCGGGGCGCTCGCGGACCTGCGGAACGGCCCGTCCCGCGGCCGCGCGGCCGTCCCCGGCATCGGCGACGGAAAGTTCGCGTGCCACGCTCCGCAGCGCGCGGTGGAGCAGGACCCGCACGGCGCCCTCGGAGCGCTCCAGGACCCCGGCAATCTCCGCGGTGCTCATCTCGTCGACGAAGCGGAGCACGACCGCCCGGCGACGATCGCCCGGAAGCCGGCGAACGGCCGCCCATGCGGCCGATGCGGACGCCCGGGAAACGGCGCGGCCCTCGACGTCATCCGGCGCGGCGACGTTCGCCGCGGCCTCGAGGGGCGCGGTCGGGCGGCGCCGCTCCGCCCGGCGGTGGTTGGCGATCACGTTGCGGGCGATCCGGAAGAGCCAGACGCGGAACGTCGAGGCTTCCGGGCCCGCGTCCTCGGGCGCCGTCTCGCGGAAGCGCGGCAGCGCGCCGAGCGCGAGCATGAACGTCCGTTCCGTCACGTCCTCAGCCTCGTGGTGGTCGCCCAGCTCGTGGTGGGCGAAGCTGTAGACCTGGGCCAGGTACTTCCGATAGAGCGCATCGAAGCGTGCGGGGTCCGCCTGGGCCGCCCGCACGAGCGACCGGTCCGGATCGAGCTGGACCACCCGCCCTGCCGCGCCGGCATCCCGTGCTCCCTCTCGTACAAACACCGCGACCCCCCCGTCCGTTACGCGCGGGCCGCGGGAATCGCAGCCGAGGCGGTGTCCGCAGGGGTTGCCGCCGTCGCGCCGGGTCCGGTGGCCGCCGCCGTGCCGGACTGGGTGGCCGCGAGGGTGGCCGCCGCCGTGCCCGGCACCAGCCGGACGCGGGTGACCTCGCCGGCATGGATCGCACGCTCGCCGCCGGGCGCCGCCTCGTCGGCCACAATCAGGGCGCCCGTCGCAGGATCGACCCCGACCGCGAGGCATTCTTCGGCCGCGTGCGCGTGGCCCTCGAGCCGCACAAGCCGGCCCGTCGTGACCTGCCGGGCCGCCCAGTCGCCGACGTCGAAGCGGCCGACACGGAGCGCCTCGATGCGCGCCTCGAGCCGCGAGAGGAACCCGTCGAGCAGGATCGCCGCGTCGATGGGACGCCCGCCGGATGCCACGCGCAGGCTGGTCATGACGGGCGCGAGATCGACCGGGAAGCCATCGGCGGCCCAGTCCGTGTTGAGCCCGATGCCCACGATGACGCGCGGCGCGGCCGTGCCGAGAGCGTCGGACTCGCCCAGGACGCCGCCGAGCTTGCGCACGACGCCGGGATCGCCGGCAGCCGGGTCGGGCGACGCGTCCTGGGCGTCCTCGACCACGAGGTCGTTCGGCCACTTGAGCCGGACCGTGCGGTCGTGGAGGCCGGCCGCGTCCTCGGCCGCGTCGGCCATCGCGAGGCTGACCGTGGCAGCCAGGCGCCACGCGTGCCCGGGGGCGAGCCAGGTCGGGCGGAAGCCCAGCGAGAGCAGCAGCGCGCTTCCGGGCGGCGCGATCCACGTCCGGCCCGCGCGGCCCCGCCCCGCCGTCTGCTCGTCGGCGAGCGCGAGGCAGACCTCCGGGGTGCCCTCGTCCAGCCAGCCGCGGACCACATCCTGCGTGGATGCCACCCGGGCGAAGCGCTCCTGCCTGGCGAGGAAGGGTGTCACGGGCCGCCGGTCAGCCGGCAGGATCGGGTGCCGCGATGGCCGCGTCGATCGGGTCGGGCTGGGACAGCGCGAACGCGGCGTGCAGCGCGGCTGCGGCCGCCTCCAGCTGGTCCTCGGCGATCGTGCAGGTGATCCGTACCTCCGACGTCGAGATCATCTCGATGTTCACGCCCGCGTCCGCGAGCGCCCCGAACATGCGCGCCGCGTAGCCGGGGGCGTTGTGCAGCCCGGCCCCGATGATCGAGACCTTCGCGATCGACGCGTCGGTGGTCATCTCGCGGAAGCCCAGGTCGCGGACGATCGGCTCGAGGACGCGCGTCGCCCTGGCCAGCTCGCCGCGCGGCACGGTGAAGCTCATGTCGGTGGCCCCGCCGTGGCCGACGTTCTGAACGATCATGTCGACGCTGATGCCCTGCTCCGCGAGCGGGGCGAAGACTGACCGGGCGACCCCCGGCCGGTCGGGGACGGCGACCAGCGTCACCTTCGCGACGTTCCGGTCGTGTGCGATCCCGCGGACCTTGTTGCGCTGCTCCACGAACGGGTCCTCCCTGATCAGCGTCCCGGGCGCCTCCTCGAAGGAGCTGAGGACCTCGATGACGACGTTGTTGACCCATCCGAGCTCGACCGCCCGGACCTGCATGACCTGGGCTCCCTGGTGGGCGAGCTCCAGCATCTCCTCGTAGGCGATCACCGAGAGCTGCCGCGCGTCGGGGACGACGCGCGGATCGGCCGTGTAGATGCCCTTCACGTCCGTGTAGATCTGGCAGCGGCCCGCGCCCAGCGCGGCGGCGAGCGCGACGGCGGTCGTGTCCGACCCGCCCCGCCCGAGGGTCGTCGTCTCGGCAAGCTCGAGCGCGCGCGCGCTCGTGCCCTGGAAGCCCGCCACGATCACGACGCGGCCGGCGGCCATCTCGGCCCGGATGCGGGCCGGGTCGATCCCGGCGATCCGCGCGCGGCCGTACGTGCCGTCCGTGGTGATCCCGGCCTGGGCGCCGGTCAGGCTGATGGCCGCCACCCCGAGGGCGTGGAGCGCCATCGAGACGAGCGTCGCGCTCTGGTGCTCGCCGGTGGCGAGGAGCACGTCCAGCTCGCGCGGGTCGGGCTCCTCGGTGATCGCGGCGGCGAGGGCCAGCAGCTCGTCCGTCGTGTCGCCCATGGCCGACACGACGACGCACAGGTCGACCCCGTCCGCGCGGGCCCGGGCGATCCGACGCGCGACGCGACGAATCCGGTCCGCGTTCGCGACGGATGAGCCGCCGAACTTCATGACGACGAGCGGGTGGGACATCGGCCCGGATTGTAGCGGGGCACGGCGTTTGCGGCGGCGAGGCCGCGGCGCGCGGTTCCGGGCGCGGTCGCGGCCCCGCCGGTGACTATTTCCGCTCGTCGAGGCGAGACGTGGCAGGATGCGCGGAAACCGCCCCTCGACAGCCGGAGGAACCCCTCGCAATGTGCTTCGACCTCGACAGCCACCCGCCGGTCGCGCCGATCGCGGGAGGAGCCATCGACACCGAGGAGCTGGTGCTCCGAGCGGGCGACGGCGGCCGGGTCGCCGGCCTCCTGGCACGGGCGGAGAAGCCGATCGGCGCCGGGATCGTGGTCCTGCCCGACGTTCGCGGCCTCCACCCCTACTACGAGGAGCTCGCGCTCCGCTTCGCCGAGGCGGGGATCGACGCGCTCGCGATCGACTACTTCGGCCGGACCGCGGGGATCGGCGTCCGCGAGCGAACGCCCGACTTCGACTTCATGACCCACGTCGCGGACACGCGCTTCTCCAGCCTCTCCTGGGACGTCCAGGCGGCCACCGATCGGCTTCGGGCCATCGGCGACGGACGCGAGCGGGCGATCTTCACGATCGGCTTCTGCTTCGGCGGGCGCCTCGCCTTCGTCTCGTCGACGATGGGACTCGACCTCGCCGGGGTGATCGGCTTCTACGGCTGGCCGGTGGGCAGCGCCCGCGGCGACGTCCCGGCTCCCGCGGACTCGACCGGGCTGATGCGCGGGGCGGTGCTCGGCATCTTCGGCGGGGCAGACCAGGGGATCACGGCCGAGGCGGTCGAGACCTTCGAGGCGGCCCTCTCGGCGGCGGGCGTGCCGAACGAGATCGTGACCTACCCGGGCGCGCCGCACTCGTTCTTCGATCGCAAGCAGGAGGATTACGCACAGGCATCCGAGGATGCCTGGGACCGGGTGCTCACCTTCATCCGCGCGAACGCGGCGGGCAGGTAGCGGCCGGTCGGGAGCCGGGCGCCCGCGGGGCGTCCATCCGGCGTTTCACCGGGCCGTTCGCGGGCGGCTCGTCCGCCGCTCGCGAGCCCCGGCCCTACGTCTCCGGAAGGATCCGCGCCCCCGCGTTCCGCGGCGCGACTAGCTCGACGCGTCCCGGCAGGTCGAGGTCCGCCGACGCGGCCCGGAAGGCCCCCTCGAGCCGCGTGATCTGGCGCAGCGAATCCACGAACGCGATGACCGTGCTCCCGGCGCCCGAGAGGCACGCGCCGAGCGCGCCGGCCGCGCGCGCCGCGGCCAAGAGCTGCGGGAGCTGCGGGTAGACGGCCGCCCGGTACGGCTCGTGGAGCCGGTCGATGGTGAGCTGGCGCAGGAAGTCCGGCCGCCCCGTGGCCAGACCGGCGACGCCGAGCGCCACTCGCTGGAGGTTTGCCACGGCGTCGGCCAGCGGGACGCTCTCCGGGAGGGCGGCACGCATGGCGCGGGTCGACAGCCGCAGATCCGGGATGAAGAGCACCGCCCGCAGGTCGCGCGGCGCGTCGAAGCGGATCGCCGCCGGAGATTCCCCGTGAGACGCGATCGTGAAGCCGCCCAGCAGTGCGGCGGCGGCGTTGTCGGGGTGGCCCTCCAGGTCCGTGGCGATGGCGAGCGCGCGGTCGGTCGAGAGCTCCAGTCCCCCGAGCGCGGCCCCCGCGAGAAGCCCGGCCACGACCGCGGCCGCTGACGAGCCGAGCCCGCGGCTGAGCGGAATCCGGTTCGTCATCGCGATGCGCCAGCTCATTCCCTCGGGCGCCGTCCCGCGCGCCTCGGCGACTCCGCGCTCCAGGGCGATCACGAACCCGTTCGAGCGGTCCGCCGGCAGCTCCCCGGCGCCCTCGCCGTCCACGCTCAGCTCGATCCCGAGGTCGGGCCGGGCGATCGCCTCGACCTCGATGTGGTCCACGATCTCGAGCGCGAGGGCGAGCGTGTCATAGCCCGCCCCGAGGTTCGCGCTCGTGGCCGGGACCTCGACGACGACGCGCCGGCCGTCGAGGTCGGCGAGGTTGCTCAGAAGCGCCATCCGAGGGCCTCCATCACGGCCGGCAGGGTCGGCTCGGCCGTCACGAGCGGGTCGGCCAGGCGGCCGGCGGTGTCCGGGTCCTTGAGACCGTGGCCGGTGAGCACGCAGACGACGAGCGCGTCGGGATCGAGGCGACCTTCCCGGCGGAGCCTGTGGACGCCGGCCAGGCTCGCCGCCGAGGCCGGCTCGCAGAAGATCCCCGCGTACCGCACGACGTCGCGATAGGCGCCGTAGATCTCGCCCTCGCTGACCGCCTCGATGAGGCCGCCGGATTCGTCGCGGGCGGCGATCGCCTTGTCCCACGACGCCGGGTTGCCGATCCGGATGGCCGTCGCGAACGTCTCGGGATACTCCACGGGGTACCCGAGCACGAGCGGCGCAGCGCCCTCAGCCTGGAAGCCCCACATCCGCGGCAGCGCGTCGATCCGGCCGGCGTCCCGCCAGGCCCGGAAGCCCATCCAGTAGGCGCTGATGTTCCCCGCGTTGCCGACCGGGATCGCGAGCACGTCCGGCGCCCTGCCCAGGTCCTCGCACACCTCGAACGCGGCGGTCTTCTGGCCCTCAAGACGGAACGGATTGACCGAGTTGACGAGCGTGACCGGGTGCTCGTCCTGCTCGGCCAGCTCGCGCACGATGCGGAGGGCGACGTCGAAGTTGCCCGCCACCTCCAGGACGCGCGCACCGGCGGCCTGCGCCTGGAGGAGCTTCCCGGCGGCGATCTTGCCGGCCGGCAGCACGACCACGACCTCCAGTCCCGCTGCGGCACCGTAGGCCGCGGCCGACGCCGACGTGTTGCCGGTGCTGGCGCAGACGATCGATCGAGCGCCCTCCTCCAGCGCCTTGGCGACGGCCATGACCATTCCGCGGTCCTTGAACGACCCGGTCGGGTTCATCCCCTCGAACTTGAGGTGGAGGTTCGGGAGCCCCCAGGCCTCGCCGAGCCGCTCGGCGCGGACGAGCGGGGTCGCCCCTTCGCCCAGGCTGACGATCGGCGTGGCCTCGGTGAGCGGGAGGAACGCGCGATAGCGCTCGAGGAGGCGCGGGCGGGGAACGTT
>Ga0182011_10004087_pt1 | contig 11779 bp, 9 predicted proteins | sample 711E1DmetaG_FD_120481 | JGI IMG/M metagenome (GOLD analysis project Ga0182011, IMG submission 120481) | Permafrost microbial communities from Stordalen Mire, Sweden - 711E1D metaG | ecosystem: Environmental > Terrestrial > Soil > Wetlands > Permafrost | place: Sweden: Stordalen | collected... | reverse complement strand
CTGCGGCCACCTCGTCGACCTTCAGCTTGCCGCCGTTCGACCGTTGAATCGATTCCTCGATCAGGTCGGCAGTATCCTTTGCGGCCTGCGCGCAACGCTGCGCCAGATTGCGTACCTCGTCGGCGACCACCGCGAATCCCATGCCCGCCTCGCCCGCGCGTGCCGCTTCGACCGCCGCATTTAGCGCTAGGATGTTGGTCTGGAATGCAATCTCGTCGATCACCTTGATGATCTTGGAGATCTTCTGGCTCGACGCGTTGATGCCGTCCATCGCTCCGACCATCTCAGTAAGCGACTGATTTGCTCTCTCAAATCCATGCCCGGAGCGCGTCACCATCTCGGCTGCCGAGTTGGAGTTCTCCGTGTTGCGATGCGCCATCGAGTTGATCTCGGTGCTTGCGCTTGAGGTCTCTTCGATGGTGGCCGCCTGCTCGGACGAGCCCTGCGCCAGCGACTGACTAGACGACGAAACCTGTCCAGCGGCCGACGCAATCTGTACCGCAGATTCGGCCAGCTCACTCACGCTGTCACGCAACAGGACGTTGATCTTCCGAACGATAAAGGAGAAAGCAATACCAAGCCCGCAGGAGATCGCAAGAAGAATCCCAATAATCCAGACGTTGGCGGTAGCGGACGATTCCGCGGCCTGATCGGTGCTGCTCAGATCTCCCGCTTGCGCATTGGAGATCTGAACAGCGTCGTTCTTCTCGCGCACCTCGATCGGTTTCATCTCGTTGTTATAAATATTGAAGGCGGTCGTCATGTCGCCACCTTCGGCGGCTACCGTCAACTTTTCGTTGGACTGCTGGTCGGCTCTGGCCGCGTCCTCCAGATCGTGCAGTGCAGTTGCGGCCTCCGGTTGCAGATCCATCGCCTGCATCTGCTTGAAACTATCCTGCAAACTGCCGTAGTAGGTGTTGAAGTCTTGTACGTTACGCTCAATCGCCGCGCGATCATTCTGCAAGCCGCGCATCAGGATTCCCTTGGTCGCACCCATGGTGAACGAGATGTCGCCATCCATGACGTGCGCCAGCGTCAGCTTCTTCACCGTCACGTCCACAATGAAGTGGACACGACGGCCTCCGCTCTGAATGCTGACGAGTGCGGTAAGTCCCAAAGCGAATGTCAGAAGCACAAGCGCTCCGACCCCAAAAATCATCTTCTGTCTCATGCTGAAAGACGACATTTATTTAACTCCACTGACGGGTTGAAAGGCACAGTTTGGATGGAAGACGCAGGACTACTGCAACAGGCTAGACAACCCGCTCAACTCGTTTGTCGAGACAACCTGATCAATATCCAGCAGGATCTTCACCTTGCCTTTGATCTTCGCCATCCCCTTCAGGAACGGCATCACCACGCCCGGTCCAAAGTCCGGAGTGTCTTCAATGTCGGCTGGCATCAGGTTCAGCACCTCGACCACACCATCGACGATCATTCCAATCGTCAGGTCCTCGTCGCCCTGTCGCGTGCGCACCACAATGATGCAGGTCCGCGCCGTGTACTCCTGTGGCGTCAAGCCAAACTTCAAGCGCAGATCGATGACCGGAATCACCTTGCCGCGCAGATTAATTACGCCCTTCACATACGAAGGAACCTGAGGCACCGTGGTGATGTCCTGAAGCCCCATAATCTCGCGCACCTTCAAAACCTCGGTGCCAAATTCTTCTACACCAAGGTGAAAGATCAGGTACTTACCTGCGCGTTTGGCTAAATCCAGAGGGATGATCGGCTGCGAACTCTGTGTCAATGTGGTTGTCTGCATGGTGTCCTTTCCATCGTTGCTGTCCCAGCCGGTACCGGCCTCGGGCTACAAAACGCTTATCGGCGTCTCATCGACATACATGAAGCAACTCTGCGGAATCGGAATCCCACCCACAATACAAGCACTTACGCAAGCTTCCCGCCCCGCAAACTGTTGCACAATAGGACACACCCCGGACCAAACATCTCGGGAGGAGCCAACTGGAGACAATAAAGCTGTTATTTTGGCGAAGCCAGAATTTACGTAGAGGATGATTCAGTTTGCTCAGGCACGGTCGAAAAGCGCCAACGGCGCGCCCTATACCAGCATGGGGCACAACCCAATGGAGGCTTGGGAGAAGAATCAAGGGCTGAAGGCCCGATTCTCAACCCAGCGCCGCAATCGCCAACGGCAGCTTCTCGTAGATTCCGCCAAACCCACCGTTGGACAGAATCGCCACCACATCGCCCGCGCGCAACTCCGGCACAATCGCCGCGACAATCGCGTCCGCGTCAGCATACAGCGCGGACTCCAACCCACGCGCGCGAAGTTGTGCCACAACCTTCTCCGGCTGCAATCTCTCATCGACCGGAATCGCCTCCGACTTGAAGATCGCCGCCAGCACGCTGCGGTCGGCCAGCGCCAGACTCTCCACCAGCTCGTGCTCGAAGATATTTCTCCGCAACGTATTCGACCGCGGCTCCAGCACCGCCCACAGCCTTCGACCCGGGTAGGCACCGCGCAACGCGCGCAGCGTCTCGCGAATCGCCGTCGGATGATGCGCAAAGTCGTCGATGATGGTAACGCCGTTCACCTCGGCGCGGACCTCCAACCGTCGCTTCACAGAGCGGAACGTCGCCAGCGCCTCAACAATCGCAGCCACTCCAATGCCCTGCCCCGCAGCCAAAGCCGCCGCCGCCGTCGCATTCAGCGCGTTGTGTTCTCCGGCCATCGGCAACTGAAGCTCGGCAAATCGCTCGCCGCCACGCAGCAAAGTCCACGTTGACCCAGCTCCCTCATGCCGCAGATCGGTCAACCGCCAATGCGATTCGGGCTGCAATCCGTATCGCTCCACCGCACAAAATGCCCGCGCCACGCACTCGCTCACGTTCTCGCTTCCATCAAACGCAATCAGCCGCCCGCGCCGCGGAATCAGATTTACCAGCCTCTTGAAGGCCGTCTTCACCGCCGCCAGGTCGACGTAGATGTCGGCGTGGTCGTACTCGACGTGGGTCAAAATCGCCGCGTCCGGGAAGTAGTGCAGAAACTTCGGTCCCTTGTCGAAGAAGGCCGTGTCGTACTCGTCGCCTTCGAGAATGAACGGCTGCCGCACGCCCTCAACCGTAGGCCGCACCATGAAGCTGGTGCCAAAGTTCTCCGCCACGCCACCGATCAAAAAAGATGCAGCAAACTCCGGCTGCGTCCGCGAAGCGACCTCGTAGATCCACGCCAACATGCTGGTCGTCGTCGTCTTGCCATGCGTTCCGGCGACGATCAGCGACTCGCGCCCCTCGATGAATTCGTCGTGCAAAACCGCCGCCATCGAGGTAAACGGAATCCGCGTGTCCAGCACATGCTCCAGCTCCACGTTGCCGCGCGAGATCGCGTTGCCCACAATCACCAGGTCAGGGCGCGGCTCGAGGTTCGACTCCGCATAAGGCTGATGCAGCGTGATGCCCAGCTCTGCCAGAACGTCGCTCATCGGCGGATAAGCCGCTGCATCCGAGCCCGAAATCCGGTGACCTTGCGCCTTCAGCATCCCCGCCAGCGACGCCATCGCCGTCCCACAAACGCCAATCAGATGGATATGTTTTGAACTATGCATGATTCCCCCAAGACTAGACCGCGACCGCTGCTTCCAGAAAGTCCACGCGAGGATTCCCCTCCGCGCTCGCATCCAACCGTACACGCACACCCAGAGGCAAAGTAATATTCGCGCCATCGACGTGGCCGGATCGCAGCCCAATCGCAATCGGTCCGGTAAAATCCTCCAACGCGTGAAGAATCGCGCCTTCCAGCCATGGCTCTTCCTCCGCCGCCACGCACTGCCGCATGTTGCCAAAGACGATCCCGCTCACATGAGCCAACTGCCCCGCGTAGCGCAGATGCAACAGCATCCGGTCCCACTGATAGGGCTTGGTGCCAACGTCTTCGAGAAACAAAATTCGCGGCTCCTCCGCGCTCGCAGGCAACGCGCCATAAGGCGTACCAAGAGCTTCGGCAATGAGCGTCAAACAGCCGCCAACAAGCGTTCCTTCGGCCAAGCCGGGACGCAACACTCGCAGTCCATCGTCGGATGTAAGCGACCAATTCGCATCCCCGCAGAAGACATGCCCCCAACTCGCAGCGTCCACGCCGCCCGCGCGCGAAAAATCCGAAGCCACCATCGGCCCGTAGAAACTCACCAGCCCCATCTCGCGCGCCAACCACTGGTGCAGCGAGGTGTGATCGCTGTAGCCCATAAAAACCTTGGCATTCGCGCGAATCAGCTTCGCATCAAGATGCGGCAACAGCTCCGCCGAGCCCCATCCGCCCCGTGTACAAATAATCCCATCAATCGCCGTATCGGCAAACGCGGCATGTAGATCCGCAAGCCGCTGCTGCAATGTACCTGCGTAGTAGAGCGGTCCCGGCCTGCGTGCATTGGGCATCAGCACGGTCTTATATCCCAGCGCTTGCAGAGCCGCCAAGCCCGCCTCAACCTCATCGCGTCGAGGCGTACTAGCGGGAGAAACTACAGCCAGAGTAGCTCCGGCTCGCAGTGCCGCAGGCTTTAGCAACGCACTCATCGCGCCACCGCCGCAGCCGCCGAGTCCACCTGAAAGGCCTTCCCCTGACAGATAATCTCCGCCGGACCAGTCAGTCGCATTACCGCGTCATTCGTGGGCCAAACCGTTCTCTGTTCCCCGCCCTCAGCCAGCGCCGACAGCTCGCGCGCGGTCTCGCGCAACGCCATCGCCGCAGAGGTCGAGGCGCAAGTCCCGGTTCCCGAAGACGTCGTCGGTCCACACCCGCGCTCGTAAATTCGAAACGCAATTTCGTTTGCCGACCACACCTGCACAAACTCGACATTCGTTCCCTGCGGGAAGATCGGACTGGTCGCAATCTTCGCGCCCAGTTCCTGCCACGAGAGTCCGTGCGCGCCAAAGTCCTCGCGCTCGACGAACAAAACAAAATGAGGATTGCCCACGTTCACCTCGGCTCCCGTGACCGCGCCCACGCCGGGAATCTCAATCGTCCGAGCTGTAACCTGCGGTACTCCCATCTCGCTTTCGATCAGGTATTCCGCGCCGTTTGTGCTAATCACGCGGCAGGCGCGCACTCCGCCCAACGTACCGATTGCAACTTGATTGAGCCCTTCGCTCTTGGCCAGCCAAGCCGCAACGCAACGCGTTCCATTGCCTGAAAGCTCCGCCTCGCTGCCATCCGAGTTGAACAGCCGAAGGGAGAATTTTCCATCCGCACTCCGCGCCAAAAACTCGATTCCATCCGCACCGACACTGGTATTTCGCGCGCAAAGTCTTTGCGCCAACGCCGCATGTGCGCCGCCAGCAAGCGCCTCATCCAGAATCAAAAAGTCATTTCCACACGCATGAGCCTTCACAAAATCAATCATGGTTCTCCTCAATCCTCTTCCTCATCGCGGAAGGCAACCACTTTATCGGTCGCGTCGCTCGCCACCAGCTCGCCCAGCAGTAGTTCATGTCGACGGCTGTTCGCTACGAGCGTAAACGTCACACGCTCCAACTCTCCCACCGTGTCCCGCTCGACGATATTCAGCCGCATCTGTTCGCGATCCAGCACCGCCAGAATCGCCGCAAACATCGACTTCGAGTCGCTCCCGCGCACCTCGTACAACATCGGATAGCGCTTCCATCCCGACCGTGACTCCAGCACTCCTATAAACCGCAGCGCAAATACTACAATCGCAGTAGAAATCAGCGCCTCGACGTACAACCCCGCGCCACAAGCCATCCCGATCGAAGCTACGACAAAGACCGTAGCCGCGCTGGTCAACCCCAACACGCGATTGCGCGTATGCAGAATCAACCCCGCGCCCAAGAATCCGATCCCCTGCACAATATTCGAAGCCACGCGGCTCTTGTCCGTCACTCCCGGCCCCGCCAACACACCCGACAGCACCGTAAACAGCGCGCACCCCATACACAGCAGCATATTGGTGCGCAGCCCCGAGGCCTTGTGCCGCCACTCGCGCTCCATCCCAATCAGGCCACCCATCGCGCACGACATCAACAACCGCGTCGTCGTCCCCTGCGAGAGCGCCATCTGTTCAATCGCACTGAAGTGAGTCTGCAAGCTTACGATCATAGGTCGATTTTCTCTTCGCTGCGATAGTAGCACTGCAACTGCTGTAGATCTTACCTGCTCGGCGAAACTCCCGTCGCCGCATAGCGATTCGACTGATAGATGCGCGCGCAGGGCTGTCCCGTGCTGCAAAGAATCGTCATCTCCTGCAAGCCCTCGGGATGAGCCGCAACCGCCTTCGAGACCGCGTCACCCGCCAGCGCAACGACATATGCGGCATGTTCAGCGGGCGCGTCTAAAGCCGTGTGCCAACTGTCGTAGTCGCTCTCATTGATCGTCTGCCGCAGCGGAATCCCCGCGTTCTGCAAGGCTCCAATGTGATCCGACTCGGTCATCAAAATCGGCGCGCCCGCAGGAAAACCTCCCAACGCCAGCGCCAGATTTCGCTCGAACGGAATCCGCGTCGACGAGTTCACCATCGCCTCCTTCAACACCAGCGGTTCATCGAACCGCGCCAGCAAAGTGCTCGGACGGCGCTCAATCAAACGCGCGCAACGCTGCGCCACATCCGTCACATAGATCATCGCCAACGCATTGACAACCGCCAAAGCCAGCCCGACCAGATAAAGCGGTCGCACGGAATTCCCCGTGCCAGCATTGGTCGAAACAGGACCATCGCGCCTATGCGCAAACCGTTGTTCCAATGCCACAATGGCAACACAGGCAAACAACACCAGCGCCGGAAGCATCTCCATCCCATAGCGCGAGTTGTAGAACGAGTGCGGATAAAGCTCGGGAATAAAGATCGGCACCGAACCGTACGCCACCGAATAAATGTAGAAGGCCAGCGGAATCCAAAGCAGCAAGGAAGCCCGCGCGATTCGCTTTCGCAGCGCGATCCAAAACCCTGCCAACGCCGCCAGCATCAGCGCAAATCCAGCCTCCCACGCCGCTGCATCCACCTGCGCCGCGCGCGTGTAAAACAGCACGGCCCAGCCCGGATTGTGCCATCCGCGATAGTGCTTCGCCCCCGGAGGCGTGGTCTTCCGCTCAATCGCCGAAGCCGAGTAAGGTCCGCGCATAAAGTCCAGCGGATCATGACAAAAGTGCTGGTTGTACCAAAGCCAGATCGCCGGTCCTGCAATCGCCAGCAGCGTAAAGGCCGCGAACGACGGAACAACGCGACGCCACAGCGAGCGCGCGCGTGCGAGCTGCCACGTCACCACGCACCAGACCGCCGCACCTAGAATCCATCCGTCATAGCGCGTGAAGACCGCCGCAAAGATCAGCAGTCCGAGAAAAATCATCCGCCGCGCCACGCGCTTCTCATCCGCCGCGCGAATTGCTTCCACGCACTCGACCGTCACCAACACAAGCCATATCATCAGCGCCAGAAACAACGGCTCGGTCATCGCCGTCGTCGACAGATACAGCAGATTCGGATTCAGCGCATAGAAGACTGTCGCCACCAACGCCCAACGCGGCGCCAGCATTCGCCGACTCAGACGGAAGAATCCCGCCACTCCCAACACATAACACGCCAGCGAGGGCCACGCACCAGCCAGCCCGCTCTGCCACCACTCCATCTTTTGTACAAACGGAACCATCAGCAGATGCGGCAGTGGCAGCCACACGCCGCCCAACTGCACCAGCCCCGGATTGCGCGTGTCCAAAATCCTACGCGCAATTCCCAGATGCGCCACCGCGTCGCCGTACAGCAACAGGTAGCCGCGCGAGAAGCAAACGATCAGCGCCATCAAGCCCAAGACCAGCGCGCCCAAGACCAGCGGCAGCATCTCCTCGCGCGTTGCGGGCTGTACAGCGTCCGAGTAGAAGTCCGTAGCGGCAACCGCGCCGGATCGTCCACTCGCGAAGAGTCGCGATCCGCGCGGTGCCATTATGGTGCGTTCTTTTTTAGACTGCGGTGTCAAGATGCGAAATCTCCCGGAAGACCTCAAAACGCTCTTCAATCTCCGCGCGCGTAACGCCCTGTAGACGCTCCGTACCGAATCGCTCGCACGCGAACGATCCCATCACGCCGCCGTAGAACATCGCCTTGCGAAAGACCGCGGGCGTTAGCTCCGGCTGCGACGCGATGTATCCATAGAACCCGCCCGCAAAGGAATCGCCCGCGCCAGTCGGATCGACGACCTCCGCCAACGGCAGCGCCGGCGCGCGAAACGGCTTCGGCGTAGCTGCGCCTACAAAGGAACGCGCACCAAAGAATCCCGTTGCGCCGTACTCGCCGTGCTTCATCACCAGCGAGCGCGGGCCCATCGACAGCACCTTCTCAGCCGCCCGCACCGAGTTCTGCTCGCCCGACAACATTCGCGCTTCGCCGTCGTTGATCAGCAGCACGTCGAGATCGCGCAGAACCTTGGCGAGATTCTCCTTATGCGCCGAGATCCAGTAGTTCATCGTATCGCCGCAGACCATGCGCACCTTGGGCATGTGGTTGCGTACACGCGCCTGCAAGACCGGGTCAATGTTGGCTAGGAATAAATACTCGCTGTCTTTATATGCGTCAGGAATCTTCGGCTCAAACTTCTCGAAGACGTTCAGGTCCGTGCCCAGCGTCTCAGCCTCGTTCATCGCGCCCGCGTATGCGCCCGTCCAATGAAAGCTCAACCCCGGCGCGCGTTCAATGCCTTGCGTATCGATGCCACGCGCCGTAAACACCGCCTCATGCTTGGCCGTAAAGTCCTCGCCAACCACGGCAATCACGCGCACATCGGTGAAGTAGCTCGCAGCCAACGAGAAGTGCGTCGCCGCGCCACCCAAGCAGTGATCCACCTTGCCATGCGGCGTCTCAATACTATCGAACGCCACCGATCCAACCACTAATATCGCCATACTCCCACTTTCCAAATCAATATGTAACAACGGTTGTAGCTAGAAATCAATTCAAATTCGCCTAAGAAATCTCTGCACGAGTCTTCGTTTTGAAAGGGCGAGACTTTAGTCCCGCCGGAAATCGCCTATTTCAATGGGCTTTAGCCCCCGAGGGGATACTGGCAACTTGTTCAGAGCTTCCCTAAGCGAAGATGTGGTTCACAGATACTTCCCAATCAGTAATTCCAACCGATCCTTCGCTGCCTGTGGAATCGCCTTCGGGTCCGTCATAATTGCAAACTTCAGTGCGCTGCCGCACGAGCAGGTTCTCTCCTTCGGCATCTTCGCCACCGCAGCCCGCACCACCTTTGATGCGTTGTCCGCGTTCTTGTGCGAGACCGCAATAATCTGATCGACCGTGACGGCGTCGTGGCCTTCGCGCCAACAATCGTAGTCGGTGACCATCGCCATCGTGGCGTAGCAGATCTCTGCCTCGCGCGCGAGCTTGGCCTCTTGCAGATTGGTCATTCCGATCACGTCCGCGCCCCAGCTTCGATACAGATTCGACTCGGCTCGGGTAGAGAACTGCGGCCCTTCCATACAAACGTAGGTTCCGCCGAGCTTGCCGACTACGCCGACCTCCTTGCAAGCCTCTGCCAACGCCAGCCCAACGTGCGCGCAGACCGGATCGCCAAAGCCAACGTGCGCGACGATTCCTTCGCCGAAGAACGTCCCATTGCGCGCAAAGGTCCGGTCGATAAATTGATCGGCAATCACAAAGTCGGTCGGCTTGTGCTCTTCTTTCAACGAGCCAACCGCCGACACCGACAAAATCCGCTCCACACCCAGCGATTTCATCGCGTAGATGTTGGCGCGAAAGTTCAACTCGCTGGGCAGAATCCTGTGCCCACGTCCGTGACGCGCCAGAAACGCAACCTTGCGGCCCTCAAGCTCGCCCACGATAAATGCGTCTGAAGCATCGCCAAACGGCGTCTCCACGCGATGTTCCCGCACGCCCGTCAACCCCGGCATGGCATACAAGCCACTGCCTCCGATGATGCCAATCTCTGCGATCTGCAATTATTTCGCTCCTATTCGGCCAACGCCTAGGCGCGCCGATTCATTCCTGATTGCCGTATGAAAGTATATCGTCTACCGCGTCCCCACTGCCGCCTTCATCACGCCCGCCGAAGAAAACATCCGCACCAGCGAGACACCGGGGTCGAAGTGACCCGCTGAGTCTTTCGCTCCTGAGCCCGCGCTGACCACCTCCAGCGGAGCATCCGACTGTGCACCGGCCACGCTGTCGCGCAGCTTGCGCGCCAACTCCAGCGGAAAGCCCTCGCTGACAAAGACTCCCGTGCCATTGATCGACAGCAGTACGTCGCCCTCGTTGGTCGCGTAGACCTGCTCGTTTGCGTCGGTCTCATCCTCGGATCGCCGCGCCAGCGTTGTATATTTTCTCGGTAGCTGGCCCGCGTACACGCGCAGGAACGACCGCGCCGAGTCCTCATTCTTCCACTTCGATTCGTACAGCAGGCCAATCGACGCGGTGGAAGCCTTCTGCTCCGCCGTCACCGCGGACCGTCTCTGCGCCGCGTAGTAGATGCCTCCCCGCCACTCCGGCGTCAGCGCCGCGGCAATCTCCTGCCCACCAAACAGCTCGGTCAAGACCTTCACATCGAACTCACCCATCACGCCCACATCGTACGGCGCGTAATCCGCGTCGATCAGCGGATGAACGTCGGGCATTCGCAGCACAGGCACTGGCGTGTGCGCCATGTAAGCCGTCGGATGCAGAATCTCGAAGGTCGAGTTCGGCGGATTGGCCAGCACCGAGCTAAACGCCGCGTCCTTTCCGCCCTTAACCAGAATCGCGTCCTCGAAGCTCAGTCCTTCGCCGTAGGGAAACATCAGCGACTCCTGAATCAGCAGCGGAGCCCGCGCCAATATTGGCGATCCGCTGGTATCGGTCAACAGATCCTTCAGCCGTCCCGACATCTCCGGCGATTTCTCCAGCGTCCTTCCAGTTGATCGCAACGAGTAGTCGAGGAAGACAACCATCGCCTGCCCCTCGGCCACGGCATCGCGCGCCGAATTCGCCTCGTCGGTCTGAATGTGCTGATTCTCCTCCTGCGCGTTCTTGGCAATCTCGTCCGAACCCACCTGCGACCACTTAGTCAGCCCGACCCGCTGGTCCTGCAAGGCGTGCGTCAGCTCGTGCGCCAGCACCGGCTTCTGCTCCTCCAACCCGATCCAGTCCAGCAGATTCACCGTCTTGGTCTTGTTGTCGTAGAAGCCCGCCACCTGCTCGGTCAGCAGCGAGATCATAAACGGCCGCAGGTTGAAGTCGCGGTCCAGCAGGCCAAACTTCTTCAGCACAATCTCCGCCCGCTGTAGACGCTTCGCCCCCTCGTCCTCGTCGAACTTCTCGCGCAGCATCTGATTAACTTCGTCGCGCGTAACCAGCTTGCGCTTGACGCTATGCACGATGGGCAGATTGGTATCTTTACTGGCGAAGTCAAGAATCTCGTCGACCGAGCGGAACAGCTCCTTGGCCTGATTCTTGGTCAGCGGAGTATGCGCTGCGCCAGCCTGAGTCGATGAAGGAACTCCAGCTCCCGAGGAAGTTACGCCCGCAGTCCCCTGCGCAACGCACCCGGCAGAGACGCCAACTGCAACCGCCAGCAGCGTCAGCCACCGCAGCCCGTCCCGCCACTTTTCCAGCCCCGCCGCTCGCCACGCCAAACTCACCAAACAACCTCCGCACTCCGCCATAGCGGTCGCTATAATCAATAGTGTACGCAGTTTTGAGTGACCCTTCGAAATGACAACCCCCATTCAATCCGCAAACGCCCCCGCCGAGCAACTCACCGCACTACTCCGCACCGCCGCCTTCAGCCCGCTCGACGACATCGGCTGGCTGCGCGTCACCGG
>Ga0182011_10004086_pt1 | contig 11787 bp, 10 predicted proteins | sample 711E1DmetaG_FD_120481 | JGI IMG/M metagenome (GOLD analysis project Ga0182011, IMG submission 120481) | Permafrost microbial communities from Stordalen Mire, Sweden - 711E1D metaG | ecosystem: Environmental > Terrestrial > Soil > Wetlands > Permafrost | place: Sweden: Stordalen | collected... | reverse complement strand
GCTCGAGAGATCGCACTCCCTGGCCAGGAGACTTTCAGCCACAGATTATTTCTTTGATACACTAGTCAAACACAGTCTGTTGAGCGCCAAACGATGAACCCAACCCGTTTGGCAACAGGCCCGGAATACGTATGGGGGAGCGAGCTCGGCGTTCTTGCCGCAGACCGACAGGTAGTTCCTTATCATGGCCCGGCAGACGCCCATCAGGATGTCGCTCTTGCTGTAGCCCATGTTCTTCCTGCTGACTACCGCACTGGACAGGAAGATGCCGCACTTGCCCGGCAGGTTGAGCTCGTTTCTGCTTTCGAGAGCGAGATCCGCGAATTCCTCAATGCTCACGTCCAACCGGTCGGCGATGTTCTCCATGACGCTCCCGGTGCCGGCCGCGCAGATTGAATTCATCGCGAAGTTCGAGAATATCCCGTCTTCGATGGTGATTAGCTTGCAGTCCTCGCCGCCGATGTCCAGCACCGTCCTCACTTCCGGGTAATACTCCAGGGCGGCTATTGTGTGTGCCAGTATTTCCGTCTTGGCAATATCCGCGCTGATGACGATCTTCACGAAGTTCCTGCCGGAGCCGGTGACGCCGCACCCGAGCACTGAGTAGTCTTGCAGGCGCAGGTCCCCCAGGCATTCCTCGACGGAATCTATGACGTTCTTGTTCCTTTGATAACTATGGGCGACCACGTTTTTCTCTTCGTCGATGAGCGCGGCCTTGGTGGTCACCGAGCCGCAGTCAACACCGAGGTAGACCCTGCGCGTCATTTCATCGCGTACCTTTTCTCCTCCTGATGAGCTCGACGAAAGTCTCGAGCCTTGTCTCCTCGTTCAGCTCGCTGTTGTTCTCGTCGCACTCGACGGTCAGAAGGGGCAGACCCCTCTGCCTGCAGAGTATGCTTACTACAGGCTGGACGAGGATCTCCGGCGCGCAGCTCATGGGCAGGATATGTATGACGGCGTCGAAGCCTTCTTCGTGGGCTTTCAATACGTTGGCCACGCTATGCAGGCCGTGCCCCCCGGTCGGACCATCGAGGTACTGCTCGGCCAGTCGAAGGTAGCCATCCTTTCTCCCGGTCACACCGTCCCTGATGTAGTGGCTCATGCTCAAGGCGTATTTCGGCTTTGCTCCCAGCCCGGCGAGCTTGCCGACGATGTCCAGGTTGGCCTTGCCGTCGAGGACCGTGAATATCTCGCCGAAGAGCAGGATGTTGATGTCGTCCCGATCTATGTTGAGGCAGTATTCTTCTTTACCTCTTTCGAGCTCGAGGATGGCGTTCCAGGTGTCGCGTATCGCCTTGATTATCCTGGTGTAGCCGACACCGGGGTTCACCTTCTTCAAGTCCTTGAGTATCGACCTGCCCTTTAGCGGAACTATCTCGAAATCATAGCCGAGTTCTCTCAGGGTCTGTTCCTGCACTTTCCAGTAGTGCCGGTACCTGCAGCGTCCGCAGGAACTGAAGTGAACGAGGCTGGACGCGCCCCTGTCGATGGCGTCAGCGAGATAACCGAGGGTTACCTTGTATGGGTAACACATCATCACCGGCGAGTGCTGCACTCCGAAGTTGATGGTCTTCTCGGTCAGTTCTCCCCTGATGACGTCGACGTCCAGCGCCGTAAGCATATCCTCGAAGACGCCCGTGTAATCCCCTATGTTCGGAAAAGCCACCCGGACTCTGTCCTGTTTGCGTAGCATTATCCCTTTCCGGACAACAGGCTTTGTTTGCCACGTCGTCACAAATAACAATACGAAGCAGGCTGAGGAATGGGTTCGCCGAAGGGGGGTGGGCTTTGACGTGACTGCAACTGGTGCAGTGTTATCTGACCGTAAGCAGTTCGAGTGGGGCTCTCACAACCTAGCGACTCGGTTCGATGCGGTTGAATACCTTATTCAAGCGGTTTCTCGCCACCACGCCCCAGCCGCAGGTTCGCGACCTCGAAATACATGTCGTAGAGGTGCAGGCCTTTGCTGACCGCGATGGTCTCGCCGGGCTTCACGTCGTGGCCGATCTCGTCGGCCATGTACTCTTTGAGCAGTTGGATGCCCGCGAGGTTGGAGGGGAAGCCGCCCCAGAGGTCCCAGGAGCGGAAGTACACGATGAAGTGGAGCTTCTTCTCGGCGGGGTAGATGCGCGTGTCGATCTGGCGCAGGCAGGGCGGGTCGGCCAGGAAGATGCTGTCCGTGTCGCAGACCGCCATGCAGGCCTGGTTGGTGCCGAAGCCGTCCTCCTTGTACATGCGCACGACCTCGTGGATCTGTGGTTCCAGGTACTGGCCGTAGGTGTAGTCCTCGCGCTCCGCTTTTGAGTGGGCGTTCACGAGTTTGTCCAGGTACTTGAGGACGAACTCCATGTCGGTCGGCGGTGGCAGGCTCGAGCCCTCGGGCATGGTGGGGACCAGTGGGCGAGCCTCGGGGTAGTTGATCTTCACCACGGCGAACTCGAACTCGCGGCGCTTCTGGCCGGCGTACGAGCCGCGATCGATGACATACTCGCGGCCGGACTCCATGACCTGGTAGATGCACTGGAACCAGGCGTCGGGGATGTCGCGGGCCTCGATATAGGTTACGTGCAAGTGGTGCCTCCAGATGCCGGCGGGACGCCGGCGCTACGAACCTCTACCACTTCTCCCAGTGGACGATGTCGGCGAGTTCGTTGCGAGGCCTCTCGCCCGGAATCTTCGCCGGCACGCCCAGCGGCGTGATGCCGACGATGCGGAACTCGTCGGGGACGCCCAGCACCGGCCGCACCTTGTCCTCGTCGAAGAACCCGATGAATACGGTGCCGAGGCCCAGGTCCGCGGCCTCGAGCATGATGTGGTCCATCAGGATGCCGGCATCGGTCATGAAATACTGTTTGCCGTTCGGCGAGCCAGACTCGTTGGGGTCCATGCAGACGACGATGGCCACCGGCGCCTGCCCGACTGCCTTCCCGCCGGGGTTGCCCTCGAGGGCCTCGGAGAGCTTCGCCCGGGTGCCCGGGTCCTTAACCACCAGGATATGCCAGCCCTGCTTGTTGGCCCACGACGCGGCGTAACGCGCCGCATCCAGGACCTGGTTGAGCTGCTCGTCGGAGACGGGGGTCTCCTCGTACTTGCGCACGCTGCGCCTCTTGCGAATCGCCTCGACTGCCACGTCCACCACCCCTTGAGTTCCGGTACCGTCCGCCGGTAGGTCTACATGTTTGGGCGTATCTTATCATTCGCGCGGCGGCAGTGGCCGAAAATGCACCATTGGTGCCAGGCGCCCCTGGTGCATTTGAATTAGAATTAGCCTGCACACAATCACAGGGAGGTCAGTGGATGGGGAAGGACAGGCAGTTGATGCGGTGCCGCGAGTGCGGCTTCCCGAGGATCGTCAGCTTCTTCATCAAGTGGAACGACAACGGCACCATCACCCAGATGATGCGCCAGGACTTCCGCGTGGTGGTGCTGCACTTCGGGTTCCTCGACAACCTCTTCTCCAACATCGAGGCGAAGCTGGGGATTTCGATCGAGCACATCGCTTTTGAGGCCCAGCGCAACGCCAGCAAGGCGACCTTCACCGCGTTCACCGACCGCATCCCCGCCGCGGACTTCTTCATGAGGCCCGGCTTCGTGAAGAGGATCGGGGTCGAGGGGTTCAACAAGGTCGGCAAGATCACCGGACAGTGCCACTCGGAGACACTGGAGTACAAGCCGGGGAGGTACGGCGTCGCGCGCATCCGCAACCCCTTCAACTTCGGGCTGATGGCCGCCAACGTGGTCGGCGCGTTCGAGACCCTGGAGGGGGTGCCCTTCAAGCACAAATGGGAGGAGGAGTCGCCGGACTCCTTCATCATCAGGGTGGAGCCGACGGGCGAGCGCCCGGAGATCGCGGCCAGGATGGAGCTCGCGTACTCGCGCATGCTCCCCGGCTGCCTGGTGCACGACCGCTGCCCGCGCTGCAAGGTCCCGCGCGCCCTCTCGTCGCACGTCAAGTGGATGGAGAACGACGGCATAATCCTCGACACGCGCACCGGCTCGAGGGTGATAATGCTCGACGGCTACATGGTGACCACCGTATTCCGCGAGATGGTCTCCGAGCTCGGCGAGGAGGTCAACGACCTGCTGGTCGACGCGCAGCGCGAGTGGACGGTCGACCACGTAGGGCAGCTCGGGCTTGCCGAGGGCGACGGGCCCCTGCCGCCCGCGGAGCTCGAGAAGGCCTACCGCGAGTACCTCAAGAACATGTCGCTCTACGGGATCGGCAACCCGGTGTCCTTCGAGATGGAAGACAGCACCGTCGAGGTGAAGGTCGAGAACCCCTATGAGGTCCACATCATAGCCGGGACCCTGCAGGGCCTGCGCGAGGCGCTCGAGAAGAGCAGGAGCGCCGTGGAGTGGGAGGAGCTCAAGCAGGGTACGTTGCTCTACCGGGTCTCGCCGGCGCCAGAATCCAAATAAACGCAAGTTTTGGGGTAAGACCCTTTGTGTTGCGTTATTGCTTCCTTTGATTGCCGGCGAGACGCCGGCGCCACGAATGCAAGTTTAAGGGTCTTACCCCAAAACTTGCCCTTTGCACTCGGCTCTCTGAGGCGTTATAATCCTTTGAAGCCGGGAGACTGAGGGTACAGTCAACCGGCTTTTCGTGCCCAGATGAGGGTTGAGAAGCCCACGGAGGTGGACTTTTTTGGTTAGGGGAAAGACAAGTAAGGTTGTTATCGCCGCCGTACTGGCGGTCTGTATGGCGGTCGTGCTGGTGCCTGCGGCATTCGCACAGAGCCAGGCGCCGGTTCCCAGCGGGCTCAAAGTCGGGCTACCGACTTCGAGCGACGGTGGGGTGCTCAAGCTCACCTGGAACGTCACCAGCCCCGAAAGCATTACAGGCTACAAGGTATACCGTTCCGCCAGCCCGGATGGCGGGTTCAAGTCCGTTTTCTCCGACACGGCCGACACGCGGCTCAACGTGATGCAGTTCATGGACGCCGGCCTCGAGCCCGGCGCGACCTACTATTACCGCGTGACCCTGATCGACTCCGGCGGCAAGGAGACCTCTCCCAGCAACGTCGCCAAGGGCGTCCTGCCCGCGCTGGCCGGGCCTGCGCCGGCCGGGGGCAAGAAGCAGGCCGACACCAGGGAGAAGGGCAAGCACATAATCATCTCTGTAACGGAGAACCGCATCTGGTTCCTTGAGAACGGCGTGCTGGTGCGGACGCACCTGTGCTCGACGGGCATGCCGTCGCACCCCACTCCGCTGGGCGTCTTCCACGTCGAGGACCACGAGTACTGCGCGATCTCCGTCAAGTACGGCGGGGTCTACATGTACTGGTGGATGGGCTTCGCCCCCGACACCGGCATGCACGCGCTTCCCTACGACCCCAAGAGCGGCAGCTGGACGTCTGCCGACTGCCTGGGCTACAACGCCTCCCACGGCTGCGTGCGCCAGGCCATCTCGGACGCGCAGTGGGCCTACAACTGGGCGCCCAACGGGACCCGCATCGACGTGATCAGCGGTCACTTCAACTACACGCCGCCCCCGCCCCCGCCCCCGCCGACAACGGGCGGATCCGGCAGCCAGGGCATCAGCAAGCTCTCCAAGGACTGGTACTTCGCCGAGGGGTGCACCACGGGCAACTTCGACGAGTACCTCTGCATGATGAACCCGTCGGACAAGATCGCCAACGTCAACGCCACCTACATGAAGCCCGATGGCAGCGTGGTTGGCGGCTCCTACACGGTGCAGCCGTTCGCGCGCTTCACGGTGCATGTCAACGACATCCCCGGGCTCGACGACGCTGAGCACTCGACGCACCTGTCGAGCGACGTGGAGATGGCGGCCGAGCGCTCGGAGTATTTCTATGACTACGCGGGGGGCAAGAACGGAGGCACCGACTCCGCGGGCGTGACCGCGCCCGGCAAATCGTGGTACCTCGCCGAGGGTTACACCGGCGGCGACTTCGACGAGTACGTGCTGATTCAGAACCCCGAAACGACCGCGGCCTCGGTGCACGTCCAGTACATGAAGCCGGACGGCCAGACCGTGCTGAAGAACTACGCGGTCAACCCCACCTCGCGCATGTCTTTGCACGTCGACGACGTCCCGGAGCTCGCGAGCACGGACGTCTCCACATGGGTGACCAGCAACATCCCGGTGGTTGTCGAGCGCGCGCAGTATTTCAACTACTACGGCAAGGATGACGGCAACGCATCGGCCGCCGTCAGCTCGCCCAGCAAGATCTGGTACCTCGCGGAGGGCTACACCGGCGGCGATTTCGACGAGTACGTCCTCATTCAGAACCCCGAGGCGACAGCCGGCAAGGCCGACGTGACCTTCATGTGCGAGGACGGGACCAGCGTCAAGAAGGAGTACGCCCTGATTCCCCAGTCGCGCTTCACCATCCACGTCGACGACATACCCGGGCTCGAGAGTCGGTCGGTGTCGACCAAGATCGAGGCAAGCGTGGGCGTGATCGCCGAACGCGCCGAGTACTTCACGAGCTACGGCAGGACCGGCGGCGCCGACGCCCCCGGAGTCACGGAGCCGCAGAAGTACTGGTACCTCGCCGAGGGCTACACTGGCGGAGATTTCGATACCTACGTGCTGGTGATGAACCCGGGCGACGAGCCGTCGAACGTCGACGTGAACTACCTGCTGCCGGGAGGCGGCATCAAGCAGGCGAACTACACGGTCGCGGCGCACAGCCGTTACACCATCCACCTCGACGAGATACCGGGGCTCACCAACACCGAGGTGGCCACGGCACTGACGGGAAGCCAGCCTATCATCTGCGAAAGGGCGATGTACTTCTCGATCGACAATGAGTGACGCGGTCGAGGCCGGTCATGACGGAAAGCTCTATCTCTGCGCGACGCCGATCGGCAACCTCCAGGACATAACCCTTCGCGTCCTCGAGACGCTGCGCCTGGCCGACCTGGTGGCGGCCGAGGACACCCGGCGCACCAGGCAGCTCTTCTCCGCCTACGACATCCACACGCCGCTGCTCTCCTACCGCGAGCAGAACCGCGAGGCGGCCGGCGCGAAGATCATCAAGAGGCTCGAGGAAGGGGAGACCGTCGCCCTGGTGTCGGACGCCGGGACGCCCGGGATATCCGACCCCGGCCAGCACCTGGTGGCGCTCTGCGTCGAGCGTGGCATCCCCATCGAGTCTCTCCCCGGACCCAACGCCGCCATAGCCGCGCTGGTGCTCTCGGGGCTGCCGACCGACCGGTTCTGCTTCGAAGGCTTCCTGCCGCGCAAGACCGGCGCGCGTCGCAAAGCCCTGGAGGCCATTGCGCGCGACGAGCGCACCCTACTCTTCCACGAGAGCCCGGCGCGCGTCGTCGACACTTTAGGTGACATCCTGGACGTGCTCGGCGACCGTCGCATGGCGCTGGCGCGCGAGCTAACCAAGAAGTTCGAGACGGTCCTGCGCGGGACGGTGTCGTCGGTGCGTTCAACGATCGCGGCGGGAGAAGTGAAGGGTGAGATAGTCCTGGTGGTCGAGGGGGCGCCGCCCGGGGCAGCCGACACCATCGATGAGGCAGCCGCCGTCGATGACGTGATGAGATTGAAGGAGCAGGGGCTTTCTCTCAAGGAAGCGGTCGCAGTGGTAGTAGAGGAGCAGGCACCGGGGATGTCGCGCTCCGCGCTCTACAACGCGGCTCTCAAGCGCAACGCGTAAGCCCTGGCATCAGGCGCCCGGCATCGCCCGCAGTTGCTGCAGGCAGTCCGGGCAGATGCTCTTCTCCAGGAACAGCTGGTTCGCTTCCACCGAGCCGCAGAAGGTGCAGCCGTCGTGGTGGGGAGACAGCATCAGCCTGCCGCCGTCGACCTCCACGTCGAGCGGGTCGCCCGGCTTCAGGCCGAGCATCATCCTGTAACCCTTGGGGACTACCACCCTCCCGAGGTTGTCTATCTTCTTGATCAACTTCTCGCTCCCCTCGTCATACCTCGGTGCCGCCGACGGTGAGCTCTGCGATTCTGAACGTGGGCCCGCCCGTAGTGACGGGCACGCCTTGGCCATCCTTGCCGCAGGTCCCCTCCTCGTGGGAGAGGTCGTCGCCGACCGCGTCGATTATCTCCAGAGTCCTGGGGCCGTTGCCGACGAGCACCGCTCCTCGCACCGCGGACCCCAACTCTCCATTCTCTATCAGGTAGCCCTCCGACACCGAGAACACGAAGTCGCCCGTGGTGGGGTCGACCTGGCCGCCTCCCATCTTGGCGGCGTACAGCCCCTTGGAGGTCGAGGTGATGATGTCCTCGTGCGTGTCGGCGCCCGGCTCGATGTAGGTGTTGCTCATGCGCGGGATCGGCACGTTCCTGAAGGACTGGCGCCGCCCGTTACCGGTGCTGGCCACCCCGTCCTTCATCGCCTCGTGCCGGTCGTAGAGGTACCCGCGCAGGACGCCGTCCTCGATGAGCAGCGTCGCCTGTGAAGGCGTGCCTTCGTCGTCGTAGTCGTAGGAGCCCCAGAGGCCGGGCCGGGTGGGGTTGTCTGAGGCCGATACTATTGTCGCTGCCACCCGCTCGCCGATCTTTCCCGAGTAGACGGACGCGCCCTTGTGGACGTGGTCGACCTCAAGTCCGTGGCCGACCGCCTCGTGCAGCAGCACTCCCCCGGTCCCCGAGTTCATGACCACCGCCATGCGGCCCGCCGGCGACGGGCTTGCGCCGAGCATCACCAGCGCCCTTCGCGCGGCGATCAACGCGACCTCGCCGGGGTCGTGCCTGGAGTAGAACGCGGGACCGGCCAGTTCGCCTGGCGCCTCCTGCCCGACCTGTATCACGCCGTCCCTGCTCGCGACCACCTGCACGATGAGCCTGGTGCGGCGGCAGGTGCTCTCACGCGCCTCACCCAGGCTGTCGGCGATGAGCTCCTGCTCGACGGAGGAGTTGTGCACCGCGGTGACCTGCCTCACGTCTTTGCCCGCGCCCCGACCCGCCTCGTCGCATTGCCGCAGTTTCTCCGCGATGAACGAGATCGAGGCGGTTCCCTCGTCCGGCTCGCAGACCGCCGCGGGCGCGCTGCGCGTCGGCACCTCGATGCGGAGCTCCTCACCCTCGGCGGCGTGAGAGAGCGCTTCCGCGGCCGTCCTGGCGGCGCGCATGAGATGCTCGCGGTCGAGGATGTCGGTGTGGGCGAAAGCGGCGAGGTCTCCCTTGATGACGCGCACGCCCGCGCCGCTGTCCGTGCCCGTTGAAACGTCGTCGACCTTGCCGTCCTCGAAGCGCACGCTGGTGGTGAGCCATCGCTGACAGACGATGTCGGAGTAAACGCCCCCGGTTTCAAGTGCCGTCTTGGTGACCTCGAACGCGAGATCCTTGTCGATCACGGACAAGTCAAAGCTCCAGTCCTGTTGAAGTCCGCTCGATACCAGAGGCTAATACAACGAGCTTGCTCGCGCAACCAATTCTTTCCATTTTTCGTTTTTCCCGAAGTGATATTATTTGTTGGGCTGGATGACCGGCCTGGACAAGCGCGGATGTTCGAGGGGGGTATCACGTTGACCGAGCCGACCGCCTCGAGGCTCGAAGAGGCCCGCCGGCTGGCGTCGTTGTGCGCCGCGGCGACTTGCATATCGGGTTCGATGATCGCGCACGTCGGCCATGGCGCGACGCTCGAGCAGAACATGCCACGCTTCCTGATGCGGCTGGGCTCGCGCTACGAGCACCTGATCATGCGCACCATTAACTTCCTTGCCAACCGCGAGTTCATCTACCGCAATCCGACCCTGAAGAGGATCACCGACTGGATCAGCGACAAGGTCATGTCGGTCACCAACGGTGAGGTGCTGTGCCTGGCCGAGGCCCAGGAGATGGTCGCCTCTATCGCCGGGTCCGGCTACACAATCGCCACCGGCACCTGCCCGTGCAGGCGCGCGCGCAACAATATCTCCGATGAAGTGCCCAACAACACCGACATGGTTTTCGGCGACTGGGCGGACACGTACCTCGAGAATTACCCCGGGCTCTATGCGCGCCTCGACGCGCGCCAGGCCACCGAGCTGCTCGAGGACTTCGACCGTCACGGGTTCATCCACCAGGTCTACGGGTTCAGAGGCAAAGAGGGCGCGGCGTACGTCATGTGCAATTGCGACCCGTCGGTCTGCATCCCGCTGCTCGCGCAGAAGGCGCGGGGGCTGCAGGCGTTCAGGAAGGGGAGGTCGGTCGCGGTCGTCGCGATGGACAGCTGCGTGGGGGTGGCGGAGTGCGGGGTGTGCATCGCCAGATGCCCGTTCGATGCCAGGTCCGAGGCCGGCGGCAAGTCCGCGGTCGACGCCGAGACGTGTTTCGGGTGCGGAGTCTGCGTGGTGAGCTGCAAGGGCAGGGCGACGTCGCTGGAGCGCAAGCAAGGCGCACGTCTGGTGTACGCGCGAGGGTTCGTGGAGTAAGGGACAGGCAACAGTGGGGACGGCCGGACTCGAATGCGGTCGCTGAGGGAGGGGGAACGATGGCTGAGCAGGATGCTTCGGCCGACAGGACGCCGGAGTTCGGGGAGCATTACGACGCCGTCATCGTCGGCGCCGGGATAGGCGGGCTGACCTGCGGAGCGCTTCTCGCCAAGGAGGGCGCGAACGTCCTCATCGTCGAGCGGCACACCAAACCCGGTGGATACGTCACCGCCTACCACAGAAAAGGCTACTCGTTCCAGGTGCCGCACGTGATGGGCGGCTGCGGGCCGGGCGGGGATGTCACAAGGGTCATGGACCACCTGGGCATACACCAGGAGTTCACGCGCCTAGACCCGTACCTGCGATTCATCTATCCCGACCACGACATCAAGGTGCCGTGCGACATGGAGCAGTACGCCGACGCCCTCAAGGACGCGTTCCAGCCGCAGACGACCAACGTCAACGACTTTTTCAAATCCGTGCGCTCGCTGGTGCGCGGGATGGACATGTCCATGGTGAGGCGGCCGATGGGCCTGGGCAGGATCATGCGCGGGTTGAGTTACCCGTTCACCGCTCCCAAAATGCTTTCCTACATGACGTCGGGCACCACTCTGCAGAAGATGCTCGACAAGCATTTCAGCGACGAGCAGATCAAGGCTGTCATCTCGACGCCGTGGCCCTTCCTCGGCTCTCCACCCTGGGACGTCACCGCGCTGGCCATGGTCGGGATGCTGAAGAGCTTCTCGGCCGGCGCCTACGTGCCCGTCGGCGGCTTCCAGGAGCTCGCCGACGCCTTCGCCAGGGCGTTCACCGACAATGGTGGGACCCTGCTGCTGGGTCACGAGGTCACGTCCATCAACATGGAGGGAGGGCGTGCCAGCGAGGTGGAGATAGTGCCACGCGCCAAGGTCTCCGCCGGCGTGGTGGTGAGCGACGCCGACAGCAAGCGCACCTACCTCAAGCTGATCGCGCGGGAGAACTTCAACCAGTCGTTCCTCGAGCGCAAGGACGAGGGGCCGGTTTCCATGACCGGTCTGGTGGTGCACCTGGGCATGCGCAAGAAGCTCCCCGAGGAGTTCGCCGCCGGACCCATCATGGTGCAGCCCTCTTATGACATGCACGAGATGCTGGAGGCGGTGTCGGTGCGGGACAACTACCCGGACCCGGCCAAGCTCAGCTGGGGGTTGATGGCGCCCTCGATGATCGACAGGTCGCTGGCCCCGCTCGGCAAGACCAGCCTGGACATCATCGTGCCGGCGGTCCCCTACCGGTTCATGAACAGGTGGGGCGTCGAGCCGGGGGGCGTGCGGGGCGACAAGTACAAGAGCATCAAGGAGAGGTACGCCGAGGTCGTGGTGGAGGCCGTGCACCGGACCTTCCCGGGGCTCATCATCGACGTCGAGGCATACGACATAGCCACGCCCATAACCTACGAGCGTT
>Ga0182011_10004085_pt1 | contig 11787 bp, 9 predicted proteins | sample 711E1DmetaG_FD_120481 | JGI IMG/M metagenome (GOLD analysis project Ga0182011, IMG submission 120481) | Permafrost microbial communities from Stordalen Mire, Sweden - 711E1D metaG | ecosystem: Environmental > Terrestrial > Soil > Wetlands > Permafrost | place: Sweden: Stordalen | collected... | reverse complement strand
TCTGCCGGCGGGAAAGATTACACCCATCATCGGCGATCCGATATACATCTCCGGCTTTGGAGAGCAACTCTCCTATCAGGCATATTTGGATAAATATGGAATTGATCCTGAGATTGCGTACCGTCTTATGCGGGGAAATAGCCGCGCCAGATCTCTGGCCAAGACAATAGTTATACAATCGCAAGTGGGGGCTCAAGCCGGCGCAAAGTCAAATGGGGGGCGAGCGATATGAAGAAGATCATCTGCAAAAACTGTGGAACCGTAAATGAGGTTTCTGATAAATCTCTGGCAGAAGATGACGACTGGTTGCAGTGCGCCCTCCCAGAGGGTTTCGAATGGAGTCTGCCAGCAGGGAAGATTACACCCATCATTGGCGATCCGATATACATTTCCGCCATGGGAGAGAACCTCTCTTATCAGGCATTTTTGGATGAATATGGAGTTGATCCGGAGATTGCGTACAATCTTATGCGTGGAAATAGCCGCGCCAAATCTACAATCAAAACATTTACAGCTCATTCGCAAGCAAGAGCCCAGGTTGGGGCTCAAGTCAGCTCACAGCAGAGATCCCAACGCTGGCTTGATGACGATGATTGGACATCCTGAAATGAGCTTCAGGCATGATATCATCATATCTCCGCCAATCATGTAAGGGAGATCAGGAAACTTGCAAGAGGTCGGGTTCTGGACTTGAGGCCCTGCGTCGTCGTTGGACTTTAGTGACCCGAACGGATAAATCGACTTGATTCCAGCTTAAAAATCGCATCTGCCGTAACGTTTGCGATGAAATCGAGGCGTTAATGAAGTCAATATGGGGCCTCGCGAACTCAAGTCCGCGGTGTCTGTCCTTCGCGAGCCTGGGTAACAAGAGCGAACCGTGGGGCGGCTAACAGTCGTCACTACCTGACAAAGCCCTCTCCATTTGGATGAATAGGACTATCGTTTTTCTCTTTATAGAAATTATTTATAAAATCATTTCAAGAGCATACTCTTGAGCAGCGATGCCAATCTTTAATTGCCTCTAAGGCTCCGCAAAAATTGATTAATTCAATGGATGCCACGACCCGTTTTCATAAGAATTCCATTTTGCACATCATCTGCCTCTTTGAACCAGCTTCTGCATCATGCCAAAAGACAAATCTTCAATACTTAATTATGAGGGTTTTCTATCCAAAAAAAAATGGCTTGAATAAGACTCCAAAGTAAGACCGGTACAAATAGTTCCTTTCCTGGAGATAGATTCAAATATGCATATGAGGCAGTCACAATCCTGCATTACCGGATTGGCCCGGACCTTCTAGCTCTGGGACATGTTGTTTGGGATGCCGAGGAATGTGCATGAAGGAGAGGCTTGATGAAATCGGTTCACGTCTTCGTGAACTGAGGGAGTTGAATCGGGTATCGTCCGAAGAGATGGCACAGCACCTCAAAGTGCCTGCGGGAACTTACAAATGCTATGAAGATGGTATGCTGGACATCCCGGTCAGCATTCTAATCGGCGTCGCTCGAAAGCTCAACGTGGATACAGGACTGCTTCTCACAGGCGAAGAATCCAAAATGAACATTTTCACTATTACCAGAAAAGGAGAAGCTGTGGAAGTGGAGCGCAGAAAGCAGTACAGATACCAGAGCTTAGCCCGAAAGTTTGCTCATAAAAAAGCGGAGCCCTTTATCGTTACCATAGATCCCAAGAAAGGCAAACCATCATTCTATAGCCATCCTGGCCAGGAGTTCGAATATGTGCTCGAGGGTTCTTTGAAGGTTACTATCCATGATAACGAGGTTGTGCTCAACGAAGGGGACTCCATATTCTTCGATTCAATGTACGAACACGTCATGGAAGCCTTAAACGATATGCCGGTCAAGCTGCTGGCTGTGGTCATGTAGGTGCGCAAAGAGGATTGAAAAATGTCATCTTTATTGCCCAAGTTCGTCTCGCGGGTTGACTTCAACTCATACGAGGATTTTAAAGAAAATCTGAAGCTCCTCGTCCCCGAGAACTTCAATTTCGCATTTGACGTAGTTGACGCCTATGCGAAGGAATTTCCGGAAAAGCGTGCCCTGGTCTGGTGCAACGATAACGGAGAGGCTAAAACCCTTAACTTCAAAGATCTGAAGATCCTGAGCGACAAGGCCGCCAACCTATTTAGAAAAAATGGAATAAAGAAAGGCGACTCTGTCATGCTTACTCTCAAGAGCCGCTGGGAGTTCTGGGTCTGCATGGTCGGCCTGAATAAGATCGGAGCCATTTCGATTCCCTCCACACATATGCTGAAGGCAAAGGATTTCCTCTACCGCATCAAGAAAGCGGATCTGAAGATGATCATATGCATCGGAGAGAACGGGGTGCCCGGCGAATTCGATGCGGCACACAAAGAACTGGGCACCATCCCCCTGGTCAAGGCCCTGGTAGGAGATAAGGAACTCAAGAGGGAAGGCTGGATTAACTTTGATGCGGAGCTTGATCTGGCATCCTCCGACTTCATCCGGCCGACTGGAGACCAGGCTACGAAAAATGAGGACATATTATTGGGATACTTCACCTCCGGAACGACCGGATACCCCAAGATGGTCAAGCACGATCAAACCTATCCTCTGGGCCATATCCTCACCGCCAAGTACTGGCAGAATGTGGAGGATGACGGACTGCACTACACCGTGGCCGATACCGGATGGGCCAAGTGCGCCTGGGGGAAGATCTATGGCCAGTGGTTGGCCGGATCTGCCGTCTTCGTCTACGATTATGATCGCTTTGATGCCGGGAAGATGATGGACGAGATGGGCAAATACGGAGTGACCACCTTCTGCGCGCCACCCACCATCTTCAGGTTTATGATCAAGAGCGACATGTCCAGATACGACTTTTCCAGGCTAAAATATGCGGTCACTGCAGGGGAACCTCTCAACCCATCGGTATATGAGAGCTTCCTGGAGACGACAGGCCTGCGCCTGATGGAAGGCTACGGTCAGACTGAGACTGTGGTTTGTATCTCTAACTATCCATGGATGACCGCTAAACCAGGGTCCATGGGCAAGCCGGCAGCGGGATTCGATATCATACTGGTGGGAAAGAACAACAAGGTTTGCGAAGTGGGCGAAGAAGGCGAAATAGTAATCAAGACCGACAAGGGAAAGCCCATAGGCCTCTTCACCGATTACCATATGGACCCGGACAAGACCCTGAACACCTGGCATGATGATTACTATCATACCGGTGATACCGCCTGGCGGGATGAGGATGGGTACTTCTGGTTCATAGGCAGAACGGACGACATGATCAAGAGCTCCGGCTACCGGGTGGGGCCTTTCGAGGTCGAGTCGGCTCTCATGTCTCATGCTGCAGTTCTAGAGGTGGCCATCACCGGAGTGCCGGACCCCATCAGAGGGCAGGTGGTGAAGGCAACCGTGGTCCTGACCAAAGGATTCGCACCATCCGAGGAGCTGAAGAAAGAGCTGCAAGATCATGTAAAGAAGGTCACTGCTCCCTATAAGTATCCCAGGATCATTGAGTTCGTGGAGGAGCTGCCCAAAACCATAAGCGGAAAGATCCGGCGTGTTGAGATCAGGGACAAAGATAAGCCCTATCCACTGATCAATATACTGGAATGCAAGGCCTGCGGAAGATGCCTTGAGGCATGTCCCGTTAATGTATTGAAGATGGGCGAGGAACTGAACGCCCGCGGCTACAACTTTGCAGTCTACGCCGGCGATGGATGCATAGGATGCGCTAACTGCTACTATACCTGTCCTGAGCCGCTGGCCATCGAAGTGCATGTGCCTCAGAAAGAGAAGGTGGCGGAGGAGAGCTGAAAATGGCATCTCAGTTAGTAGCGGGAAACAGCGCTGTAGTTGTCGGAGCACTGTATGCCGGTTGTGACTGCTTCTTTGGCTACCCCATCACTCCTGCCAGTGAGATATTGCACGAAGCCTCCAGATATTTCCCAAAGCTGGGACGCAAGTTCGTTCAGGCGGAATCGGAAGAGGCGGCAATCAATATGGTCTACGGTGCAGCAACCGCAGGCCATCGAGTGCTTGCAGCTTCCTCGGGTCCGGGCATGAGCCTGAAGCAGGAGGGCATAACCTATATCGCCGGAGCAGAGCTGCCCTGCATCATTGTCGATATCTGCCGGGCGGGACCGGGTCTGGGCAATATCGGACCGGAGCAGTCGGACTACAATCAGGCCTGTAAAGGAGGAGGGCACGGCTGCTACAACAATATAGTTCTCGCACCCGGAAACGTCCAGGAGATGTGCGACTTCACAGGCAAAGCTTTTGAGCTGGCCTTCAAGTACCGCAATCCCGTTGTGGTCCTGGCCGATGGGGTCTTGGGCCATATGGTTGAGCCTCTGCAGTTCCCTGAGGTGGCAGTTCTGCCCACCATCGACACCACATGGGCTGTGGCCGGCAGAGCCGAGACGAGAGGGAATCTCGTGACCTCCATCTCCCTCAACTTCGATGATTTGGAGAGGCACAACTACAGGCTGCAAGAGAAGTATCAGCGCATAAAAGAGAACGAGGTCTTATGGGAGGGCTATAAGCTCGAGGATGCCGATGTCGTATTGGTCTCTTACGGCATTAGCAGCAGGATCGCCCGCTCTGCCATCGATGCGGCCCGAAAGGAGGGCATCAAAGCAGGGCTATTCCGGCCCATCACTCTTTTCCCCTTCCCCGAGAAGGAGATTCGCCAGCTTGCCGATCGCGGCTGCAAGTTCATATCCGTCGAAATGAGCAACGGCCAGATGCGTGAGGACATTCGCCTCGCCAGCGGCTGCAAGCCCGTGGAACTAGTCTGCCGCTACGGAGGAAATCTGATCAATATCGATCAGATCATGGAGAAGATCAGGGAGGTGGCATAAAAAATGGCAGCAAAAGAGAAATTGATCGGAGGGCATCCGGGTCTGTATGCAGAGTTCCCGCGTAAGGGAGGGTCTGCACAAACGGCCACGCATTATTGTCCGGGCTGCGGACACGGAATACTTCATAAGCTCATAGGCGAGGCTATGGCGGATCTGGGTATTCAGGACAGGTGCGTCGTGATCAGCCCCGTCGGCTGTGCCGTCTTCGCCTACTATTATCTTGATTCCGGGCATGTTCAGGCCGCCCATGGAAGGGCCCCAGCTATCGCTACTGGCATCTCCCGGGCAGAAGATAATGCCATTGTCATCTCCTATCAGGGAGACGGAGATCTGGCTTCCATCGGACTCAATGAGACCATTCAGGCCGCCAACCGGGGAGAAAAGTTGGCCGTATTCTTCATCAACAACACCGTTTACGGCATGACCGGAGGCCAGATGGCGCCCACTACGCTCATCGGCGAGGTCACGGCCACAACACCGGCAGGCCGCGATCCCCGGGATCAGGGCTATCCCATCCATATATCTGAGATTCTGGACACACTCAAGGCACCCGTCTTCATCGAACGGGCCAGCCTCTCGGACATCGAACACATTCGCAAAGCGCGCCGGGCAGTGAGGAAGGCTCTGGAGATTCAGAGAGACAAAAAGGGATACGCCTTCGTCGAGCTGTTGTCGCCCTGTCCCACCATATTGAGGATGGACACAGCAGCTATTACCAAGTTCATCAACGAGCAGATGGAATTGGAGTTTCCCCTGAAGAGGTTCAGGGACAGATCCAATGAGGCAGAGCCCATCGTAAGGCAGGAGAGCGACTTTTCCCGGGAATCTCTGGACAGGATCTTCGGCTGCGAGGACAGTGTTTGCATCGAATTCAAAAAGGACCCAGAGTTTGTGCCAAAGGGAGTGAAGATCGCCGGCTTCGGAGGTCAGGGTGTATTGAGCATGGGGTTGGCCCTGGCCCAGGCCGCTTTCGGATGTGGGCGTTTTGTCTCCTGGTATCCTGACTACGGGCCTGAGCAGCGGGGCGGGACCTCCAACTGCTCGGTGATAGTATCTGGAGAGCCGATCGGTTCGCCCGTGGTGGATCATCCGGACGTGCTCGTCGCCTTCAACCGGCCGTCTCTGGAGAAGTTTGCGCCCGCGGTCAAGAAGGGCGGAGTGATCCTTTATGACTCTTTAGCCGGACAGTTCCAGGCCCCGGAGGGCGTTCGAGCCATATCCGTCCCGGCGACGGAGATCGCCACGGATAAGGGTGCTCATATGGCGGCCAATACCGCTATGTTCGGTGCGCTGATGCAGACCGGAAAGCTTGGCCTGCCCCGCGAGGCTTACGGGAACGCCTTCCGCGTCACCTTCGCCAAGAAGCCCAAGCTCATCCCCAAGAACCTGGAGATACTGGAGGCAGGAGCTCAGGCGGTCAAGGTGCTGGAGATGTCGGCGAGGAAATGAGCTGAATGGCAAGAAGGTCCGCTCGGTGGAGAGTGGACCTCTGCTATTATTTTAGCAGGAATAGAATATCCAAATCTTGTTTTCTCGCTTTTTGCATATAGATTAAGATCATGGTAGTGAGCGTTCGTCTGCCCGAGATGTATGGCACTTTTTGGGCTTTGATCGTTATTGCTAATCATGAATGAAGATGAAAGCCATATCTTATAAATGGGCGGAAAATCTCTTACATCATCTTCCGGATCCGGGGCGGGTGTTACGCGCTGGGTCGACGGGGGCGCACTCGATGCCGTGCAGGCCCCCCTAACCCCGCGGCCGCGGGGAACAATCTATGAAGCTCTGCCCTTTTACCTTCAGATGTTTTTAGGGGGCACCAGATTGAGTGCATATCCGAACAGCTCACACTTCATTATTGATGGAGAACGATCGAGATGCTTTTGCATTGTTAACTCGATTTACATGCGAGAGGACATGGCACTGCTAGCAGCAATCAAAGTCATTGAGTATCGCGATGCAGACTATGAGACCGCCAAGAAAGAAGTTGCCGGCTATTTCCTAATGGTGGGCAAAGCCTACGCCTCAGACGCCAGCTCGGACCTGGAGCTTGATTATGAGCTGGTATGCAAAATCATGGATGATCTGGAGTTGGATGGCCAAATGGAGATTTCGCTGTGAAGGGCTCTGAGGTCGGCGACTCCAACCATGGTCACAGGATCATAACCGAAGCCAGAAAGGTGAGCGATCCTGTGGTCATAGTCAAGAGCGGTAGGCACAAAGCGCAGAGGATAGTCCTGACAGAAAATGCCCTGGCCATAATTGACAGAAAAGGAAGATGGTGCGGGCAATGACGACTTTAGGTTTTGAGTTTGAATTGATGCTTTGATACGAATCACCAGACCTTCCTACGGTTTTTAAATCAGCGTCCCTTCTTCTCCAACCGTTCATAATATATCGGTGTTTGAACGGTTTGAGGTATATCTAACTCTGAGAATATTTTCTGGGCCTGCTCGATCTGCTCCCGTGCCTTATCTAGGTTGCCAGCTTTCTTCTCTAAAAGCGAGGATTGCGCCAAAGTGATGGCTGTGCCTTGTTTATCTCCCAGCTCTTCATCAATCTTCAGGCTCTCCTGGTAAAACCTTCTGGCCTCTTCCAGATCACCGGTGACATAGGCCATATTTCCCAGCTGATGCAATGTGATTGCTTCGCCTTGTTTATCTTTGAGCTCCCTCTTGATTTTGAGGCTTTCCTAGTACATCCTTCGGGCCTCTTCCTGGTCATCGCTCTTCAGAGCTAGAATTCCCAAATTGTTCAGGGATTGGGCTATTCCTCGCTTGTCTTCCAGCTCCTGCTCTATATTCAAGCTATCCTGGTATAGTTTTTTGGCCTCGACAAGATCGCCAGCGGCATAGGCCATATTTCCTAGCTGATGCAGCGTCTTGGCCTTACCTCGTTTGTCTTCCAGATCTTGCTCAATTCTGAGGCTTTCGGTGTATCGTTTATGGGCCACTTCCAGTTCGCCGGTGTCGTAAGCCAGATTTCCAATCTGATGTCTCGTTATGGACTCGCCGCGTCTGTCCCCTAACTTCTGCTTGATATCCAGACTCTGCTCGTACAATCTTTTTGCATCCACCAAATTACCTTTGGCGTAGGCCATGTTTCCCATCTTATGGAGGGTCTTGGCTATGCCGCTTTTGTCCCCTAGCTCCTGCCTGATCTTGAGGCTCTCCTTGTACAACCTGTCAGCCTCGTCCAGATTACCCTTGGCGTAAGCTAAATTTCCGATCTGATGCAAAGTGATGGCCACGCCTCGTTTGTCACTGAGTTCCTGCTTGATCTTGAGACTTTTCTGGTATAGCCTGCTGGCCTCATCGAGATTTCCTACGGCATTAGCCACATTTCCCATTTGGTGCAATGTGATGGCCTCGCCACGTTTGTCCCGCAGCTCCTTTTTGATCTCTAGGCTTTCTTGGTACAGTCTTCTTGCCTCGTCCAAATTTCCAGTTTCATAAGCTAGTACTCCTTGCTGATGCAGCGTTTTGGCCACACCGCTTTTGTATCCCTGCTCTTGCTTGATCTTGAGGCTCCTCTTGTACAGCCTACTGGCTTTGTCCAGATCCCCCCTGTCGTAAGCCATTATGCCCATATGATGCAGAGTTTTGGCCACACCTATACGGTCTTTCAGCTTTTGTTTGATCTTGAGGCTCTCCTTGTACAAGCTTTTGGCTTTTTCCAGATCGCCGGTGGCGTTTGCCATCATCCCCATCTGGTGAAGCGTGATGGATATACCGCTCTCGTCTCCCAACTTCTCGTTAATCTTGAGGCTTTTGCGATATTGCCTCCTGGCCTTGTCCAGATTACCTGTCGCGTATGCCAGATTTCCCATGCTATGCAGCGTTTTTGCTACGCCCTTTTTGTCTCTCAGCTTTTGGGTTGCTCTAATTGCCTGATGCAGCAGTTCCTCCCAATCCTTCCAGTAGCCTCTCGTTGCCAGATAGGAATCCACGGCCCATGCATACTCCTTAACCATCACCCATTCTTCCATATCATATGCCCAATCTATGCAAGCCAGGATGTTTTCATGTTCATTTTCCAGAGCGTCAAAGCTAGGAGCTGATTTGGCTAATTTTAGGAAGAAATCAGCGGCACGACTGAGGTACGTTTGAGTGGCCAATCCTGCTTTGGATGCAGCGTACTGGCGCATAAGCGGATGCAGGCGGTAGCGATACTGTGTAATATCTTTGTCCGATTCATCCTGGATCACGACTTCAGCTCGTCCCAAGAAGGACTTCCTTACCAGTTCGCCGAGATCGTACTCCCAGTTCGATGGACCCCCTAGATCTCCTTTTATGCACACGCTTTTGATAGCATCTTCAGTCACGGAGCTGGAGAAGACTGCCAGGCAGCCAAGCAGCCTCTTCTGGCTTTCTGTCAAATCCGCATAAGAGACATCAAAACGATCCAGCACCTGTTGGGGCGGTTTCCTTCTCAGCTCGTCCCTGATGCTGGCCAGGCTTCTGCTCGCAACCATAGCCGCGGTTAGCTTGATGGCCAGAGGATGGCCGTGCATGATGCTAGAGATCTCTTTCAGGGAATTCATCTTATCCTGATCCAGGTTCTTTCCCCATTTGGGAGAACGCCGGCGGGCTTCGACTATGAAGAGACGGCTGGCCTCCTCGTCTTCCATATCCTCAACCCGGATCTCTTTGCCCTCACGATGCAGGCCTTCTCGCGTGGTAACCAGGGCGGCGCTCGGCGCGGGAATGCTCTCCAGGAAACGCCAGAGGTTTGCGTCCCCAATTTTCTCGGCGTTGTCCACTACCAGAAGACAGGCAGTATCGCATTGTCTCAGATAGTTCAGAGCGCGATCCCTTTTGGCGTCCAGGGGCAGAGTGCGAAACTCCCACCCCAAGACTTCAACTTCAGCAAAGGCATCCAGAAGCTCGTTCAGTCCCAGCCGCTCCATGTCGACAGCGCTCCGCCAAAAGACGCCACCCGGAAAGCGCCAAGCCAGTCGCCGGGCCGCTTCCGCAGCCAGCACCGTTTTGCCGATTCCTCCCTGGCCGGTGAGGACGACCAGCTTCTCTCCGCCCAGCAGCACATCCATGACCAGGGAGAGGATTGCCTTGCGCCCGCGCGGCGGATCGCCCCGAAAATAATCTCCCACGAACTCATACTCAGGAACTCCAAAAAGGCGCTCGGCTTCGAAACTGGCCTTTCCTATGTCTCTAACCGGCAGAATCTTGACATCCTTTCCCAATCCATCGAGCACCGGGATCTTCTGCAGCGTTCCGCCGTTCTTCAGCCGTTTCAGAGCTGGTAGGGCAGTCTCGAAGGCCCCTTCGATGGTCATGCCCGCTCCCAGGCCAGCATAGAAGGGCTCGGCCAGGGCCATAGTCGCATTGACCGGGATGCGCTCATTAAACCCAAGAACGGCGGGAACGCCCTTAACCAGCAGGACATTCTGTAGACTTGCATTACCGCCTTTCGCCGACTCACAGGCGCTCAGGAAGACCAGCTTCGTGGGATGCTCCGGCGCGCTCATGACGATCTCCGCCAGCTCCTCCGCCGCCAGAGAATCCAGCTTGCCGTCCTCTCTCTCGAAGGCAAAGTAGCCCTTCGCGTTCTCTCCTTCCAAAAGACACTTGCAGCGGCCGCACTTTTTCTGCTCTGGCGGGTTCAGACCGCCGCAATTGGGGCAGCGCAATCCGAAGAAGCCGTGGCCGTCGAAGTGGACGATGTCGTAGCCGCTCAGGATCTGGGTGCGTATGCCCTCCACCGTGGGCGGGCTGAGGATCTTGAGAAAGGCGGGGGCGTTGACCCTCCGCAGGCCACCCAGCAGAGCCGACTGGTCGGCAATATTGGGCAGGTCCTGCAGGTCCTGCAGGTCCAGCGGCCGGGAGACTATCACCAAAACCCGGAAGCTCTGAGAAGAAGAGGAATCTTGCGGCATATCAGGGCAAATCCATGGTTACTATCGCTAATCAATATATCGATCTTCCTGCAAAACTGGTCTGAAGATGTGACAAAGAGGATTGAAAAACTGCGAGAAATCAAGAGACGGACTTTATCAGGATAGAGAACAGCTAGAGAATACCGACTTATAATGGATAACTTTGCAGAAAACCCGGTATAAAAAATTTATCCTGCAGGGTCTGAAAACCGACCCCACTCCCATAAATATCCCAAAAAGGGATAGATATTGAATTAGTATCTTCTGGGCGGCCTGGATGAGCTGGCTGGCTTGTGCTTCTGATAGCAATCGCTGCAGTACACGGGCCTGGAGCCATCGGGCTTGAAGGGAACTTGACATGTCTTTCCGCACTCTGCGCAGGTGGCATCGTGCATCTCTCTTGGGCCGCTGTTGTAGCCGCCCCTGTTTCCGCTTCCGTATCTCTCCATTTTAATTCACTTACCTTTGGCATCGATTCCATGAATCGATCCTACTACAAAAACATCCCATCAAACTCAATTGATTTCGACGATTATGCAGCAATCCTAAGTAGAATAAAACTGCTTTATATATCTGTTGGTCCGATCCCGTTTGTAAAATCCTGCCAGTCAGACCCACGAATTGATAAAATACGTATATGCTATTAAACAATTAGGCGTCGCAATATATGAAGTCCTACAATACTGGAAGAGCTGGTCAGGATTGCACGCCCATATGATTCTAATGGGGAATTGGCGACAATATCCATTGTCCGATGGCAATTGCATTGAGAAAGAACATCGAGCAAAAATAAGTCCTGCAGGGTCCATTTATCAACCCTGCCCCATTTTAATATCTTCAAGGATATATCGGATACGAACGATCGGATAAGGAAATGATCGGTTCAGTATCTTCTGGGTGGCCTGGATGAACCGGCTGGCTTGTGCTTCTGGTAGCAATCGCTGCAGTACACGGGCCTGGAGCCATCGGGCTTGAAGGGAACTTGACATGTCTTTCCGCACTCTGCGCAGGTGGCATCGTGCATCTCTCTTGGGC
>Ga0182011_10004084_pt1 | contig 11788 bp, 7 predicted proteins | sample 711E1DmetaG_FD_120481 | JGI IMG/M metagenome (GOLD analysis project Ga0182011, IMG submission 120481) | Permafrost microbial communities from Stordalen Mire, Sweden - 711E1D metaG | ecosystem: Environmental > Terrestrial > Soil > Wetlands > Permafrost | place: Sweden: Stordalen | collected... | reverse complement strand
CCCCAGGATCGTGGATCGCAAGCCTTTCTCGGGGGTGAGGACCATGGGAATTCAGTACGCTTTTCTCAATTCCTGTTGAAAAGACCACGTTTGGACCGCAAACCGGCGAAAAACGGTGCCCCAATATAGAGAAGTCCCGGAATATCTGCTCGAAATTGTCCCTTGCCAGCGGGGACTAACTACTTATTCATCCTTTGAGCCGATTCATTCCGAGCAGGTTCCCCGTAAGCTGGAGAGGATTCGGAGTGTCATTCATGCACGGTCACGGGTTCTCCGTGACGCGGGCGTGGGGACGCAGGAGTAAGTGCGAAGGGTGCAACCATGAAGCATTTGTATTTTGCCGCAGTTGCGATCTTGTCGATTTTTGCAGTGCAGGCGAGCCTCGCTCAGGAATTGCCGGCCAAACCCGGCGTTTCCACCGTTCCCAAATCAGGCGCGAGCGGAAGACGTTGGACGGCGACTGAGCGTGAGTTCGATTTCGGTCTCGGCTGGCTTGCCGGTACGGAGCGGAACCGGGATTACATGGGAACCTACGACGTGACAGACAGGGTTCATTTCCGCGTGGATCATCCATGGGAGTCGTTCGAATCCGGCAACCCGACCGAACGATCGTCGACCGAAGCCGGGTACAGCGATTTTGAGTTCAGGGGAGACATGCCCGACATCGACTGGCGGGTGTACAGGACGCCGATCGACAGACTTCTGGATTTCGGGCCGTCACTCCAGCTCATCACCCCATCGGGCATACCGCTCGACCCGGGAATCGGAGCGCGCTACGTGTTCTGAGTGTCCGTGTCGTCTTCCAGGTGAACAGGACTTCCGCGGATGTCAGCTGAGGATTTTCTCGATTCTGCGTTCGGGCACGAGCCACATGATCGCCCAAGGAGATAGAGCAGACCGGCCGTCTATTGCACGCCGGGTTCAACCCACACCTTGCCGTAGACTGCCTTCTGAACCATCGCCCGCGCTTCGGCTCCGAGCTCCTTCCGGGTTACTTCAAGAAACATTGCCGTCGTCGCATCGTTCGCCGAGGAAAAGCGGGAATACAGTGCCCGTAGAAATGCGTCGAATTTCGCATCTCCGTATTTCACCCGGAGCGCGTTCAAGAGAAGGACGGGCTTGTCGTACCTGTTGATCTCACGATCGCGAGAAGTCGCCTGCGTCTCCGCAACCGGGTCGGCGGTCTTGCTCTGCGAGGCGCGCTCCCTGCATTCGACAAGAAGCCTGTCCGCGAACTCTTTTCCTACGATCTCCCGGGAGACCATGAACGCCGAATACTCGGCCAGCCCCTCGTTGATCCAGTCATCCGGTGTTGCCATGTTCGCGTACTTCCACCAGTAGTGGGCTATCTCGTGCGTGAGATACCTGAAATCCCTCGCCGTCCCGAACTCCTTCGACCGCCACGAGAGGGCGTTCCCTTCCGAAACGACGATGAACGGCATGCGCACGTAGCCCCAGGCCTGCCGCGGAGAATAGGCGACCCGGATCAATCCCGCCGCTGCCGGTTTCCCCAGGAGTGTTGTGAGCCGGTCCATGGACCTGAGGAGATTCGTCTTCATGGAATCGACGTAGGTCAATGGAAGTTTGTCGTAATAAATCTCCACCGCCACGCTTCCCAGACTCGTATCGGCGCGGCGGAGGTTCGGCGCGGCAAGGAGGGCGATGTCGTTCCCGGGAGCGTACGACTTCCACTGCGTGATGTTCCGGCCGTTCTCCTCTTTCTTTCCCGCCGGCGTGCCGTTCGTCACCGTAACGTAGTCCGACGGGAGGTCGGCGTTCAGATCGAACGTGAACACCGCGCCGCTCGCAGGCCTCGGATACCAGGTAAGATACATCGCGAGTTCTACGAGTCCCGGCCTGATCATGTTCGCTGCGCTCAGGATTGGCGGGTATGAATCCTGGTTCATCTCTCCCGCGTATTCGATCAGGAGACTGTCCCGGAATCCGGCAGGGATCAACACTTCCGTGGTACCCGGCATGAAACCCGAGGGCTTCCTCGTGAACGGTACCGCGCGCCCGGCCGATTCGAAGCGGCTGATCTCCATCGCCGCATTCAGCATCACCGCCGTGTCCTGCAGGCCGCGAACCTCCGTTTTTCCCTCAACGCGCCCGGCCGCAGGGTCTATCCTGACGGAAAGCGTGTAGGCGGGCGCCGGGCTTTTCCCCTGAGCGTCCGCCGTGTTGATCGCCGCAAACGCCGCTGCTACAAGGAGCACTCCAGTCAATGTCGGTTTCATTTGTAGTCTTGTCCCGTCGTTAATTCTTCATAAGTGGAGCGAATATGAACTGCATCCCCCGCGTGCAGCCTTCCGGCTTCGAGCGTGCGTGATTGTGCGTTCCTCCGAATGTGACATTGCGGGACAGGCAGGAGAAAGGAAAGCCCCGGATCCGATCGACTCAGGGGCGCGCGTGAATGAACTCCGGGATAGGCCGGGTCCAAGATACGATTCAATTGCCGAAAGTGCAACGATCTCCGCACGGGCCGCGGCCGGTCCATTGCACGCGAGAAGCGGATTCGGTAGATTGAAGAACACTCCGGTCCGGAGACCATTCGAAGATCATCACTGTCCGGAGGTCAGGTCCCGCACGCACCGGCGTATCCTCCGACACTACGTGAATCGCATGCCCATCACAAGACAGTCGATCCGCGCATCAGCGATTCTCCTCTTCGCGGCAGTCTCCCCTGCCCTGAGCCAGTCCCCCGTTCCCCCGGGAGCGGCAGTGGAGAGAATCGCAACGAACTTTCAATTTGTGGAGGGACCGGTCTGGAAAGACGGCACCGGACTTCTCTTCTCTGATATTAACGCGAGCAAGATATATTCCTGGAACGCGTCAACAGGCACAGGGACCTACCTGAGCCAATCCAGCAATTCCAACGGGCTGGCTTTTGATGCCGGGGGGAGGCTGATCCTCACGCAGATGGGGCTCCGCAGGGTGGCAAGACAGGAGACGAACGGGGACATAACCCCGCTGGCCTCAGGATTCGACGGGAAGAAACTAAACAGTCCCAACGACGTCGTTGTAAAATCCGACGGCTCGATCTGGTTTACCGACCCCCCCTTCAATATTCCAACAGGCCAGACACAAGAGCTGAGTTTCTCCGGGATATTCAGAATAAGCACGTCCGGGGCGCTCCAGCTCATGGACAGCTCGCTCAGCCTGCCGAACGGCATCTGCTTTTCGCCGGATGAAACGCGGCTCTACGTCAACAACTCGGCCGCGCGGGTGATATACGTATGGGACGTCCTCCATGACACGACGATTGCAAACAGGAGGATTTTCGCCTCCATGACCCCGGCGGGCTACGCTGACGGGATGAAAGTGGATTCTTCGGGGAATCTCTTCAGCGCGGGACCGCTGGGGATCTGGGTGTTCTCGCCGGAGGGGACCGTGCTTGACACGATACTCGTCCCGGGGCAGACATCAAACTGCAACTGGGGGGATTCCGACCGGCGCACGCTCTATATCACGTCCGGCAACAGCGTATACAGAATCCGGCTGGGAGCGACGACCGGCGTCCGGGAGAAGGGGGAAAACGTCCCCGCCGGATTTGGCCTGTATCAGAATTTTCCGAACCCGTTCAACCCTTCGACAACGATCAGGTATGCCGTTGCCCGCCGCACGAAAATGACCCTCGTCGTGTTCAACGCGCTCGGCCAGGCGGTGGCCACACCGGTAAACGGGTACGAGGAGGCGGGATCCCACGACGTCCGATTCGACGGGAGCGGGCTTCCCAGCGGAGTCTACTTCTGTGCTATGAACACGGGGGATTACAGTGCGACAAGGCGGCTTCTCTTGCTGAAATAGGGGCTGCAGTGAACGCGTGAATGCATGGTACAGCACATTCACGCGTTCACATGATCCATACGTACAATTCTCACATCACTTGCAGTTGACAGTCGCTATCGCCGGATTGGAAGACGCCTTGTTCGGCGAGATCACCTGGAGCCGTTCCCATACTCTCATCTTCTGCTTTGCGGCCCCGACGTCCCACGTATCATCAAATCCCTGTCCCGCGCTCCGGATCGTCGCATGCTGCACACCACCCTGCGCGCCGTCGCTCCTGATCCACGTGTATTCCACGTCAACCGGGGGATTGGCAACAAAAATGGTCCCCGTGAACCTCAGGTGCGCGGGCGCGCGGCCGTTCCATGACTTCGGATTCACGACAGTCACAACCTTTGTCACATGTCCCATCTTCGGTTTTATCTGACGCTTCTCCTGCGCAATTGCATCCCCTCCCATGAGCGCCATCGCCATCAGGACGACAAGCAAACAGCGTAGTGATTTCATCGTTCGACCTCGTGTGATGTGTCAGGATATGCCGGCCGTCGGGCGTCCGAACCGGACACCGGCGCCGGAGTGGGTAAAGCAGATGAACAATGCACAACAGATTACCAGAGAAAGATCATCAACAGAGAGCAATTCACCTATCAGATGTACTTCTTTACGCGCGGCCACAGGATGAACTGAAAAAACCGTTTTCCTAATGACAAAGCCTCCATCGCCGGATGACGAGGAGGCTTCTATCAAAGACCGGGGACCAGGCACGCAACAATATGATAGTAGCGATTTCCGGGCATATCATCAAGATGCGGCACAACGGCGGCCCCTGTGTACGTTGCAGGAAGCGGTGAGATACTCCCGGACGTTCCCGGCGAATATCCGCAGCCTGATCCCACGCCCTCTGCCCCGCGCCGGGATATCCACACGGAACTTCGGAGGCTTCCGGCCCGTTGACAATATGCGGCCGGGAGGCTATATTTTTCCGTTCCGTTGTTTTTTTGTATCCTCACGATGCCGGAGTGATTCCATGACATTCCAGACCGGCGGTTTCAACCCACTACCTCCCCCGATTGCTCCGTCACTATGCCCGATCGTCCCCTTCTTTCTTTGGCACCAAACGCCGTCCGAGCATGCGGTACCACCCCCTGTCGAACCAACTCACAGGTGCGCACACTGAAACTCGGAGGAATTCACATCCATACAGGAATCAGGAGGAACGAGATGCGGAAATTTCATGTCCGGATTGGAATTCAGCTGCTGGCGCTTGCGCTGTTGATTCTCCCGGGGTTGTCTCCAGGGCTTCGCGCACAGTCGGATGATCCCGATCTGCCAAAATTCATCACCGGGCGGACAAACAAGCAGGATTTCATGAGAATGCGCGATGAGTATGTCGCCAGGCTCCGCGGACTCCCCCATGATCTTCCGTACGACCCCCGGGTAAGAGCGATAACCGAGATGCAACGGAGCGCGGCCCGTTCGCTCGCCAAGGTGACGAGCACGGCGTGGACGCCGCTCGGGCCGGCCCCGATACCGAACGGACAGACGCAAACATCCGTGCTGTCGGTGAGCGGGAGAGTGACCGCCGTTGCGATCCATCCCACCAATCCAAATATCGTTTACGTCGGAACAGCCCAGGGGGGAGTGTACCGGACAGTAGACGGGGGAGCCCACTGGACGCCGATATTCGACGGGGCGCAATCTCTCGCGATCGGCGCACTGGCTCTCGCCCCGTCGAACCCGACAATCCTGTACATCGGGACGGGGGAGGCGAACTTTTCGTGCGACAGCTACGCTGGAGTGGGACTCTACCGCATCGATAACGCAGACACCTCGCCCAACCTCGTCGGACCCATAAACCCCCCGTACAGCGGCGTCCCGGGAACGACCCCGTTCGGCGGACGAACGATCAGCAAGATCCTCGTCCACCCGGTGGACCCTGCTACGATATTCGTCGCCACAGGCTCCGGCGCCATCGGTCTGGGCTGCGACGCCGCGGGGGGCGGAACGTTTCCGCCGCTGGGACCGAGAGGGATCTGGCGCTCGACAAACGGAACGTCGGCCGCATCATCGGTGACGTTCTCGAAGCTCACGGTCACGACCGCGGGAAGCGAGACGGACAATACGGGGAACAGGAACGTCACCGACATGGTGTTCGGACCGGGAAATCCCGACACGATCGTCTGTGCCGTATTCGGGCTGAGCACGGGCGTCGACGGGGGAATCTACCGCACCACCAATGCACTCGCCGCGACTCCGACATTCACGCAGACCCAGGTCCTCGGGACAACGACGACCGGAGTACGTGTCGCGTTCGGAATCTACACGCGGGGCGCGGCAACAGTCGTCTATGCCGCGACCGGCGAGGCATCATCAGGCACCGGGTGCTCCGATGCGACACAGGAGGGCGCACTGAGAGTCTCGACTGACGCAGGGGTCACATGGTCGGGCAAGCTCGCCGGAGGCGGCGGGTTCTGCGGCGGGCAGTGCTTTTACAATACCGCCATCGCGGTCGTTCCCGGAACATCGACTGCAAACGACACGATTCACATCGGCGGACAGACAAGCTCCTCGACCTGCTCGAGGTTGCACGCGATTTCCGTCAACGGCGGAAACTCATTTACGAATTTCGATTCCGGACTTCATGCAGACACGCACGCGATAATGCTGGCTCCCTCAAACTCTCAGATCGTCTACCACGGCAATGACGGCGGCATATTCAAATCGACCGACGGCGGACATTCCTGGACAAGCCAGAACGTTGCCGGGTTCAACGCCACGCAGTTCCAGAGCATCGCGCTTCACCCGACAGATCCCAACTTCTCGATTGGCGGGACGCAGGACAACGGGACGAACATGTACACGCCCCTGGGAACATGGAACCGCATCGATTTCGGCGACGGCGGGTACACGGCGATCGACCAGAACGCGGGGACTGACCTTGTCAACGTCACGATGTACCATACCTATTTCAACGCGACGGGGAGTCTGGTCGGATTCGCACGGGTCACGAGCGTTTCTTCGGCCTCAGACGGGCTCTGGACAGTGCTCGGATGCGGCGGAGCCTCAAACGGGATCGGTTGCACCGACGCGGTCCTCTTTTACGCGCCCATGGCGCTCGGACCGGGAAACCCGAATACGTTGTATTTCGGGACGGACCGTCTGTACCGATCAACGAACAAAGGGACAAACACAACCGTTGTCAGCCAGGCGCCCCTTGCCACGAACATCCCCATCTCGTCAATTGCCGTGTCGCCGCAGGACGACAACTTCAGGGTAGTCGGACTGGAGAACGGGGCTCTCTTCTACACGACATCCGGATCCTCAACGATGACGGCACTGGACCCCACGGGGAGCGGGGGCGTGATTCCGGACAAATACATCGGCCGCGTCGCGTTTGATCCGGAGAACAAGAACACGGCATACGTCGCACTCGGCGGGTACATGGGAGGGACGTCGACTTCCCAATCACACGTCTGGAAAGTCACGAACCTCGGCACAACGCCTTTGATCGCATCGATCAACAGCGGCCTCCCCGATGTCCCCGTGAACGCATTCGTCGTTGATCCTGCGAATTCAAGCAATCTCTATGCAGGAACCGATATCGGGGTGTATAACTCGACGGATGGAGGAGCGACCTGGAATGTTTTCGGATCGGGTCTTCCCATCGTGGCGGTCTTTGACATGGCATTTCAGCAGAGCACGCGAGTTCTGCGGATCGCGACGCACGGACGAGGTTTGTGGGAGAACTCCGGGCCCCCGCTGCCGATACAGCTTGCCTCGCTCACGGGGACGGATGTCAGCGGACGGGGCGTGCTGATTCAGTGGTCGACACTCAGCGAGACAAACGCATACGGCTTCGAGATCCAGAAGTCAGCAGTGCAGGCCGGAGGATATCAGTCGATCCAGGGAAGCTTCGTGGGCGCTCACGGCACAACGACGGTGTCGCAGCGTTACAGTTACACCGACGCGGCACCGGGATCCGGAACTGTCTATTACCGGCTCAAGTAGCTCAATCTCGACGGGACATTCCTGTATTCCGACGGCATTGCCGTCGACGTCGCCTCCGGCCTCGCCGGGGAGGGATTCCCCACCGAGTTTTCGCTGAGTCAGAGCTATCCCAATCCATTCAATCCTTCTACGACGATAAAGTACGGTCTCCCCCAGAAGGCATTCGTCACGCTGGAGGTTTTCACGACGCTTGGCCAGCGAGTGGCGACGCTTGTCAGTGAGCAGGAAGATGCGGGGTACCATGAAGCGCCGTTCAACGCCTCGGGACTGGCCAGCGGGGCATATTTCTATACAATCACCGCGGGAGACTATCACGCGTCGAAGAAGCTCGTTCTGTTGAAATAGGACTCAATGACTTCCGGCATCCAATGAAGGGAGAGAGAAGAACGATGAGACGTCCGAGACTGCCGGGCAGTATGATGGGGTGCAATGCGATGGCACTCGCATCGAGGGAACTCAAATGAAACAACAATCTCACCGGCGGCTGATTGCCGCGATCGGACTCTGCATCTTCTGTACCGCACCGGCATCATCCCGGCCCGGAAGTCCACAGCCCCGAACGTTCCCGGACAGCATTGTGTGCGCCGTAAAACCTTATTACAAATACCGTGCGGACGGAAAGCCCGGAAGGGTTGTCCTGTTGAGGTTTATGCACTCACAGCTACGCGGCGCGGCCAGTATTGAAATCCTCACCGACAGAGGTTCCGAAACAATACATTTCACAGCGGCCGCCTCCGGATTGGATTCCGCGTCGATTCTCCTCCCGCCGGACGCAGGCGTGAAAGAAGCGTCAACGGTAAGACTGACGCTGCGACAGGAAAGGGACTCACTCGCGCAGACGATACAGGTCCCTCCCATGCGCCACTGGACAGTGTACGTCTATCCCCACTCCCACGTGGACATCGGCTACTCCAACACGCAGGCGAACGTCGAATTCATACACAAACGGAATATCGATCAGGGGATCAAACTGGCGGAAGCCACGCGGAATTACCCGGAAGGGTCCCGGTACCTCTGGAACACAGAGGTGATGTGGCCGTTCGAGCGGTACTACGCTTCTGCAGCACCCGATCAGAAAAAGCGGCTCATCGAAGCGGTCCAAAGGGGCGAGCTGTGCCTCGACGCGGCATACGTGAACGAACTCACGACCGCCATGAGCGACGAGGAGATGATTCAAAGCCTGAGAGCGGGAAGAGAAGCAGCCAGGCTTACCGGTAAACCGATCGATACGTACGTGCAGGTGGACGTGCCGGGAATGGCGTGGGGACTCGTGCAGGTGATGGCACACGAAGGAATCCGCTATGTCATGATGATGCCGAACGGCGGGCGCGGAAACGACAGCATGGTTTCCCGGTTTCGCTACAGGCCGTTCTGGTGGACGGGACAGGACGGCAAATCAAAGGTCCTCTTCCTGAATGCCGGCACGTATGGCGCGGGGATGGAGAAAGGTGGAAAAACCGGCCGCCCGTGGTTTGGCCAGAGGGACCGTTCAAAGATCCCTGAAGTCATCAGGACCGGCAACCCGCGGGCTGATTTCCTGGACCACCATCTGTTCCGCGAGCTGCCTGAGCTGGAGAACTCACACTATCCTTATGATATTTTCGTTGTCACATGGGCGATGTGGGACAACGCGCTTCTGGATGCAGATCTGCCGGAGGCGGTGAGATCATGGAACGACGAGTACGCCTACCCGCATCTCGTGATCTCCAGCGCGCACACAATCATGGAGACGTTCGAAAAGCGGTACGGCGACATGCTCCCCCTGGTGAAAGGGGACTTCAGCGATTACTGGACGGACAGCTTCGGCACGTTCGCCAGGCAAACCCGCGTGTGCCTGAACTCACGGGAGCGGCTCGTGCAGGCGGAAACCGCATGGTCCATGCTTCACCCGGGAGAGCCGGCGCCGCGGGCAGATTTCGACGAGGCCTGGCGCAATATCGTGATGTGCACGGAGCACACATTCGCCGCCGAAAACCCCGGCGAGCCCTACTTCCAGAACGCCATATGGAAGGCCAAGCAGCGTTATTTCCAGGAGGCCGATGACCGGAGTCAGGCGCTACTTGACGACGCGCTCGCCCCCGCAACAGACAAGTCCAACGGCGCGCTGGGACCCGCCGAGGGCCCGTCACGCGGGGGAGTGGCGGTGCTCAACACGAATCACTGGCCACAGGGTGGAGTCGTAACGCTGATGCCACAGGAAAGCCAGACAGGCGATCGCGTTGTCGATGACGAGGGGAACGAGATGCTCTCCCAGAGGCTCTCGACAGGAGAATTGATTTTTATGTCTCCGATTGTGCCCGCATTTGGCTCGCGGCATTTCAGGGTCGTGCCCGGCACGCGTACGATCGGCGGGCACTGCGCGTTTACCGATACACTGCTGGATAACGGGGTCGTTCAGATTTCGCTGGACCGGAGGACGGGCAATATCGTCCGGCTTGTGAATGACGCATCCTGGAGGGATTTTGCCGACACAAGCGTCAACGGCGGACTCAATGCATTCCGATGGCAGCCAGCCAGGGGCACGGGTGAAGCCAGACCCGACACAGTCACATCAATCGTGCTGAAGGAATCCGGGCCGATCGCGGGAGAGATACAGGTGACATCCAAAGCCCCGGGATGCCGCTCGGTTACCCGATCGGTCAGATTGATGTGCGGCCAGCCGCAGGTCGAGATCACCGATGTCGTCGACAAGCTCCCCCTGCCGGCAAAGGACGGCGTTCACTTCGGATTTGGATTCGCCATTCCGGATGGGAAGACACATGTCGATATCCCGTGGGGGATAATTCAACCCGATGTCGATCAATGGGACGCCGCAAACCGCGCGTGGATAACGGCACAGCATTTTGTGGACATCTCCAACGATACGATGGGGGTGACATGGTGTTCACTCGACGCTCCCCTTTTCGAGTACGGGAGCATCAGCGCGAACAATACGGCGGGCTGGGACGGGAAAGGGGACGTGTGGCCCGCCACACTCACACCAAGCTCCACGATCTATTCCTGGGTGATGAACAACCACTGGTTCACAAATACGCCCCTTACGCAGGATGGACCGGTCGAATTCCGTTACAGGATCCTGCTGCACGGAAGGTATGATTCCGGAGCGGCAGGCAGATTCGGCATGGAGCAATCTCAGCCGCTCATTGCGTTTGCGGCCGACCGGAATCCCATCCCGGAGCCGCTTATTGCCCTCGCGAGCGGCCACGTCGCAGTCACAATGCTCAAGTCGACGGAAGACGGAAAGGCGCTCATTGTTCACCTGCGCTCCCTTTCAGAGAAGAGCGAAACCGCGACTCTGTTGTGGCCTGCCAGGCAGCCGATGTCCGTCACCATATGTGACATGGGCGAAGAGCGCGGGAAGACCGAAGTAGGAAGCCGGGTGACAGTGCCGGCGATGGGATTCGTGTGGCTGAGAGCGGAATGGTAGACATCCCGCGGAGCGGGAGATCGAACCACAGGGTATTCCGAAGCCGGCAGGAAGCCCTCGATTACTAACAATGAACTGATTAGATGCACAACATGAAATTCTTCATCTCCGGCTGAGCCGGACGCCGAAGACGACGACCCCCACGAGTATCCCCACGAGAAGCAGGATCAGGGCCACGGTCCCGAATACGTTTGCGCTCGAGTAAATGTGGATCCGGATTTTCTTATCCTCCGAGTCGACTTTCCTGCTGCTCGCAAACGCTTCAGTTTTTATCGTCGTCTCGTAATCCCCCACGCTCACGTCACCGGGCGGAATTATCGTGACTGAGACGGTCTCCTCCTTGCCGGGAAGAAGCGACGGGACGAGGTCAGGGAGAATCGTTGAGGTCCAGTTGAGGGGCGATTCCGCCTGGACCTTGATGTTGTCGAGCCGCCTTGTGCCGTCGTTATAGACCGTCAGATTCATCTGCACACGCTCGCCGGGCTTCAGCTCCTGGTAGAAATTCGCCGCCCTCACCTCTATTCTCCCCACGCCGCGCGGAACGAGCTCGAGCCGGATGTAGCTTAT
>Ga0182011_10004082_pt1 | contig 11791 bp, 8 predicted proteins | sample 711E1DmetaG_FD_120481 | JGI IMG/M metagenome (GOLD analysis project Ga0182011, IMG submission 120481) | Permafrost microbial communities from Stordalen Mire, Sweden - 711E1D metaG | ecosystem: Environmental > Terrestrial > Soil > Wetlands > Permafrost | place: Sweden: Stordalen | collected... | reverse complement strand
CGTCCTGGGTCCTCGTCTCCGGCATCAGCACCGAGAACTTGTCGTACTCGACCCTGGCCAGTATGTCCGAGGCGCGGGAGTTCCGACGCAGCACGCGCGCCACCGCCTTCATCAGCTCATCGTCATCGTCGGACTCCGGCTCGAAGGCCGAGTCCACATGCAGCAGCACCACCGTGACGTCGCGGAGGTACCGCTCGGAGCGCTTGACCTCCTCCTCCAGCCTGGTCATGAAGTAGAGCGAATTGAACACGCCGGTCAGCTCGTCCCGCAGCGGATCGAGGATGTCCATGGTCGGCTCACGAGTCTGGTAGGCCTGCACCGTGGCCTGCAGCAGGTTGTTGAAGCACTGGCACACCCGCTTCTCCACCGCGAAGTCGTGCTCCTTCTCGGAGCGGCTCCGCCTGTATTCCCAGAACACGTCGCGCAGCAGGATGTGCTCCTGCATCACCTTCTCGATAGGGACCTGCCGGTTGCGCCTGTAGACCCCATGCTCTCCGGCCTTGCGGTAAGTCGAGCCGAAAGGCAGGAATTCCTGGAGGTACAGCTCATCGTCGACGCAGTTCATGAGGCCGGTGTAGAGCACTTCGACCGTGTTCTCGGTCCTGTCGTCCCAGAGGTCGTCGATGCTCTCTTCACCCAGGACCTTTTGGAACGCCTGGACCATCTTCTTGACCGCTCTCTTGTTGGAAAACGCCCCCATCAGCTTCCCCCCGCAGCCGCCTGCCAGGGCCGACGATGCCAGGCTTCTTTGGCTTGCTTGCTGGTGTTCTATAATATCCTTCTATGGCCTCCATTGAAAACACGAGCTCTTCCAAACCGCTTGCACAAAGCGTTTCTCCGGCCGGAGCGTCGAGGGCCGCGGTCGACGTCGGCGGTACGTTCACGGACCTGATCGCCGTCTTTGACGGGCGCCTGATGGCGCTCAAGGTGCCGTCGGTCCCGGGCTCGCCCGACCGGGCGGTGCTCGAGGCTCTGCGGATGACCGGCGCGCTGGGCGCGCCGCTGGTTAACGGCTCCACCGTCGCTACCAACGCGGTGCTGGAGAGAAAGGGCGCCCGCACGGCTTTCGTCGCCACTGAAGGCTTCGCCGACATCATCGAGATCGGGCGGCAGGAGCGGCCGCACCTCTACCGGCTGCTTGTCGAAAAACCTGCTCCGCTGGTAGGGCGCTCCTCGAGGTTCGAGGTTGCCGAGAGGGTCGGGCCGGGAGGTCGCGTGATCAAGCGCCTGACCCGCGCGGAGGCGCGCAGGGTCGCGCGGCAGTGCCGGCAGGCCGGTGCCGAGGCGGTCGCCGTCTGCCTGCTGTTCTCCTACGAGGAGGCGGCCCACGAGGAGTTGTTGCGCGAGGAGCTCGAGCGGCTCGGCATGCACGTTTCGATATCGAGCTTCGTGCTGCCGGAGTACCGCGAGTACGAGCGCGCCAGCACCACCGTCATCAACGCCTACGTCTCCCCGGTGATGGAGGACTACCTGATACGGTTGGAGCGGTCGCTCGGCGAGGCGGCGGCCTCCCTGCGTCTCATGCACTCAGCCGGCGGGACCTCGTCGGCGTCTTCGGCGAGGTCGAGGGCCGCGGACCTGGTGCTGAGCGGACCTGCCGGCGGCGCTGTGGCGACGCGTTGGCTTGCCGCCTCCAGCGGCATCGGCGAGGCCATCGGATTCGACATGGGCGGCACCTCCACCGACGTGTCCCTGGTGAACGGCGGCGAGCTGGCCGTCAGCCGCGAGAAGCGGATCAGCGGCCTGCCCGTCTCGCTTCCCATGATCGATATCGAGACCATAGGAGCGGGCGGCGGCTCCATCGCTTACATCGACCGCGCAGGCGCCCTCAAGGTGGGCCCCCGCAGCGCGGGAGCTGACCCCGGGCCGGCCTGCTACGGCACCTCCATGCTACCCACCGTGACCGACGCCAACATGGTGCTGGGGCGTCTCGAGCCGTCCTGGTTCGCCGGAGGCATGATGAAGCTTTACCCGCGGAGGAGCAGTGAGGCCTTCGCCGGGTTGAGTCGTGGGGTCGGGGCGGTCACGGCGGCGCGCGCCGCTCTCGATATCGCGCTCTCCCACATGGAGGCGACCCTCAAGCGCGCCAGCCTCGAGAGAGGCCACGACCCCAGGGAGTTCGCCCTGATCGCGTTCGGTGGCGCAGGGCCTCTGCATGCCTGCGATCTGGCCGACCGGCTGGAGATCCCCAGGGTGCTGGTGCCGGTCTATCCGGGGCTGTTCTCCAGCATGGGGATGCTGCTCGCCGACCCGGGACGCGACTACACCAGGACGGTGATGGCCGGCCTGGAGGGCGCCGGCGACCTGCTGCCGTCAGTCTTCGCCTCGCTTCGCAAGCAGGCCGCGTCCGAGATGAGAGCCGAGGGCTTCGCCGCCTCCCGGCTTCGCTTCACCAGGAGCCTTTCGGTGAGATACAAGGGCCAGTCGCACGAGATCGAGATCGCCGTATCTAGCCTCGCAAGGGGCAGCGTGATCAGGCACTTCGAGCAGGCGTACCTGGCGACGTACGGCTACCTCCGCGACGCCTCGGAGATCGAAGTAGTGAACGTCCGGCTGGGCTGTCGGTCTTCGCACGAGGAGATCCCCGTGGCCCATCTCGAGAACAGAAGAGGCCCTCTCGCGCCGCTGAGGAGGCGGGAGGTGCACTTCGGGAAGAACAAGGTCACCGCCGACGTCTTCGCCAGGCGCGACATCGGCGCGGGCAGGTCCGTCACCGGGCCCGCCATAATCGTGCAGGAGGACACGACCACGGTGGTGCCCCCCGGGTGGAGGGCGGCCCACGACATCATGGGAAGCCTGGAGCTGGAGGTAGCGCGATGAAAGACGGCGTGTTCACCCTGGAGGTCTTCCGCAACATGGTCACCTCGGTCGCCGACGAGATGGGTGCCGCTCTCCACCGCACCGCGTTCTCGCCGAACATCAAGGAGCGCAAGGACCATTCCTGCGCGGTGTTCGATCCAGCCGGCCGCCTGCTGGCGCAGGCCGAGCACATCCCCGTCCACCTGGGGGCCATGCCGCAGACAGTGCTGGCGGTGCTGGAGCGCATCGAGCTGTCCCAGGGCGACCTGGTGGTGTTGAACGACCCGTTCCTGGGCGGCACGCACCTGCCCGATATCTCGATGGTGTCGCCGGTCTACTCGGACGGGCGCATCGTGGCGCTGCTCGCAAGCAGGGCGCACCACTCGGACGTCGGAGGCCTCGCGCCCGGCTCGCTGTCGCTTGCCACCGAGATTTACCAGGAAGGGCTCATCATCCCGCCGGTGCTGCTCCGCGAGCGCGGTATCTACCGCGGGGACGTGGAGGCGTTCATCTGCTCCAACTCGAGGAACGCCACCGAGCGCAGCGGCGACCTGCAGGCCCAGGCGGGGGCGCACGCGGTCGGCGAGCGCAGGATGCTCGCTCTCTTGGAGAGGTACGGCGTGCGCGGTCTCGCGGCGTCCTCCGCGCAGCTGATGGATTACTCCGAGACTCTGACCCGGCTGGCGATCGCCGACATGCCCGACGGCGTGTACGCTTTCACAGACTACCTCGACGACGATGGCTTCGGAGCGGTGGACATACCGATCGCGGTCAGAGTGGCCATAAGGCGCGACAAGGCGCTGGTTGATTTTCGAGGCACGTCGGGACCCGTTCGCGGGCCGCTCAACTGCCCCCGCGCGGTGACGCTGTCGGCGACCTACTACGTCTTCAGGTGCCTCACGGGTGAGGACATCCCCGCTAACGACGGGGCTACGCGCCCGCTGGAGGTGCGGATTCCGCCCGGCTGCCTGCTCGACGCCAGGCTGCCCTACGCGGTAGCGGGCGGGAACGTGGAGACTTCTCAGCGGGTGGTGGACGCGCTGCTGGGCGCCCTCGCGCAGGCGCTTCCCGGCGAGGTGCCGGCCGCGAGCTACGGCACCATGACCAACCTCACCATCGGCTCCGTGCCGACCTCCGCGGGCAGCTACTCCTACTACGAGACCGTCGCCGGCGGCACCGGCGGCCATCCGCGCGGCCCCGGCTCCTCAGGGACACAGACCCACATGACCAACACCATGAACACGCCGGTCGAGTCGCTCGAGCACACCTACCCGTTGCGGGTCAGGAGGTACGGCATACGGCGGGGCTCCGGGGGCGCTGGCCTGCACAGGGGCGGGGACGGGCTGGTCCGTGAGATAGAGGTGCTGGAGGATGCCACGATCACGCTGCTCGCCGACAGGCGGCGCAACGCGCCCTGGGGCCTTGCGGGCGGAAGGTCTGGAAGGCGCGGCGACGATCGCCTCCGGCGTGACGATACTGCCAGGCACGTGCCGTCCAAGTCCAGGCTAGAGGTAAAGGCGGGAGATTCCATCGAACTTCGGACGCCGGGCGGCGGCGGCTGGGGTCAATCAGCGGAAGGTAAAAGAAAATAGCCCGCGCCTGGGGGCTCGGGCTACCGTCCTATCGATGTTGGAGGGGGCTTCTACTCCTTCGCCAGCTCCGCGAGTATCGCGTCCAGGTCCTTTGTCTTGAGGCCCAGCTCCTTGGCAGCCTTCTTTTCTGTGCGCTTGAAGAGCTTATTCACAGCCTCGTCGACCTTCGACTCGCCCACGAAGACCAGCGCGGCCTGGCCTGAGTCCAGCAACTCTCCGAGCTCCTTCACATCTGCCCGGGACATGCCCTTCCAGAAGTGGCCGATGAGACCGCCGGCCGCCCCGATGACAACGGCTTCTCCGATTAGAGCGGGCGGGAACAGGATTCCCACGAGCACGCCCACGGTAGCACCGCGAGCGCGCCGACCTGGGTCGGCTTTTCCCACTTGGTCACGTGTATCTTACCGTCCGGCTTCTTCTCCACGATGCCCGCGTCATAGAGACCGATCAGCCCCTCCTTGTAAGCTTCCTTGAAATCCGCGAAATCGGCCTTCGCGTCGTCGGCCGATTCATAGACCCCCAGATATACGACAACTCCGTCTCCAGCCATCATGTTCCCCCTTCTGCTCCACCCGGATGCTCGAGCCGCCCGGGTCACTTGGAATACCGCGACAAGCCCTGATGGCACCGGGGCACGTCGGTGCCATAGATACTATCACTTGCGCGCAAAAGCAATACGAGGTCATAGAAGTATCTCGTGTGTGCGGGAAGGAGAATTCGCGATCAATCGTCGGGCCGTTCGCGCCTGGTGTCGCGCCCCTTGTGGCGCTCCATCTCGCGCTTAGCCTCTTCGCCCTCCAGCCCGGCGCGGCGGTCTCGCTCGGCCTTGGTCGGAGGGGCCATGGGCTTTCGTATTCCCTTGTAGACTTCCTTCAAGCTGGGCTTCTTCATCTCCACTCCCTCCTGCTTGATTATACTATCCTGGTATCGGTGTCCCCCGTCGGAGGTGTGCCCTGGAAGAGAACAGCTCGCTGCTTCGGACCGCCGCCGTGCTCCTCCCCGCACTGAGGGAGGCGCGCAGGCGCCGCGAGCCGGCCGGCACCCAACTTGTGGTGCCCGTGGTATCGGAGGACGGCGTCCGCCTGTATTGCCGGATGGTGGCGGGCGATCCGCGAAGGGCGGTCATCGTGGCGCACCCCGCGGTCGTAGGCTCCCGCTACAGGCAGGTCGTGGCTCTTGCCGACGAGCTGGCCCGTTCGTTCTCGGTTTTCCTCTTCGACTTCAGGGGACACGGCGCCAGCGGCGGCAGGTGTCAGATGGGGTTCTCGGGGCCGGCGCTCGAACTTGCCGCCGTGGTGAAACGTGCCAGGGGGCTCGGCTTCAGCGAGGTTGCCGTGGCCGGTTTTTCACTCGGCGCCGGAGCGGCGTTCCTCGCCGCGGCGGGCGGGACCCGCCTCGACGCGCTGGCCTCCATCGGTTGCCCGCCAACGTTTCCAGATGTCTCGATGTGGGACGAGCATCCCGTCGCCTCCCGCGCTGCTCTGCGCCTGCTGGGGATGAGAGTGGACGGCCGACCTGACGCCGGCCCGTCCCCCATCGACGTCGCCGCCACCCTCCAGGCATTCCCCAGGCTTATGGTCTTCGGCGAGTGGGAGGTATCGCCCGCCGAGGAGATCCGGCGCTTTATCGAGCTTGCTTGCCCGAACGAGGTGCTGACCATCGAGGGCGTATGGCACGCCGATCTTCGAGGCCGCGAGCCTGAGATACGGGAGTGGCTCGATCGCTCCATGTGACGGAGCACCTTGCCCGGCGCCCACGTTTTCGCTATCATTTTTTTGCGTTCCGCTGGGGGATCGTCTAGCGGTAGGACACTGGACTCTGGCTCCAGGTACGAGGGTTCGAATCCTTCTCCCCCAGCCATTTCTTTGCCCTGCCGGCGTCAGGAACGATAATCCATGAGGCTGAACTCGAAGCAGGCCCCGCCGTCGTTATAGGCCCTGATGTCCCCGCCGTAGCTACGCACGATCTTGTCGACTATGGACAGTCCTATGCCCGAATCTCCGTTGTTCCCCTTGAAGAAGGGCTCGAAGATCTTGTCCAGCGCCTCGGGAGGAATTCCCGAACCGTCATCCCTTGCCAGATAGCGGTGGGCGCCACTATCCTCGTCTCCCAGGAAACGTATCTCGATATTCGGGCGCTTGCTGTCGCAGTATTTGAGTGCGTTGGTGATGAGGTTGGAGAAAAGTTGGTATATGTGGGTCGCGTCCGCGACGATGCGCCCCAGATCCGTGTCCACCAACAGTCTCGCGTGACAGCTCTCGATCAGTGGAGCCTGCTCCTCCATCAGGACCTTGATCACACCGGCTACGTCGACCACGGTCGTCTCGGTCGGCTTCTCCCCGGCCTCGGCGTTCGAGAGAAGATCGTCTATGAGGACAAGCGCCCTGTCGAGACTTCTTTGTGTCGTGCCGATCATCTCCGCCATATCGGACCGTGCCTCCTCGGTCAACGGCCCCGCCAGCAGACCGTGGAGCAGCTCGTTGGACATGGAGATGGAAGCAAGCGGTCCCTTCAGATCGTGGGACACTGTGCGCGCAAAGGCCTCCAGATCGGCGTTGAGCGCGTTCAGTTCCGCCTGATCCCTCTTGCGCCTCGTTATGTCTCTGGTAGTCGTAAGGAATACCCTGGGGTTGTTCGCGGAATCCCTTATTAGCGCTGTGTTCATCTCACCGATGAATGTGCTCCCATCCTTCTTCAACAGGTTGTACTCCAGACCGGTCAGCCGACCTTCCGACAGCGTCTTTCTCTTGTTAGCGGCGGCCCTCTCGCGTTCTTCGGCAGGCAACAGGTCAAACGCGCTCATGCCGATGAGCTCTTCGGCGCCGTCGTAGCCATGGAGATCCGCCGTGCTCTGGGAAGCGCTGATTATCTTCCCCTCGAGGTCGGCAAGGGTGACTCCATCCGGTGCGGCCTCTACCAGGCTTCTGAACAAGGTCTCGGATTCGGCCAGCGCCCGCTCGGTTTGCATCCGCTCTGTGATGTCGCGGTTACTGATGCGACGTCCCTGGGGCATCCCGTCCTCGCTGTGCACCGGTTGACACATATGGCTGATCCAGCGCTCGGACCCTTCGCGGTTGATGATGCGGAAGTCCAGCTGCATCGCGTGCAGGCTTACGCGCTCACTTTCTCTGTGCGCCAGAATCGTCTCCCGGTCATCGGGGTGGGTTATCTTCAACAGGAGCTCGGGATCCTCCATGAACTCTGCCCGGCTGTATCCGGTTATCCGCTGGCAGGACGGCGACACGTAAGCGCTGCTGCCGTCAGGCCTGCTCCAGATCTCCCAGTCGTAGGTGAAATCAGCGACGGTGCGGAAGCGCTCCTCACTCCGCTGAAGAGCCTCCTCCGCAAACATGCGCTGGGTGATATCCCGGACCAGCGCGACCATGTGTCCATCGCTGCCCCCCGGTTCCCCCTTGGCCGCGATGGAGAGCTCGAACCAGCGAACCGCATCGGGCAGCCTCAAGGAATATGTCAAGCCGCTGCTCTTCCCGGTACGCCTGGCTTCGGCGACCGACTCCATGATGATGTCGGCCGCTTCCGGTGGGAGCACGTCCGCGACCCGCCTGCCGATGAACCTCTCCGGCGATTCGTAGAGGAGCTCGTCCCGGGGAGTGCGATAGTCGAATATCCGGCCTTCGGTGTCCACCTCGAACATCAGGTCCGGGAGGGCGCTCAGCGTCGCTTCGAGGCGCTCGGTGGCGTCGAGCAGCTCGCTGTACGTCGCCCTGATCTCGCTGACGTCCCGCACGATGGCGACCACGCCCTTGATGTTGCCATCAGAATCATTGAAAGGAGAAACGTTCATCTCCCCCGGGAAACGGGAGCCGTCTGCCCTGACGAACGTGTAGTCCATGTAGCCCAGTTTGCCGGAAAGAAACCTGCGCTGGAAATTGGCGCCAGCCCTCTGGCGATCCTCGGGGACGAAGAACTCGAACCCGCTCAGGCCGACCATTTCCTCGGGCCTGTCATAGCCGAACATCTTCAGGGTCCGGGACGAGACGCTCAGGATGTTCGCTTCCAAGTCCGCGACCATCAGAGCTTCCTTTGACAACTCCGCGACTGCGAAATACAGGTCTTCTGATTCCCCCGGTCCAATCATGTGCCACCCCAATACGGGTTTATTGGTCGACGAATCAGCATGCTAACAAGATTGAGATTATTTGTTGCCGCAAACCATCCCTTCTTCATACTACTACCTTCGCACCACATATCAACCATTTCCGGGGAGTTTTTGCTTGGTTCGCGTCGATTTTGCTGTCCTTCGCAGGCGTCCGGGAGGGAAGGATTCCTCGCGTGGTGAAATTGAGTATAATGTTGCAGTGCGTACAGGCAGTTGCGAGACGTATTCTGGCGCCTGCCACGCATGCCGCGGTATGAACGACCCGCAAGAAGTCACATGGCGCATTCGTCTAGCCTGGTTCAGGACGCCGCCCTCTCAAGGCGGTAACAGGGGTTCAAATCCCCTATGCGCCACCACTCCACATCAGCACTCACCTCACCGCATAGGGGATTTGAACCAGAGGGGTCGTTGTCTCCGGCTCGCGGGGAGAGTATCTTCCCGCGAGTCTAACTTGGGGTGTGACAGGCGGACCGCAGGTTCGCCGCCCTCAGGGGGGAGGGACTCCCCCCTAGGGAAGGAGCGGAACCCTTATCAGCCAACCAGCGCCTACTCGATCTCACGCAGGGTGAAGCGACGGTTCATATCCCCTATGCGCCACCATCCGACACCAAACGGAGAAATACCCATTTGAGGCTCATTGGCACATGCCTTGAGGAGTGAATAGACGTTCGTTAATGGAAGCGCCCGCCGGAAGGCGGGCGCGTGCTGGTCAGGACATCTCATCGTTTATGATGCGTTCCGTGAGCACCGGTTGACATCAACTGGCGGTTCGTCGTGACGGTTGTGTCCCCTTGACACTTAAGGCAGCTCTTGAAGCCGCTAGTACTCGCTCCAGATGCCTGTTATAACTTCTTCAGGTAAATAGTTCCCAAATTACCATAACTACCATCTCCCGCATAAAGCATTCCACCCGTCGATACGACGATAGAGTTGACATATGGTAATGTAGATGCGCCTGTTGTTATTGTAGTTCCTACTGCATTAGTTGTGATATTTATAGGGTAAACATTTCCCGAACCAGAGGCTCCCGCATAGAGGGTATTTCCATATATGGCAAGATTACCGATAACTGCTCCTGGTGTTATTGTGGCTGTCACTGCACCAGAAACTATCTTGTAAACGTTTCCATCTGGATCCGCCTCATAAATGGTTCCACTTGATGATATGGCAAGAGCGTTAACCCATCCTGCTCCTGTTGTTATTGGAGTTCCAGCTGTCATAGAACTGGTAGTTATTGGGGTAATAGCTCCCAACTCACCATAAGTATCAGTTCCCGCATAAAGAGTATTTCCATCTGACGATATGGCAAGAACACCGGCATGATTTGTTAAGGTAACGGAACCGGTCACTACACCTGAAACTATCTTGTAAACATCCCTATCCGGACCCGCCACATAAAGGGTTCCATCTGTTGGTGAAACGGCAAGAGCGTTGACCCATCCTGCTCCTGATGAAATTGTAGCTCCTGCTGTCATGGAACTGGTAGTTATTGGGGTAACAATTCCCAACCTACCATCACCACCAGGATTATAGGCAGTACTTCCCGCATAGAGAGTATTTCCATCTGGCGATATGGCAAGACTATCAGCCCTGTTTGTTAGGATAACGGAACCGGTCACTACACCTGAAACTATCTTGTAAACATCCCTATCCGGACCCGCCGCATAAAGAGTTCCATCTGGTGCTACGGCAGCTACGGCAAGAGCGTTAATCCATCCTGCTCCTGTTACTACTTTATCAGGTAGTATTGCTGCTGTTGCGGTACTTGTTGCCGTGCCTGTGTAGCTGCCTGTACCCGTTGCTACAACCTTGATGTACTTACCTAGATCGCCTGCAACTAGCGTATATGTGCTTGATGTCGCTCCAGAAATGTCTGTATACGTACCACCGCTGGTGGCAGAACTTTGCCACTGATAAGTTACTGTTGCACCTGTTGGTGTCACTGCACCGGCTGTCAATACGAGACCCACCTGGGGTGTGCCGGTTATTGCACCTATCCCTGTGATAGGAGTCGTGACCGGTCCTCTGGCTACACTTGTTACCGTGCCTGTGTAGTTGCCTGTACCCGTTGCTACAACCTTGATGTACTTACCTAGATCGCCTGTAACAAGTGTGTATGTGTTTGAGGTTGCCCCACCGATGTCTGTATACGTACTTGAGGTTGCCCCACCGATGTCTGTATACGTACCACCGACGGTGTCAGATTCTTGCCACTGATAAGTCGCTGTTGCACCTGCTGGCGTCAATGCACCGGCTGTCAATAGTTGCCCTACTTGAGGTGTGCCGGTTATTGCACTTATCCCTGTGACGGTTATCTTGGGGGTACTCGAGGCCCCCACCACGTCGTGGCCGCCGGTCCAGGCCCCCTGGAAGTTGAAGTACATCGGGCGCTCGACGATTATCGGTTTGTCGGAGGTCACCTTGGCCGATATGTCCTGGTTCGCCCCAACGTCGGTGTTGGCACTAACGGTCAATCTGGTATTGGCTTTTACCGTCCAGGATTTGTTGATTGCCTGTCCCGAGGTGGTGTAGTAGGTGATGGTCGTATGAGCGTCTGCATTCCCCGGATTCTGCAGGCAGAGCCACTCTTCGAAGTTATTTCTGGTCGTGCCCTCGGCAAAGAACCAGGTGGTGGCAGTGGAGTGGACCCCCAGTACGTCGTGTCCCCCGGTCCATGCATAGGCGTGATAGCTGAAGTACATCGGGCGCTCGGCTATGAAGGGGCTTGTTGAGGTGAGGAATACGGAGTCGTCCTTGTCGGCACCTATCTCCCTGTTCACAGACACGGTGAGACGCTCTTGTGCCGGGACTGTGTATGACTTGGAAACGGGGTCGCCCTGCCCAGTCGCCAGTTGATAGGTGGCTGTTACGGTCAAGGGGGTGGTTCCCGGGTTCTGCAGGCAGAGCCACTGTTCGAAGGCGCCATCGGTAGAGTTCTTTCTGGTGGTGCCCTCAGCAAAGTACCAGCTCGTGTTCGGGGCGTTGGTCCCGACCACGTCGTGTCCGCCCGTCCAGTTGTTGGAGGCGAGACCCTGGTAGTTGAAGTACATGGGGCGCTCGGCCACCACAGGCTGGCTCGATTCCAGGGACAGGCTCACGTTCTTTCCGTCGCCGATCTGGTCCCTTGTCTTGAAAGTCTTGCGCGAGTGGGGTCCTACCTGTCCAGTTACGAGCTTCTCCCCCTGGCCTTCCACCATGTAGCGGAACACGAGGTTGGCCGCCGTGTCTCCTGGATTGAGGACGGTCACGTACTCGTCGAACTCAGGCAGAGTGTTGCCTT
>Ga0182011_10004081_pt1 | contig 11792 bp, 6 predicted proteins | sample 711E1DmetaG_FD_120481 | JGI IMG/M metagenome (GOLD analysis project Ga0182011, IMG submission 120481) | Permafrost microbial communities from Stordalen Mire, Sweden - 711E1D metaG | ecosystem: Environmental > Terrestrial > Soil > Wetlands > Permafrost | place: Sweden: Stordalen | collected... | reverse complement strand
CGCTGCCCGGCACTACGAGGAAGCCTATCGCCAGGTGCCGGACCCTGCCCTGCTCTTCAACGTCGGTCAGGCCTACCGGCTTGCCGGCAAGCCTGACCGTGCCATCACCGCCTATCGATCCTATCTGCGCACGGCTGCTGCCGACGCTACCAACCGGGGCCAGGTCGAGAAGCGGATCCCGGAACTCGAAAAGTTGTTGGCTGAGATGAAGAGCGCGCAAACGGCGCCGCCACCAGGAACCCTGCCCACGGCTCCTCCTGCGGCTGTCCCGCCCGCTACCCAGGCTCCGAGCAGCACGCCTGCCGTCCCGCCCGCCGCGCCCCCTGTCGAGACCCAAGGCAGTGCCCTGCCAGCGACGGCGGCACCGGCCGCGGCTGAGCCAGCCGGGCCAGGCACGAGCGACTTCCCGACTTTCGGAACACCGCCTTCGCCCTTGCCAGCGGCCTCCGGCACTGGGTCAGCGGCTGATGTGCCAGCAGGCGCTGACCTGCATGCTGCCGCGCCCGCGGACGAATCCCCACCCGTGTACAAGACGTGGTGGTTCTGGACGGGCGTGGGTGTGGGTGCGGTGATTGCAGCAGGCGTGGTCACCGCCGTCGTGCTCTCCTCTGGATCGTCGAAGGGGATCCCAGGCACCAAGCTCGGTAACCAGCCCATCTTCCAATAGGGGACAACCATGCGACGAATCCTCCTGGGCCTGGTTCTTCTGTCACTCACCTGCAAGGCCAGCAGCGGCGGTTCGCAAGACGTCGTACTCGTCAATGTAGACGCCCCCAACCTGACCGGGATCACGCATCTCAACGTGACCTTCACCAACGCCGGTACATCGGAGACTCGCAACTACCCAGCGAATGCGACATCAACTCCCATTGTGTTTCCCACCACCCTGTCCGCCACTGTGCCCACCTCTCGTAGCGGCAGTATCAACGTGAGCGTCGACGGATTGGACGTGCAGAATCTGACGGTGGCGCACGGCCAGGTGGGCAAGGATCTGGTTTCAGGCGGTGAGACCGACATTCCGGTGACCCTGGCGGCTGTGGTGTCGGGGCCGGACGCGGGGGCCGGAGGACAAGGCGGCGCGCCTGCCACGGGTGGCGGCATGGCTGGCGCGGGCGGCGGCACTGGCGGCGCGGGCGGCGGCGCAAAAGGCGGCACGACTAGCGCGAGTGGCGGCCACAGCACAGGACCTGGTGGCGCTACCGGAATGGGTGGTGGTACCGCTGGCATTGACGCTGGCGTGGATGGAGCCACCGGAGGCAGTGGTGGCGCTTCGGCACGGGCCGGTAGCAGCGGCGGTGGAAGCGGCGGAACTGGCGCCGCCGGCGGATCGGGCGGTACGATCGGTACCGGCGGAGTCGGGGTCGGCGGAGCAGGTGGAACGGGCTCGTGCACCCCGATCGTGTGCCCCGCGATCGCCTGTCTGGGGCAGATCCAGCCGAATCCCGACCCCTGCGGCTGTCCCATCTGTGCGCCAAATCTCGACGGAGGCATGGCGAAAGACGCCGGCGGTTCGGCGGATAGACCCTCGACAGACGCAAACTCTGCCGAGACGCCAGCCACTTGCTCGCCGCCGAAGAGCACCGGCGGAATCGTTTGCCCGGGCAATTTTTGCACGATTGGGACGTATAGTGGCTACGACTTCACATATACTGACTTGACAGGCCAATCGTCCATCTGCATGGCGCCGAACAGTCTCTGCGTGGCGGGCACCACCGGCGCATGGAATCCACCCGCAGGGACAGTTTGGGGAGTGGGCTTCGGAGTCAACCTGTCGTCGTTCAGCACGCCGGTTCAGCTTTCGGGAACGGGTGTCACGGTCGCGCTCACCGGCCTCCCGGCTAGCGTCTGTATGACCGTCGGTGTTGCGGGCTACTGTGCCGTGATGACCGCGGCCACCCAGACCATTCCTTGGACCAGTTTCAATACGACCTGTGCGACCCCGGCTACTGGTGTGGCACTGACGGGATCGCCCAGCACACCGACGATCCAGTTCAATCTCAGTTCCGGTTCGACCGTCGGGACCTTCGACTTCTGCGTGACTGCGCTCTCGTTCTACTAACCGTGCAAAAAAGGGGCCCGGGAACCTTGCGGGCGCCCGGGCCTTGTTTGGATCAGTCGAGACTACGAAACCGGCTTGTCGCCCACAGGCGGAGCGAAGGGCGAGTCCACGCCGGCGATTGCCAGGGCCTCGTACAGCTTCCAGCGTGCCTTGGCTTCGCGCTGACCTTGCTCCATCAGGGCGCGCGCGCGCTCCGGCATGACCTGGGCCAACGATCGGAAGCGCGTCTCGGTCATCGCCCACTGTTCGTAGGTCATCGTGGGCGCCTTGGAGTCGAGCTTGAGCGGGTGCTCTCCCTTGTTGTAGAGCTCCGGGTTGAAGCGGTAAAGGGTCCAGGCGCCGCTGTCCACTGCCGCGGTCTGGTTGTCCATGCCCTTGGCCATGTCGATGCCGTGGGCGATGCAGTGGCTGTACGCGATGATGATGGAGGGTCCGTCATAGGCATCAGCCTCAATGAGGGCGCGCACAGTTTGGATGTCGCTGTAACCCATGGCCACCTTGGCGACGTAGCAGTTGCGATACGCGATGGCCATCATGCCCAGGTCCTTCTTGGGCGTGGGCTTGCCGGCCGCCGCGAACTTGGCCACAGCCCCGGTCGGGGTCGCCTTCGAGCACTGGCCGCCGGTGTTCGAGTACACCTCGGTGTCGAGCACCAGGATGTTCACGTTGCGGCCGCTGGCCAGGACGTGGTCTAACCCGCCATAGCCGATGTCATAGGCCCAGCCGTCGCCGCCCACTGCCCATACGCTCTTCTTGACCAGCATGTCGGCAACACCGACCAGGTTGTTCGCGTCTGGGCCAGAGATGCCGGCCAACTTCTGCTTGAGCAGAGCCACGCGCTCCCGCTGCTGGTAGATGCCCTTCTCGTCGGCCTGATTGGCTTCCATGAGCCCCGTGACCAGCTCGCCGGGCAGTTGACCCGACAGCTTCTTGAGCAGCACCTTGGCGTAGTCGTTCTGCTTGTCGATGGTCACCCGGAAACCGAGCGAGAACTCGGCGGTGTCCTCGAAGAGCGAGTTGTTCCAGGCCGGGCCGCGCCCGTCCTTGTTCTTGGTATAGGGCGTGGTGGGCAAGTTGCCGCCGTAGATCGACGAGCATCCGGTGGCGTTGCCGATAATGGCGCGATCGCCGAAGAGCTGGGTCAAGAGCTTGACGTACGGAGTTTCGCCGCAGCCAGCGCAGGCGCCCGAGTACTCGAAGAGCGGCTGCAGGAACTGGCACCCCTTGACCGAGTCGACCTTGACCAGGCGGCGGTCCACCTCAGGCAGGTCGAGGAAGAAGGCGTAGTTGTCGCGTTCCTGGGCGCGCAGGGGAATCTGCGACTCCATCATGATGGCCTTCTTGCTCTTGTCCTTCTTGTCAGTGGCAGGACAGACCTCAACGCACAGGTTGCAGCCGGTGCAGTCCTCGGGCGCGCTTTGCAGGGCGTACATCACATCGCCGTATTCCTTGGCCTTGTACTTGACGGCCTTGAAAGTCGCCGGCTTCTTCTCCAACAGCTTCGGGTCGACGACCTTAGCGCGGATGGCGGCGTGCGGGCACACCAGCGTGCATTTGTTGCACTGGATGCAGAGGTCCGGGTACCACACCGGGATCTCCAGCGCGATGTTGCGCTTCTCCCACTGCGCAGTGCCGGTCGGGAAGGTTCCGTCGACCGGAAAAGCGCTGACCGGCAGCTGGTCGCCGCGGCCGGCGATGATCTCCGCGGTCACTTTGTGCACGAACTCGGGCGCTTCCTTGGCCACGATGGGCGGCATCTTGAAGCTGCTCGACACCTTCTGCGGGTAGTTGACCTGCTTCAGGTTGGCAACCGAATGATCCACCGCCTTGAAGTTCTTCTGCACCACATCGGGACCCTTGCGCTCGTAGGTCTTCTGGATGGTCTTCTTGATCTTGGCGATGGCCTCTTCCGCGGGCAACACACCCGAGATGTTGAAGAAGCAGGTCTGCATGATGGTGTTGATACGCGCCCCCATGCCGGTCTCCTTGGCCACCTTGTAGGCGTCGATCACGTAGAAGCGCAACTTCTTGTCGATGATCTGCTTCTGCACTTCTTGCGGCAGCTTGTCCCACACCTCGTCCGGCCCGTACACGCTGTTGAGCAGGAACACCCCACCCGCCTGGCAGTATTGCAGCATGTCGTAGCGCTCGAGGAACGACCACTGATGGCAGGCCAGAAACTGCGCCTCGGTGATGAGGTAGCTGGAGCGAATCACGTCGGGTCCAAAGCGCAGGTGCGACACGGTGACCGCGCCGGCCTTCTTCGAGTCATAGACGAAGTACCCTTGGGCGTAGAAACGGGGCTCTTCGCCGATGATCTTGATCGAGTTCTTGTTGGCGCCCACCGTGCCGTCAGAGCCCAGTCCGTAGAACAGGCAGCGCTTCACGGCATCGGTCTCGGTGGAGAAGCTGTAGTCCACGGGAAGCGAGGTGTGGGTCACATCGTCGTTGATACCCACGGTGAAGTGGTTCTTGGGTGCAGGCTTCTTGAGATCGTCGTACACCGCCTTGACCATGGCCGGGGTGAATTCCTTGGACGACAAACCATAGCGACCGCCCACCACCTTGGGCATGGCGAAAGGCAGCTTGCCCGCAGACTGGGCCTCGGCCAGCGCCGTGATCACGTCCTGATACATCGGCTCGCCAGCGCAGCCCGGCTCTTTCGTGCGATCCAGAACCGAGATGGCCTTGACCGTCTTGGGCAGCGCGGCCACCAAATGGTCCATCGAGAACGGTCGGAAGAGGCGCACCTTGACCACGCCGACCTTCTCGCCCTTCTTGGCCAACACATCCACGGTCTCGTGCACGATCTCGGCGCCGGTTCCCATGACCACGATCACGCGCTCGGCATCCGCCGGGCCCACGTAGTCGAACAGGTGATAGGCACGTCCCACGATCTTGGCGAACTTGTCCATCTCCGCCTGCACGATGGCCGGGGCCGCGTTGTAGTACTTGTTGCACGCCTCGCGCGCCTGGAAGAAGACGTCGGGGTTCTGCGAGGTGCCGCGCAAGATGGGCCGGTCGGGCGTCATGGCGCGGGCGCGATGCGCGTTGACCAGGTCGTCGGTGACCATGGCCTTGATGTCGTCGTCGGTGAGCTGTTCGATCTTCTGCACCTCGTGCGAGGTGCGGAAGCCATCGAAGAAGTGGATGAAGGGCACGCGCGCCTGCAAGGTCGCAGCCTGCGCAATGAGGGCCATGTCCATGACCTCCTGCACCGAGCCCGTGCAGATGAGCCCGAAGCCGGTCGATCGCACGGCCATCACGTCGCCGTGGTCGCCGAAGATCGACAGGGCGTGGGTGGCCACGGTGCGGGCCGAGACGTGCCACACCGTCGAGGTCAGCTCGCCCGCGACCTTGAACATGGTCGGGATCATGAGCAACAAGCCCTGCGCGGCCGTGAAGGTCGTGGTCAGCGCGCCAGCCTGAAGGGCGCCGTGGGTCGTGGCGGAGGCGCCCGCCTCGCTCTGCATCTCGACCACGGACGGGACCGTGCCCCAGATGTTGGTGCGGCCCGCGGCCGACCAGTCATCGGCCCACTCACCCATGTTCGACGAAGGGGTGATGGGGTAGATGGCACAGACCTCGTTGGTCTTGTGCGCTACGTAGGCAGCGGCCTCGTTGCCGTCAATCGTGACTTTCTTGCGAGCCATGTCGTGGTCCTCCAAGGGGGGTAAAACTTAGGAAAAACGCAGTCTTCTTACGTCCGCAGCGTCAGCGAAGCAACAGGAACTTTTGCCAGTGCAACGCTACAACTGCGCCCGCACACGAGGGTCGATTCTCGTCCCTGCTGGCGCGGCGATCGCCGACGGGCCATGTCTTCCGGCTCACGACATCGACCACGCTGCCAGGTCGTCCGGCGTGCCCGTGAGCGGTAGCGGTAGCGACCAGCGTTCGGCGGCCTGCGTGGGCGACTCGCGTTCCCGTCCGCCCTCGCGCTTTTCCGCCTGCCGCGTGCCCCACACGAACACGCTCACCCTCACGCCCTCGCCCATGCGACCCGCGATCCGCAGGCCGGCCCTCTGGGTGACCTTAGATTCGCGGGACGGGGAACGGGGCGCCGGGCTTCGCGAACAGGTAGCCCTGGAAAAGGTCCGCGCCCAAGTCGACCAGGATGTTGCGCTCAGCCTCGGTCTCGACCCCTTCAGCCACCAGGGGCGTTTCCAGCTCGAGGCACAAGGCGGCCAGCGCATGCACCATCTTGCGTTTGGTCGGCGTGGTGTCGATGCCCCGAATGAGCGTCATGTCTAGCTTGACCACGTCGGGCTCGAGCTCCGCGAAGCTGTTCAACCCCGAGTAGCCCTCACCTAGATCATCGACGGCGATGCGAAAGCCCAAGCGACGCAGGTGGGCCACGCGCTCGCGGATGTCGGGGATCGTCTCCAGGGCCATGCGCTCGGTGATCTCGAGATGAATGCGCGAGGCAAACTCGGAAAGCGGCGCATGGGGCGAGTAGAGATCTTCGTCCGCCAAGTCGAGCACGTGCAGATTGACGAAGACGCCTGGCAGCTCCGGGTGTTTGCGCAGCACGTCCGCGACCAGCCCGCGCGTCTTGCGCCCCAGGGTCGACATTTCGTTGAGCGCCTCCGCGGTCTTGAGGATCTCCATGGGCGAGGACAGTTCGGTGTAGGTGGTGCGCATTAGGGCTTCGTAGGCCACCACGGCCTTGCGCGACCAGGACACAATCGGCTGGAATGCAGTCCACATCCCAGCCAGTGCCCGGTCGAAGCGCAGCCGCATCGCCTCCATCTCGCGCTCGTGCTCCTCGGTGCAATTCAAGATACGTCGCTCCCGTATCGCCACCCGGTGCATCTGCACCGCGCGCGAGAGCACGTCCCTAAGCTGGGGCATGGAAAGCGGCTTGATGAGATAGCTGAGTGCGCCCCACTCCACCGCAACCCGCGCGCTATCCAGGCCTGGGCCGCCGGTCATCAGGACCACGGGTGTGTCGCGGTCACGCTCTCGGACTGCGCGCAGTATGTCGAGGCCGCTGTAGCTGGGAAGCTGGATGTCGGTCAGCACGACATCGAATTGCTGCGCGCGCGCCAGCTCGATCGCCGTGCCCCCATCCGACGCGGTCTGCACGCCGTAGCCCCAGGTTTGCAAGACCCGGACGCATGAGCGCGCGAAGTTCTCGTCGTCGTCCACGACGAGAACCAGCGGCCGCGGCTTGCCGTCTTGCGATAAGCGGTCCTGGGCAAGTCCTGCTTTGGCGTCCACGTGTTTCTCTGCCTTGCGGGCCTGAGACCCGTTAACAGACCTATCGGCACATCGGCACGATGGTTAAGGAGGTTCTGCATATCTTCGTCCCCGCGCAAGGCACGGCCGCCAACCCTCGATTTTCACTGCGCCGTTTGGTTGCGGCCTTGAGGTCGCCCTGTGTAGCATGTCGCCCATGCTTGGGGTGAGAACACTTCTCATGCTGACCTTGGCTGGCTTCGGCGCGGTCTTCACCGCGCTTTGGGGACGTGATATCGCTCGCAAACGGACGCGGGGTGTCGGAGAAAGGGACGGAGCAGACGGCGATGGCAGCGAGGCCGCCGCCATGCGAGCCGGGTTGCCTTCGCTGGCGCAAACGTCCATCGGCTTCGTCACGAACTTCTTCGACACCCTGGGCATCGGCTCGTACGCAACCACGACATCTATTTACAAGCTGTTCCGTCTGGTGCCCGACCGTCTCATCCCGGGAACCTTGCTGGTCGGACACATGTGGCCAACTGTGGCCCAGGCGGTGATCTATATCCACATCGTCCAGGTGGAGATGACCTCCCTGGTTCTGCTCATCGCCGCCTCGGTGCTCGGGTCGTGGTTGGGCGCGGGCGTGGTGGCGCGCTGGCCCAAACGCAAAATCCAGATCGGCATGGGCTTCGCGCTTCTGGCGGCTGCGGGATTGATGTTGGCCAGCGCCCTGCACTTCCTGCCTGGCGGCGGAGACACTCTGGGCTTGCACGGCTGGCGCATGGGCGTGGGCATGTTCGGGAACTTTACATTCGGCGCCCTGATGAATCTGGGCATCGGCGCCTATGCGCCCAGCCTCATCCTGTTCGGCTTCCTGGGCATGGATCTGAAAGCGGTGTTCCCGGTGATGATGGGCTCTTGCGCCTTTATCATGCCGACCAGCGGAATCCGCTTCATCGGGCGCGGTAGCTACTCGCCGCGCGCGGCTTTGGGTCTGGCCCTGGGTGGGGTGCCTGGCGTGCTCCTGGCGGCGTATGTGGTGCGCGAGCTGAAGGTCGATCAGCTTCGCTGGCTGGTCATCGGGGTGGCGGCCTACAGCGCCTTGGCCTTGCTGCATTCCGCATTCAAGGATCGCCCCCGCGCCCGGCCGGCTGCACAAGGAGTCGGCTAGTGGCCCATCCTCTGTTCGCCACCAAGAGCATGGACAAGTTGCGCGCGGACGCAGAGTTCGCCCATGGCTTGAAGCGCAGCTTGACTGCGCTGGACCTGGTCCTGCTCGGAATCGGCGCCATCATCGGCACCGGCATCTTCGTGCTTACCGGCCGAGCCGCCGCAGCCAACGCCGGCCCCGCCGTCGCCCTTTCCTTCACCGTCGCGGGCATCGCCTCCGCCTTCGCAGGCCTGTGCTACTCCGAAATGGCGTCGATGATCCCGATCGCAGGCAGCGCATACACGTATTCGTATGCCACCATGGGCGAACTGGTAGCCTGGATCATTGGATGGGATTTGATCCTGGAATACCTGGTGGGCGCGGCCACGGTGAGCGTGGGCTGGTCAGGCTACGTGGTCGCCTTCGTGGCCAACGTGACCGGATGGAAGATGCCCGCCACCTGGACCAGCTCGCCTCTGGTGTGGAGCGAGGCGCACAGGCACGTCCAGTTCACTGGCGCCATCATCAACCTGCCCGCGGTGCTGATCACCTTGTTCGTCACCGCCATCCTGGTGGTGGGCATCAAGGAGTCGGCGCGTTTCAACTCGGTGATCGTGATCATCAAGGTCGCGGTGGTTCTGCTCTTCATCGCCGCCGCCGCGCCCTTTATCCGCAGCGAGAACTGGCACCCGTTCATCCCGAAAAACACCGGCGTCTTCGGCCACTATGGCATCTCGGGCATTCTGCAGGGCGCGACCATGGTCTTCTTCGCGTATATCGGCTTCGACGCCGTGTCCACGGCTGCGCAGGAAACGCGCAACCCGCGTCGCGATCTGCCCATCGGCATTCTGGGCTCGCTTGCCATATGCACGGTGCTTTACATCGCCGTGTCGCTGATCCTGACTGGCGTGGTTCCCTACAGCAAGCTCTCGGTCCCCTACCCCATGGCGGTCGGCATCGCGGCCACCGGCGTGCACTGGCTGGAGACCGTGGTGGAGATCGGCGCCATCGCCGGGCTGTCGTCGGTCATGATCGTCATGCTGCTGGGCCAGCCGCGCATCTTCTTTTCCATGGCGGTCGACGGCTTGCTGCCTCCTGTCGCGGCGAAGGTCCATCCGCGCTTCGGCACGCCTCACGTCACCACCATCACCACCGGCCTGGCCTGCGCCGTGGCGGGCGGCCTTCTGCCCATCGACATCCTAGGCGAGCTGACCAGCATCGGCACCCTGTTTGCGTTCGTGCTGGTCAGCCTGGGCGTGATGATCCTGCGCATCAAGCGGCCGGACATCCCGCGTTCCTTCAAGGTGCCAGGCGGGGCCTTTGTCATCCCGATTCTGGGCGCTCTCTTCTCCGGCGGCCTGATGTACACGGCCACCACGCACACGCTCATCCGGCTCTTCGCCTGGATGGCCATCGGCCTGGTCATCTACTTCTTCTATGGCCGCAAGCACTCCAAACTGCGGAGGGGTTAGCCGCCTCGGGCCGCTCGCAACTGCGCAATTTCACTCGGTCCGGCAAACCGCTCGGTGCTCTAGAAGTCATCCGCAGAAAGCTTCCCGGCACGCGGCGCTGCGGACTTCATTGATGCGCCACTTCTTGGTGACCGGGCACCCGCCAACCCGCGCGTTCTCAACGGGCCGCGCACGCGCACCTGGCCCGTGGGCTTGCGGTATCCGGCGTCGGCGACGCTGCCTGGCGCAGGTGTGGCTGGCGGGGTTGCCAAAAGGACCGGAAGCGTCCCGAGGACGACGATCGCCGCTGGCTCCGCGGCGGGGACGGCGGGTGGCGGGCCGAGTGGTCTCGCTGCGCGCGGGATGCTCGCGACCGATGCTGGCACAGCTCGAAGCGCGTGCCCGACAGCTCGCGTGGCCATCCAGCCCGCGATAACGAGCATGACGGCGATCCCTCCGCCTACCCAACCGCGCCGGCCACGAAGGGCAAAGAGCGACCAGGCGCGAAGGGCGGAGAGTGAACGAGGTCGCAAGGACAAGACTAACCTTGCACGAAGGGCAGAGAGCGATGTGATGCGGGAAAATGGCCCTCGCACGTGGCGCCCTAGGCGCAGCAAGACCGTCTCGCGACCTGTAGCCGGAGGAGACCTTACCTCCGCCGAGCGATCCTTCAATCCGCAATTCGCTCCATCGTTGCTGGCCCTCTTCTCGCTCTCCTTTCCCAGAGGAAACGCGAAGAGCATCTTCGTCTCCTGATGCGCACGGGACGCCTCTCCCCTTGGAATGACTGGCGACACAAACTGTCCGGACAGGGCCTCGTGCAAGGCAAACGACGGCGCCCCAACCAGCGGCGTGATGAGACGCGAGACCGGGGTGGGCAGCAGCACCTCGTTTTCGAGGGCGCTCACCATCAAATTCAGATCGGAATAGCGGTGGTCTGGCTCCTTGGCCATGGCTGCTTCGATAATGCGCACCAAACCCTGGGGCAAATCGCTACGGAACTGCGTCAAGGGCGGAGCCGGTTCCTGCAAAACGCGCTGGAAAAGGTCGGGGCCTGGCTCCCCTGGAAACGGCAACTGTCCGCTCAACGCCTCGTAGAGCAACACACCGAAGCCGTACACATCGGCACGTTCATCAATGCGTCTCTCCCCAGAAATATGCTCGGGAGCCATATAGGCTGGGGTGCCCATCTCCAGAGCCAGGGAGGCCCCCGCTGATGTGTCCACGACTCGTTCCATCATGACCGAGATGCCGAAATCTAGGACCTTGGTCGTCAGAATGTGCCCGTCAGGCCCGATGCAGATGAAGATGTTCTGCGGCTTGAGATCGCGATGGACTACACCCTGTGCGTTGGCGCAGGCCACTCCACGCATGGCGGGCAATAGCAGTGACATCGTTTCGCTCACGCTGAGGCATCCCTTGCGAGCGAAGTACGTGCCCAACGACTCTCCGTCGAGCAGCTCCATCACGATGCACGGCATTCCCTCATGTTCAATGACATCGAAAACCGTCACGACGTTGGGATGATTCACCCGGCTCGCGGCCAATGCCTCGCCATAGACCAGGTGCTCCGCCTCGCGCGTGGTCGCCAAAGACCGCAGAATCACCTTCAGGGCGACTCGCTTCCCTGTACGTTCATTCGTACCGGCCCAGACCGCCGCCATCCCACCCTGCCCAAGCAAATGATCTACTCGGTACTTCCCATCCACGATCTGACCGGCCTGCATGATCGTATCGACCGCTTTGTCAGGGTCAGCTCTAGGTTCGCTGGGAGGCATAGGAAAGACCGGTTCCGCTTTCAGGACGCTCTATCATACCTCCACCCGGCTAGTTTGGCGCGCAAGGCGCAGATACCGTAATCCCGCGGCAAGCGCAGCGAGGCCGCGGGGCGCTTGGCGGAAGGCTGTAGCCCAAGGCGAAGTCGCTCCCCCAGCCGGCCAATGAAAGGTGGTCG
>Ga0182011_10004080_pt1 | contig 11792 bp, 10 predicted proteins | sample 711E1DmetaG_FD_120481 | JGI IMG/M metagenome (GOLD analysis project Ga0182011, IMG submission 120481) | Permafrost microbial communities from Stordalen Mire, Sweden - 711E1D metaG | ecosystem: Environmental > Terrestrial > Soil > Wetlands > Permafrost | place: Sweden: Stordalen | collected... | reverse complement strand
CCCCGGCACATGGCCGATCAGCAGGTATTCGGCGACTTTCAGGTTGCCCGCACCGTAGGCCATCAGGCCGTAGGTCAGCGCGACTGTGATCGTGCAGCCGATCGCCAGGCCGTCCAGACCGTCGGTCAGGTTGATCGCGTTGCTGAAACCCACCAGCCACAGGAACATCAGCGCAAACAGCGCCGTCATCGACAGACCCACGAGGCCCGGATGGGCCAGGAAGGATTGGAACAGATTCCCGAGACCCGGACCTTTCGCCAGCATCAACACGGCCACCGGGTGCTTGACGAACGGAACCCAAAGCTCCGCGATTTTTTCCGAAGTCTGCGGATCCCAGGCGAGCAGGATCAACGCAGCGAGGGTGATCAGGGTCTGCCAGAGGATCTTCTCCCACGAGGAGATGCCGTCGCGGCTCTTGCGCACGATCTTCAGGTAGTCATCGCGAAAACCGACCGCCGTGAGACCGGCGAAGACCAGCATGCTGACCAGCACCCAGATGTTGGGTTGCGCCCACAGAAAAGTGCTGCCGAACACGGAGAAGAAAATGAGCAGACCACCCATCGTCGGCGTGTTCTTCTTGTCGAACCGCTGCGCCAGGTCGCCCGTCCGGTCGTCGTCGTAATGTTGGCCGAACTTGAGGATGCGCAACTGCCTGATCAGCCAGGGTCCAACCAGGAAGCCGATGAGGGCCGCCGTCCCCGCTCCCATCAGCGTGCGCAGGGTGATGAACCGCAGCAGGCGCAGCGGGCCGAATACGTCCTCGAAGCGGGCCAGATAGCTCAGCATGGCGCGGACTCCTCCGGCGCGGACCCGGGCAGCGCCTTCTCCAGCTGGTACCGGCGGCTGCCTTTAAGGAAAACGGCGCCGCGAAAACCGGCGAGGAACGCGGCGACGGGCGCGAGATCATCGACGATCTCGACCAGGCCGGTGGCGGAACCCGCCGCGCGCAGCCCCTCGCAAAGCGCCGCGGCGTGGTCGCCGATGACGAACAGCCGGTCCTGCGGGCGCAGCCGGAGTTGCCGGCCGAGTTCCTGATGGAAATCGGCCGCGCGCGGCCCGAGTTCCTCCATGCACCCGAGCACGTAGGCGCGCGGCAGTCCGGGCGGAGCGACCGCCGCGAAATGATCGAGCGCATCGGCCATCGAAACCGGGCTGGCGTTGTAGCAATCGAGATAGACCAGCCGTCCGTCCTTCCGTCGCAGTTCGCCGCGCCACCGCGCCGGCTGCCAGGTCGCCAGGCGTTCCTGCAGGGTGGCGGGAGGCACCCCGAGATGCCGGGCCGCGCAGAGCGCGAGCACCGCGTTCTGCGCCATGCCGGCCGACACGCGCCGGAGCTTGAACGTGAGGGGCGGCTCGGAGCCGGCAAAAAGGGTCAGGAAGGTGTCGTCCCCGGGCGAGGACACCGCGAAGACCAAGGTATCGGGGGAAGCGGCCCCGGGCGCGGCACCCGCCCCCGGTTCGACCACGAGGGTGCGGCACCGCAGGGAACGGAAAGCCGGGAATTGCGCGCAGGGGCGCGGAAACAGCGCGAGGCCGGCCGGCCGCACCGCGGCCAGCAACGCGGCCTTTTCACGCGCCACGCCCTTGAGATCGCGAAAGCCCAGCAGGTGCGCGGGCGCCACCAGCGTGACCAGGGCGAGGTCGGGCTCGATCATGTGCGCGAGCGGCGCCATCTCCCCCGGCGCACTGACGCCCGCCTCGATCACCGCAAATTTGTGCCAGCCGGAATCGAGCCGCGTGAGCGTGAGCGGCACGCCAAGGTGGTTGTTGAGGTTGCCCTCGGTCGCCAGCACCGGGCCGCCGCCCGCCCCCTGCCCCGCCCCGCCCAGTAAACGCGCCAGCAGGTCTTTGGTGGAGGTTTTTCCCACACTGCCCGAGATGCCGATGACGGGGCCCCGGAACGTCTGGCGATGGTGGCCGGCGATCGTCTGGAAGGCGGCCAAGGAGTCCTCTACGACCAACTGCGGCAGCGTCAGCGCCCGGTCGATCCGGCTGACCACGGCGCCAGCGGCGCCGGCCATTTGCGCGGCGAGCAGAAAACCGTGACCGTCACGCCGCCCGGTCTTCAGCGCCACGAACAGCTGGCCCGGCTGCAACGTCCGCGTGTCGTGGGAAAAGCCCGTGACCGGCGCGGCCGGGGGCGCGGTCCAGCGACCGCGAGACCAGACGGCGAGTTGCGTTGGAGAAAAAACCGGCACGGCAGTCCGACCCCCCGGGGTTACGCCTCCTTGATGCGTTTGACCGCGATCAATTCCCGCACGACCTGGCGGTCGTCAAAGGGAATGACGGTATCGGCGAATTCCTGGTACGCCTCGTGGCCCTTGCCCGCGATGAGCAGGCAGTCGCCAGGGCGGGCGGCGTCGAGCGCGAGGTTGATGGCGCGCCGCCGGTCGTCCACAAAGGTGATCCGCTCGGGCGCCACCACCCCCTGTTTCATGTCGGTGAAGATCTGCGTGAGCGGTTCGCTGCGCGGATTGTCGGCGGTGGCCCAGGCGAAGTCCGCCAGTTCCTGGACGGCGCGCGTCATCAACGGGCGTTTGGTGCGGTCGCGGTTGCCGCCGCAGCCGAAGACGGCGAGCAGACGGCCCGGGGTGACGGCGCGGAGCATGCCGAGGGCGTTGCGCAAGGCATCGTCAGTGTGGGCATAGTCGACCAGTACGTTGAAGGGTTGGCCTTCCTCGATCCGCTCCATGCGCCCGGCGACGTTTTTGAACGATTGCAGCTTGGGCAGCAGCACACTCAGGTCGCGGCCGAGGGCGTGGCAGGTCGCGAGCGCCGCCAGGAGGTTGCTCACGTTGTAACGACCGAGGAGCGGGCTCTCGACCAGGAGAGTCCCGCCGGGCCAGACCAGTCGGAAGGCCGAGCGCTTGAACTCGAGCGTGACCGCCTCCGCCCGCACCACGGCGGCCGGATCCTCGCCGAACGTGACGAGTTGCACGCCAGGCGGCACCTCCCCGGCCAGCCGGCGGCCATAGGGATCGTCGAGGTTGATCACCGCGATCCGCGGCAGCAGTCCGGTGCCGCCGGTGAAAAGACGCTTTTTGACCTCGAAGTAGGCCTCGAACGACCGATGGTAATCGAGATGGTCGCGCGTGAGGTTGGTGAAGACGACGGCTCCGAACTGCAACCCGAGCACGCGCTTCTGGTCGATGCCGTGTGAGCTCACCTCCATCACCGCCTGACGGCAGCCGGCGTCGCGCATCTGGGCGAGCATCCCGAATACGTCGAGCGACTCCGGCGTGGTTTTGTAGGACGGCACCGTGCGCGCCCCGAGATCGTAATTGACCGTGCCGATGAGCCCGACCCGCTGCGTCCCGTTCAGGAAATGCTTCAGGAGATGAGTGACCGTGGTCTTGCCGTTCGTGCCGGTGACGCCGACGACCTCGAGTTCGCGGTCCGGGAACCGGTAATAGCGCTGGGCCACGCGAGCCAGCGTGGTCCGCGCGTCGGCCACCTGGATAAACGAAACCCGGCCATGCGGGAGGGCGACCGGCTTTTGCGTGACTACCGCCACCGCGCCGCGGTTGATCGCCTCGTCGATGAAGGTCGCGCCATCGGCGCGCAAGCCCGGGAGGGCAAAGAACAGGTTGCCCGGCACCACGCGACGGCTGTCCATCGTGATGCCTGAAATCGGGCGGTCGAGGCCGCCCCGGACGGCGATGATCTCGTCGTCGTGGAAGAAATCGTGCAGAGTGGGAGCCATTTTGAAAATCCCGCGGCGGATTTGGCGGTCGGCCAACGACTGTCCGCGCGCGGGCCGGCGGAACGCGTGGATGAGCGGATAATTGTGGGTGAGGTACGCGATCACCAGCGGCCTCCTGCTCCCGGCGCGGCCGGGGTTTGCATCGCGAGGCGGGCGCGCGGCAGGTCGGCCACGGGCCGGATGTCGCGGTACTGGATGAGCCGCTCGGCGATGCGCTTGAAGACCGGGGCCGCCACCTTGGCGCCGTAGGCGACACCGCGCGGGCAGCGGGCGTCAGCATCGTCGACGATCACCGAAATCACCACCTCCGGCCGGGTGGCTGGGAAAAAGCCGATGAAGGATGCGATGTGATGGCGTTCGGAGTAGCGGCCATCGATGATCTTCTGGGTCGTGCCGGTCTTGCCCGCGACTTCGTAGTCCGGGATGGCGGCCTCGGGGGCCGTGCCCTCGGGGGAGGTCACGCCCATCAGCAGGCGGGCCATGGTCCGCGCGGTCGCCTCCGAGATCACGCGCCGCCGCGGCTGGTCCGCAAAGTCGAAGACCAGGTCGCCGTTGGCCTCGCGCACCTGGCGGATCAGCTGCGGGCGCAGCAGGACCCCGCCGTTGGCGATGGCAGCCATCGCATAATGGATCTGCATCGGCGTCGCGGCGATGGCGTGTCCCATCGGCAGGCGCGTGATGGTCAGGCCATCCCAGTGTTTCGGCGGGGCGAGCAGTCCGTCGACCTCGCCGCCAAAGGGAAATCCCGTTTTCGCCCCGAAGCCGAAGGCGCGGGCATAGTCGTACATTTTCTGGTCGCCCAGCAGCATGCCGAGATGCACGGCGCCGCGGTTGCTGGAGTGGCTGATGATGCCCGCCACCGTCAGTTCCTGGGAGGGATGGTCGTCCCGCGGCAGACGCAGATGGCGGCCGTGGTAGTCCGCCTCGGCCTCGCTGCAGTCAAAGGCGCTGTTCGGGGTAACCAGCCGTTCGTTCAACGCCCCGCTCGCGGCGACGATCTTGAAGGTCGAGCCGGGTTCGAGCACGTCGGTCACCGCGTAGTTGCGCAGGACATCGAGCGGCGCCTGGTTGAACTCGTTCAGGTCAAAGGTCGGTAGGTTGGCCAGGCCGAGGATGAAACCGGTGTTCGCATCGCTGACGATCACGGTGGCTTTCTGCGGCTCGTACGTCTCCTTGAGGTGCTGCAGTTCCTCCTCGATCACGTGCTGCACGTAGGTGTCCAGCGAGAGCACCACGTCGCAGCCGTCGATCGTGGGCACTTCCCGCGTCCGAAACTCCGCGCGCTCCTGCCGCCGGCCGTCGCGTTCCGACTCGCGCCAGCCATTCTGGCCGCGCAGGAAGAAGTCCATGTAGTGTTCGACGCCTGCGGCGGGCGCGCCCTCCTTGTTGACGTAGCCGATGACGTGCGCGGCCAGGGTCTTGTGCGGATAAAAGCGGCGGTAGATGCGGTTGCCGTAGATCCCGCGGATCTTCAACTCCATCACCTTCTCGTAGACTCCTTCGTCGACCTCGGAGGCCAGCTTGATCCACTGCATCGGCCGGGCCTCCGGTTCCTCCGCGGCCGGGGTCCCGACGGTGCGCCGGGCGGCGGCGGCGCGAAGGTCAGTGACGGTAACGCCGAGCAGCTGGGCGAGCGCGGGCCAGCGGGCCTCGTCCGCCGGACGCAGCATGTGCGGATCCAACCCGACGTCGATCAACGTGCGGCTGGCGGCGAGGATCTCCCCCCGGGCGTCGCGGATGTTGCCACGACGGGCGTTGTCGACGACAAAAGAGCGGCGCGCCTGCTCGACGTACTTCAGCAGTTCATCGCGATCCAGCACGTGTAGGCTGACCAGGCGTGCGGCCAGGACGCCGAAGCACAGGAAGATGCCGCCGGCCAGGACCACGATCCGATGATTGGACGCAAAACCTCGGGACATGGGAGTCAGCGGGTTCGGCCGCGGCGGAACACGACCGGTTGCGTCTCGGTGGCCAGCAGTTCCCGGCTCCGCCGGTCGGCCAGCTGCCGGCGGGCGTCCCCGAACACCGGGACGCTCTGCTCGGAGCGCGGCGGGACCAAGCCGAGGCGCATTTCGGAGTTGAGGCGGATCAGTGCGTCGGGGTTCTCGGCGGCGGCGATTTCCGCCGTCAGCCGGTCGAGGTGCCGTTGCACGTCGGCGAGGCTGGCCTGGAGGTTCTTGTTGCGGTTGGCCGCGAGCGAAATCTCATGGCGCAGCCAAACCGTGCCGCAGCCGATTGAACCGGCGAACAGGAGCGGGGCCAGGGTGTATACGAGCACCTGGTTGATAAAAGCGTTGGCGGCGGACTTGTTCATGGAACCGGGAGAGCGGGGGGCTCAGGCAAGGCGGCGCAGGGCGCGCAGGCGCGCGGACCGGCTGCGCGGATTGGCCGCCTCTTCGGCCGGTCGCGGCGTCACCGGCCGGCGGGTGAGCGGCTCGGCCACGCGCGTGCGGAACTGCTGGGGCGTGGAGTCGGCGGCACTCTCAGGCTGGCCGCACCAGCGGCGGAAGCATTGCTTGACGAGGCGATCCTCGAGTGAGTGGAAACTGATGACGCACAGGACGCCGCCGGGCTGAAGCCGGGCGAAGGCCGCGGGCAGCGCCCGCTCCAGCGCGCCGAGCTCGTCGTTGACCGCAATGCGGATGCCCTGAAAGCTGCGGGTGGCCGGATGGATCGTCTGCCCGAAGCGGGCGCGGGCGGGCAGAGCTTCGGCGATCACCGCGGCCAGACTGGCCGTGCGGCGCAGCGCACCGGTGCCGCGCGCGGCCTCGAGCGCGCGCACGATGCGGCGCCAATGCCGTACTTCGCCGTAGTCGCGGATGGCATGCTCGAGCATTTCGGCGGTGGCGGTTTCCAGCCACACCCCGGCCGGGACTCCGTGGCGCGGGTCCATCCGCATGTCCGCCGGCGCATCCTGGCGAAAGGAGAAACCGCGCGCCGCGTCATCGAGTTGGAACGAGGAAACCCCGAGATCGAACAGCGCGCCGTGGAAGGCGCCGAGATCCAGCTCGGCCAGGCGGCCGAAATCACAGTCCATCAGGGCGAACCGCCCGGCAAACGCCTCGCGCAACCGCTCGGCGCGGGCTTGGGCTGCAGGATCACGGTCCAGCGCGATCACCTGCGCATCCGCCGCGGCCTCCAGGATGGCCCGCGCATGCCCTCCCCCACCGAAAGTGCAGTCCAGATAGCGGCCACCGGCGTGCGGGGCGAGGAACTCCAACACCTCGTGCAGCAGCACCGGTTGGTGGCCTTCCCTCATCGCCGGCCGGGGAGGATCATCGGACCTCGCAAACATGGGCGGAGGTGTAGACAGGGGAAGAACCCGACTCCGCAATCTCCGGGTACTCCCGCGGCCGTGGCCCCACGATCTCGTGGAAGCCCAGCTCGTCTTCGTAGCCAATGGGTGAATGAATCGCGGCATGGTAGAGCGCGGCAAGGCCGGCCAGCAGGAAGAAGCCAAGGGTGATGAGTACCAGCGCGATCATAAGGAGGAACACCGGCGTTTCCCGCCGGGGACCGGATGGCTGCCAGCGCCGTCTCCTTTCGGGGAGGTCACGCTGCGCAGCACGAGACTCGGGCGTACGCGGGGAACGACGGTCGGCTCCGCGGCCGGCCCGCCGCTGCGCGCATGCAGCATCGGTGAATAGTACCGCCGGTACCCCATGGTCCAGAGGTTGAGAATGTCGGTCTGAGTGGTGTCCGGAGAGAGATTCATGACGAAGGGAAAGGGAGAAGGTCAGATGCCGGCGCGCCGCATGAGGTCGCGATACGTCTGCGGGTCCATGCGCTGGCCCTTGGCGTCCCACTGCTCGGGACTCCAGATGGCGAACTTGCTGAGCGACCCCGCCAGGACGGCTTCCTTCTTAATGCCGGCGTGACTCAGCAGATCCGGGTTGAGACCGAACCGACCCTGCTTGTCGAAGCGCAGCGTCTGCGCATGGGCGAACAACTGGGTCAGGACATCCTGGGCCTCACTGTCGCTCAGTTCTTTGGTCGCGGCCTTTTCGTACAAGCGGTCGACTTCCAAAGGCGGCAGCACCGCAATGTACCCATCGGGATGAGGCAGGGCGACGAAGTCATCTTCCTCGGAGTGCGCGATGCGCCAGCCGGACGGAATCGTGAGGCGATTCTTATCGTCCAAGGAGTGCCGGAAATGACCGGTATACCGGGGCTTGGTCGTCGAAGACATGGGGAACGGGCCGCTAAGCGTCCCAAGATGACCCACTTTCCCCCATTTTTACCCACAGTCAAGAAAAGTCCGTCCAAAAAATGCGCTTTTTCATGCCCCTCCCGAGCCTCCTCACATGGGAAGCATCGTGCCGACACGCTTCAGCCGGATCCATGCAGGCGAACCATCATCATCCTCGTATCGAAACGGACCATTCAGTGATCCTTGTAGGAAGCCCGCTTGCGGGCGATTTCTCCCGCAGCAGGACACATTCGGCGCCGGTTGGCGCCGGGCGCAAGGCCAGCGCCGCCTATCCGCTCCCTCCGACGATGGCCAGACCGGCGACCTCCCCCGGGCAGCCACCGGAAAAATCGATCTTCGTCTCAGCCGCAAAGCCGCGGGTGGGGTATTTCTGTCCGGGAAAATTCGGGGTACGACCGAGATTCAGGTTCGGTCGCGGGCAGGCACTCAGCCGCAGCCAACCCCAGCCAGCAATCGCTGGCTGGCAGAGCAGCTGCATATGGGGCGACCCGAGGCGGTCAGCGTGTACGTCCGCCGCCGGCGCCTGTCGGGCGGCGTGGATCGCCCAGACTACCAGCGACTGATCACAGTTGTTTCCACCTTATCCGTGTCCCGTGATTGAAAACGGGGTCGTTGAGGTCCTGAGAACGAATCAAAGCCCGTGGTCTTATCGGCATGGTATTCCGGCTCTGCGTGCATATTCCTGCTTGCCAGGCAGCACGCCTCGCGTGCATAATCCGGCAACCACCCGTGATCCCATCCTTCGCCAACAAGCCGACCGAAGCCCTTTGGCTGGGCAAAAAGCCACCTGAATTTCCCCCGTCGGTCCTCAAAACCGCGCTCCGCAAACTGACCCAGCTTGAAGCCGCCTCCGCACTCGACGAACTCCGTTTCCCGCCAGGAAACCGGCTGGAAGCCCTAAAAGGCGACCGAGCTGGGCACCATAGCATCCGAATCAACGATCAATTCCGAGTCTGCTTCCGATGGGACGGGCAGAACGCCCACCGCGTAGAAATCACCGACGACCATTAAAACCATGAAAAAACACCTCAATATCCACCCCGGCGAGCTACTCCGAGAGGAGTTTCTCCGACCGCTCGGCATCACGCCTTACCGGCTCGCCAAGGAAACCAAACTCTCACACCAGCGCGTCAATGAAATCGTTAACGAGAAACGCGCCATCACGGCTGAAACCGACCTCCGATTCTGCGCCTACTTTGGTCAAGCCCCGGGCTACTGGCTGCGCGTGCAGCTCGCCTACGAACTCCGCGAAGCCATCAACACCGTCGGCGAAAAAGTGAAAGCCCTCGTTCGGCCGCTGAAAGCCGCTTAACCAGCCGCCACCCCAGGCGCCCGCACGCCTCGAAGAGCGCCTTTTCAAAGCTCTCCGCCGCGCCCGGGCCCCCGCACAACGCCCGGCGGTAGTTGCCCCGGTTGATCACCTGAATACCGGCGCCGGGCAATTCCAGCCGGGGTTGGCGGGCCCTGACCGACCATCCCGTCGCCACCCGAATCTTGTCAAAAATCAAGGGCGTGTTGCCCAAAGAGGCGCTCAGCGGAGCTGATATGAAGGGAGCGTGCCCGGCGCCAGGAGCTGGGTAATTTTGACAGCGAGCAGGCAAAGGACCCGCCGGATCGAGATGGCGATCCTGGGTACTCCGGCACCAACCCGATTTTCGCCCGCCCGGCGGCCGGGGCGGAAAGCACGCACAAGGGTTTTTGCGTTCTGGCAGGCGGCGATGAGCCAATCCTGGATCTGCTGGCGCCACAACCGTCGCCAGCGAGCCCGCTTGAAGTGGTGCCGATTGGCCGCCTGGGCAAAGCTGCCTTCCATCAGATATCGGCGGCGGCGGCGATCGCGCCGGGCGATCGAGCTGAGACCTTGGGTCTTGGCTCGTTCGACAAGCTCGTGCTGGAAGTGCCGGTGGAGCGTGCGGCCGTGCGCCCCGCGGGTACACTGGCCCCGCAGGGCACAGCGGGCACAGACGCCTTTGCGGATGGCGTATTCGTAGGCCTGCCGGCGCTCGTTGAAGTGCCGGGGGTGGAGGGTCTGGCCGGCGGGGCAAACATCGAGGTCGCGGGCCTCGTCATAGGTGAAGCGTTCTCGGGGAAAGATGCCGTTGGCTTCGCTGCGGTCCGGGAGACAGGGGGCCATGTGCGTGGCCAGGCCGCGGGACTGGAGCTGCCGGTAGTTCTCCGCGGTACCGTATTGGCAGTCGGCGACCACGGCAGCGGCCGTGCACCCGGTGTGCCGTTCGTGCTGGTCGACCAAGTTGACGGACTGCGTGGGCTCGGGCACGTCGCCGGGGGTGGTGGCGACGGCGGTGATCACGCCGCAGCGGTCGTCGATGGCCCGGTGGTGCTTGTAGCGCGGGCGGCTGTCGCCGGACGCCCCGTGCTTGTTCTGCCGGACACAGGGCGCATCAGGATCGGTGGTACTGACCAGCGTGGCGTTGACCGGTTGGTAGTGAGGGTCGCCGAGCGGCCCCTCCAGTTTGCGCTCCTCGACGTGATAGGCCCGTTTGAGCTCGGCCATGAGCTCCGGACCCGCGCGCACCACCGAGTCGCGGCTGGCGTTCGCGTTGATCAGGCTGCCGTCCAGGTGCAGCTTCGCGCCATCCACCAACCCTGCCGCGACGCACGGCTGAACGGTCCGCACAAACAGCGACTCAAAGACCGCCTGACCCCAGCGGGCCCGGGCCTTGGAAAGCACGCTGTGATCCGGAATCTCGTCGTCGAGCCCGAACCCAAGAAACCACAGGTAGTCCAGCCGCTCCGACAACATCCGCATCAGTTCCCGCTCGCTCTTCACATCGTCGAAGAACAGCAGGAACATCAGCTTCAGGATCACCTCCGGGTCGACGGATTCGTTGCCGTTGTAACCGTAACAGCCGGCGACTTCCTGCCGCACGAAGCTGAAGTCAACTGCCGCACGGATCGCCCGCAACGGATGATCGCCACGGACGCGCCGATCGAGATCGACCTGATAACTGAACAACTCCTTCTGTCCTTCGTGTCGTCCCATCATCCTGCGTTGTCAGACGACACCGTAAGCAGAATGTTCAATTATCCAGATGATTTGGGCAACACGCCCTCAACACGTGACCCTATACGCCTAGCCGAGTGCGACGGCGGGGAGAGTGACAGATTTCCGTCACGCCGACTTGGACAATTGTGCGAATTTTCGGGCCCATCTAGCGGTGTTTCAGCAGAGCAGATTACGGAACGAAGAAGGCATGATGGCGGAACCCCGAGCCTTGCCATCGACGCAAACGCGGGTCATTTCCGAAGCTTCCCCACCGCTCTCGGACTCTGGAATGCAACTACGCGTACTCGTCCCGCTTATGTCCAATACCGTCTTTGCTAAGGCCCACGACCGTGACAAACGGCGACTGACCGAGCTGCGGCAGAACTGGGGTCGGGAGATATTGCGGGAGCGAAATATGGATGTGATCGCCATGTATCATTCCTCGGTCTCGCGCAATCGTAAGACGGTCGACAATCGGACATGGCAGGACTTGGGCATGGATGATCTTTTTGCTAAAATCGACTGCACGACCGGAATGCCAGGTCGGCAGATTCTGTACCACCAGATGCGCACCTATGTGGACGAGTGCGTTCTGGCTGAGCACACACGGCAGTATGCCGTCTTCAAAGAGGACCAAAACCTGCGTGAACAGTGTCAGGTTTTGCTGACCCGTCTGAACGCGCGTGGAAGCGAGTGGCTTGCGTCATCTCTCCTGAGCCCGTTTCCAGAAGTTCCCCGCCTTGCTCCACTGTTCTACCTTTGCAGCTTTTTGTCCCTGACCTGCCTTGTCGGGATATTGTTCATCCAGATCCTGGTTATACCGGCGCTGATCCTGATGTGTACCAACTTCGCTATCACCGCCTACTACAGTT
>Ga0182011_10004079_pt1 | contig 11793 bp, 7 predicted proteins | sample 711E1DmetaG_FD_120481 | JGI IMG/M metagenome (GOLD analysis project Ga0182011, IMG submission 120481) | Permafrost microbial communities from Stordalen Mire, Sweden - 711E1D metaG | ecosystem: Environmental > Terrestrial > Soil > Wetlands > Permafrost | place: Sweden: Stordalen | collected... | reverse complement strand
TGTCTCGTCTTTTCCAACCCTTTTTCTATCTCCCTGCGCTCGGTAATGTCTTCAATCGCAAGAAGGATAATCCGTTCTTTGCCCAGCACTCTTTGAATTTGCCGGGCATTCAGCAGCATGTTCCTTTTTCCAATGGTCGCGAAATCATGTTCTACCTCATAATTATCAAAGGATGTTTTTTGAGGAAGGATGGTTTCCAGAAGTTCCCGCAGCTTCGGGATATCCCATTGTTTATTGCCCAGGTCATAAATAAGTTTCCCCTCTGTCTCTTCAGGCTTTACCTTGAAGAACTCATAGAAGGAGCGGCTGGCGGTGACCACCCTTAAGTCCTGGTCCAAAGCGATTAATGGTTCTCGGATGGTATCAATGATGCTTTCAGCGTATTCAAGAGCTTCAGCTTCGTTTTTTTTAATAACCACCGGTTCTTTTCGTATCTTTTTTCCTGACATTTTCTTTCCGCCGTCAGTCCCTCGTTTAACAGTTCTCTGTTCGATTTCCGTTACACGGTTTGAATTTTCCGCCATTACACCCCTCCCGGCAAACCTTATTCAGTAAAGCTCATACGGATTCGATATCGCTAAAACTAAAAAGAGCACGGGTATTACTATGCGAACCTGCCGTTAATAGTAAACCCCGTGCCCTTCGTTCATTCTCTCACCCGTCTTTAGAGTTCCGAATGGCTTATTTAGTTAAGTCATCTCATTTATTCATGTTTCGTTTCGATCTTTTTGTTACTAATTCCTAAGTTTGTCAATATATTCTCAGCACTGTTATTAGCAGTTACCAGTCTAATTCGATGACACTACTTCTTTGTGGATTTGGCTTCAGTCACTTTTTTCTTCAATGGTTTACCACAGCATAGTAGCGTGGTTTCTTCAGCGATAGCTATGCCGCCCACTTCCTTTACTACTATCGATAGGCCGCAGACTGCGCATTCTAAGGAATCCCCTTTGTTGACTTTCTTTTTTGTTGAAGCCGTTTTTTCAGCCATTTTACACCTCTTTCCACATTGATATTATGTTTACTTACTGATGGTCTCATAATAAAATGGATACACCCCTTAGCCTCCGAATAAACACTTTCGATCATAAGATAAGGCTGCATAGAGAGTAATTTCTTAGTTCAGCCTATTATGAGACCATTAGTAACACAAGGGATTTTTACTATAGCAATAAATTCATATAGAAGTCATAACAGTATAAGCAAATAGATTACAAATTTGTGAAATTTTATAAATTGCTCTAAACAGCTCTTTTTACCGGAATTTAAAAAGAGTGCCTATCATCTAGACCATTATTAATTTACTCTTGAGGCGTTTAACTACGCAGATGGCTCGATTGTCTGACCTTCTGAGTGTAAATTTGTACTTAGACCTTTACACTTTACACATATTCGAAGCTAGTTTATAGGAAAGTAGATTAGATACAAAAGTGTTTTATGTTCATTAACAGGAAGTGTTAGCTTCTTTACTCCGAAATAAACATTCTTGGATTAACCACGGCGGCTACGTGGCGATATTATCTGGTGATATGAGTTGAATAGATGAAACAATGGTAAAAGATTTGCTTACGATCAAAGCTTCGAACTCATCACGATTATGAGCTTATTCTGCAAACGTTAGCAGGTGTTTGTGGTTGGCGATTATCGGTTCACCTATTCCTGTATGCTCCGAAGGAAGTCTGAAAACTTAGGCAACACAATCTCATGCACATCGCGAATCCCAACGCTGAAACCTTTGACGAAATAACTGTCCGGGGTGGGATATTCAATATGGACGTCACTGTGGACCATTTTACTAAAGAATAGTCCAACGGTTTGCATTTTACTTCCTGTAGCAGCACATATGATTCTTTCGTAAGTACCATATTGCTTGTGAATCTCATCGATTCGATAGACCGTTTCTCTATAGTCAATAGTACTCGCCGTGCGCTTAAGCAAACCTGCTTCATCAAGTTGATTATCTGCGCGATATTGCTCTAATAATTTATCAAATATCTCTTGAGTCGCTCGTTCCCGCCATTTGTAGTCAGTTCGGGGAGGTTTCCCGTTAATGAAAATAAGCCTGTGAGGATTAATCGTACCGAGCATATGGCGAACTAGCTGTTCGTTAAACGAAGTGAAAGCAACCATGGACACAGGTTGTCCTTGCATTCTTATACTGCTCAAACATCTGGTTCTCACTATAGACTGGGAACCCCGACTGGGATACGTCGCAATGAGTTCGAGGTTTTTCTTGGATTTTTGATACTCCCCTTCGCTTGGCGAATAGTCTTCAGCTTGCGAATACACAATGCGTACCGTTCCTGCGAAGTCTTTCAGGTGACAGAGACACACCAAGATTAATAGTTTTGTCATGGCCGATATATCAAAAATAACTTCGTCGTACTGCTGCGATGTGGCGTGAAGGACTTTCCCGACGGTACGTTCGATATCATGAGGAAACGACATATCATATTCGGCCTCCCTGACATTTGACGCGCCGATGCCTGATAGAAGTCCATGTAGTTCCTGTATCCGGTTCCGCCCCTTTGGGTGAACATATCGAAATACCAGGGCATCGGATACGACAGCGCCTTGGCCATTTTGAAAGCGAGCCCATCCAAGTGAGCGTTCCTCAAAACCGTATGCGCCAATCATCAGGCGGTGGGCACCGGGTTCCAACCTCGAAGCTGTTGTCAAATCTGGGAAATTCATGCGCTTTCTTTGTCCATCGATTTGTCCCAAAGTCCTGTCTGCATTGTTGATTGTTTCATCTTCTTAAGACTATCAACTTCCCATGATGACTGCAATTTCTTTGGAGTTCTTAGGAGTTCAATGAATTTTTCATTTGAGAAACTGAGACTGTCATGGGTGGAAAACGTGAGATTGGAGTATGGGATGAGGATTCTGTTTAAATACAACCGAGGTGTAATCATGCCCCGAATACTTTTTCCTCTCCAATCCTGGAGAAAAATGTGCCACCTTACTAACCCTTCGTAGTAGTCCAGCACATCGTATGGAAGTTCAAATTTGTCGATTATCTCTAGACGAAACGCTTGTTTAGGATTTTGTTGTCCCTGATTCGTGACAAGCTCTCCCCTTGTTAATTCATAGCGCGATATTTGAATGAATGCTTCAGCTATGTCATGGAGATGCTTGCCGTAAGATTCACCTGGTTGACTGGTATTTGGCCCACGTTCCCAAAAAGAAGGCTTATTCAGCAAATCAGTGAAAATCAAAAACTCGCCCCCGGAAGTCCTGTAAATCTTGTCCTGGATTGCTTTGTCTATGACAGTGGCCCCTTTCCTGAGAGAGCCATTAGCTTCCCTTAGAATATCAGAAAACATTTGGATCATGATTCTAATATCACTCGACCACATTCCCATAAATGCATCTGCTCCGTGATAAACAACACGACTTGAGGTGTTACGCATCTGCAAAGCAAGCTTATTATTTGAAACAGACATACTCCCCAGTATATCTACAAGATTAAGTCCTTTTCCTCTGAGTGCGGGGTGCCGATCTATGCGTGGCTTGAAAATCTTATCTAGAAGGGCGGCTTTCGATTGGTCATCTTGATGAAGACTTTCATTGGCCAAATCGATCAGTTCGAAGTCTTGATGGAGTTCGAGTGGCTTTCCACGCAGCCCAGTCCTATCGAAACTGTTTGCGGCTTCCGTGGAGACTTTGAAGAATAATTTACTACGCCGCTTAAAGATTATGGGGTTTAGCATCTGTTGAACTTCTCGTGTTACAATCGGTATTGTATAATCATCTAAAAACATAAATAGCGGTTTCTTGCCGATCCAAGCGACATTCGATTCAAGCTCAGTCTGTAGAATGTCAAGAAAGTCCGGCCTAGCCAGTTGCCACTTGTTTAATTCATCTTTTGAGCCTAGATTAGTGAGCCGGCATCTCTCTTTTTCCCTTTCTATAAAGTCCCCAGCATGTGATAGGATGCTTGCCCCTACAGGGAGGCTCACATAGCTGCCGGGGAACACCCGGGCTAACAGTGAATCCAACCATTGGAAAGGTTCAAGTGTCTCGGAATCACACTCGGCTAAAGTCGTCAAAATCTCGCTGAACCAAGCTAGGTGAAAGTAATGCAATATCTGTTGCTCACCGGCTATATTAAGTCGATGTGGTAACCAAGGAAACGCTTCAACTAGGTTTCTGCAGTTTAGGTAGAAACCAACAAATTGGTCCGCGCCTTGCACTCCAGACGGTTCGCCAATGACCATATCCATATACTTGGTCAACCGTCTGAATGTCATTGTTTTGCCACATCCCCTCGCCCCCGTCAAGATTGTGATGTTCTTGCTTAAAAGGTCTTGAGCTGCAAGAAACTCTGGCACAAATAGGTTTTTCCATTCTTCGACTCGGTAACCGAGAGCTTCAGCTACAAGAAAATCGCTTGGGTCTTTTAGTTCTTCACCTTTGGTCGCAGCTGCCGATTCCCGTTCAGCCGCGGGACCTAATGCAAGAAAATCTTTTAGGAGTTTCTCGGGAACACCCGCATATCCTCCCTGAGTAACATCAATTTCCAATAGGCGCTTGTTCAAAAATTCTTGAATCTTCCCATGAAGAACTTTGTCCCGTGGGTTAAGACTAGAGGGTCGGAGCCTTGCGAGCAAGTTCGAGGTAATCGAAAATAATTGTCGGAAATCGTTCTTGGGCTCTTTTTGATTGTGGGATCCACCATATCCAAAATCAGATATCCAGATTGTCCGTGGATTGCCAATTAATCTTAAATCGGGATCAGAAATCAGAATATTCCCTTCGTGGAGGTCCCCATGTTGAATCCCTACAGACTGGCAAGCATGTAGAACCTGTAGAGTTGTCTTCGTTATGCTTTCAATAAAGGCCATATCAAGTGGCCACGGGAGTTCTTCCAGATAATCTCTCAAATTCATACTTGGGATGTAATCCCACATGATCCAAACAAACGTCTTTTTTCTCTTGTCTAAGCCCGAACCATACTGATGAAACGGGACGACGTTAGGAACTCCTCTGAGTTTCAGGACTTTCTCTAGTTCTCTTTCCCAGCCATCCTTAAGTTTGTCACTCGCAATAACCTTACAAGCTAAAGTGTCTGACATAACAGAGTTCACGGCTTTGTAAACGACTCCAATCTTGCCATTGCCAATTTTATCAGTGAGAAAGTAATCAGACATCGTCTGAAGCCCAATATACGGGTCCTGAATTGAGTCTGTCTTTGTCATATTATTTACCTTTATCGTTGGATAGCACCAGGATTGTTTCTTTTATATTCCCCGAGCAATCTCGTCGAACTCTGCGATCATCTGGGATAACCTCGGAATATTTCCACTGAATTGAATATCCGCCGATCTCTTTCGTTGCCATGTTTGCAACTAAATCTGGAAGGGCCAATTTATGTGATCGGCTGTAACTATCACCCAGAACGAGCACGCAAAGTCCGTCTGGGACTAACACAGTGCGCCATATGTTCAGGCAACATTTCATTAGTTTGAGGAAATCGTCTTCTGAAGAAGATATCGTGTGATCCAATGCTTTCCAGTCCGATACTCCCATGAACCAGAGCCGTAGTCGATTATCCCTGGCGTAATCCAATCTGCGCATGTATGCTGGGCTTGTTATAATGCAATCTATTTTCTGCTGCGGAGCAAACGTGGAAGCATCGCACATGTGACTCTCACGTATTATATCTTGGTTTAAGATTGGCACTCGTCGCAATGCCCGTATGACTTTTTTTTCTAGCCGTTCTTGCACAGGGCGGTATTCATATAACTCGGGGTAAATATCCTTTGGGAACTTTTTAATCCTCAAATAGGGTACTGTGTGACTACTCGGATATGACAAGAAACCTGGACGCTGATGATGGAGAATCCCCAGCAAGCATGCAAGTAGGAAATAAGACTTTTGTGCCGATAGGACTTGTACCCAGGAGATCACCTCACGTAACGTATCGGGTTGAAAGAACGACTGCACCCACAACGGAACGCTGGAAAGGTCAACATCGGGGATAATATCTTTGACATCAGCTGCCGTAAGTTCAATTTTGATTAACGCTTCTTTTACCGAAATGGTCGGAGATAGTTTAGCTTGCGTCAAGAGATGCGCATACGGGCTCAAATCATTTGCAATAATATTTCGATTTGCGGCCCAAGCCTCGAGCGCGATCGTTCCGGATCCACTGAACGGGTCATATAGAGTGTTCCCTCTGGAAGTGAACGATGATATTAACGATCCTGCCATCGCAGATTTCATTTTTCCGATATAGGGTGACAATTGATGAAGAGAATACTCCGTTCCCAAGACCGAACCTCTCCATTGGTCACCTATCGTATCAATGTCCCAGCCTTCGGTTCTATCTCGCACATTTGGTTGATTCATAATATTAGTCAATAATCGCTATACCAGATATAATCGTCCCAAACACTTATATATGATTCCGGGTTTATTTCGCACACGCTCCGAACATGGTACTAATAAGCCATTCTGTTATGGATTATACTACAAAACTATTAATAGTGGCAGAGTGAGTGAGTGAATGAGTGAGTGGGCTTCGAATAGAATTTCTGCCTCTCCCTTATCCTTTTTTAAAATCCATCTCTTTGATAATGAGATCCAGAGTGACAATTTAGTATTTGGTGACACTTCCAGAACCTCTTTACAATCGACTAAATTGTAAAGCGATTCTCTGGCTAGTTTTCTCTAAGTCTTTTGCATATCCTTTGGTTGGCGGTTATTATAAACCCATCCATGTACCGTGTTTTACAAAGTTTGCCTGCAAAGCGATTAGAGTTGTAGAATAAGGCAACGCCAAGATGTCCTTTGATAGACATGATTTAGTAGGAATTTTAAACATGGCAACAACTGAACACACGATAAACGACGCCCTCGCCGAAGTCTTGATGGAAACACGGAGCCTCTGGCGATTCAAAGGTGTTGTAAAATCCGAAAATATCGACGTCTTGAAGGGCAGTGGTAAAAGGCCAGACATACTAGTCACCGAGCCGAACGTTTCTCCTGTTGTCGTTGAGACTGAAATAGTTCCTGCAATCTCAGTTGAGTTAGATGCGAAACAACGGCTTGGCCAACAATTGATGCCTTCCGCGCGGCGGATACTGTCTTCTGTGGCGGTTAAACTTCCACCCAGGTTACGGGACTTTTCCGGACAGCCGCTGAAGAATGAAATCCTCAACACATCTGATTTTGAAATGGCTCTTTATACCGGGGAGAATCCAGAATCATGTACACGCTGGCCACAAAACGGATGGGTACGCGGGAATGCCACTGATTTATCGATTCTTATTCAGTCAGCTTCCGTGCCGCCGGCAGTTATTGAAGAAGCCGCCAACAAGCTCGTTGACGGGGTAAGTGAGGCCGCAGCCCTCTTAGCGGATATGGCGATAGCTCACCCCGGAGCGATAAAAAAGATTTGCGAGGAACTCCGGCAGCAAGACGGAGAACAAACGCGGAGAATGGCAACAACCATCCTGGCCAATGCGCTGGTATTCCATGAAAGTTTGGCTCGCGGCGAAGGTGATTTGTATAACGTACGGACGCTTGATGAACTGCGAGGTAAGATCAGTGGTGTCAGTAAAAACGAGATGCTTGAAGACTGGAGGAGAATTCTGAAAGTCAATTACTGGCCGATTTTCGATATTGCCCGGCGTATTCTTGAGGTTATTCCTATAGATACAGCCAGGCCGCTCCTCGACCGACTGGTGACGACGGCCGGTGAACTAGTGGCCAACCACATGATGCGCTCACATGATTTAACCGGCGCCGTCTTCCAGCGCTTGATCGCCGACCGGAAATTCCTTGCCGCTTTTTACACCCATCCGGCTTCTGCGGCTTTACTGGTCGGCCTTGCTATTGACGCTAATAAAACCCCCGGGAACGGCTCATGGTCAAAGGAGAGCGACGTCACGTCTTTACGTATCGCCGACTTTGCGTGTGGCACCGGCACGCTCCTTTCAGCTGCTTACCGCCGCATCAGCCAGCTGCACGAGGCGACCGGCGGTGATGCCGAAATGATTCACCCCGCGATGATGGCTACCGCTCTGGTCGGCTGTGATGTGCTGCCGGCGGCCGCCCATCTGACTGCTTCGATGCTGGCCGGGGCCCATCCTACTATTAAATACAAAGGCAGTTCGATTTTGGCGGTCTCGTACGGCAAGCAAGATGATGGCGGGGTTGCTCTTGGTTCTCTCGATTTACTTGATCCGATGAGGATGTTCGGAATTCTTTCGATAACGGCAAAGGCTATTGAAGGAATGGGCGAAAGTGAGAAAGAAGCATGGTCGACTTTACCTCACGCCTCGTTCGACATGGTTATTATGAACCCGCCATTCACGAAAGATACCAGCAATGAAGGCGAAAAAATCGGCGTTCGTAACCCAACGTTCGCGGCTTTCAGTTCTTCAGTGGAAGAACAGCGGGAGATGGCCAAAGCCGCGAAACGCCTTTTACAAGGAACGAGCGCACATGGCAATGCCGGCGAGGCAAGCGCCTTCCTGGTCTTGGCTGACCGTAAACTTAAAGATAACGGGGCTCTCGCCATGGTCATGCCGCTTAGCTTGATTTCCGGAGAAGCATGGGAATCATCACGGCAGTTACTGCGAAAATCATACGGTGACCTTGTTTTGATATCCATTGCAGGTTCGAAGGATGATGAGCTTTCTTTTTCAGCGGATACGGGAATGGGTGAATGCCTGGTTATCGGCCGCAAGGCTAACAAAAACAATACCCGGGCAACGTTTGTGGTGCTGAACGAAAGGCCATCTTCCGCGATGATAGGTTCGAGTACCGCAGCTCAGATTCATAAGTTAAAAGAGGGAAACCTTCGCAAACTGGAAGACGGACCGGTGGGTGGCAGCCTGTTTCATTTCGGTGACGATTTAATAGGGTATGCTATGGATGCGCCTCTCCCTGAAAATGGCCCCTGGAACCTGGCCCGCATCAAAGATGGTGCACTCGCCCAGGTGGCTTACCAGATGGCCGACTGTAACCTCATCTGGCTGCCAGGGATAGCGAAGGGTGCTGCTATACCAGTTTCTATATCGACAGTCTCCGGAATTGGGAAAGTCGGACCCTTACATTGGGATATAAACGGCAATAATTCCAGCGGCGGCATACGCGGACCCTTTGTTGTTGAACCTTTGAACACCAAGTCTGCACCCACCTATCCGATATTATGGTCGCATGATGCCAACAGAGAAAGGTGTATGGAGTTTGAAGCAGACAGTGAGGGCATTCTTCGGCAAGGTAAAGACTCCACCGAAGATAAATTTGCTCAAGAAAAAGCAGACAGAATCTGGACAATCTCGTCTCACTGCCATTTTAACAAAGATTTTCGATTCAACAGTCAGTCAACAGCGATGCAGTTCACCAGCAGGAAAACAATTGGGGGACACGCATGGACCTCCGTAAAACTGGAGAACGCGGAGCAGGAAAAAGCGCTGGTTCTTTGGGCGAACTCGTCTCTGGGACTTTTACTTCACTGGTGGCATGCCAATAAGCAACAAGCTGGACGGGGACGTATTGGAGTATCCGCCCTGACTTCACTTCCGGTACTGGATATCACCAAGCTTTCCAAGGATGCCCTCTCTAAAGCGGTCGGCATCTTCGATGATATGAAAAACAAGGAGCTTCGGCCAATCAATGAAATCGCCCAGGACGCCGTGCGGGCAGAAATCGATACGCGGCTGGCCACGGAAGTACTCGGCTTTCCTCCGGAACTGGCAGCGCCGGATGGTCCTTTAGCTTTGCTGAGACAGAAACTGGCGCTGGAACCTTCAATAACCGGAAGCAAGTCGGTTTAAGTTCAGAGATTAGTGGTTTTTCAATTTAATGATTTGACACAATATCGGGCAAACTGTTGATATAATCAAGAAATGCGTCAATACTGGCCAGGTTATTTGAATACTTCAAAGCTAGGATTATACCTAAATAGCTTAAGCTTTTAGCATCATGAACGTCGGTCTCTGTAATAAACTCCTCCCCAATTTGGTTGCGATGACCATAGTGGACTGACTTAACCCGCTTATCGTATAGTGAATCAAGCCTTTGAGCAGCATTACTATTCAGAAATTTACCCAATCTTCTCTTAACAGTTACCCTCGATTTGTGCTCGGTCTCCTTTAGCAGCAATGTTTCAAGCCCGCTTAGATACCAGACTAATCTTGCGCTTAAGGATGGAAGTCGCGTCGCCTCAGCATATTGTTGAACACCCAAGAGAAATCTTTGCTGAACTGGATTTGGGTCTTCACTGTTGGACATCGCCTGAATTTGTTGGAATTCCTTTAGATTGATAAGTTTGCCATATTTTGAGGAATCCAGGGTATAAGGAAACGGAAATCCAGATTCGTTGGGTAACGAGCATGCTTTCCCGCTAACGATTTGTATTGATTTCATTATCCCCCGTTTTGCCTGGTGAGGGAAATGGCAGGCAAATGCTTCAGGATCTATCCCATTCAGGAGAGCGAAGAAGGCCAATATGTCCATCGATAACACAGCAGCTTCGACCGCTCGGTTCTTAGCAGCCTCTTGCCGTCCGTTTACCTGTATTTGATACCACATTTTACTACTGGTTAATGCTTCATCAAGATACTGGCTTAAAGTGCGAATTCCTGACTCTGCATGTTGAGAAGATTGCCACTTAGCTTGGTCCCAAATCTTTACACATTGATTACGGAGTAAGTCCTTTTCGTCATTCATCAGAGCTTTAAAGACTCCTCCAGCTAGGTACAACTGTTCTTTGTCGGGCAAATCGAGCCCCTCTATCGGTAAGTAAATTTCCCATGTTTCACGGCTTTCCGCTAGACGTGTTACAAGTGAATCTGTTAGTGCTTGTGCATCAAGAGCGCCGTCCTGTACTGCTTTGACGCCTTCAAATAGTGACGTTATTGCTTCTTGTTCTAGCTCTTTTTTGCTGAATTCCAGCCTCAATTTCTTATCTTGACGAAGCTGGGTGACCACTTCTTGAAGCAAGGTATAAGCTCGAGAATTGAGGGAAATTGTTGTCGATTCTTCCGCAATGGTCTTTCCTTTCGGAGCTCTAGTATAAAAGATTACAGATTGATTTGACTCAGTTTCCTCTACTAAAGCTTCATTGCAGAGGTTGATGAGGAGATTCTCAATTGTTTGTTTCATGGGATTTTGTTCTGACATCGGCCCCTAATTTTCGCAGAATGCGGAGCGTTTGGCAAATGTTCGAGCAAGTATTTGAGAAGCGAAAGGCGGTTTACAAGAGGCTTTTTAATATTTTACGTCCTTGCCAGATCGGAGAGGGAAAAGATTGGTTTTCTAACTATTTCTTACTTGACAAAAGCCCCTTTGGTAAACTAAATAGTCTCTTTGGAGGTTCACGTCGGTACTTTTCGTTATTCATATCTTTTTGTACCTTTTATTTTTTATCCCATGGCTCATTTCGGTATCATCACTTTCCCAAAAGTGATAGGTTGGCTGAAATTGTAGAGGAATTGATGGAACCAAAAAACGCAGAATTAAATGACTATCATTTCACCACACCCGAACCGATAATCTGTAAATGGTGTGGTGCGATTGATATTAAAAAGTTTAGCGTTACCCCCATTGCGCCCGTTTCATGCCTGACAATAGCAGTATTAAAATCGTTTTATTTCTTGCGACACAATTCGACCACACTGCATTCAAATTTCGTTGAGCATGCCGGACATCGCCGCGCATCAATGGCAACAACCTTGAACTTACCACATGGAATGCAATAAACTTTCTTAAAATTATACTCGATTATCTTGCTCAGATGGTTTCTCCGATTCCAATTTCTTCTTGATAATTTCTTCA
>Ga0182011_10004078_pt1 | contig 11794 bp, 10 predicted proteins | sample 711E1DmetaG_FD_120481 | JGI IMG/M metagenome (GOLD analysis project Ga0182011, IMG submission 120481) | Permafrost microbial communities from Stordalen Mire, Sweden - 711E1D metaG | ecosystem: Environmental > Terrestrial > Soil > Wetlands > Permafrost | place: Sweden: Stordalen | collected... | reverse complement strand
GTTTTCTGCGAAGCCACGAAAATTTTCCTTGAACGTTATTTTGAACCGGTGACCGGACTTAAAAGAGACTTTTATCAAAACTGACAACACTCTAAATTGAGGTTAAGTATTCGCAAATGACAACAAAAAACTGGATCGTTCCGTTGGGTGGGTTGGGGGATGTATTCCTTGCTTCCAGCATGCTGAAGATGAAATACGATCGGGATCCTTCGGTGAAATATAATGTTGCCAGGAGAAACCGGTTCGTTCCGTTCTTTAAGGATCATCCGGCTGTTGAAGAGATCGGGTTTCCACCCATCGGCTCCGAAACGATCCATACCCTATACTGGGATGACAAGTCAGGCTCCGATACGGATAATTCACCCGGACCGGGACTTCGCAGGCCATTTCAGTTGCTGGCAAAGAAGTTCGGGCTTCCGGTGCCGGTCCCTGAAGATTATTTCTTTCCCGGGGATCAAAGCATAGGAACCACCCTTGAAAAATTCATCCCCTGGAATAAGTACAATATCCTCATCTCCCCTACTTCCGATTCCAAAAAGAAAAATATGAATCCGCTGAACTGGTATTTTCTCGTCCAGAAACTGACGGAAGATAAGGATATCACTGTTTTTCAACTGGGTTTGCAAAGTGATCCCTATATTAAAGGCGCTATTTCACTGATCGGCTTAACCACCCCGGGACAGGTCATGGGTCTGCTCAGAAAGTGTCAGCTCCTGATCACTTCCGATAACTTTATCATGCATGCCTCTCATTACACCCGGACCCCGGCAATTGTGTTGTGGGGACCCACCATCGCTGAAGTTTTCGGGTATCCTGAGCAGATTCATGTAAAAGCAAAGTAAATGTGTCCTTTCTTTGATCCCTGTATGGGACGAAACGGGAACCGTGAGATCAGCCGTTATCATGAACCCTGCCATTTGCCCCAGACACAACATTGTATGGAAAACATTCCCCTGGATGAAATTCCTGAAATCGCGATGAAACTTCTTAACCAAAAATAATCGTTCAGCAAAGTATTGTTTTTCGATAATATAGATCCCTATGAAAAAGAAGATTCCTCCCAAAAAGAAAACTGAAAATCCTGCCAGGGGATTATCAGAAAAGGAAATTAACAGAAGGGAAGCCTTAAAACAGATGGCTTATAAGACTTTCGGAGCCGTCGCTTCCTTATACGGTATGACATTCCTTGCCAATGCCGCATCAGCTTCGCCCAATCGACTCGCGGAACAATCTTCCGGGCTCACGGGCAATAACTCACAATCGGGCGCCTATTACGACATCTATTACTATTATTCCTATTACTATTACGGCAGCTATTACAACTCCTATTATTACGGGAGCTATTATGATATCTATTATTATTATTCCTACTATTATTACGGCAGCTATTATGACGGTTATTACTACGGCAGCTATTATGACATCTACTATTATTATTCCTATTACTACTACGGCAGCTATTATGACGGTTATTACTATGGCAGCTATTATGACATCTACTATTATTATTCCTATTACTATTACGGCAGCTATTATGACGGTTACTATTATGGCAGTTATTATGATATCTACTATTATTACTATGGCAGCTATTATAATTCCTATTACTATGGCAGTTATTACGATATCTACTACTATTATTATGGCAGCTACTACAACTCCTACTACTACGGCAGTTACTATGATATTTATTACTATTATGGGAGCTATTATGATATCTATTATTACTACTATAACAGTTCGGTCATCGAAGTTGGGAATACAGGAAAATCAATCCGGCTCGCCCCTGACCCTGTTACCAATATTTCGGTATTTGACCTGAAAGATCTTTCCGACCTTCATCTTGAGAAAATTGAAATCTTTGACCTCCAGGGAAAGATGATAAAAGCGTTGAATATCGCCGGAAAAGACAAGGTCTATATTTACAGGTCGGATTTCAAAACCGGCATGTACGTGTACAGAATTTTTTCCAGGTCCGGAAAAATATTCAGTGACCGTTTCGTTGTACAATAATTAAATCGTATCCATTAACAGCTATCTTATGAATAACCAGGAAAAGATTGAAAAGGAAATCCGGAAAGATCTTCTGGGAAATACCAAAAAACAAGAGGAAACCATACATAAACTTCTTCCTGTTTTCAACCGTTTCGTTAAGGATAATGTAAAAAGAGGAGATTTTGAGAACTACAAGAAAATTCAGAAAGATGAGTATAACAGGGAGGTAAAATCCGTTGAATACATTGAAAATCTCTCGGAATTATTCCTTGACCCGATACTGCCGCTGGATCTTGATGACCCTGAAAAATTCAAGCCTGTAATTAAAAAACTTGCCCGGTTGTACATGGAAAACTTCATGTAAGTTTTTCAATGATCTCCCAGATCCACATTCAGACCACAGACAGATGCGATGCACGATGCATCATGTGCCCTCATAAGGATATTGAACATGATAACCGGGAAATCGATGAAGGTTTATTTGTCAGGATCATCAGGGAAATCGAAAAAGGGATCAACAGCAACCTGATCGTAAAAGATCCCAGGTTGTTCCTCTTTTTTTTTAATGAACCACTTTGCGATCCGGGTTTAACGGATAAAATCAATTTCGTTAAAAACCTGATCCCGGAAGCCTTTATCCAGATCTTCACAAACGGTTTGCAGTTACACAAATATTCTGATAAGCTTATAGAATCCGGTATCGACCTGGTTTACATTTCGCTATACGGGTACGATCATTCTTCATTCAACCAGGTAACCGGCCTGAACATCACCCCCGAAAAGTACCAGGAGATCCTGGATACGATAGAGGAAATTAAAAAATTCAAGCAGGTGACGGTGGCATCCTCCTGGACCGGAGAACCGGACGAAAAGAAGTTCTTCAATTATTCCTCCCGGGCAGGTTTTTATCCTTCAGGTACACTCCATGAAAATGTTAAAGGTTGTTCCAGTGACCGGATTGACGGCTGGCTGAATTTTTATTCTTCAGGGGAGCTCACCTTATGCTGCATGGATTGGAAAAAAGAAGTGATCGTCGGGGATATCACCCGCGATTCACTCGAAAATATCATCCATTCGGACCGGTATCGTGAAATTAAATCGAAAGCTCACGGAAAGATCCCTTCATCTGTGGATTTTATTTGCAAAAGATGCGAATGGGCGATCCCGGATGACCATTCACCCGTCCAAAGGAAAAAACTGATCATTACCGCTGCGAGCGAAGACAGGATTGACTACCTCATCGACTTCATTCTCAGTCTGCGGTCCCTGGGCGGGTATCAGGATGAAATTCTGGTATTGAATTACGGGATCCCGGATGCATTTATCTCTTTTTTCAGCAGGTTCAATGTTTCTTTTTTATCCGCAGATGTTCCGGAGTTATCCCGCTTGATCGTCAATCACCGTCTGGCCGATATCTATAGGATCATCAAACGAAAATACGCCACCGGGTACTCCATCGCCTTGTTCGATGTCGATATCTGGTTCCAGGATGATATCTCATCCTTGTTTGAAGAAATTTCGGATCTGCAGGGCTGTCTGTATTCCACCGAATTCCGGCCCGGTTTCTTTGAATTCGGACGGGGAAGAGGTCCCTCCGATCCCCAAACCCGGGCGGCTGATTTAGAGAAGATGACCGCCGTGGTTAAAAAATTTAACGGGCACCTGAATGCCGGCATGATGGCAGCCAGGTCTGAGGTCTTTATAAGTAAACTGGAGGAAATTATTAAATTTTCGGAACAGGGGTACGACCTGTCCGTATACGGTATGGACCAGTATCTGTATAATATTTTATTTGATTTTGAAAAGGACAGGGCATCCGGCAAACCCTGGAATTGCGTGCTGGGGGATCTTTTGCTGGAAGACAATACGTACCGTGTAAAAAACTACAGCCTACGGACTGAAGATCATGAAAAAAAAGATTATCAATGGTCCGTCATTCCGGGTGATAAGGCCATCGGGATCCATTGTTATAACGTATTCCAGCCTGCCGAACAGGAGCCATTCCGGTTCGGATATTTAAACCACGCGCTGATCAGCAAAATTATCACCGGACAATTATTCGAAATGTCTCACAGGATATTTACAAAAATTGATAAAATTTCAACCCATGGACGAAACACACAAACCAAATCAGGAAAAACTGTCGATGCCTGATCCCGCCGGGGATCTGAAGGACAGACCCGGTGAAAAAGCCCCGGGAGAAGAAAAGAAAGTGATGATCGGTCACTCGCAGGAACAGGGTCATAAAAAATCAACGGAGATCGGTCATTCACAGAACAGTCCGGAGAAACAACCCGTGGCGGTGGGAGTCAGCGATGATAAACCGTTACTGGTACAGATCATCAGACTGCTGGGGGAGATCAATACAAAACTCGATAAACTCGTTTAAGCCACAACACCTCAGACCCTGTCAATGCTGACCCGAACCCGGGAAATCCGGATAGAGACCTCCACCGAATGCAACTTTAATTGCATCATGTGCCCCCGAAGCAGTTTCAGGAGGAAGCGCCAGATCATGTCCACCAGCGATTTTATCTTTATCGTCGATAAAGTAAAAAAGGAACTTCCCCTGATCTCAACCCTGACCATCGCCGGGTTTGGTGAGTTTTCGATGGATCCGGACTGGAAGCAGAAACTTACTTATGCTAAATCCAGTTTCTCCGGCATTCATGTTTTAACAAATCTTTCCTTATTTTCTGAAGAAGATATCCGTTTCCTGCTCGATCACATCACGACGGTGCGTATCAGTCTTTATGGGCTCACAGAAGAGAAATATAATAGGGTCCACCATCCGAAGTCAGCATCTTCCTATTCCCGGGTGATGGAGAATCTTTCATTCCTGAACAGATATAAAACAAAGGATCAGCGAATCCTGTTGAATTTTCTTGAACTTGAAGAAAACAGGGATCAGCGGGAAATCCTGCAAAAGGATTGGGCCGGAAAAGCCGACGGGATCGATATCTGGAGACCCCATAACTGGATCAACGGGAAAGATTACAGGTCGTTATGTCATCACAGGCTGGATTCCTGCGGCAGGCCATTTATGGGTCCGATCCAGGTCCAGGTCGATTCCACGGTCAATGTATGTTGTTTTGATTATAACGGGGAGCTGGAAATCGGGGATCTGAAGAAAAACTCCTTCCGGGAGATCTTCTCCGGGGAAACTATGGCCGGGATCCAGCGTCTCCATAAGGAAGGCCATGCCGACTCGCTTCCCTTGTGTGCCATCTGCGATCAGCGTAACTGTACTGCCTGCAAATCCGGGAAAATGATCTACAGTTCTGATTTTAATGCAGCTGACCGGGTAGTAAGAACCTCTACCAGTTTTGAATCGCTGGATGATTATTAATATCCTTCGTTAATTCCCTCCTTCGTCAGCATGAAGTTGACGGATCTGCCGGATCCGGAACCCTCTCTTCCACCAGCCTTTTATACAAAAGCGAGATCAGGTAAACTTCGCGGACCGATTCACCCGAATATTGTAATCTTTCGCCTTTAACGGTAGTGAAATCTTTCACCGACAGGTCAGCCCCCGGGTTGGCTGCAAGGTAGTCAAGTATTTTTGTGGCATACCGCGCAGTTTGTTTATAACCGGAGAAAAAACAATCCCTGATCAGATTCTTAAGAAATGGCCGTTTCTTCTCATCCCTGAGAACCCGGTAGGCACAAAGGAGTCGCTCGACCTGTTTGAAGTCGGTCAGATAATAGACAAAATCCTGCGGAAAATTTTTATAACAGATCTCCCGGGTGTACCAGTCGTATGCTTTCGACAGGTCGCCGGTCCGTTCAAAATGTCTTCCGCCGTAAAGATAGAGCGTTCCCCTGTAGCGGATCTGTGTTGAAAATCTGGCCTTTCCGGCGGGTCCGGTCTTATTCCGCAACGAATGTTGTTTCTCGAAGCGGATCATGTTCCGTTCCACATGTTCCAGTACACGTGATATCTCTTCCGGAGGAAGTTTATTATTTTCAATGTGGGTGATGATCGTGAAAACGGCATTCTGGATATAATCCAATAATAATTTTGCCGGATCACTTTTTTGTAAGAGATACGATTTTTCATCAAGTCTCCTGAGAAAATCGTCAACATTCCCGCTGCTTACAAGTAATTCATACTTCCTGGAAAATTCGGGCGACAAATCCCGGATCACAGGGTATGGCCAGAGCTGTATGCCGTCATTTCTTTCGACCGAGACCGCCATCCATGCAACCGATGAAAGCAGGCGGATGAGTTCGTCAAGATCCTCCGGCTGTAAATGCTGAAATGCCTCGAAAAAAAAATAGGAATAATAGATGAAATTTATCCGGGTCAGCGAAGGATCTTCCTTCCCGATAAACGGAAGCAGGGACAAAATCTTTTTTGCCGGACCGGCAAGATATGCCGGGAGATGAAGGGCATCCGGCGCCGGAACAGGATCAGGCGATCCCTGGTGAACAAGCTGAGCGCCATAATAGACATACTCGTTGAGATGGCGGATTGAATACAAAAACCGGATCTCTTCCATTGTCAGATCCCAGATCAATTTGTTCTCAAGATTCATTTGATCCGCCATGAACAATTAAATTCCATCAAAAGTAGGGAATATTTTCCTTCAGGTCAGGAGAGGTTTTTCATTGCCAGGCTTTAATATTTCTATATTTGCAGGATTAACCATTACAAGATCTATGATTGACGCGATCATTTTGATGTTCGGGCTGGGAACCATGGAAATTGCCCTGATCATTTTTGTGTTCCTGTTGCTTTTCGGAGGGAAGAAAATTCCTGAACTGATGAAAGGAATAGGTAAAGGATTAAGAGGGTTTAAGGACGAAATGGGCGGTAAAGGAGAAGAAAGCCAGGACAAGCCAACCGATAAAACTACGGCGGGCAAATAGAAACCGGGAACTCAAGTACCGGACTTCTTTCCCTGACCGGTATTGTCAGTGCTGTCCGTGGTTTCCTTATTATTCGATTTTATTCCTCCCTCAGGAGATTTTTTATCCATAGTGCTATCCAGATCGATTTCGAATTCTTTCATTTCATCTTTGATGGTTTTCATTCCTTTTCCTATACCCTTCATAACGCCCGAAACTTTACTTGATCCGAACAGTACGATAGCCGCCAGGCAGATAAGGATGATCTCACCATTTCCCAGGCCGAAAAAAAGAAGTATGAGAGAGCACCCGGCAATGATCATGAGCAGAATATTAAGAGGTCAAAGGTAAAACATCCCGTTAAAAATTTCATCCATAATATTTTACTTATTGCATTTTTTTTAATATATTGCAATGGCTTTAGGGAAGATGGAATTTTGTACTGCCTTTTTGGGATGTTAAACACATTAAAACAGGAGGTATTATGAAAAAACTATTTTACATTTTAGCTTTATTTCTTCCGGTAACTGTTAGTGCCCAGCAAAACTGGAATTTATTTACTCCAACAGACTATCAGTGGTTGAATGTCGGAAATGCCGGATTCACGTCAGATCAGGCCTATTCTCCAAGCCTCGCATTCAGCCCTTCCGGTGAACCTTATGTGGCGTTCATGGATCAGTCGCTTACCGCCAAAGCAACGGTAATGAAATTTACCGGTAGCAACTGGGTGGTGGTAGGGACAGCGGGTTTCTCGGCAGGACAAACGAGTAATACAAGCCTTGCTTTCAGCCCTGCCGGAGAACCCTTTGTAGCGTATGTGGATAATGCGAACTCCTATAAAGCGACGGTCATGAAATTTGACGGAGCCAGCTGGGTGAATGTGGGAAATGCAGGATTCTCAGCCGGAGAGGTTTTTTTTACCAATCTTGCTTTCAGTCCGGCCGGTCAGCCTTATGTGGTTTATGAGGATAAGGCGAATTCCAATAAAACCACGGTAATGAAATTTGACGGAGCCAACTGGGTGACTGTAGGAACAGCCGGCTTTTCGGGCGGAGAGGTTTTCTGCACAATTATTGCTTTCGGCCCTGGAGGCGAACCTTATGTTGAGGCTTGTGATGCAGCGGTTAATTACAAACCCACCGTTAGGAAATTCGACGGTGCCAACTGGGTGACAATTGGGACGGCTGGTTTCTCGGATGGTTACGTGGATTGCCCGGGCTTCGCTTTCAACCCGGTATCCGGCGAACCCTGTGTTGCCTATGTAGACTATGAGAATGGCGGAAAGGCAACGGCCATGAAATTCGATGGAACTGACTGGGTTCCCGTAGGACAAGTAGGCTTCTCGGCAGGCAAAACCGACGGCACCACCCTTGCCTTTAGTCCGTTGGGAGAACCATATGTAGGTTATGCGGATTCTGCGATTGATGCGAAAGCCACGGTAATGAAATTTGACGGAGCCGGATGGGTAACCGTGGGTGCTCAAGGTTTCTCCGCCGGCAAGCCCTCTTATACGAGTCTCGCTTTTAGCCAGACCGGAATCCCTTATCTGGCCTTTACGGATGTCGGGAATTCCCATAAAGCCACCGTGATGAAATACGATGCCCCGGCAGGGATCAAAGAATCAAAGGAACCAGGATTATCGCTGTATCCTAATCCTGCCACAAATCAGATAACCGTTAAAACAACCATGGCTGTAAAAGAAAGCTACCTGGCGATATCCGATATTGAGGGTCAACGGCTTATTACGAAGCCAATCACCGGACCCAAAACGCTGATAGATATAACCAATCTGCAGGCAGGTATTTATTTTGTACAATTGATCAACTCCCGGACAGTCAATGTGGGAAAAATCGTTAAAGAGTAAAAAATCAGACTAACGACCTTTCTCAAACTTACCATTTCTTACGGAATATTCTGTATTTAACCCCGACTGAAGCAACATCACTTGATGTTGCTTTGATCAGATAGGTTGCCTGAATAGAATGAGGCAAATGTTCTGAGTTTCCCGGGTACGGTTCCATTATTGATACTCAATCGTTGAAAAAATATATATTGTTGCTGTGATTTTTCAAATTTAATTATCTATATATCTATTTTTATTTGATCTTACAATAAATTTCAATCGATTTTTTTTCATAAAATTCTGCAAATCAAGATTATAATTTAAAAGACGCTTTTCTTGAATTTTTTCCCGGTAAACCATTTGAGAATAACATTGTCTTCCTTGGAGTTCTATAAACTACATCCTCTTTAATGGAAATTTTCAGGGGGTTCTTAGTTTGGATCAGGCAAGACCGTCAATTGAACGAAGTACATTATTTTATTTAAGAATTGGTTGAAATGGAAGCATTCCATTGCCTGAAAGTGATTATTGTATGCAAGAAGTAATCATTTTTAACTAAAATGTAAGCAATGAAATCAAAAACAAACACAGCTATTTTAACAATTTTTGCCCTGCTTTTGGCAAATATTATTTATGCAGCACCGGCTGGTCCGGCTCATGTCGTGGTACCTCCTGCTACCTGTATGATTGTGGGAACTTCTGCCCCGTATAATACTTTACATGGCGGGGATACTCTACTGATGACGAATGGAAATAAATCCTATATCTACCTTAAGGATTTTACCGGAAGTTCAACTGCCCCGATTGTAGTTATCAATCAGGGAGGAGTCGTGACGATCGGGACGAACTATACTTACGGCGTGAAAATCGGCGGGTGCAGGTACATGAAGTTTACGGGTACGGGAACCAGTGAAAATTACGGGTTTTCGGTAACACAAACCAACGGTGATGGTATTTCCATCGGCGACCTGTCATCGGATATTGAAGTGAACCACGTTCATATCAATAATTGCGGGATCCGGGGGATCGTTGCAAAGACTGATCCTTCCTGTGGCGGATATGCGTACCGTAAGAATTTCACTCAATACAACACGATCATTCACGACAATCTGGTTGAGAATACTACAACCGAGGGAATGTATATCGGATCCAGTTTCTATAGTGGTGAAACATTATCCTGCAGCGGAGTCGATTCAACAATCCTCCCATCAATTCTGAACAATACCCAGATCTATAATAACATTGTCAGGCATACGGGTTATGACGGGATACAGGCAGCTTCTTCACTGAACCTGTCGGTGCACAACAATCTTGTTCAATATGACAGCCAGCAAGGGGTAAGCTCCCAAATGTCAGGGATCCTGATTGGAGGTGGTTCACAGGGTGACTGTTACGACAACTATATCGAATATGGCAAGGGAGATGGAATTGAAAACCTGGGTCTGGGAGGCTATAAAATTTATAATAATGTGATTGCCTATGCAGGATACAATTATTATCCGGGGAATCAATCTTACCCGAAATACGGGATGTATACAAATGACTGTTCCGCTACCCAGGGTTCAGAGTTTGACCTGATGTTCAATACCATTATCAGTCCGAAAACCACAGGCATTGTCTTTGCAAGTAACAAGGCGACAGCTTCTGTGATCGAAGACAATGCAATCATCAGTCCCGGTCAGGCAGGGAGTTACATCGTGAACAATGGCAGCCCCGCAATAACCATCAGGAACAACTATACTTCTGCAACAATAGCTCCTGCAATGTTCACCGATACCACGTATATGACCAATCCGGGGTCTCCATTGATTGACGCCGGTTATACGGATACAAAAGGAATCACACTGGATAAATTCGGCAATGCAAGGTCACAGGGAGCCGCCCCGGACATCGGGGTTTATGAATCACCGGGAACTACTACTATTCCTACCGTGATCACAGCTGCCGTCACCAATATAACACAAACTACCGCAACGAGCGGAGGTAATGTAACTGCTAGTGGAGGTACTACGGTAACCGCCAGAGGCGTTTGCTGGAGTACTTCACCAAACCCGACAATTGCTACCTGCAGTCATACGACGGATGGGTCCGGAACCGGAACTTTTGTCAGCAACATCACAGGACTAACGGGTGGTTTGCTTTATTACGTGAGAGCTTATGCAACCAACAGCGCAGGAACTGCCTACGGGAATGGTTTATCATTTACGACCCTTACGCTGCCATCCGTTACCACAATTACTGTCACTTCCATAACTCCAACTACCGCAACGGGCGGGGGTAATGTCACATCTGACGGAGGAAGCCCGGTGACCGCCAGAGGTGTTTGCTGGAGTACATCCCCGAACCCTTTAATTACAACCTGCAGTCATACGACGGATGGGACCGGAATAGGAACTTTTGTGAGCAATATTACCGGACTAACAGCCGGTACGCTATATTACGTCAGGGCTTATGCAACCAGCAGTATTGGTACCTCCTACGGGAATAGCGTATCGTTCACGACATTGACATTGCCTACTGTGACAACAGCTGCAGTTACCAATATAAATCAAACTACCGCAACCAGCGGGGGTAATGTTACCTCTGATGGAGGTACTACGGTAACTGCCAGAGGTGTTTGCTGGAGTACTTCCCCAAATCCAACAATAACTACCTGCAGTCATACGACGGATGGGTCCGGAACCGGAACTTTTATAAGTAATATTACAGGACTAACTGCCGGTACACTATATTATATCAGGGCTTACGCTACCAACAGCGCAGGAACTGCCTATGGAAATGGTCAATCATTTACGACCCTGACGCTGCCCTCCGTTACCACAAACACTGTCACAGCCATAACTCAGACTACCGCAACGGGCGGGGGTAATGTCACATCCGACGGAGGAAGCCCGGTGACCGTCAGAGGTGTTTGCTGGAGTACTTCCCCGAACCCTGCAATTACAACCTGCAGTCATACCACAGATGGAACCGGAACCGGGACTTTTGTGAGCAATATCACCGGGTTGACAGCAGGTACTTTATACTACGTCAGGGCTTATGCAACCAGCAGTATTGGTACTTCCTACGGGAATAGCGTATCATTCACTACATTTTCATTCACAT
>Ga0182011_10004077_pt1 | contig 11798 bp, 8 predicted proteins | sample 711E1DmetaG_FD_120481 | JGI IMG/M metagenome (GOLD analysis project Ga0182011, IMG submission 120481) | Permafrost microbial communities from Stordalen Mire, Sweden - 711E1D metaG | ecosystem: Environmental > Terrestrial > Soil > Wetlands > Permafrost | place: Sweden: Stordalen | collected... | reverse complement strand
CTCAAGAGCAGCTCTGTCGCCTTTCTTTATCCTTTGAGCCAATTCAACTTCTTCTTCTACCGATATCAACTCTTCCTTACCAATTTCCTGCAAATATTTGTCGAGTGAAGCACTCTCTCTGTTTGTTATGGATTTGGTAATCTTTAGCTGTCTCATTATGCCTCCCGAAAAATTTCCGCAAAGATATTGCTTTATTATGTAATAACAAAAATAATTCGCTATTGTTGTGAAAAGGAGAATTAATTTTATAAATCCCCTGAATAATAGTGAATTATATAATCTATTCTAATATTTGCCGAACTTGTAATTCAATACAGACCCGTCAGGAAGGATTCCTTCTATCGTTTTCAGAGTCGTGCCATTATTTGTAAATTGTTGTACTTCATCAGCACTTTTTACTTTTTTACCATTAACACTCAGGATAATAAACCCTTCAGGCATTCCGATCTCTTTAAACTTCCCTTTATTGATTTCCGTTACCCTGACTCCATAATCAATGTTAAGGGAATTCTTATCATCAGAGCTAAGTGGTTCCAGCCTGGCACCAAAAATTACATCACTGGCTTCTTCCATTTCAGGAGTAACAACTTTTGTATTCCCTGAAATGTTCTTCATGACGACCGGAACTGAGTTCTCCTTTCCGTTCCTGATATAGGTTATTTCAGCTTTGTCTCCCGGCCTCTTTTCTCCAACATGTTCCTGTAATTCTGAAACACTGTTTACCTCATTACCATCAAATTTCACAATCACATCATTTACCTTCAGTCCTGCTTCTTTAGCTGCACCAGCATCAAGGACTCTGGTTATCATGACACCTTTAACTGCAGGAAGATTAAATTTTTCTGCATCAGATGATTCGACATCCTGAATATTTACCCCGATAAGGGCTCTCTGAACCTCACCGAATTTTTTTAGATCATCAACAACTTTTTTCACAATCGTAACGGGTATTGCAAATGAGTTGCCATTATAAGCGCCACTTGTAGAATAAATAGCAGACGTAATTCCAACAAGCTGCCCTTTGGTATTTACCAGGGCCCCTCCGCTGTTTCCCATATTAACAGCAGCATCAGTCTGAATGAATGATTCGATAGTATATGCTCCTTCATTTAAATGAAGACTTCTCCCTTTGGCACTGACAATACCAGCTGTTACTGTAGATGTAAGATTGAACGGGTTTCCGACGGCAAGTACCCATTCGCCAAGCCTGAGTGCTTCCGAATCGCCATATTTAATATAAGGCAAATTATCTGCCTTTATTTTAAGCAGGGCTATATCACTGCCAGGATCACGACCGACTACCTTTGCAGTGAAAGTTCTCTTATCATTTAGTGTAACATCAACAGATTCTGCGTTTTCTACAACATGGTTATTCGTAACAATGTAACCATCATTAGAAATAATGACTCCTGAACCATAGCCTTGCACTTCACGGGATTTAGAATTACGGTCTCCATAAAACCAATCCATAATTGAATTATCGGGAGCTCCAGCCATTTTTATATGAACATGAACTACCGAATGAACAGCCAGTTCAGCAGCATAAGTGAAATCTATCTGTCCTTCCTGAGTCTGCAGAGAAGTGAGATAGGCTCTTGCATTTTGCACTTCAACTTTGGAACTATCTTTTGAAGCAGCAACTAAAGGCTTAACCATTATCTTTGAATATGCAAACAACGCAATTGATGCTCCTAAAAGAGCCATAAACAGTGCACCTAATAAATACTTACCTTTCATAGCGTTTTAAATTTTAATTAAATTGTCCTTTCGTTGCAGGTTAAAATTCATTTCTTCTGCCTTCACAAAAGTTTAATATCTTTATAACCGGATTAATACAATTTTGTTTTACAAAGATCATGCATTTTTCGAATGATCTTCAATAATATACAAACTTTTAACAACACTTTAACACTGATAACAATAGGATTTAACAAATACGAAGGAACCGGGAATGGATTTATTATAACAGATAACCGCAATGGTGTGAGGTGTGAGGCATGAGGCATGATGGAAAACAAAAGTATAAAGACAAAAGTTGAAGAATTTATAATTAATCATTTAGATCCCGGCGCCTGAGGCCTGTTGCCAGACGCCTGATAATTATGCAAAAAGAAAAACTTTACGGCAAGACACTTAATGAGTTGATAGCAGTAACCAAACGTATAGGATTGCCGGGGTTTGCAGCAAAACAGATATCTGACTGGCTTTATAAGAAAGAGATCCTGTCTGTTGATGAAATGACAAACCTCTCAAAAAAAGCCAGAGAGCTTCTTTCAGTTGAATATGAAATCGGGCTTTCTGCGCCTGTCAATGAATCAAAAAGTTCAGACGGAACAAAAAAATATCTTTATAAAGTTCTTAATGACAAATATATAGAAACTGCATATATACCTGATGATGAACGTGCTACAATTTGTGTATCATCACAGGCAGGTTGTAAAATGGGATGTATCTTCTGCATGACCGGGAAACAGGGTTTCCAGGGGAACCTGTCATCGAATGAGATTCTTAACCAGTTCAGGAGCCTACCCGAATTCACGAGCCTGACAAACATAGTCTATATGGGAATGGGTGAACCTTTAGATAATATCACTGATGTGCTTAAGAGTCTTGATATACTTACAAGTGAATGGGGATACGCATGGAGCCCTACACGGATTACCGTAAGTACAGTCGGGTTGATAGCCGGTATAAAAGAGTTTCTGGAAAAAAGCCGGTGTCATCTTGCAGTAAGTCTGCATTCTCCATTCGACGAAGAGAGAAGAAAACTTATGCCTGTTCAACGTACGAATACTGTCAAAGAGGTGCTGGATATAATCCGTAATTTCGATTTTAACAGTCAGAGAAGAGTCTCTTTTGAGTATATCCTTTTTAAAGGAGTAAATGATACACCCGCACATATAAAAGAGTTGGCAAAGATTCTTAACGGAATAAAATGCCGTATCAATATTATCCGTTTTCACCCGATTCCCGGGTCAGAGTTCCAGAGCCCTAATCTGGAGACCACCATTAATTTCAAAGAGGCACTTAATGCCAAAGGAATTCTTACTACTATAAGGGCAAGTCGTGGAGTAGATATTCAGGCTGCATGCGGGCTATTGTCAACTCTCCAATTAAATAAATAAGTTCAGAAATGAGGATTATATTTTTTTTCTTTTCAATTACCTGCCTTACTGTCTGTTCCTATTCACAGGAAAAATCATCTGAAACATTTCTTGCCGATTCCTCATTGACACATGCATCTGTATCGTTGTGTGTTGCGAATGCAAAAACAGGTGAAATTATACTTGATTATAATTCCGGAATAAGCCTGACCCCGGCTTCAGTAATGAAGATTATTACTTCAGCTGCTGCTCTTGAGATCCTTGGCCCCGGATATACTTTCAAAACAACGGTAGGTTATACCGGTTCACTGAATAAAAGATCCGGAACATTAAAGGGGAATATTATCATCCTTGGCGGCGGTGACCCTGCTTTGGGATCAGGTTATTTTTCTGATCATTATAAAGGGTTTTTAGACAAATGGGTAGCAGAAATTAAAAAACTTGGAATTAAAAAAATAAAGGGAAGAGTAATAACAGATGACTCATATTACGATTTTTTACCCGTGCCTGCGAAATGGCTCTGGGAAGATGAGGGCAATTATTATGGTGCTGGTGCATATGGGTTATCTGTATTTGACAATACCTATGAAATTCATTTAAAAACATTTTCCGGCAGCTTCCCTCCGGTTATTAAAGAGATCATTCCGGATGAATGCCGGTTTGAATTATCTAATTTTCTTGTTGCTTCAGGTACCACAGATGAAGGATATATTTTTGCCGCTCCTTACAGTAAACAGGGATGGCTTGCAGGAACTATTCCTGTTAACCAGGAGGATTTTGTCCTGAAAGCTTCAATAACTGACCCTCCCCTGCTTCTTGCTAAAATAATGAGCCAAAAAATCAGGGCAGGCGGGATAAAGATTTCAGACGATCCAACCACTGTAAGATTAGAACAAAATTATAAAGCGGAAAAGTCTGTTCCTGTTACAGAAACCTTATCTCCTCCGCTCTCTGATATAATTGAAGTACTGAATCATGAAAGTGTAAATCTTTTTGCCGAACACCTGATTAAGGAATTAGGAAAAAAATTAAAGAACGATGGATCAACCGCCTCAGGTGCTGAAGTTATTAATGAATTTCTTAAAGGTTCCGGTATAGATACAAATGGAATGTTTATTGAAGACGGAAGCGGTCTGTCTCCTCTTAATGCAGTCAATACAAGAGAATTGGTACGTCTCCTGGTCTATATGAAAAACCAGGGAAAGTACTTCTCCGAATATTATTCATCTCTGCCTGATGCAGGAAAAAACGGAACCCTCAAAAATTATTTTAAGGACCCTCTCTTCGATTCACGACTCAAAGCAAAAAGCGGTTCAATGACAAGAGTAAGAAGTTTCGCAGGATATTTTACTACAATTTCAGGTAAAGAAATGGCCTTCAGTATAATTATTAACAATTATTCCGGTCCCTCGAAAAAAATTACTTCGGAAATCGAAGATAATATCAGAGATTTAATATCAAATTATTGACAGACTGATATAGATTTTCAAAAAGATATATATTTGCACACTTTTTAAGGGGGAAATATGATGAATAATAAAATTGCTGTAAGAAAGTGCAATGAATATGATCTCCATGAGATCTTTGATTTAATTTCCGATATATACAAAAAAACCGACGGCCCGGATGTTAAAGGGAAAAAAGTGCTCGTAAAACCGAATATTCTAACAGATGATGACCCTTCCAAATGTATAAGCACTAATCCGGTTGTTGTGGAGGCAATGATCAGGTTCCTGCAATCAGAAGGAGCTACCGTTCTGGTTGGAGATTCTCCGGCAGTTCACACACAGAAATTCAAGGGCGAAAAATCGGGTATTTTTAAGGTATGCGAAACAACCGGAGCCAAATGGATTGATTTCATGGTGAATCCCATAGAGAAATCATTAAGAAAAGGGAAGATCAGGGTTGCAGCTATTGTAGATCAGGTTGATCTTATTATCTCTCTCCCTAAATTTAAAAACCACGAACTTGTTTATTTTACTGGTGCAATTAAAAATACTTTTGGTATAGTACCTGGGTTCAGCAAGGGGAAACAACATGCCTTGCACCAGGACAGGAGCAAATTTGGAGAGTTTCTTGTTAATCTGAATGAAGCAGTTACTCCTGATTATTTTCTTATGGACGGTATAATGGGAATGGAAGGTCCCGGCCCCGGTCGCGGATTACCTGTTAAAGTAGGACTATTATTTGGTTCAACAAATCTGCTGATACTTGATATCATAGCCAGCCGGATTGCAGGTTATGAACCTTTAGTGGTCCCGACTTCAAGGGCAGCTTTTTTCAGGAAGAAATGGTTGCAGTCGGAAGATGAAATTATTTATGATGGACCTGAAATGAGCAGTATCATAAAGAAAGGGTTTAAGAAAGTCCCAATTTCAACAACCAATAATATTGCTCTGAAGTTTGTAATGAAAAGGATTAAATTCCTGAAAAAACTTGAAAGAAGGCCGGTCTTTATACACGAGAACTGCACAGGGTGCCAGAAATGTGTAAATATTTGTCCGGTGCAGGCCATTTTACCACTACCATCTAAAAAGACTCATATACTCCTTACCGATAAAAAATGCATAAGATGTTTCTGTTGCAGTGAAGTCTGCACAGATAATGCTGTTGAAATAAGAAGAAAGGTATTTGGAGTCTGAAAAAATAATCTAATCTCCGGAAAGCCTAATTACCTCTCCCTAAATCCCCCGCTTCGCGGGGCAGGCTCTCCCCCAGGAGGGAGGGACTTAAATCTCTAAAATATTGAAGGTTACCATCTTCTCTCCTGGGAAGAGGCATAGAAACAAAGAACTTACACAGAGAGACACTGAGGAAACACAGAGGGCCAAAGAGTTAAAGATCAAACAAATCTATCAGATATATCAGAGAAGCAATTGCGGCGCTACCCATCTGGAGTTCACGGATATTAACCTGTTCAAAAGTGTCATTCGCAGAATGATGATACCAGAAATATCTTTGTGAATCAGGTATATAGCCTATCTGTAATGCACCCAAAGCTTTAAGAGGCGCTATATCGGAACCACCTCCACCTTTGTCGAAATCTCTTATATTATATGGTGCGAACCAGGATGTCAAAGACCGGAGTTTTTCAAGTTTCAAACTGTCTGTATCGAAACTAAATCCAAGAGGGCTCATAACTCCCCGATCAGATTCAAGGGCAGCATAATGAATTTCCCCTTTCCTTTTAGCTTCTTCTGCATAGGTCTTTCCTCCGGTGGTTGTCATCTCTTCGTTCATAAACAGAACTGCTCTGACAGTCCGTTTGGGCTTTATGCCAAGCTTTTTATAAATTCTGATTGTTTCAATTGCCTGCATACATCCACCTCCATCATCGATTGCTCCTTCAGCAATATCCCAGGCATCAAGATGCCCTCCCACTGTTATATATTCATTAGGTTTAAGAGAACCATAAACTTCACCTATTACATTATAAGATATTGTGTCGGGATAGTTCCAGCAAGTGGAAACCAGGTTAACGGTTAGAGAAGGATCAGTTTTCAACCATTGACTCAGGAGTTCAGCGTCCAGAGTAGATACCGCAACGGCCGGAATTTTATTAACATTATCGGCATAACGTGTAACTCCGGTATGAGGGAAGTTATCAAGAGACTGTGTCATTGATCTTACTATAACTGCAATGGCGCCATACCTTGAAGCTTCTGAAGGACCCACAGTACGTTGATTTACAGCACCTCCATAAGCTGCAAATGAATTAGTCAGTTTATTGTCAAATGGCCGGTTGAAAAAAACAATCTTGCCCTGAATAACCTGTTGACCTAAATTCTTAAGCTCTTCAAAATCATGAACTTCAACAACTTTTGATGTTATTCCCTGCGCATCGGTTCCGACAGAAAGACCAAGAGCAGTAATGGCCAGTTCCTTCTTTCCACTGACTGATGATGTTACACTGCATTTTTCAACACCTCTAACCCAATGAGGAACAGGAACTTTCTGCAGCCAAACTGTATCAGCGCCTGCATTTATCATGGCCTGTCTGGTAAATTCAATGGCCTTTTCAGCGGCAGCTGAACCAGCTACTCTTCCCTTAGTGCGTTTACATAGATATTCGAGGTTATTGTATGCGGTCCTGTCTGTCAGAGCTTCATCAAAAACAGAGGATAAAACTTTGGCCGGTTCCTGCGCTTTCAATAAATGTGAAATCAGGAACAGTAGAAAAACAACAGTAATTCTTTGCACTTCTCAGGTTTTAGACATCTATCTTGGCATACTTTGCATGAGTTTCAATAAACTCTCTGCGAGGTGGAACCTCATCGCCCATGAGCATTGAGAATATATGATCAGCTTCAGCTGCACTATCAATGGTAACCTGTTTTAGAGTTCTTGTGTCAGGATTCATGGTTGTGGACCAGAGTTGTTCTGCGTTCATCTCACCAAGACCTTTGTATCGCTGTATACCAACTGAAGAATCTTTTCCCTGACCCATTTCTTTTACTGCGGTATCACGTTCCTCTTCGGTCCAGCAATACTGTTCTGCTTTCCCTTTTTTGACAAGATACAGCGGAGGCATAGCGATATATAAGTATCCTCCTCTTATAAGATCCTGCATATATCTGAAAAAGAAAGTCATTATAAGAGTGTCAATATGAGATCCATCCACGTCAGCATCAGTCATAATTATTATTTTATGGTACCTTAAACCGGCAGTATTGAGAGCTTTACTGTCTTCATCAGTACCAATACTGACTCCCAGAGCAGTAAAGATATTTTTTATCTCTTCACTTTCATAAATCCTGTGCTGCATTGCCTTTTCGACATTCAGAATCTTTCCTCGCAGAGGCAGTATAGCCTGGAATCGACGGTCACGACCTTGTTTTGCTGTTCCTCCTGCGGAATCACCTTCCACAAGATATATCTCGCATTTTTCAGGATCGCGGTCCGCGCAATCTGCTAGTTTACCTGGAAGGCCTGACCCGGAAAGTACCGTCTTTCGCTGGACAAGCTCTCTGGCTTTACGGGCAGCATGGCGAGCTGTTGCAGCGAGTATTACCTTCTGAACAATTATCCTGGCGTCTTTCGGATTCTCTTCAAGGTAATTAGTGAGCATAGTACTGACAGCCTGATCAACAGCGCCCATTACCTCTGAGTTTCCCAGTTTGGTTTTTGTCTGACCTTCAAACTGAGGTTCAGCGACATTAACCGAGATAATAGCAGTCAGACCTTCACGGAAATCATCACCATTAATATCAAATTTCAGTTTTGATGTAGCTCCGGAATCTTCTGCATATTTTTTGAGAGTACGTGTGAGGCCTCTCTTGAAACCTGCCAGATGGGTACCTCCTTCAATAGTATTTATGTTATTAACATATGAATGTACATTCTCTGAGAATGAGTTATTGTACTGAAGGGCAATTTCAACAGGTATATCTGATTTATCGTATGAGATATGAATAACCTTTTCTATAAGCCTTTCACGGTTTGAATCAAGGTATTCAACAAACTCCTTAAGACCCAGTTCGGAACGAAACTCTTCATAACGGGGAGTTCCACCATTTCCGTCCTCAACCTTCTCTCTCATATCTTTTATAGTGAGAAGTATTCCTTTGTTAAGGTATGCAAGCTCCCGAAGACGTGCTGCAAGAATTTCAAAATTGTATTCGGTTGTCTGGAATATTGTTCCGTCAGGTTTGAATGTAGTTGAAGTTCCGGTTTTATCAGATTTCCCTATAACTTCAACCGCTGTGACCGGTTTTCCCTTTTCATATTCCTGCTTAAAGATGTTACCTTCCCTTTGTACAACCACCGAAAGGTGTGCCGAAAGGGCATTTACGCACGAAACACCCACACCATGCAGACCTCCGGATACTTTGTAAGAATCTTTATCAAACTTTCCACCTGCATGCAAGACGGTCATTACTACTTCAAGGGCAGATTTCTTTTCTTTCTCCATTATTCCTGTCGGAATACCTCTTCCGTCATCTGTAACAGTTACCGAACCATCTTCATGAATAACAACTTCTATTTTAGTACAATAGCCTGTAATTGCTTCATCAATAGAATTATCAACAACCTCATATACAAGATGATGTAATCCTTTTATACCAATATCCCCGATATACATCGCAGGTCTTTTCCTAACAGCCTCTAGACCCTCTAATACCTGAATATTATCAGCTGAATAATCTATACTGTCCTGCAACTTCTTTTCATTTTCGCTCATTGTTCCTGTATTATTAAGTCAACATGTTCTAATATCAGTTATAATTAATCAGACCAAAATATTAAAGAGGAGGCATATAAGATTTGACTCCTTTTTAATGATATCAAACTTGTTTTTAGGTAATGAAATCCGGAGATCTTTTTTATTGTTTCCAGTCATCAGAATCAACTTCACTTTTCCTATTATAAATTCTTGATATTATGATTATTAATTATCGGGACAAATATACGGATTTTAAATTGTTTTCTCATAAAAAAATGTTAAAAATAATACACATTTTTCAGCAAAAAATTAACAGGAAAAATTCAGGTATGACGGTATGCTCACAACCTCAGGATTTTTGATCCATACCCCCCTTTTAGGGTGGAAGGAGGGCAAGGTTAAAGGATCAATTACAAACTATAAGTAAACCCTACCATGAACAGTAATCCCTGTGAGGGATAAAATACCCACTCATAATAGCGGTTATTAGCGATATTGTTAATCTTCGTCCAGAACGAGAGAATTTTTGAATAGCGATATTCAGCACTTAAGTTAAGATTAAGGTGAAATGGTAATTGGAACATATATTCCTGACCCGGGTTAATAGGAACTGTTAAATTCGCCTCCTGAACAGGTAAATTCTGCAGATATCCGTTGACTATCTCCCTTCGCTTACCCTGGGCTGATATATCAATCCCGGCTATAATCTTATCCCTCAGGTTATATTTCAATCCCAGCTTAGCATCCCAATCTGGTTTATCCCATGCATATTTAAATTTAGAAAGTGTATACTTATACATGTTTGCTGCACCAAAGAAAGAGAGTTTATCATTTATCGGTCCACTCATTTCAGCATGAACATTGAGTACTTCCGCATCGTCGGTAACAGCGGAAAAATAACTTCCTCTGGAAGTAACATTCACACTATCAGTAACAACATTATTGGAATAGAATAGCATATTGCTGATCACAGAATATGATGCTGAAACCAAATAATTTCCTCCTAATCCGGTATTTCCTCTTAAACCGGAAGAAATAATAAGATCATGACTCGTATTTGGCAATTTAAACAGGCTGCCATCGCGTAATAAAAATGGATTTTCAGAAATTATTACCGACGGCTCATTCTTATCAAGTTTCCCCGAAATTCCTGCAAAGAAGCTGACGTAAGATGGGACAACATTCAGGCTGATATTTACATCAGGATACAGATGGAACCTCGCAGTTGCAGTCATATTCCTATCGAGTAAAGCTTCAATTCCGAGCTTATAGCTCCATTTTTCAGAACTCTTTTTCAGGAATGGGCTGATTGAAAAAATGTATTTTGGTGTAATCAGGAGTGAGTCAGGAAGTCTGTAATAGTCATAGTTTATACCGGAACCTATATATAATCCTTCATATGATTTTGAGACTATTCCTGAAAATCCGGCGCTATGCTGAAACAGATTTTTTTCATTATAAAAGTAGTTATAATAAACTTCGAATTTATAAGATAACCTGGTGGAATCCAGATTTAAGGAGGATAATGAAGCTTTTGCACCTGAATTATTATAACGCATCCTTATATCACCCTTCCCGGGTGTAAAATCCATAAGAAGAGGATTAAAATATTCTGTTGTAATCGGAGAATAACCATACGCATATCTGATCTTCTGACTAAAATCGACTGAGGTTTTAAGGACATTGTTCCTGAAGAATTTACTGCCAAAGAGAGAGACATCATTATCCATATATCCTGCAAAAACCATCCTGCCATTATCCAGTTCAACCTTTCCGTTGGATGAAAAATGCCGTCCGTAGAAACCGATTGATCCCTTCTTTGATCGCTCATTTGTAACACTGACTTCTGCCAGTGGGGTGAGATAATTTCCGATACCCAGATTTATGTAACCTTTGTAAAGTTTAGGGAGAGGATCAGGTAACAGTGAAGCTGCCTTAATAGGACTGATAGTATACTCAGGAAGAAAAGGGGAGGTCTTTACATCATAGCGGAAGTCAGGTCTGACTTTCGCTGTATCATTCAAATCGGGCAAAAAGCTCCTTTTTTGGGATTCCGGCAGAGATGGTTTATACGGATTGTACAAAGTAACTTCTCTTTTAAGTCCGGTCTCCTTTTTCGTTACCTGAGCTTTAGCCGGCAATAAAGAGAAAATAATGAGGACTGGTATAATCAGATTTCTTTTTAACATGTCAAATCAATTTCTTTATCATTTCTTTATTATTGCTGAACACTATTTTGCTCTTTGTCATTTTTATCAGTGTCAGTCTTGTTTTCGTCAAGTGAGTTTAATTTAGCTTTTACCTCATCGAGGATTCCGTCGTTATCAACCTTGTAATAATCCTTCAGGCTCTGTAGTGTTGCGCGGGCTTGCAAGCTGTCGCCTTTTTTAATGCTAATATCTGCAAGCAGAAGAAAAACTCTTGCCATCCAGAACTGATGAGGCGATTTCTGATCGATGAACTCAGTAATTACCTTTTCAGCTTCGGCTGGCTTATCTTTTTTATTAAGAAGCTCAGCTACCCTGTATTTT
>Ga0182011_10004076_pt1 | contig 11801 bp, 9 predicted proteins | sample 711E1DmetaG_FD_120481 | JGI IMG/M metagenome (GOLD analysis project Ga0182011, IMG submission 120481) | Permafrost microbial communities from Stordalen Mire, Sweden - 711E1D metaG | ecosystem: Environmental > Terrestrial > Soil > Wetlands > Permafrost | place: Sweden: Stordalen | collected... | reverse complement strand
GGATTATGGATATGCAGCCGGAGATTTCGGCACCCTGATCCGGACCACAGACGGTGGTGCATCATGGCATCCATGTACGCCTACTCAATCGGCCAATTTATATTCAATATCCTTTCCTACCCCCGATACAGGTTATGTCGCAGGATACGGCGCCACGGTCCTCAAAACCACGGACGGGGGAGACAGTTGGGTTTCATTGACACCCCCCACACTGCAGAATCTGCTTGCGGTTTGCTTTACGGATGGGCACACCGGTTATGTCACCGGATCCGAGGGAATCATACTGAAAACAACAGATGGCGGGTTAACCTGGATGATCCAGGACGGTTTCGTGTATGATAATTTGTACGCAATCAGCTTTCCTGAAAAGAATATTGGTTATATCCTCTCGGATTTCGGTGGAATGCTCCGGACACTGGACAGCGGTGAAACCTGGCGGAAATTATCACATGGTACGCACAATGACCTGAACGCGTTCTGGTTCACGGACGCCAACAACGGTGTAGCTGTTGGTGGAGCCGGGACCATCATCCGGACAACCAATGGAAGCCTCCAGTTTTCCGGTAATAGGAAGAGCGGTAAATCCGGATTTACACTATACCCTAACCCGGCGAAGGATGAAATCACGGTTTCTCTTGAAGCGAAGACCGGCACAACCCTTCTTACGATCCTGGACCTGAATGGCAGGGAAATGATCTCCCGGAACCTTACAGGTACCATTACCCGGGTTGATATCAACAAACTTGCAGATGGGATCTACGTTGCAAAGCTTCTGAACCGGAATGGCATATCCTATTTGAAATTCATTAAAAATTAGGCAAGCGGGACAGTCATTAAATCAATAACCATGAAAGCAATCCTATACCTTATTATTTCGGTCTTGTCCCTGGGGGCGCATGGGCAAATCCCGTACAATACCTCCGGATTCCTTGATCATTGCTGGAAAGATATAGGGAGTAATGGGTTCTCGCCCATAGGGGTGCGGTCTGTCGACCTTGCGATCACCGTTTCAGGCGTACCGTATGTGGTATTTAGTGACAGCAGTCTGTCGGACAAGGCAACCGTCATGAAATTTAACGGGGTGGACTGGATTTATGTCGGATCACCGGGATTTACAACGGCAGGCGCCTATTTTACAAATATTGCGTTTGCTCCTTCGGGGCAACCCTATATTGCATTTTCGGATGAAACGTATGCCTCTAAAGCAACCGTTATGATGTTCGATGGAGCCAGCTGGGTTTATGTCGGATCCCCCGGTTTCTCTGATGGAGAAGCGGAATTTACCAGTTTTGCGATCAGTTCGTCCGGAGAGCTTTATGTCGCCTATTCTGATTATGCCCATTTTTATCAGGCAACGGTTAAGAAATATAATGGCCTGAATTGGGAAAATGTGGGTAATGCAGGTTTCTCGGCAGGATGGGCTTTGTCAACTTTTCTTGCATTGAGTCCTTCGGGTGAGCCTTTTATAACGTACCTGGATGAAACTTTCGGGGATGCAGCGGTCGTCATGAAATTCGATGGATCCAACTGGGTGTACGTAGGAGCCCCGGGTTTCACCTGGACAACCCAAAGCCCTTGTCTGGCTTTTAATTCAACGGGCCAGGTTTATATTTCCTTCATGAACGAGCAGGATAATCAAAAAGCATCCGTGATGAAGTTTGAAAATAATACCTGGACATTTGTAGGGGATACTAGCTTCTCAAACGGTACCGCTGACGGAGAAAGGCTTGCGATTAACCGGGATGATCAGCCCTGTGTTGCTTTCAGGGATTGGACAGTTTCCTGGAAAGCAACCGTCATGCAGTTTGACGGAACAGCCTGGACGAACATTGGTAATCCGGGATTTTCAGCCGGAGCCGCCGAGGTTACCAGACTTTTATTCGATCCGTCCGGCCAACCTTTGGTAAGTTTTATTGATGAAGGAAATTCATACAAGGCAACCGTCATGAAATTTGATAGTATATATACAGGCATTGGCTCACATGCTGAACATCGTTTAACCCTCTCGCCTGACCCGGTTCTGACTAAATTAACCGTGCGGCTTGAAGACGGGAACAATTCTGTCCATAAGGTTGAGATACTCGATTTAAGGGGAGTTGTCGTACTGACCACCCAGGCATTTGGTAATACATTTGTTGTAAATACTGAGCCCCTGCCAACCGGTTGTTATGTTATAAAGGTTAATTCTGAGAAGTCAGCTTATTCAGGGAAGTTTACTCGTGAAAGTTCAATTTTAAGAACGCAGTGAACAAAAATCCCTGCTGAGCGGAATTTGCAATGCCGTTTAACAAAAGAATAAAAACATGAAATTTCTTCCGGGTTTGATCCTTTTTTCACTTCTTTCCGCCCAGTTACACTGCCAGGTAATTACAGGAAAAGTACTGGATTCCTCAAACGATGATCCTCTGGAATACGTCAGTATTGGTGTTGTCGGAACGCCGCTGGGAACGATCACAAACGCGAAAGGTGAATTCGGATTGGAAGTCAAAGGGCAACCCGGTAACGCCACCGTCAGGTTCTCGATGATAGGATTCAAAGCTCAGGCAATTTCATTAGCGGAATTATCAAATCAAAAAAATGCAATAAGACTTATTGTCGAGCCTGTTAAATTAGCAGAGGTGATCGTCAAACCTTTTTCAGGTAAATTGAAAAAAGCAGGTACTCCTGATTTTTCTAAACCCGGCCAGGTCTGCGGATGGAGCGGGACTGAATTTGGCAAGGGTTCTGAAATAGGATTAAAAATAGCCTTGGGAGATCAGAACGTCAGATTGCAAAGTCTGCACATCCGGGTCTGTATGCAATCTTTCGACAGCTGTTTATTCCGCTTGCACATACGCGATGTAGTGAATGATCTGCCTGCAGATGAATTGCTCAGCGATAATATTTTGTTGCTGATTACAAAAAGATCAGGGTGGGCTGACGTTGATCTGCAGAAATATAACCTGGTGTTCAAAGGAGATATTGCCCTGACGATAGAGTGGATAAAAGTCATTGGAGCACACCCGGACAGGGTCGTAAAATTCAGTAATTCCACACAATTTACGGCTAATAACGTGCTTTTTAACGTGCATGAGAAACAAGGATGTTGTTATAAAAAAAATGCAAATGAAGATAAGTGGTCCTGCAACAAAACTCAAAGTCCGGCTTTTTATCTGACGGTCCGGGAGCATTGAAGCGGTTCATGATTTTTGTGGTGAAAATTCACTGCATTTCTTTGACAATTCCAGGGTTGATTGAGTTGTATGGCAGGACAATTAAATAACAGCTATGAAGCATTCCGTCTGATCTTCCGGTCGTTCCACTACCGGAACTACCGGCTATTTTTCAGCGGGCAGGGGATCTCCCTCATCGGGACCTGGATCCAGCGTATCGCCACTCCCTGGCTGGTCTACCATCTCACCGGCTCTGCCTTTTTACTGGGGGTCGTAGGCTTTGCGGGTCAGTTCCCGACCTTTCTCATTGCCCCGTTCGCGGGGGTCCTTACCGACCGCTGGAACCGTTACCACATATTAATTGCCACCCAGGTAGCTGCCATGATACAAGCCCTGCTCCTGGCCGTTCTTTATTTAACGGGGAACATCGAAGTCTGGCAGGTTATCCTTTTAAGTGTCTTTCTTGGTATTATCAATGCCTTTGATGTGCCGGCACGTCAATCCTTCGTCATTGAGATGGTTGAGAAGAAAGAAGATCTCGGGAATGCCATCGCCCTGAATTCTTCCATGGTGACCGGGGCGAGGCTGATCGGACCCTCCATTGCCGGGGTGCTGATCGCGCTGACCGGTGAAGGGATCTGTTTCCTGCTCAACGGCCTGAGCTATATCTTTGTGATCATCGCCTTGCTCATGATGAAGGTCACGCCCAGGAAAACACCATCCAATCCCACCGGGATCATGACGGCGCTCAAGGAGGGATATCAGTATGCTGCCGGGTTCGCACCCATAAAATACATCATCCTCCTGCTTGCAATGGTCAGCCTTATGGGGATGTCGTATACGATCCTTATGCCTGTTTTTGCCAGGGAGATCCTTCACGGGTCGGCACACACTTTCGGTTTCCTGATGGCGGCGTCCGGGTTCGGAGCGCTCTTGGCCGCACTCTACCTTGCATCCAGGAAAAGCGTTCTCGGATTGGGGAACCTCATTCCGCTGGCAGCAGGGATCTTCGGTGCCGGGCTGATCGCATTTTCACTGTCGCGTTTTTTCATGCTTTCCATGGGGCTGATGGTCATCGCCGGTTTCGGTATGATGCTCCAGATGGCGGCCAGCAATACCCTGTTGCAGACGCTGGTGGATGATGATAAACGGGGACGGATCATGAGCTTTTACACCATGGCGTTCATGGGCACGGCCCCTTTCGGAAGCCTCCTCGCAGGAGGCCTGGCCGATGTGATCGGAGCCCCCATAACACTCGTCATCGGCGGGGTAACCTGCCTGGCAGGAGCCGCGCTTTTTGCACGCAAACTTCCTGAACTGAGAAAAATTATCCGGCCGGTCTACATTAAAATGGGAATAATCCCGGAAGAGGTCCTGTCGGGTATTCATTCGGCCTCTGAACTGAGCATTCCCCCGGAGGAATGAGAACCTCCTGCAGGCTGGCTTTACTTTCCATGACTTCCCTTTCATTTAACATTATTTAACAATAATCATTCTAAATAAGCAGGGATACACGGTTACCTTTGAGATTATATTTACCGGGTCTGCAGTGGATAACATGTATTCGAATCGCACGATTCACGGTGATCGATCAAGTAATCAATGGAACAAAAAAAAAGAAGTCGTTATGAAGAAGAAAAATGAAGAGAGGCGATGGACCGATATCCTCCAGAAACAAGGGTCCCGTTGGCTTCTTATTGGTGACAATGGCGGAGCAAATGAGAAGAAATATGAGGATTGAGCAACCAAAAAATGATCGTGATGAAAACAAAAACGTTTCGTAAAAGTTTCCTTATCGGTATAGCTATGATCACAATAGCCTCTGTTCCCATTTCAAAAGGCCTGGCATCTTCTATTAAAGAAGTAAATGTCAGTTTTAAGTCCGGTGACGTCACCTTATCGGGTTTCGTAGCCTATGATGAGAGCATCAAAGGCAAACGGCCTGTCGTGCTGGTCGTCCATGAATGGTGGGGGTTGAATGATTATATAAAGATGCGGGCACGGATGCTTGCAGGCCTGGGCTATTTTGCGATGGCTGTCGACATGTTCGGCAATGGCAAGGTAGCAGCCAATCCGAAGGAAGCACAGGAATTTACTTCGCCTTTTTACAAGGATCCTTCACTTGGAAAGATGCGGTTGGAAGGGGCGATCAGTAAGCTGAAGGAATTTCCGCAGGCCGATCCCAACAATGTTGCTGCCATAGGATACTGCTTCGGAGGATTCATTGTGCTGAACGCTGCAAAGCTGGGGGCCGACCTTAAAGCCGTGGTAAGTTTCCATGGCGGCATGGGAGGGGTAGCGGTAAATAAAAGCCTGCTGAAAGCCAAAGTGCTCGTTTGTCATGGGGGAAGCGACAAATTTGTTTCAAAACCGGAAGTAGACGCGTTTAAGCATCAACTCGATTCCATCGGCGTGGTCAATACCTTTAAAGTGTATCCCGGTGCCACACATGCATTCTCAAATCCGGATGCCACCAGGATAGGAAAGGAATTTAACATGCCGATTGAATACAATGCAGCGGCTGATAAAAATTCCTGGAATGACATGAAGATCTTCCTTGCCTCCGTTTTTAAGCGATGAAATTTTTCGTGTCACATGTCACGTGTCACGCGTCACGATCATTCAACCGACTCTGCTGATCTTGCCCAGGGCTTCCGGATCAATGATCTCCATTTCACGGTCAGTGATCCGGATGAGGCGGTCATTCTGGAATTCCCGCAGGACTTTCTGGACGCTGTCTTTTGACATTGCCGAAAGATCGGCCAGGTCCTTTTTGGAAACGATCATCGGGAATTTACTGCGTTGAAAAATGTCATTGAAAAGATAAAGAAGGGTATCTGCCATCCGGCCGGGCATCTGTTTCTGGGTAAGACTGATCAACCGGCTATAGGCAGAAATCGTATTCCTGCTGAAATCCTTCATGAATTCCTCGGAAAACAGGCTATTCTCCCGAATGATCTTCTTGAAGACATGAATATCAATAAAACAAACCGAAGATTCCATCAGGGCGGTCACGGTATAATGGTGCATCATATCCAGATAAATGCCCGGACCCCCGATAAAATTTGTAGGCTTGACCAGCCTCAGGATCGCATTCCTTTGTTCGATCCCTTCCAGGTACAATTTAGCCAGGCCGCTGTTCACCGAAATTACATGGGTCATTGCCGTTCCCTGCTTGCGGATCGTCTCCCCGGGTTTAAAGACCACATTGACCCTGTTCTCCTGGATCTTTTGCAGCTCTTCATCGGAAAGCAGGCGGAATAAGGGAGATTTGCATTCACAGGTAATGCAGTTCATTGGGGATTTTTCTAAATAATTTGACATTTCTTCCCTGTTATGCTATATTTGTCAATAATCCGGGTCTCTTTCTTCCCGGGTGTAAAATTAATAAATATTGACATATATCAATATCTATAGGTATTCTTTCCCAATTATTGAGGCATGATTCCTTCGATTTCGTAGCAATATACCTGTCACATAGTCAAGAACGCAAATGAGTTAATTGGTAGTTTTGGAGATCAGAAAGAAAGAGTAATCCCCCATTGAAATTGAATGTCTCAATTAATTACTGCATGGCTATATAGCCTGTATTTACCATTGGTAATTTGTAAAATAAACCAGGAATGAAGAAGAACATCCCTTCCCGCAGAAAGTTTTTAAAGTTGGGCGTTGCAGCAGGAGCCAGCGCTCTGTTCCTTGGAGGAAGTAAAATCTTATCTGCATTCACCGATCATAAGACCAAAGAGACCGGGAAAAAAGTCAGGTTACTCACACAGGACGGGAAACTTGTTGATGTTGACCAGGGTTTGTGCTGTACACCGGTATCGAACCAGGTATCCCGGCAGGGGATGCCGGGTAAAAAGATGGTGATGGTCATCGACCTGGCAAAATGCAGGAATGCCCGGAAATGCTTACAGGGATGCCAGAATATGCACATGCTCCCTCCCCACATGGAATGGATCAAATTCTACCTGATGCGCGACAGTACCGATACGGCTCCCTACTGGTTCCCGAAACCCTGCCTGCATTGCAACAACCCGCCCTGTGTCAAGGTTTGTCCCGTGGGCGCTACTTTCAAACGCACCGACGGGATCGTTCTCATCGATAACCAGCGTTGTATCGGCTGCAAATTTTGCATGGCCGCCTGTCCATACTCTTCACGGGTATTCAATTGGGAGGAACCGAAGCTTCCTAAAGGAGCTGATAAGGCCCCATATTCCCCGGAGACCAGCACCCCCCCCAGGATCGGGACCGTAAGCAAATGTGATTTCTGTCCGGATATGGTGCGGAAAGGAGAATTGCCGGCCTGCGTGACTTCCTGCCCCAATGGCGTTTACTGGTACGGTGATAAAAATGAGGATGCCGTTACCAATGGCACCGAAACCGTTCGGTTCAGCGAACTGATCCACGACCGTGCGGCCTACCGCTTCATGGAAGAACTGGGAACAGAACCCAGCGTGTTCTATCTCCCGCCTGTCGACAGGGCCTTTGATTACAAGACCGGATTCGAAGGTCTGAGCGATGAAGAAGTCGCATTGTACAAGAAAGAAGCTAAACTAACCGAATAATATTTGCCTTTATGAAGGTTGATGAAAAAACGTTAAGAAACCTGGAAATTGTCCGGCCACAGCTGGAGTCGATCAGTAAAAGAGGGGTTGCATTCATTATCCTTATGTTGCTGATCATATGCGCAGGACTGTTTGCCTTGTATACCCAGATCTCCCAGGGTCATATCGTGACCGGCATGCGCGACAATGTCGTCTGGGGGTTATACATCGTCAATTTTATCTTTTTTATCGGGATCAGTTATGCCGGCGCCCTGATCTCGGGGATCCTTCACCTGCTGAGGGTGCCCTGGCGCACTCCCATCATCCGTATGGCTGAAATGATCACGGTGATCTCTACCCTGATCGGTCCTTCCTATATCCTGCTTTGCATTGGTCGCCTGGACCGGCTCCCGAACCTCCTGCTTCACGGCAGGATACAGTCGCCTATCATCTGGGATGTGATCGCAATCACAACCTACCTGTCCGGAAGCATCATTTTCCTATACCTTGCCATGATCCGCGACATGGCACTGCTCCGGGATAACCCTGTGAAGAAGGCAAAATGGAGAAACCCGATCTACCGGTTCCTCTCTGTCAGGTACCAGGATACCACGAAGCAAAAAGAATTACTGAATGTGGCTACGGACCTCTTGTCGATCGTCATCATCCCCCTGGCAATTCTTGTTCACTCCGTCCTCGCATGGATATTCGGGATGACATTACGCCCGGGATGGCACAGCACGATCTTCGCTCCTTATTTTGTGGTGGCTGCAGTTTACTCCGGTACCGGCGTGCTCATCGTCGTCATGTGGGTTTTCCGTAAAATCTATCATCTCGAATCATCCATTACCAAGATACACTTCAATTACCTTGCAATCATCATGATCGTCCTGGGTGCATTGTACGGTTATTTTACCTTCAGCGAGTACCTGACCAGCTGGTATGGCTCCATTAAATGGGACATGGAAGTACTTTTCCGCCTATTCAGTCCGAAGGAATATTACGGGGCGTTCATCTTTGCCGTATTTATAGGGGTTTTGCTTCCCATTATCATCGTCACGGTACCGCGGCTGCGATCCATAAATTCAATCGCATTTGCCGCTTTGATCGCAGTTTTTGCACTCTGGGTCAAACGCTACCTGATCATCATCCCGACCCTGGAGAGCCCCTTGCTGCCCATCCATGACCTCCGCCCGGAATATGTTCATTATTCTCCCACCTGGGTTGAATGGACGCTGACAGTGGCAGGTGTTGCCTTATTCCTGTTGCTCTTTTACATTTTTTCAAAATTCATCCCGATCATACCGGTGGTCAGGACGGGAGAGGAGAAGGACTTCTCGAGATTGCGAAAGCTTGTATTTGAGCGGCAGACGAGAAAAACCAGCCGGTTGAAAAAGAAAAGCGGTGTCATTGCCATGGTCCTGATATTTTTAATGAGCGGGTTATTTACCACCGGCGTAAGGGCGCAGGACAGTACCTCGGTAAAAACAGTGCTGAACCTGGAATACGTTAACAAAGACGGGATCAAAATCCTTACGGCTAAACTCAGTGCAAAGAAAGAAGGTAAATATGCCCCTGTGGAAGGGATGAAGATGAGTTTTTCCTATGTTTCCGGGGAGGATAAGAAACTGATCGGCATCGGCGAAACAGGCACAAAGGGAAAGGCCAGCATAGAGATCCCGGATGAGATCATAGCTTCCGGGGGAAATAAAGGAAGCTATACCTTTGAATCTTCCTTTGGAGGAGCTGGTCATTACAACAAATCATCGGCTTCGGTGGATGTCAGAAATGTTTTCATGGAACTTACCTTTGCCGGGAAAGATACGTCGAAGCAGGTAAATTGCAGGGTTTGGGAAATCGGGAAGGATGGCAAACCGGTGCCCGTAAATGATCTGAAGATACAATTCTATGTTCCGCGAACCTTCAGCCTTCTGAAGGTTGGAGAAAGCGCCCTTTCAGATGGAACCGCGACCATTGATTTCCCGGTCACACTGCCGGGGGATTCGGCCGGAGGTCTTACCGTGGTGGCTAAAATCGAAGATAATGAAACCTACGGGACCGTTGAGGCCAGCGGCAGGATCAACTGGGGCAAACCGTTGCCGAAGGAAATCCAGGTAAAAAGAGGTCTGGGCGATACCAATGCACCCCTCTGGATGGTCTATACCCTGATCGTCCTTCTGTCACTGGTGTGGTTCCATTATATGTATGTAGTATATACGGTCTTCAGGATAAGATATCTTGGCAGGAAAGAAGCAGAACAGGAAACAACCAGTTAATTCATAATGCCCATTTCATAATTCATCATTAAAAAATCGGAGGTTACATGGAAAAGTTGAGTAAAAGAATCGTTAAAGTGATTTCTGTAGTCTTTCTGGCTTCAGCAGTATTTATGATCGTCAATGCCCAGACCGTCCAGCAGTGGGTGGTTCCGGCAAAATACATGACCATGAAGAACACGGTCACAACCAGTAAGGAAAATATTGCGAACGGCAAAGATCTGTACGCCAAGCATTGCAAGTCCTGTCACGGAACTGCTGGCCTGGGTGATGGTCCGAAGGCTGCCAGCCTGGATGTTTCCTGCGGAGATTTCTCCATGGCTAAATTCCAGGGACAACCGGATGGCGCCCTCTTCTTCAAGATTTCTGAAGGACATGGTAAAATGCCGTCCTTCAAGAAAACCATTCCCGATGATAACGACCGCTGGATGATCGTTCATTACCTGAGAACGTTCAAGTCAAAATAAAAGGGAGTCATTATGTCGGAGCCGGTTTCATCCGGGAATTCAGATCTCGAAAAGATCCTGGAACGATTACAGGCCATGGAGTCCAGGCTGGAAGCCATGGAAGTCCGGATCAAGGCCGAAAGAGATCCGGGATCCGTTCAGCATCCGCTGGCTGCCAGGACAGGCGATCTGCCCGGGCCGGATGATGATATCCTGATCGTGGATGAGGTCGCCATTGAGTCCAGGGTGGGTGAATACGGACTGGCCTGGCTCGGCAGCCTTGTGTTGTTGTTCGGCATCATCTTCCTCGTGATATTTGCCAGCAGTCTGGGATATCCTGTCCTGGCGAGCGGACTGGGTTATGTCTCAGCTGCTGGCGTTTTTATCCTTGCGCATTTCCTGAGGAAATCATTTCCCCATATGGTTTTCATGCTTAAACTCAGCGGTCACCTTCTTGTTTATTATGTCACCCTGCAGTTATATTTTTTCTCCCTCCACCCGCTCATCCCGTGGAAAGAGGCGGACCTGGTCCTGCTGTTGGCGGCGATCGGAGTCCAGGTTTACATTGCAATCCGGCATTCATCTGAACTGCTGACAGCAATAGCGCTGATCCTTCTCATTGCAACGGCCCTCATCAGCGATTCATTGCATATAACCTTTTCGCTCATCACGGTTGCAGCGGCAGCGGCGCTTTATCTGCGTTACCGCTATAACTGGTGGCGCTTATTGACCCTGGTGCTCATCCTGGTGTATCTTTCCCATATTCTTTGGCTTATCAATGATCCGCTCCTGGGGCATCCGTTCGAGATCGTCCCGTCTCATCCTTATAACCTGGTGTATCTTTTCGCCTGTGGTATTATTTTCTCCATGACGACACTTCTCAGGAACAAGGGGGAATCCGGGATCAAAGGTTTGAATACACTGGTACTGTTGAACGGGTTCTGGTTCGCGCTTACGATATTGCTCGTGACGGCGAACTATTATCCTTCAAATTATATGGGGATGTTTGGCGCCATCGCCGGTTTTTGTCTTGTTTATTCGGTCCGGCTGCATCGTAAAACGACTTCCCCGTTCATACCGGCATTTTTTGCCTGTTTCGGGTTCATGGCGCTGAGTGCTACTTTCTATGGCTACGCGAAACTTCCGGATGCTTACTTTTTCCTGGCACTTCAGAGTTTCCTCGTGGTCTCCATGGCACTCTGGTTCCGGTCGAAGATCATCGTGGTGGTGAACTCAATACTCTACCTGGGGATACTGCTTGTTTACCTGCTCAGTTCCCACCCGGTTGACAGGATCAGTTTTTGCTTCGCCTTTGTCGCATTTGCAACCGCCCGCATCCTGAACCTGAAAAGAGAAAGGTTAACGCTTAAGACCGACTTC
>Ga0182011_10004073_pt1 | contig 11803 bp, 4 predicted proteins | sample 711E1DmetaG_FD_120481 | JGI IMG/M metagenome (GOLD analysis project Ga0182011, IMG submission 120481) | Permafrost microbial communities from Stordalen Mire, Sweden - 711E1D metaG | ecosystem: Environmental > Terrestrial > Soil > Wetlands > Permafrost | place: Sweden: Stordalen | collected... | reverse complement strand
GACGCTGTAGGCGGGCTCGCCGCCACGGTAAATCCACTCGTGAAAGAACCAGTCCGGGGTCAGCCCGAGGACGTCCTGGAACGCCTGGTACAGGTCGTTCGTTTCGACGTTGCCGTATGCGTGCTTCAGCAGATAGTACCTGATCACGCGGCGGAATTCCTCCGCGCCGAACGTCGAGACCATCATGTCGAGTATCGCCGACCCCTTCTGGTAGACGCGCGCGCTCCCGGCCGCCCCGTGGAGCAGGGGGACCCGGTTCCCTTTCGATGCTTCCAGTGCGGCCGTCTGTTCTTCCCGCCGCGCCCATTCGTACCATTCTTCCCCGAAGACCGATTTCTGGAAGAGTTTCGCGTAGAATGTGGCAAAGCTTTCCTGCAGCCATGCGCTGATCCCGCTCCGGCCGGTGATGAAGTCGCCGAACCACTGGTGCGAAAGCTCGTGTGCGTTGACCGCGATATAGTTCCGGTCGAGGAACGAGCGTCCGTCCACAAGGAGGAAATCGCCGAAGACCGTGGCGGTCGTGTTCTCCATCCCTCCGTAGAGGAAATCCCGGACAGGGACCTGTGAATAGGATTCCCACGGGTAGGGGACACCGGTTTCATCTGCGACGAAATCGACGATGGCCGCGGAGTACATGTATGTCGGCTCGATCCTCTCCGGCTCCTCGGGATAATACCACAGGTTTACCGGAACCCCGGTCTTCGTATGAACGGTCGTTACTCCGTACCTGCCTATCGCCAGCATGACCAGATACGTCGAATGCGGGTGCGACATCCGGTAATGCCACGTCCGTGTCCCGTCGCCGTTCTCGCGCACGTCCACCCTCGTGCCGTTGGAGAGGACGCTGTAAGCGCTATCGAACGTGACGATCGTCTCGGTCGTCATCTTGTCGTTCTGCTGGTCGTAGCACGGGATCCAGTGCCTGTTGTCGATCCCCTGCCCCTGTGTCCAGATCTGCTTCCGGTTCAGCCCGCGGGGGTCGTCCCAGCCGATAAAATAGAGTCCCCGGTCCGGGTTCGCTTCGTATGTGAACGTGATGCTGTCCTCCGTATCCCACGCCAGGGGCGGGTCCGGAAGTGCGGTCACTCCCTCCCCGGAGACGTTGAACCGGAGTTTCTTTCCGTTGAGCGAGGCGTCCAGGATCCGGATCCCCGGCCCGTTGAAAAAAATCGAATCGACAACCGGGCGAAGTGGCACGAAAACATGTGTCACCCTCCCTTTCACGAGCTTCAGGGCGGTATCGAAACTGAGCTCCACGCGCATGTGCTGCATGTCCACCGGGTGTTCTGCCGGTTCGGTTCCCGGCTGGATATAGACCCGTTCGGTCGGGTACGCGCTCTCCTGCGCATGAGCCATCCACCCGCACACCAGAAGCAGTACTGCAATTATCAATTTCTGAATCAGCGTCCTCAATCCTCCATCCTCCATTTTCCATCCTCAATATTTGAGAATCTTCCCTTTATTCAAAGCGGGGAGCCCTTCTGCCATCCACGGAGGCGCCGGCCTGTCCATGAGATAGTGGTCGAAGAACTCAAGCATCCTGATCGACAGGTCCTTCCTGTTTTTCCTCTGCACCAGGTTGTGCGCCTCCCCGTTATACACAAGCATCCAGACCGGCCTGTCGAGGCGCCGGAGCGCGTTGAAGAATTCTATCCCCTGGTACCAGGGGACGGCGCCGTCTGCATCGTTGTTCATCATCAGGAGGGGAGTCCTGACGCTGTCGGCGCGGAAGAGTGGGGAGTTCTCGATGAACAGGTCCGGACGCTGCCAGAGTGTCGCGCCGATCCGGCTCTGCTCCTTTTCGTACTGGTGCATCCGCGCGATCCCCGACTCCCAGCGTATGCCCCCGTATGCGCTGGTCATATTGGAGACCGCTGCCCCCGCCATCGCCGCCCGGAACATTTTCGTGCGCGTCACAAGGAACGCGGTCTGGTATCCCCCCCAGCTCTGCCCCTGCAGCCCCATCCGGTCTTTGTCGACGAATCCCCGGGCGACGAGAGATTTCACGCCGGGTATGATGCAGTCGTACGCGCTTTTTCCCGGGTATCCGACCCTGTAGCGTATGTCCGGGATGAAAATCAGATACCCTCTGCTCACATAAAGCGAGACGTTCACTGTCGACGCGCTGGGGGCGGGGGGGATATACCTGTGGAGCAGGTCCGAATTCCGCTCGTAGTAGTACACGATCATCGGGTACTTCTTTGCCGGGTCGAACCCTTCCGGCTTGTACAGGAGCCCCTCCAGGGGCTTTCCGTCCCCCCCTCTCCAGTGGACAATCTCGGCCGTTCCCCAGATGAACTCTTTTTGCTGAGGGTTGCTGTCGCTTATCCGCCTCGGCGAGGAGAAACTCGTGTCCGACAGGTACAGGTCCGTCGGCTCAGTGAATGATTCCCGCGTGAATATGACCCCGCCTGCATTCAGCGCTTTTGCGACCGACGGATACATGTGGGGCGTCATCGTCAGGCGCCGGGGAGCCGCTTCCCAGGCCGCCTCCGAGCGCGCGAAGCCGGCGGATTTGTTATTTTCATCGAATGCCCGGAGAAGCATCATGGCCCCCGCTTTGACATAACGCTCTTCCGGGTCGAGACGCACGTACCGGTAGCGCGTGCGCGTCTTCCGTCCTTCACCGGCCGTCATGCAGCGCGCATTCTTTGTTCCGGTGGGGTCCACTCCCCAGATATCGTACCGGTCATACACGAAGAACAGGCTGTCCCCTTCCGTCCAACCGAGCGCGCCGTACGCCCCGGGGTCCGCCGGAACGTCGCTCAGCTCGTCGAACAGCGGGACCTTCACCCCGGCGGTCATATTTACGGGAATTCCTCCCGCGAGCGGAAGAGCGAACCAGTTCTTCTTTTTCGCGTCATACCACGTGACGAACCGTCCGGCGGGAGAGAGGCTCGCGCCCCCCCTGACGCACGTGAGCAATCGGGTGCGGGCGCCGGTCTTCACGTCGACCGAAAAGACGTCATAGGAGGGGGTCCCTTCCCACGTTTCCTCGCGCATGTAGGGGAGGTTCGAAAGCCCGAGTGCGAGCGGAGCGTTTCCCTCGTCGCCTATCGCAATCGCCGGGAGAGACGTATCGCCGATCTGGCAAAACCGCTTCCCCGGGAGATCCACCACCGCGGCATAGGACCGTTTCTTTTCCTCGTCAAGATCCTTCAGTTGCTGCGACTGGATGTGCCCGTCCTGCCAGCTCCAGATGTCGAGCTTTGCCGTCTCCTCGTCGATAAGTGTCGTATCCTCCGGCAGCGGAACCGGTGCCGTCCCGAAGAATAGCCTTGCGCCGTCTTTCGAAAAGTAGACGCGTCCGTTTTCGCTGACGAGCCAGTATTTGTACATCCCCTGTGTGAGCGTGTCAACAAGCCGTGTAGCGGAGTCGGGCCCGGTCTTCCAGTAATAGAGGGAAAAATAGCGTTGTTTCGACTTCGCGGTGTCCCTGTCGGCGACGAACGCCGCCTGTGTCCCCGCTTCGTCCCATGCAGGCTGCCTGTATGATCCTTTCCCCGTGGCGATCGTGTCTGTCTTCCGGGTTGCAGTCGAGAAGACGAACACCCCCGCCGGAGCGGCGCTGTCGTTTCCTGTCGTAGTGACGATCAGGTTCTTCCCGTCCCTGCTCAGCGCGTAGTCCCGGGCAAAGGGGAATGTGTACTCCCGCTCTGTCGCCAGCTCGCGGAATATGACCGTCGTTCCTCTTTCTTCCTTCGTCTCTTTTGGTTTGTCGTCCGGAGCGTCCCCTTTCGGCGTACGGCTCTTTTTCGACGAGTCGGGCGCGGCTTTCTTCGTGGTGTCCGGCGCGGCTTTCTCGAGCTGGTAAGCCACCCACCCGGACCCCTTCTCCGGGAGTTTAAACGATTTCACGCGGGGAATCCTCCGGACTTTGTGTGTCCCGAGATCGAGTATGCCGAGAGAGTCTTTGGGCTGGTCCTCACCCTTCTTCTTGTCATCCCGGGCTTTCTTTATCGCCGGGAAGAGCGGCCTGATCGTGAAGACCGCGAAGTCGGACCCCTGTGTGAATTTCCCCGCCGTTCCGCGGGCGATGGTGTCGGCCGGGCCGCCCCCTGTCGCAAAGACGACGAGTCGCGCATCCCCCTCCTCCGGTTCCAGCGTGTACATCACATGAGCGCCGTCGTTGGCTATCGACTCACCGCTGATCCGGATCCACGAATCATACACTTCATGGCCGAGCGGCTTCTTTGCTGTCTGCGCGACGGAAATCTGAAAGGAGAGGATGAGCATTGCCGTCAGTCCGAGCGTTGTTTCATGTCTCCCCATGCCGTTCCCCCCGTGTGAGTGGCGATTATGTGTATTTGAGCGTGACATCGGTGGTACTCCCCGGCGAGAGTATGTACCTGCGGAGCCCCGGCTCGCGCCCGGAAGGCCACGGGGTGAGTGCGAGGGTTTCCCTCCTGTCCACGGTCAGCTCCCCCACGCATCCCGAAGGCATGGTGACCGACAGCCGACGGTTCCCTGCGCGCCCCTCGGTCGCGAAGAGTATCTCCCCCCGGACGGTGAGCGCGGTCAGCGCAACTTTCTCCAGGTCCCCGGGCTGAGGCCGCACCATGCAGCGGGTGAACCCGGGGGCCAGCGGTTGAATCCCCGCGATCCCCATGTACAGGAGGTACAGCGGGGCGGGACAGCAGTGGCTCATGACAGAGCCCGAGTCCGGCTGCTCCGTCCAGAACTCCTGAAGCGTGTTGTTGTGCTTCACGGAATACATCGCCGCCCAGCGCGTCCGGAAATCGTTGAGTATGACATCCGGCCGCCCCCCTTTGGCGAGTGCCCAGAGCCTCCAGCAGGAGTTCGCCGGGTAGGAGAACCCCATCGACGGGGGAGACTCCGCCAGCCGGGAAAGTGCCGGGGCGGTCCGTCCTCCCGGGCAGAGGTCGTACAGTATGCCGAGTGCGAGCGACCGGTCGCACGTGCGTGGCTCCCCTTCCTCGTTCAGCCATGGACGGTTTGCGACGTAGACCCCCTCCACACCGTCCCAGTACGCTTCCTGCGTCCGGCGGAGCAGCCCCTCCGCAAATGAAAGTGATTCCTTTCTCCAGGCCTGCTCGCCGAATGCGCTGCAGAGCGGCGCCAGCGCATGCCTGAGCATCGCAACCGCGTAGAGATTGAACGCGCACTGTTTGTGCTTCTGTTTTCTGTACGCGAGATGGTCGATGTAGACCGAGGGGACTCCCAGCCCTTCCACGGGGAGGAGCCCGTCTTCCCCGCGAAGTGAACGAAGGTACGTGAAGAATTTCAACAGCCGGGGGAAGGGCTCGGCAAGCGCCTCCCGGTCCCCCGTGTAGAGGTAGTGGTGCATGCAGTCGAACACGAACCCGATCCCGTGATCGATCAGCGGTCCCCAGTAGGAGACCTCTATCTGGCGTTCCCAGAGCCGGGCCAGGCGGTCATACGCAGGCCAGCAATCGAGGAAGAACCCCTCATGGGTGATCCCCTGGCTGAACGTCCTGACGAAACGGGCCGGTTGTCTCGTCTCGCCGAATGCGAGGTACACGGCATGGAGCTGGTGGCTTCCGTCCCCGCTGTATTGCTGCCGTTCCCGCCCCATCCCGTCCACGGCCAGCTCGTGCACCGAATTGTTGACCGTGTTGATCGACGCGGCGAGGAGACGATTGATCGTCTCGTCGCTTGTCGTCACCCCGGGAGTACGGGACCATGCGTATGTCCTCCGCCGCATCCCGACCCCGGTGACGGTCACAATTCCCGGGCCTCCCCGGACGTGGAGCTGAAGCCACTTGACCGCCTCGTAGTCGAACGTCTCGAACCTGTTGTCCCCCTGCGCGCAGACGAATCGTGCCCACGAATGATAGTGCGTGTTGAGAAGCGCGGGGCGGGAGGGATCATGCCCTTCTTGCACCATCAGCTCGACGATCGTCCCCGCAGGCGCATTGATGGAGAACCCGGGCCACCCGATCCCTTCCTCTGCGAACTCGAAGGTCAGGGCAGATCCCTTCCCCTCCTCGAGCCTCACGTCCCACTCGTGCTCTCCCCGGGCGGCCGCCGGGACTCTCGCCTCGACTGTAAACGCGCCGGGCGAGAGGAACTCGAAGTATTCTTCGGGGGGAACGCTCCATGAGACGAAGAACGACGAGGCGAGCCGCTCTGCCTTTATCATCGCCTCGCGCATCAGCGGTACGCTCCGTGGCCGGAGTCCGCACTGTGCCGGGTTTCCGCGGAGGTCAAGCGCGTATTCGTTGTATCCGGATGAGATCGGCGTTGCGGCCGGGGAAGAATCGGGAATGACCATGGGCGTGCGCCAGCCCGCCCCCGGGGTGAACCCGGATGAATCCCAGCCGTACGGGTAGAGGCGTGCGTCGAACTCCTCCTGCAGCGAGCGGACGTACCATCGCTTGTAATGCCCCGGTTGCCACGACCGTGCGGCCGAACAGAGCCATGAGAGGTCGGAGACGATCTGCGTGGCGGCCCCGTCCGTCGTTTCGATCTCGAGGCGGAATATGAAACCCGGTTTTCCGGCAGGAGCAGTCCCGTCGCCGTGCCCGTAGAAGAGAACCGTCGCGGCAATCACATTTTCCCCCTCATGGAGCTGCGGGGCGATGTCAAGAGGATCGACCTCCATCCAGCGCGGGTCGGAGGGCGCCGGACCCCACTGGATGCGCGAGCCGTTGACGTGGAGCAGGTAGCGGCTGTCGGCGCAGATCCATCCTGTCGCCCTGCGTACAGGGGCCTTCAGCGTGAATTGTCTCCTGAAAAGCAGGAATGTGTTCGGGAGTGTCCGCCCTGAAGGATACCAGATCCACTGTGCGGGGGAGAGATCGAGTTCTTTTTGATTCACGTCGTTGCCGGGGATCTGCGGATGTTTCCCGGGAGAAGAAGGGACCCCTCCGGCTCCCGCCGGCGGCGCGTCCAGGAGCGTGGCAGGGACGCCGAGAGCCATCCATGTGAAAAAGTCGCGCCGTGTCAGTCCGGACATCACCATGCCCTGCGTATGGGATGCCCCTCCGTATTGAATATGACTTTGTCGAACGGGAGCACTTCGGGCGGAGCGTAGAGGAGGTAGAGGTACTTCATCGTCTCGGCCATGAAATACGGTTCCATCCGGTCCATTTTTGCCTTGGTCACGACGTTGTCAAGTTCCGTGTATCCTTCATCGGTCCGGCAATACGTGACGAGGCTGTCGAAGAACACTTTCCCCATGTTCTGATAGACCGGGTCAAATGTCGTCTGGAAAAGGTAATACGCTGATTCCATGATTTCAGGGTTGAGATAATAGCGCGGTTTCTCGGCTTTCCGGGTCACGTAATTGTACTCGTCGGGCTCGATCCCGTACCTGCACCACATGGTGAAACAGGATTGCATGAGCCGGTCCGCCTTGTTGACCTGTCCGAAGAGCGCCAGGCAGGCAGGGAAATACGCCTCCAGCGCTCCGAACCATGTCTTCGTCCTTTTCCCCGTATTCATGTCCGCGTGACCGTACCAGAACCCCGTCGCGCTCGAGTCGAGGAGGTATTTGTTGATCGCTTCGAAGTGCGTCAGCCACATCTGCTTGCAGTCGGAGTCGTCGAACAGGTAGCCGCATTTCAGCACGTATTCGTAGTAGGAATCGATCCCGGCGTCGAGGTGACTGTCGGTTTTCGTCCATTCCCCCGTCGTCACGTTGATCCCGTCTCCCACAAGACCGATTTCCGATCTCGCCCCGTAAAGTGCAAGAAGCGCCAGCTTGGCGCTGTTGTAGTATTCCCCTTTCCCTGTCATCGCGGTGAGTGAGCCGAACTCAACAAGGAGAGTCCCCGCTGCTGCCGGGTTGCTCATCTCCCCGCGCACCGCTCCCGTCTTCAGGTTGACCTCCAGATAGGGAAGCCCTGTCCCCGTGACGAACGCGGGGAGCATCCGCTTTCCCAGGTCATCGGCGAGGTGGAGGAGACGTTCGTCCCTCGAAAGCTGGTAGTTTGACAGGAGGCTCCCCATGATCCGGATCGTGAATTCGAATACGCTGACGTACACGTCCCTGTCGAACGACAGGTGCGTTGCGATAAATTCTCTCGTGCTGTCCGCTTCCTCCGTCAGGCCCATGAGCGTCATCGTATCCAGGGCTTCGACGGCGGTGAGGTAGAACGGGGTCCCGTACCAGTCGTAGTATGTCTTGCTGACCGGCTTGAATCCGTCATGTCCCCATGCGTACGTCTTGTACCCGTTCCAGGCGTGAAGGAACTCCATCTTCACGCGCGCGGCCATCTCCTCGGGGGTGACTTTTTGAGCGTTTCCCGTCGAGAGGGAGAGGCAAATCAAGAGCGAGCAGAGCGTCAAGCGCATAGCGATTCCTTTTCGATTGGTAATCCGAACCCGGCGTTAAAGGTGGTGCCGGAGGGGCCGCGACCGAAAAATAGCGATTAGTTCTGAATAAGAAAACTTCACCCCGTGAGCCGGCCGCTCACTTACGGCGCGCGGTCAATGCGATCCGCATTTCCCCTCCTGCCGGAATATCCCGTGCGGCGGGGAGCCCGGTGCCGTCCGCATTCGTGAATCCGGCATCCTTCAGCCCTCCGAGAACGATCCGGACAGCACAGTGTTTGTTCCGGGGGATCTTCCCCACCGAGAGCGTGCACTTCTCTCCGTCAGTTGAAATCCGGAGGTCGAGCGAGAAGGGTCCGAGCTCCGTCAGCACACGGTCCAGCCGCAGGTGCGCTCCGGGCATATACCATGAAGAGGGGACCCCCCCCAGGACCTCCAGAGTATCCGCCCGCTCGGTGAGGATCATGTCCTTGAGGAGCAATATGAAAAGTGAGCCGGCTGTGGCGTCGGAGGCGTCCCCCGAAGTGCGCGTCCCCAGCTCCTTCGGAAGCTGTTCCTCCAGCCATGTCCCGAGCGGTGAGGCATGGTTGGCGACGGCGTACAGTATGTCCGCCGCCCGTGCGTAGTTCCGCTGGTACATGTGCACGATCCCCTCCTGGGCCGTAAAGAACGGCCACACCCCTTTCCTCAGCCATCCGACGTCCTGGTGTATCCCTTCCGTCGTGTTCGCATCGAGCATGGCAAGCGTTCCGTTCAGGACCGGGTCCGCGTAGGGGAAGAGATGCCCGAAACCCTGCCCGTCCAGTATCCCCCAGTTTGCCTGCTGCGGGAGGGTGGTGGACGACGTGTCCCCGACCCTCATAGGCAGATAGAGATTGCCATGGGAGTCGCGCCTGGCGTCACGCGCCGATGCTCTCCTGAACGACGTCATGAGCCCGCCGGCGAGCATACTCCACGACCGTGCGCTGTCCCGAATGCCGAGTGAGGATGCGGCGCGTGCCGCAGCCTGGAGAGCGTTCAGCGACCAGAACGTGGTGCCGTATTCCGCGGCAAGTCCCCCGATCCCGCCGTCGGTAAACCCGGGGGGGAAGAGCCCGTAATTGGGAGATATGGAATCACCGAGCGTCAGCGCACGCGTTCTCCGTATCCATCCCACCGCCGCGGAGACGGCGGGAAAGTGGCTCTTCAGCCACGGTCTGTTCCCGGACACATTTGCGTAGTTGCAAAGCGCGAAGAGGATAAGTCCTGTCTCCCTCAGCATGGGGTAGGGTTCGCTCTGGAATATCCGGCCGTCAGTCTGTTGGTAGCGAAGCGCCGTCTCGATCGACATCCGCGCCGATGCGGTATCCCCGAGCGCCAGCATCGTCGACACGTCCCATGCCTCGTCATGCATCCAGAGCCCGCGGTACACGCTCGGGCCCGGCTGGAACTGGAAGTGGCCGTCCACCCGCTCGGCGATCTGGTAGAGGTCCCGGATGCTCGCGTCCAGGACGTACTGTATGGCGCTGTCCGGAACCGTGATGCGCCCGAAGGGGAGGCCGGCTTCTTTCTTCCAGAAGAGCTCCGCCGTTATTCTCGCCTCCTTCAGGTCCGGGAGCCGGGCTGCATCTCCGCGCGTGTTTCCGCCGCTCAGGACGAACACCTGTGCATCCGTCGTCCCTTCGGGAAGCTCAAGCGTCCAGGTGTTCCCCTCCCTGCGCGCGTGCGTGAACGGCGGCCGTGCGGCGACGAACGGCCGCCCCGGTGACCCGAGCGTTCCTGTCGCCCCGTCAAACGTGAGCGTGCGCCCTGTCCGGACGAGGACGACGGGAGTAAGCCTCCTCCCCTCAAAATGGGCGAGTATCCCGTCGATGCGCGATGTGGCCGACCCCAGTTCGTTCTCCAGCCCGCACGTCCAGGAGACTTCGGCCCTGCGCGTCCCCTCTCCTCTGATGACCTCTTCTTCGGTGATGCCCGTCCGCCGGGGGAATACCCAGAACGCGTTGAGTATCACATTGGGATCGACGCCGTTCGGCGATGCATGCACCTCAATGGCAATTTCCCCGTCATTGTTTTCGTCGCGTGCGTCGAAGAAATACACGTACGGCCTGTTCTTCTCGTTGTCCCTCAGCGCGTCGATCGTCATCGGTGGCGCACCCTCGACGCGTATCTCCAGCACGCGCTGTCCCCTGGCCCCCTTGTAGGGCTCACAGAACCCCAGCGCTATCCGCCGGGCGCCCCCCGGCGGCACGCGTACCCGGTAGAGTACCGGTCTGTTCGTGCCCCAGGCGACGTTCCGGAATGCGGGGTCGCAGGAATCCGGCGGGTTGGCCCACCCCGCGGCTCCGGTGAGCCCTCCCAGTCGGCGTATCTTCCCCCCCAGGAATGAGGAGGAGGGATCCGTCATGGTTCTTCCGTCGAGTGCAAACTCCTCCAGGATCGCGGTCGCGCCGGGCCCGCTCAGGCGGACCGTGGCGATCGGAACGCGTGCGTCCGGGATGGAGGTAACCTCCGGCGCAAAGACGATTTCCTTCGCCCCCATGGAGATCTCGGTGAGCGGCCGTGCGTACGGGCCGGGGCCGAAATCATATCCGAGCGAGCCCCGCTCGGTCACGACGGTTTTCTGCCAGTCGGCCGGGAAACAGATCGCGGTCAGATGCGTGGCGGGGGAGTAGCCGAAATCGACTTTCCGCAGTCCGGTCTGGGCGGTGTCCGTCCGGGGGAGGAATGTCAATGCGGCAAGGAGCGGAAGAAGCCGTCTCCGGAATTTCGTCATCCTCGTACCTGTGCCTCCGGTATGATTTCCACAGTTTGTCATTGCGAGGGGACGCCGAAGCAGCCTGTCATTGCGACAATCGCGCTCCCTTCCCGCTGTTCACCAGACGGCAGAGGAGCAGGCCTTTCAGGGGGACGAGTGCGGCCCCTGTCACGCGTATAATAGAGAGTCCCGCCTCTTCGGGGGGGCGACAGGGGATAGAAAAGGCGCCGAATGTGTCAGACATAAAGGTCGTTCGCGTCGGCCGCGGAGAGCTCGATCAGGAAGTCCGCGATCAGCCGCGTGACCGCGGCAAAATACGCACTTCCTTTTTCAGCGGTGGCCTTGCGGGGATCTCCTGCGCCGGTGTCAGCGGAAACCTTCGTCCAGGGGCGGGGCGCCCACGCCCACCCCTCGCGGAACGCGCGTATCCGGTGTACCTTCACATTCCCATCCCCGGCTTCCTTCAGCGGAAGGACGAGCCGGGGGGCGAGGTGCATCATCAGGCTCGTCTCCATCTCGTCGGCATGATCTCCCGGTTCTTCGAAGAACCGGGACCGTTTAACCAACCTGAACCAGTCGAGCGTGCAGAGATATGCCCTGTGCTTCCCCTGGATCTCCCGGATCATCTGTTTGAAATCATTCCCGCCGTGGCCGTTGAGTATGACAAGTTTCGGGACGCCGTGTGCGTCGATCGATGAGGCGACATCCCCCAGGATGGCAAGTTGCGTGCTCGGGTTCATGTTGATTGTAAGCGGGAGGTCCATCTGTCCCGTATTGACTCCGAACGGGATAATGGGGAGGACGGTG
>Ga0182011_10004072_pt1 | contig 11808 bp, 8 predicted proteins | sample 711E1DmetaG_FD_120481 | JGI IMG/M metagenome (GOLD analysis project Ga0182011, IMG submission 120481) | Permafrost microbial communities from Stordalen Mire, Sweden - 711E1D metaG | ecosystem: Environmental > Terrestrial > Soil > Wetlands > Permafrost | place: Sweden: Stordalen | collected... | reverse complement strand
GTGGGGCCGCGCAGCGCACCCTATACACATGCTCGCCGACTCCCAGATTCCCCTGCGCCGACTGCTCATCGTCAGTCAGCACCGCGCTGCAACCGAAGCGCTCTGCGATCACCTCTCGCGCCATGGCTTCATCGTCGCTCAGGCGTCGTGTGAATCCGCGGCTCGCGAGGCCGCGGCGGCCCGGCCGGACGTGGTGCTGCTCGATGCCGATGTCTCGGGGGGATGGAGGCCGATGGTGGCGGCACTTCGCGATCTGATCCCCGCGGGTCGGATAGCCGTGCTGGCCTCCTACTGGCATGCGGACGAGCAGCGCGAGGCGGTCGCCAGCGGGATCGGCGGCACCCTGCTCAAGCATTTGGACGGAAGCGCGCTGGCCCGCCAGCTGCGTGCATTGAGTGAACCGAGCATCGTGACGAATTCGCCGACTCCAGAGTTTCCAGGCATTCCAGCCATCATCGACGGCTCGGAGGCCATCGCCTATGTCGAGACTAGGATCAGCGACGGCGCCTGCGCCTACCCGATCACCCCGTCCACGACCATGGCTGCGGTCTACCAGGTGGCCGTCGCGAATGGCACCCCGAACCTGTGGGGCACGACCCTGAAGTTCGTCGAGCCGGAGTCGGAGCATTCCTCCGCCTCAGCCGCTGAGGGCTTTGCCCTTGCGGGCGGCCGGGTCACGAACTTCACCTCCGCCCAGGGCCTTATCCTCATGAAGGAGGTCCTATACGTCATCGCCGGCAAGCGCCTGCCTGCCGTCTTCCACGTAGGCGCTCGCGCCATCACCTGGCAGGGTCTCAACATCCATGCCGGCCACGACGACATGATGGGTGTCGCCGACACCGGTTGGGGCCAGTTCTTCGCCCGCAACTGCCAGGAAGCCGCGGACCTCACCGCGATCGCCCGGCGCGTTGCCGAGGATGGCGAGACGCCCTGGTTCGTCGCCCAGGACGGCTTCCTGACGACGCACACGATCGAGAACGTCCAGCTGCCGGAGGACGACCTGCTGCGCCGCTTCGTCGGCGACCCGCGCAAGACCGTCCGCTCGCTCTTCGAGCCGGAAGACGCACTGCTTACGGGTCCGGTCCAGAACCAGGACTCGTACATGAAGGGCCGCATCGGCATGCGCGCCTGGTACGACCGCCTGCCGCAGATCGTCGAGCGGGCCATGAACGAGTGGGGCGACCTGACGGGCCGCCGCTACGGCATGATCAACCCGTACCGGACCGAGGACGCGGACTACATCATGGTCTCGATGGGGACCATGGCCGACACGGCTCTTGCGGTCGTCGACGCCCTGCGCGCCGAGGGACGCAAGGTCGGCTGCATCACGGTCACCTGCTTCCGCCCCTTCCCGGCCACTCAACTCGCCACCGCGCTCCGCAACGCGAAGGTCGTGGCGGTGGTCGAGCGGACCGACGATCCTGCCGCTGCCGACAATCCGCTCACACGCGAGCTCAAGTCGGCTCTCGCCGATGCGGCCATGGACGGCGCCCCGCTGCCCCGTGTCGTGTCCGTGGCGGCAGGCCTGGGCTCCCGCGACATCCAGCCGGGCGACCTCGGTGCCGTATTCGACTGGATGGCCGACCCGAAGGCAATCAAGGAGCGACCTCGAACAGTCGTGGGGATCCGCCACCCGATGGCTCTTCCCACCAACGGCCTGAACGTCCGCCCCAAGGGCGCCTACAGCCTGCGCGGCCATTCGGTCGGCGGCTTCGGCAGCGTCACCACGAACAAGCTCGTGGCCACCACCGTCGGCGAATTGTTCAATCTGTACGTCCAGGCCTATCCGCGCTACGGGTCGGAGAAGAAGGGCCTGCCCACGACCTACTTCCTGACCATCGCCGAAGAGCCAATCCGGCTCCACAACGAGCTGACCGAAGTTGACTTCGTGCCGCTCTTCGACACCAACTCGTTCAAGCAGGGCAATCCCCTGACCGGTCTCGTTGACGGAGGCACGGTCTTCGTGCCGACGCCCATCTGCGATCCGCAGGAGATTTGGGAGGTTCTGCCGGCCGCCACTCGAGCGGAGATCCAGGCCCGACACCTCCGGCTTCTCGCCCTGGACACGGCATCGCTCGCCATGAAGTACGCGCCCCGGCCGGACCTCGAGATCCGGATGCAGGGCGTGGCCCTCGTCGGCGTCTTCCTCAAGGTTTCGCCCTTCGCCGAACGTGCAGGTCTCGACCGACCCGCACTGATGGACGCAGTTCGGGACAACCTCACTCGCTTCTTCGGCAAGAAGGGCGGGGCCGTCGTTGACGCCAACCTGGCCGTGATCCAGGGCGCCTACGACGGTGTAATCGACGTGACAGCCGAGATCGCCAGCGGAGTTGCTGCCGGGGCGGCCCGATGAGTCAATCTCGAACCGTTGGCGAGGTCATGACTGCCAACCCGGTCTCGATCGTCGAGACGGCTTCCCTGGCGGAAGCGGCCGGGATCCTGGACACCAGGAAGATCACCGGCCTGCCGGTGCTCGGCGTGGACGGGACCCTGGTGGGCGTTCTCAGCCAGACGGACCTCGTCCGGGCTCGGGCGAACCAGCACCTCGTTTCCAACTGGCCCGGCCTCGCGGTCGGCCAGGTGATGACCAAGCCGGCTCTCACCATCGCAGCCACGGCCACTCTCGAAGAGGCCGCGAAAGCAATGGAGGAGCGCCGAGTCCACCGCCTCGTCGTAACCGACGGCGCGGCCAACCCGATCGGGATCATCTCGACCAGCGACCTCGTTCGGTCGTGGTTGAGGTAGCCCGATGACTGAGCGAGCGATGACCGACACGATTGCTGCTACCGACATCTCCAAGCTCGGGGCCGGCCCCGGGCTCATCTCACCCCAGACCCTCGATGTCGCTGCGTACATCGAGGACTTCAACACCAACGTCATCGACGCCTATCGTCGTGGCGTGGCCGATGTCGAGCTTCCGGCCGACATGGGCGTGGGCCGCAGCCTGATCGCCCCGGCGACGGCCGGGACCCGCGACTTCAGCGCGCTTTCGCCGCTGATCCCGCAGTTCATCGCGGACAAGTGCGTGGGCTGCATGGCCTGCGTCAGCGCCTGCCCCGACAGCGCCATCTTCGCCACGGCGCAGCCCAAGAGTTCGCTGGCCAAGGCCATCGACGGCTTCGCGGCTACCCAGGCCGACCCGACGCTTGCCACCGAAACCGCCAAGTCTCACTTCGTTCACACGACTAAATACGCCGACGTGCCGGCCAAGAAGGGCCTTGAAGGCGCCGACTTCGGTCTCTTCATCGACCCATACCACTGCAAGGGCTGCGCCGAGTGCGTGGACGTTTGCGTGGCCCAGGGTCACGACGCTCTGGCCATGGTGGAGAAGTGCGACGCCGAAGCAACCGGCGAGTGCACCCTCGATCGCTACCGCCGCGACATCACCTTCTACAAGTCGCTTCCCCCGACTCCCGTCGAGTACCGCAACGAGAAGGTCCTGGCCGACATCATGCTCGGCGAGAACGCCTTCGGCTTCGTCGGCGGCGGCGGCTCGTGCTCAGGCTGCGGCGAAGGCACGGTCGTGCGCATGGTCGTGGCGGCCACGCTCCAGACTTACGGTCCGCAGAGCATGGGCGTCGTGGCCGAGACCGGCTGCAACACCGTCTTCGCCAGCACCTACCCGTACAACCCCTTCACCATTCCGTGGACCAACTCGCTCTTCGAGAACGGCCCGGCCGACGCCATGGGCGTCCGGCTCCGCTGGGATCAGGCGGGTCACGAGGATCGGCGTTTGTGGGTCATCGGCGGCGACGGCGCTATGTACGACATCGGCTTCCAGTCGCTGTCGCGCCTGGTCGCATCGGGCATGGACGTCAAGGTCCTGGTCCTGGACACCGGCGTCTACTCGAATACCGGCGGCCAGGCCTCAACCGCTTCCTTCACCGCGCAGGTCTCCAAGCTCGCCGCGTACGGCAAGGCCGAGCACGGCAAGTCGGAGAAGCGCAAGGAATTGGGCAGGATCATGGTTGCCCACGGCGACGTTTACGTCGCCCAGGTCGCGGCCTGCACCATCAATCACCTCTACAAGGCAGTGATGGAGGCCAACGCCTATCCGGGCCCGGCCGTCATCATCGCCTACGCCCCCTGCATGCCGGAACACGGCATCCCCGACGACGCTGCCAATCGACAGGCCAAGCTCGCGGTCGACTCGCGAGCGTTCCCGCTCTTCACCTACGACCCGCGGCGCGGTAGCTCGCTCGCCGAGCGGCTCTCGCTTCAGGGCAACCCGGCGGTGAAGGAGGACTGGACCAAGAGCCCCGACGGCTCGACCTACGACTTCATCTCCTTTGCCAAGACCGAGGCTCGCTTCGGCCAGCACTTCGACAAGGAGGGCAATCCCTCCGTCGAACTCCAGCGTGCCCAGGAGGATCGCCTCCACAATTGGCACACTCTCCAGGAGCTGGCCGGCGTCCTGCGGACACCCGTGGGGCACTAGCCGAACACGCTGCGGCCCGCGCCGCGGCGCTCAGACCGCTATCTCCTCCGTCGCACCAGAACCGGGGCCTCGCAAGGGGCTCCGGTTCTTCTACTATGCCCGGCATGGGCACGGGGCGGGGCCGGGCCGTAGGCCGAGTCTGGGCCCGTCCATGTTCAGGGTTATTTAAGCAACGCCCTGCGATATTTGCCTGAGCAGAAGTTCACATCACTCCATGTCCAGGTTGCAGACTCGCCGTACAAAGCTCGGCGGCAACGAAAGGCGCTTCCGATGAGACTCTCGTATTCGCGACTGGCGGTCGTCGCTCCGGCCATGATGTTGGTCCTCGTCGGTGTGGCGTCGGTCGCTTTCTCCCTGGGCGCCAACTCTGCGAGTGCGCCCAATACTGGGGCTCCTCATCCGACCGGCGTTCCCGGTAATCAACGCTCGCCGGGCGCGCCAGCCAATCCACGCTCGAGCGGCGCCCCGGGCAATCAACGGCTTGGGCCCGTCGCGCCCGGTCTGGTTGCGGGGACGGTAGCGAGCAAGACCTCGACCTCGATCGTGCTGACAACCACGGCCGGCAAGACGGTCACCGCAAACGTTTCGTCGACCACCAAATACGTGGTGGGTGTCGTATCCAACGCCACTCTCGCCAACATCGCGGTCGGTAGCCGGGTTTCGGTCCAGGGCACGCCGAACGCCGACGGCTCGATCAATGCCACTGTCGTGCGGGTCGGTACCGGGCGTGGGTTCAGAGGCGGCCAGGGCGGCGGAAGGGGATTCCCGCCTCCAAACCCGTCTGCCGCTCCATCGGGTGCAAGCATCTAGGAAGCCGGACTTCGCACATACCGAGCCTGGCTGGCACCGGCCCGGTCCGCGAGCGGGTCGCGGGCAAGCCCCGATGTGGGTTCCGCCGGCGGCCCCGATACCTCCGACAAGCAACTTCCGTTGCTCGGAGTCGATACGCGGGCTCCAACCATGTCCGTAAGTTGCGCCGCACGGGTCTCAGTGATGGCATACTGCAAATGGAGTAGGGCGATTGCCAAGGGCCCTGTTCTCGAGTTACGGCGAGACCGCACTCAGAGGGCCTGATGGACGACAAGTCGCTCCCTGTCCGCGCCCCGGATACCTTCACTCGGGCGCCGTCGGTCGCCTTGGATCCCGACGCGACACTCACCCCGCCCGTCCGCGCCGGGTTCCCCGGCGAGGAGCCCCCGATTGGCCTCCGTGTAGATGACCTCGGGCCCGGTGACGAATCCGAGCCCAACATCCGCCAGGCTCTGCTTGGCGAACCGTACGACGATCCGGTCGCTCCTGGCAGCGTGCGCTGCGTAGCCTGCGCCCATCGCTGTGTCCTCCGCCCGAGCCGAATCGGAATCTGCGGCGTCCGCCAGAACCGCGGCGGTTGGCTCTACACGCTCGTCTACGGCGAAGTCGTAGCGGCCAAAGCTGAGCCGGTCGAGAAGAAGCCCTTCTTCCACTTCATGCCCGGCAGCTTCGCCTACTCGGTCGGGGCCAAGGGCTGCAACTTCCACTGTGCCTACTGCCAGAACTGGGAGATGTCGCAGGCTCACCGCGAACGCCTGGCACCGGAAAGTCGCAACGTCACGCCGGAAGAGGTGGTCGAGGAGGCTGTCGCGGCCGGTGTCAGAAGCGTGGCGTACACCTACGTCGAGCCGACGGTGTTCATCGAGTTCGCCCTCGACTCGATGGTCCGGGCGCGCTCGGCCGGCCTCCACAACGTCTTCGTGACCAACGGCTACGAGACGCCCGAGGCGATCGCACTGGTAGCGCCATATCTGGACGCCGCCAACATCGACATAAAGGCGGCCAGCGACAGTTTCTACCGCCGAACCTGCGGCGCCACCTGGGAGCCGGTGCGCGACTGTGTCCTGGAGATGCGCAGGCGCGGTATCTGGATCGAGCTGACAACGCTCATCGTCCCCGGGCTGAACGACGATCGGCGCGAGTTGACGGCTCTCGCCGAGTGGATCGCCGCGGCCGTGGGGCCTGAGACGCCCTGGCACGTGACCCGCTTCCAGCCCGCCTACCGGCTTACCAATCTGGCGCCGACCGAGGCGGCAACGCTGGTTCAGGCGGCCCAGGTCGCTCGCGAGGTCGGCCTGCGCCACGTCTATGTCGGCAATGCCCCGGAGGTGGAGGCCGCCACCACCTTCTGCGCCCGGTGTGGCGAGCAACTGATCTCCCGAGCCGACTATGCGGTCACGAAGTGGCGCCTGATCGACGGACGGTGTCCGCGCTGCAAACACGCTCTGGCGGGCATTGGCCTGGGGGATTCGCCGGTCGTCGTGTGAGGGGCGGCCGCAGCACATCGGCTTGCGCGCCCACTCCGAGGGAGGGGACGTAGTCGGGACCTTTTGGCCGCGCAGGCGGGCCGCTCGGCAGGCGGAAACTGCAGCGCCGAGGTGTGAGATAGGCGTGGGCGAGCGGCGGTTGCGCGCCCGGTAAGAATCACACGGCCGGAGATCGATCGAATGCACGAAGCAGGTTTGGCGCGAGGGGTAGCGGAGGCGCTGCGAGAGCGCGGCCTGCGCGTCGACCAGGTTGGTCTGGCGGTGAGGGGCGGACACCACGATCCCGCAGAGTTCGAGGCGGAGCTGCGCGCCTACCTCGCTGCCGAATTGCCCGGCGAGGCCGACATGGTGGCGAGTCTTGCGATCCGGCGGTTGCTCTCGGGCCACCTGTGCCCGAATTGCGGCGTCGAATTCGACTCGGAGATCGTCGCCCCCGGCTGCCCGGTGTGCGGGTCCGATACGCTGCCTGACGTGGCGACCGAGCAGATCGAGATCGAGCTGCTGGAGGCGGTTCGGTGAAACCGACCGCCACCGGTCCAGGTCTTGCGCGAGCTATCGAAGTGCGTGGCGTGGTTCAGGGCGTCGGGTTTCGGCCGTTCGTCTGGCGCCTGGCGACGGAGTTCGGGCTCGACGGGACGGTCGTCAATCGCGCCGGACAGGTCGACATAGTGATCGCCGGCTCGGCCGAGGCTGTCGAGTCGTTTACGGCGAGGCTTCGAACGGACGCGCCGCCACGAGCCCGAGTCGAGGAGGTCATCGTTCGGCCCGTGGACTGCGAGATCGTGCGCGGCTGCGGTTTCACGATCGAAGAGAGCGAGGCAGTCGCCTCCACCGAGCGGCTCTTCCCGCCCGACATCGCGACCTGCGACGAATGCTTGGCCGAGGTCTTCGATCCGGCCGACCGACGCTACCGCTACCCGTTCACCAACTGCACCAATTGCGGGCCTCGGGCCACGATCATCGACGAACTGCCGTACGACCGGGCCCGAACCTCGATGCGCTCGTTCCCGTTGTGCGCCGCCTGCGAGGCCGAATACCGTGACCCCGCGGACCGCCGCTTCCACGCCGAACCGGTCGCCTGCCCGGACTGCGGGCCGCAGCTCTCGTATCGTCGGCCAGGCGACCCCGCTCCGGCGGCGCACCGGGAAGCGGCCCTGACCGCGGCCCTCAACGACCTGCGCGCCGGCCGCATCGTGGCCGTCAAGGGGCTGGGCGGCTACCACCTCGCCTGCGACGCAACCGATCCGGCGGCCGTGGCCCGGCTCCGCGACCGCAAACACCGCTGGGCCAAGCCGTTGGCGGTGATGGTCCGCGACCTGGCCGAGGCGCGGCGCATCGCCCGTCTGACCCGCGAAGAAGTCGAACTCCTGACCTCGCCCGCCCAGCCGATCGTCCTGGTGGAGAGGCGGCGCGAGGCGGTCCAGTGGGCGGCGCCGAGTGGCGAGGGCCAGGTCGCCGAGGGGCAGGCCGCCGGCCCTCGGCCCCTCGCCGATGGAGTGGTCACGGCCGAGCCGGATCGGGAGGCAGCCCTGAACCGCCGCGTGGGGCTCTTCCTGCCGTATACGCCACTCCACCATCTGCTCCTGCGCGGTCTGGGCCGGCCCATCGTGTTGACGAGCGGCAATCTCTCCGACGAGCCGCTGGCCACGGACGATGCCGAGGCTCTCGAGCGGCTGGCGGGGATCGCCGACTCGTTCCTGGGCCATGATCGGGAGATCCGGGCCCGCTACGACGACTCCGTGACGCGGGTGGTGCTGGGTCGCGAGAGCGTGATCCGGCGTGGCCGCGGGTACGCCCCGGAGCCACTGGACCTGCCGATCGCGACGCCCGAGACGATCCTGGCTGTCGGCGCCGAACTCAAGCACACGTTCACGCTGGCCCGCGGCTCCCGTGCCCACGTGGCGCCGCACACCGGCGATCTCGAGGACCTGCTGACACACCGGGCCTTCGAGTCGAACCTGGCCCACCTGGAACGGCTCCTTGACATCGAGCCCGCCTACGTCGCCCACGACCTGCACCCGGCCTACCTCTCCACGCAGTACGCGATCCGCCACTTCCCGGAGAACCGGCGCATCGCCGTCCAGCATCACCACGCTCATGTGGCGTCCGCTGCGGCCGAGGCCGGGCTCACCGGCGAGTTCATCGGCGTCGCCTACGACGGTCTGGGCATGGGCGATGACGAAACGTTCTGGGGCGGGGAAGTGCTCATCGCGACCCTGGCCTCGTATCGCCGAGTGGCGCGCTTCGGCCTGGCTCCGATGCCGGGCGGCGCGATAGCGGTCAAGAAACCCTACCGGATGGCGCTCGGCTACCTCCTCGGCGCCGAAGGGGGCGCGATGCCGGCCACCGGACCCGCCGCGGATGGAATGGCCGGCTTCCTGGCGCGCCTCGATCCGCGCGAAGTCGAGGTCGTCCGCGTTCAACTCGATCGGCGACTCAACTCGCCGCTCGCCTCGTCGGCCGGTCGCCTGTATGACGCCGTTGCCAGCTTGCTCGGAATCCGCGACGTCGCGGAGTACGAGGCCCAGGCGGCCATCGAGCTCGAGCTTTTGGCCGAGCCGGGGCGCCACAAGCCCCTGGCGTCGGCGATCACGCGCCGGAACGGTCAAAGCGACGGAACGTCGGAAAGCGACGGAGCGTCGCTCCTCGTCTACGATCCGCGCTCCACCCTCGACGATCTGCTCGGATGCCTCGCGGCGGGGGAGCCGGCCGCACGCCTCGCGGCCCGGTTCCAGGAGACCGTGGCCTCGGTTACCCAATCGTTCATCCGCGAGGTCGGCCGAAAGACGGGCCTCGAGACTGTCGTCCTTTCGGGCGGCGTGTTCCAGAATCAGTGGCTGGCGACTAACCTCGTTCGGCGCCTGACCCGCGACGGCTTCCAGGTCCATACGAATCAGCAGGTTCCGTCGAACGACGGCGGGATCAGCTACGGTCAGGCCGCGGTGGCTGCCGCTCGTCTGGCCGGTGCGCAAGAGCGATAGAGCGGTCGCGGCCCAACGGCAACGATTGCGGCAAGGAGAAATCGAATGTGCCTCGGCATCCCGGGCAAGGTGGTCGAGATCAATGACGAGGGACCGCTGCGGATGGCGCGCGTCGACTTCGGGGGAGTGCGTAAGGAAGCCTGCCTGGCGTATCTGCCGGAAGTCGTCCTGGGCGACTACGTGATCATCCACGTCGGCTTCGCGATCAGCCAGCTCGACGAGGAAGAGGCCATGAAGACGCTCGAGCTGCTGCGGATGATCGATGCCGAGGGTGTGGCCATGGAGTTCGGGTCGATGGGGGACGACTCCGCGCCTTCCGCGCCGCCGACCTCATCCGCCGCTCCGCCGGCATCGGCCGAGGCGCCCGCATGAAGTACATCGACGAGTACCGCGACGCCGAGGTCGCCCGCAAGCTGATCGACGAGATCCACCGCATCACGACCCGGCCCTGGGCGCTGATGGAGGTGTGCGGCGGGCAAACGCACACCCTTGTGAAGCAGGGGATCGACGAAGCGCTGCCGAAGGGCGTGCGCATGATCCATGGTCCCGGCTGCCCCGTCTGCGTCACGCCGCTCGAACAGATCGACAAGGCGCTGGCGATCGCGGCCCGGCTCGATGTCATCTTCACAAGCTACGGCGACATGCTTCGAGTGCCCGGGTCCACGACGGACCTGCTCTCGCTCAAGGCCCGCGGCGCCGACGTCCGGATCGTCTACTCGCCGCTGGACGCCGTTCGGATCGCGGTCGCCAACCCGGATCGCCAGGTCGTCTTCTTCGCCATCGGGTTCGAGACTACGGCGCCGGCCAACGCCATGGCGGTCTCAGAAGCGGCCCGGCTCAGGCTGGACAACTTCACCGTGTTGGTCAGCCACGTCCTGGTGCCCCCGGCCATGACCGCGATCCTGGAGTCGCCGACGTGCCAGGTCCAGGCGTTCCTGGCCGCGGGTCACGTCTGCGCGGTGATGGGCTGGACGGAATACGAGCCGATCGCCGAGCGGTACCACGTCCCGATCGTCGTCACCGGGTTTGAGCCGCTGGATCTGCTGGAGGGAATCCTGATGGCGATCCGGCAACTCGAGTCGGGGCGGGCGGTCGTGGAGAACCAGTACGCTCGCGCGGTGAAGCGCGAAGGGAACCGCCAGGCTCAGCAGACGGTCTTTCGCGTCTTCGACGTAGGCGACCGGACTTGGCGTGGCATCGGCATGATCCCCGCATCCGGCTACCACCTCCGGCCGGAGTTCGCGGAGTTCGACGCCGAGGCACGGTTCGATGTCGGCGACATCCACACTCGGGAGCATCCGGCATGCATAGCCGGGCAGATACTCCAGGGCACGAAGACGCCGCTCGACTGCACGGCCTACGGCACGTTGTGCTCGCCGCAGAAGCCGCTGGGGGCGCCTATGGTCAGCGCCGAAGGCGTTTGCTCGGCCTACCACGCCGCGGGGCGCGGGCTCGCGGCGCCGACGGCGTTTCCGCTCTACGACCTGGCGCGGCCGCTCGGCGAGGCGCCCCGATGACCGACCGAGCGACGAAAGCTCCCGACCCGGCGGTTTCTGCGCCGCCGAACCCGGCCAACCTCGTCTGCCCGGCCCCTATCCCCGAACGGGCGCGCGTCCTGCTGGGCCACGGGTCTGGCGGTCAACTCTCCGCGGCGCTCATGCGCGAAGTCATTGGGCCCGCGCTGGCGTCGGCCGGGGAGGTTTCGGGGGGTCCGCTCAATGACGCCGCCGTGGTCGAGATCGCCGGCAATCGACTGGCCTTCACGACCGACTCGTTCGTCGTCAGCCCGCTCGAATTCCCCGGAGGCGACATCGGCGAGCTGGCGGTAAACGGCACCGTCAACGACCTGGCCATGATGGGCGCCCAACCGCTGGCGCTGTCGCTCGCCTATGTCATCGAGGAAGGCCTGCCGATCGAGGACCTACGGAAGGTGACCGAGTCGGTCGCCCGGGCGGCCGGTCGGGCCGGCGTTCGAATCGTCACCGGCGACACGAAGGTGGTCGGCCGGGGCTCGGCGGATCGCATCTTCGTCAACACCGCGGGCATCGGGCTCGTGACGGAGGGCGTGTCGGTCGGGGCGGATCGTGCCGGC
>Ga0182011_10004070_pt1 | contig 11811 bp, 6 predicted proteins | sample 711E1DmetaG_FD_120481 | JGI IMG/M metagenome (GOLD analysis project Ga0182011, IMG submission 120481) | Permafrost microbial communities from Stordalen Mire, Sweden - 711E1D metaG | ecosystem: Environmental > Terrestrial > Soil > Wetlands > Permafrost | place: Sweden: Stordalen | collected... | reverse complement strand
CGACAAGGAGATGACACGCGAACTCCACGACGCGACTCTTGCCGATGCCCTGGAGGCATTAACCAACGAACAGATCACGGGCAAGGACGTCACGCCGTTCCTCCTCGGATACTTCCACGAGCACACCCATGGCGTGAGTCCGCAAGCCAGCATCGCCCTGGTACTCAACAATGCCGCAATCGCCGCAGAGATCGCTGTGGCACGGGCAGCGGGCACCAACTCGAGGCCGACCATATGCCTCTGCGGGATCGACTGGCTGACAGCCACACGCCGGGCTCGGGTTGCCACACGGACCACTGAGCAGACTCAGCAAGCCAGGAACGACAAGGGCACCTACCATGCCTGCGTAGGAGTGAAGCCGGTGCAGACTGTCCAGGCTGATCACTCGATGGGGCCTGGGGAGACCGTCATGCAGATCAACCGTCGGGACATGCTCATGGGGGCAGCAGCCGCCACTGCAGGGTCATTGACGATCCTCACCGGTGCCGCCACCGCTCCGGCTGCCCCTCACCCAACGCTGAGGGTGCGTTCAGACGGGTCACAGGTGCTCGCCCTCCAGCAACGGCTTGCCGCGCTGGGATATTGGCTCGGTGGGGTGGACGGACAGTTTGGTGATCTCACCCGACAGGCCGTAGTTGCGATTCAAAAGGTCGCAAGCCTATCCCGCGACGGGATCTGCGGGCCGCTCACGTGGTCGCGGGTGGATGCGGGCATCCGGCCCCAAGCACGGTCGGCAACGGGTCACGTCGTCGAGATCAGGAAGACTACCCAGACGCTGCTCGTCGTAGACTCCGGTGTCGTCAAAGGGATATATAACACCTGCACCGGGTCAGACCAACGGTATTACCACGATGAGGCGTGGCACGTGGCCGTCACCCCCTCGGGCAGCTTCGCGGTCTTCCGTCGCGAGAATACCTGGCACAACAGTCCCCTTGGCAGCCTGTACCGCCCCCAGTACTTCAGCGGTGGGATAGCCGTCCACGGTTACACCTCGGTACCGTCCACGCCCGCCTCCCATGGGTGCTGCCGAGTGAGCCCGCGGGCGATGGACGACCTCTGTGGCATTGGAGGGATGCAGGTCGGCACCTGCGTCCTGGTCTATTGACCAGCAAGACTCTGCGGCCGATTCACAAGGGCTGCTCAGCCTGGGTACTGCAGCTGGTCCATGGCTTTGTAGATCCGCTTTTCAGACACCGGGTGCGCAGTCCCCAGCGTCTGGGCAAAGAGACTGACTCTCAGCTCCTCGAGCATCCACCGGAGCATCTTCACGTCAGCACCGGTTCGCCGAGCCACCGGCAACGACGCGACAAGCGCGTCGTACTCGCCCTGGACGCGAGCAACCGTGTCCATCAGCGACCCGTCCCGGCTCACCTGCGAGGGCGCGCGATCACAGCGGGCGAGTATTGCGCGCAAGTAGCGCTCCAGATCGCGCAGCCTGCCTAACCCTGTCTCTGCGACGAATCCTGGGTACAAAAGAGCCTGCACCTGAGCCTGCATGTCGGCCTTTGCTGAGACCATTACCGGGCTGTCCATCGCAGACAGTGCCAGCTCCACCTGCCGCGACCGGACCATCAGCGGCTCGACAAGGTCGATGACATCCATGACCCGGGCCACCACCTGCGAACGCACGATGCGTAACGCCTCCTCGAACTCCTGCGGCCCGCCCACCTGCCCGCCGGGTCGCTCCGCCACTATCGAGTCGACCGCCGCGGCGAGGCAGTCCTGCAACAGGTCGGGCACACTGCCATGAGGGTTGTGGCCCAGCGCGAGTCGTTGCGCATTGGTCAACAGTGCCAGCACCCGTTTCCACGGGGCAGTGGTGTTGAGCAGCAGCAATCGCCGGACACCGAGCCTGGTCGCGGCGTCGCGCTCCTGCGCTGAGGCAAGCACCTCCACAGCAACGCTGTCACCATGGTCAACCACTGCCGGGAACCCCTGGATGACCCGGTCACCGGCGCCGTGCTCGAAGGTCGCCGGCAGGGCACCAAAGGTCCACTGCTGCAAGCCTTCTTGCTCCATGGAACTGTCGGCGCGACGCATAGTCTGGCGAAGCTGGGGCGCCAGCTTTTGCTGCAGTGTGGCCAACACCTTGCCCTCCCCAGCCAGCTCTTGGCCCCCGTCTTCGACCCGAAACGTAATGCGCAGGTGGTCAGGCACCCGGGACCAGTCCCATTCCCCGGCAGGGACACGGACACCGGTCATCTCGAACAGGGCGCGACCCAGCTCATCGGTAAGGTAGCCGCCGGCGGGATCGACGGACGACAGCGCGGTGTGCGCGCGGTCCGGGGCGGGGACGAAGTTGCGACGGATCGTCTTGGGCAACGACTTCAGCAGGGCGACGGCCAGATCCTGACGCAGTCCCGGCACCTGCCAGTCAAATCCACCATCGTCGACCTGGTTCAGAACCTCGAGCGGGATATGAACGGTGACGCCATCGGCGGCGCCTCCCGGCTCGAACTGGTAAGTAACCCTCAACGTGATGCCGTTCTGCTCCCACACCTGCGGGTAGTCCTTCGCGCTGACCGTATCTGCGTCGTCCTTGACCAGGAGGTCCTCTGTGAGGGTGAGCAGATCGGGCTGGAGGTGGCGCGTCTGTTTCCACCAGGAGTCGAAGTGCTGCGCCGAGACGACCTCAGCCGGCAGGAGCGCGTCATAGAAGTCGACCAAAGTCTCGTCGTCCACAAGGATGTCTCGGCGCCTGGCCCGAGCTTCCAACTCGGTGAGGCGTTTGACCAGAGCCCTGTTGTCATGGAAGAAGCGATGATGGGTCTCCCAGTCACCTTCTACCAATGCGTGGCGAATGAACAGATCTCGCGACTCCTGCGGGTTGATACGCGCGTAGCCCACCTTGCGTGCGGCAACCAGAGGCACGCCATACAGGGTGACCTTCTCCAGTGCCACGGCCGCGCCACGTTTCTTCTCCCAGTGGGGCTCGCTGTAGCTGCGCTTGACCAGATGTTGAGCCAGGCGCTCGATCTCCGCGGGGTCTGTGCTCGCGTTGACGCGCGCCCACAGCCGGGTGGTCTCGACCAGCTCAGCCGACATCACCCACTGGGGCTGCTTCTTGAAGAGCGCCGAACCCGGGGAGATACCGAAACGCGCCCCCCTGGCTCCGATGTACTCACGCTTCTCGACATCGCGCAGACCGATATGGGACAGAAGCCCCGACAGCACTGACCGATGGATCGCGTCGTGGTCGGCCTCGGAGGCGTTCTGCTGCAGGTCAAGTGTCTTACAGGCCTTCTTGAGCTGGCTGTGCAGATCCTGCCACTCACGGACCCGCAGGTAATGCAGGTACTCGCTCTTGCACATCCGCCGGAACGCACTACCCGACAGCTCCCGCTGCCGCTCTTTGAGATAGTTCCACAAGTTAAGCAGCGTTACGAAGTCGCTGTGTTCATCAGCAAACCGTCGGTGTCTCTCATCAGCTTGTTGTCGTTTGTCCATCGGGCGCTCGCGCGGGTCCTGGATGGACAGCGCTGCGACGATGATCAGCACCTCGCGCAACGCTCCGTTCCCTTCAGACTCCAACACCATTCGGGCCAGACGCGGATCCAAGGGCAGCGCTGCGATCTTGCGGCCGTATGCCGTGAGCCGCTTGCGAGGGTCATTGGCTCGGTCAGCAGCCGGTTCGATGGCTTGGAGCTCTTCCAGCAGCCTTACGCCGTCGGTGATCTGACGCGCGTCCGGGGGCTCGAGAAAGGGGAAGCGCGCAATGTCACCCAGTCCCAGGGAGGTCATCTGCAAGATGACCGAGGCCAGGTTGGTGCGCAGGATCTCGGGGTCCGTGAACTCGGGCCGAGCCTCGAAGTCCTCCTGGGAGTACAGCCGGATACAGATCCCGTCCGCGACGCGACCGCAGCGCCCGGCGCGCTGGCTGGCACTGGCACGGGAGATCGGCTCGATCGGAAGGCGTTGCACCTTGGTGCGCTGGCTGTACCGCGAGATCCGTGCGGTACCTGCGTCGACGACATACCGGATACCCGGCACGGTCAGCGAGGTCTCGGCGACATTCGTGGCCAGGACCACCCGGCGTCCCGTGTGCGGGCCGAAGACACGGTGCTGCTCGGCAGCCGACAAACGCGCATACAGGGGCAGGATCTCGGTGTGCGGCATGGCCATCCCAGCGAGCGCCTCAGCGGCATCCCGGATCTCACGCTCACCCGACAGAAAGACGAGCACATCTCCTGCCGGGCTGTGATGCTCGGTCCACAGCTCCTCAACCGCCTCACAGATGCCGGTGACCTGGTCTCTGTCGTCGTCCGGAGTTTGTCCGACCAGTGGCCGGTAGCGCACCTCGACTGGATATGTCCGTCCAGAGACCTCGATGATGGGAGCGTTGCCGAAGTGCTTCGAGAACCTTTGTGGATCAATGGTTGCCGAGGTGATGATCACCTTGAGGTCAGGGCGACGCGGCAGTAGCTGCTTGAGGTACCCGAGGATAAAGTCGATGTTGAGACTGCGCTCATGCGCCTCGTCGATGATGATCGTGTCGTAGCGACGCAGGTCTCGGTCCCGCTGCATCTCGGCAAGCAGGATCCCATCGGTCATCACCTTGACCAAAGTGCTGGCACTGGAATGATCGGTGAAGCGGACCTGATAGCCCACTGCCGTCCCCAGCTCGGTGTTCAGCTCCTCGGCGATGCGTTCGGCCACTGATCGCGCTGCAATGCGGCGGGGTTGCGTGTGGCCTATCAGGCCTTCGATGCCGCGGCCCAGCTCCAGACAGATTTTTGGAAGTTGCGTGGTCTTGCCGGAGCCGGTCTCTCCCGCCACGATGACGACCTGGTGATCCCGGATGGCCGCCGCAATGTCGCTCCTGCGAGCGGCCACCGGCAGATCGTCGGGATAGGAGACCTTGGGCATAGCCGCAAGACGACGCGCAATACGGGCTGTTCTAGCCTGGGGCGACTCACGGGGCTTACCGCGGGAAGCATGCCGCCGGGGCGTCCTTGCGCGCGAAGGTTGCGACACGCGCTCGGATGGCATGACATTCAGGATATCCGGCCCTCAAAATGGAAACAGCGAAGGATCCTCGGGGCAGAAGCCCTAAGGATCCTTCGCTCAGTTTGCGAACTCCATCATCAACCCCGAAATGGTCTAGCCCCCGAGGCTATTTTGTGCTTGTTGGTCGGTGATGGCGTACTGCCGACAGCCGGACTGAATCCGGGGGCACTTGCCCTCTTCGGCCAGAGGCTCCGAACTCAACGAAGCTCGGCTCGGCTCGGGTCCAGGAGCCCGCGAACGCCAGCTATGTCAGCCCGAACCATGGGATCGAGCAGGAGAAGCTCTCGCCTCACGACTTCCACGTGGTCCTCGGCTGCCGAAATGTCGTCGGTTGCCACTGTGCCTGTCATGTGTCGATCATCGCGCAAGTGCGCCACGGCGAGGTCTGGGTGATGGTGGTTGGGTCGGCGCTGCCAACAGCGCGCAGCGCCAACCCAACCACCATCGTCGTGGTGCATCTGTTAGGACAGATGGACTCGGCTCAGTTCTTGGCTGCGGCGAACCCCTGCTCAAGATCCGCCAGGATGTCATCGATGAACTCGATGCCGACAGCCAGTCGCACCAGACCCGGCGTCACTCCTGACGCCAGTTGGTCCTCAGGCGAGAGCTGTGCGTGGGTGGTGGATGCAGGGTGGATGACCAATGAGCGCACGTCGCCGATATTGGCAACGTGGCTGTGAAGTGTCAGAGCCTGGACGAACTTCTTGCCTGCCTCAACACCGCCCGTGATCTCAAAAGAGACGACGGCACCTGCACCGCGCGGGGCGTACTTGTCCGCCAACGCCTTCCACGGGCTGGAGGGCAGCGAGGCGTAGGAAACCGACTCGACCTGAGCGTGTGTCTCAAGCCAGGTAGCCACCTTGAGCGCGTTCTCGACGTGACGCTCGATTCGCAGCGACAGTGTCTCGACCCCTTGTGAGATCAGGAAGGCGTTGAACGGCGAGATGGCCGGGCCCAGGTCGCGCAGCAAGTGAACCCGGGCCTTGAGGATGTAGGCCAGGTTGGCGCCCAGCGGACTGCCCACCCCCAGGTCGCGGGCGTAGACCAGTCCGTTGTAACTCGGGTCAGGCTCGTTGAAGCTCGGGTACCGGGCCGGATCCTTGGCGTAGTCGAAGGTGCCGCCATCGACGATGACACCGGCGATGGACGTGCCGTGTCCGCCTAGGTACTTGGTCGCCGAGTGGACCACCACGTCAGCGCCCCATTCGAGCGGACGAATGAGATAGGGCGTGGCGACGGTGTTGTCAACGATCAGCGGCACGCCCACCTCGTGAGCAATCGTCGAAACACCTTCAATATCAAGAACATTCGCCGACGGGTTGCTGATCGTCTCGGCATAGAACGCCTTGGTGTTCGGCCTAACAGCAGCGCGCCACGAGTCCAGGTCATCCACGTCCTGGACGAACGTCGTCTCGATGCCAAGCTTCTTCAGCGTGTACTTCAGCAGGTTGTAGGTGCCGCCGTACAGCTGAGGGCTCGCGACGATATGGTCCCCGACCTCTGCGATATTCAGGATCGCGATCGTCTCCGCTGCCTGACCCGAGGCCACCAGCAGAGCCGCCACGCCGCCTTCAAGCGAAGCAATGCGCTGCTCGACCGCATCCTGGGTCGGGTTCATGATGCGGGTGTATATGTTGCCGAACTCCTTGAGCGCGAACAGGTTCTCCGCATGCGCGGCGTCGTTGAAGACATACGAAGTCGTCTGGTATATCGGCAGCGCCCTGGCCCCTGTGGCTGTATCCGGGGCCTGACCGGCGTGGACCTGACGGGTCTCGAAGGACCAGTTGGCGTTGGTGTCGCTCATCGGTATTCCTTACCTTTCGGTTTACGTGAGGTGCGGGTACACCGAAGAGCGAACCCGCGCTTGCGCCGCGTCCGAAGACGCTTTGCCAGGTCTTCACCCGGGGCACCCCACCGCGGTGGAGGGTTGCCGGCCAGCGAGCCGGGGCTTGTCGCTGACACTCATGACCTAAGTGAACGTTAGAACCCGCGTGCCACATCTCGGGAATTCCGTCTCTCACTCTGGACATACCTCCCCCTATATGCTTCGCAAAGTCGACGACCCCCACCAGACTTCTCGGGGTGAGACACGAACCAAAACGGCATACGGTGTGAGCCGTGAACACACTCCACCTGGCCATCGACGCCGACTCGTCCGTGGCGCCGTTCGAACAGGTACGGACCCAGATCGCCGCAGGTGTTGCGGCCGGTCAACTGAACGCCGGAACCAAACTCCCCACGGTGCGCCGACTGGCAGGCGATCTCGGGCTGGCAACCAACACCGTAGCTCGGGCCTACCGCGAGCTTGAGGCTGATGGAGTGATCAGTACGCACGGTCGTGCTGGCACTTTCATACGCAGCGATGTCCTGGACAAGCCCACGGCCCATTCGGGGGCTGCTGACCTCGCACGAGCGGCGGCGGCCGAGTACGTTCACACGGCTAGACGTCTCGGCCTCAACTCGCAGGAAGCCGCCCGCCTGGTCGAGAACACCTGGAACGAGAGCTAGCTACCCCCGGCTTCCTCGGGCTCGCGTATGCTACGGCGCTCCCACCAACGTCGCAGGGGACCAGGGGCCCACCAGTTCACGGTGCCCAGCAATCGCATCGTGGCCGGAACCAGTAGCGCGCGCACGACCGTGGCGTCGATCAAGACCGCGACGAGCATGCCGATGCCGATCATCTTCATGATCACGATGCCCGACGTGGCAAACCCGCCGATCACCACGGCGAGCAAGAGCGCCGCGCTAGTAATGATGCGCCCACTGCGCTGAAGGCCGTTGGCCACCGCCGTCGTATTGTCTGCGGTGCGGTCCCACTCCTCACGGATCCGAGAAATCAGGAAAACCTCGTAGTCCATGGACAGCCCGAAGATGATGGCCAGCATGAGGATGGGTTGTGTGACGTCCAGATAGCCCGTTGAGGTGAAGCCCAGAGGTCCCGACAGATGTCCGTCCTGAAAGATCCACGTGACCACCCCGAACGAGGCGGTCAGGGACAGCGCGTTCATCACGACCGCCTTCAGGGGCAGCACAACGGAACCGAAAGCGATGAACAGCAGGACCAGCATGACGGCGACCACGAACAGGCCCATCCATGGCAGATGCGCACCGATAGAATCGATAAGGTCGACCGCACCTGCCGACACGCCGCCAACCAGAGCGTGGGCCCCGGCGCCAGGATTGACCGCGCGCAGGCCCCTGACCAGCTGTTGTGAACGCTCACTCTGGCTTTCTGCGAGCCAGGTGACCTGAACCAGGCTGACCGTGCCGACGCCCTTGGTGGCCTGGTCGATCACCCGGGCAGACTGAACCCCATCCACTTTGTCGAGCCGGACGACGTAGGCAACGAGCTGCGGGCCGCTGGCGCCCTCGACCACGATGTTGGCACTGGTAGTCCCGCCCCCGAAGTCACGGGCAGCCAGGTCTGCGGCGACCCGACTCGGTGCGCTGACCGGCAGGACGCGCTCGTCAGTACTACCCCACCTGGCCGACAAGAAGGGAGCACCAAGAGCCAGCAAGGCCACGGTGATAACCACCACATAGGCGACGGGCCGGCGCATAACACTGTGCGCCAGGGAAGCCCACGCACCAGATTCCACAGTGGCACCAGACTCGGTATGTGAGCGCCGGCGCCATGGCATTCGGCCGGCCTCAATACGCGGCCCCAGCACGGTGAGTAGCGCAGGCAGAAGGGTCAGTGCTGCCAGCATCGCGACCAGGACGGCGGCAACCCCGCCGTACCCCATGGAGCGCAGGAAGCTTTGCTGAAAGATCAGCAGCGATGCCAGGGACGCTGCCACGATCAAACCGGAGAACAACACGGTCCGCCCAGCGGTCGCCATAGTAGCGGCGATCGCCGTGTTGACGTGCTCACGATCAGTGCCGGCCTGCTTAGCCATCTCCTCACGGAACCTGCTCACGACAAACAGCGCGTAGTCGATCGCCAGGCCCATCCCAATCAGGGTGATGACGTTGATGGAGAACACTGAGACGTCCGTGACCGAGGTGATCATGCGCACCAGGGCGAAGGCACCAAAGATTGCCACGCCACCGACAAAGGCCGGCATCAGGGCAGCGGTGGCGCTGCCGAAGAACACCAGACACAAGATGATCACTATCGGCATTGAGATCAACTCGGCGCGCGCGATGTCCCTGGAGACGGTCTGATTCACATCGCGAAAGACGGCCCACTGCCCCCCGACCGTCGTGTTGAGCCCCTCGGCACGCAGGTGGGGGCTGAGCTGGTCGTAGAGCGCGGCCTTCTTATCCTGCGATGTGCCACTGAGGGCGAAGATGACCTGGGTCGAATGTTGGTCCTTGCTGATCAACATGGGCGAGGGGGTCTGGTACCAGGTTGTGACTCGCTGGATTGACCCCTTGGGTAGCCCCTTGATGACGTCCGAGACAGCTGCCCGAAAAGCCGGGTCGCTGACCTTCTTTGAGGCGCTGGAATAGATGACCACGATGTCGGGGTCGTGGCTGGTGAAGGTCGCGTGCTCCGTGACCAGGGCCCGGGCAGATTCGCTGGCCGGGTCGTCGAAGCCGCCATTGCTGAGGCTCCCGAAGACCCCGAGGCCGAAGACCGCCGCGGCCGCGATGAGAACCAGTCCGAAGATCAGGACGATCCACGCCCGGCGGGCCACCAAACGGCCCCAGGTCTGCATCATGGCAGTCACACCTTCGTTCCAAGGTTGCTCAACATCGCTCACCCGATAGATGGATGTGCTTACACACTAAATGGGCTCTGGCAGAAAATGGGCTCTGGCAGAGGTTAACGCCGAGGGTGCCAGCCACAGGTGCGGGCATCCCTGCGTCGATCTCGACGCCGAAACGACTGCCAAGGCTTTCTGGTGGCTGGCTTCAGCCACCGATGGTGGTCACCGGCGGGCCCTGGAAGGCAACCGTGAACGGGCTGACGCCCCGGGGCTCAGTCGTGATGCCCGCCCATTGGCCAGACCCGCGGTGCCGAGCTCCATGCGTCCGCGCACCTCGTCGGCTCGAGCTTGTCGGAGTGAAGCGACTCCAGCAGGTCAACGGAGGCCACGACGGCCGCCGGATGCCGACCGCACCATCTATATGCCGAGAAAGCGATGAAATCTGCGCCGAGCGACGACATGTCCGAACGCGAGTGTTTGACACCGGCGACCCTGTCGATATACACCAACCCCCCCCGCGGCGTGGGCGATCGCTGATCGCCGCGACATCGGCGATGGTACCCACCAAGTTCGACGCGGCGGCCACGGCAACGAGCCTGGTGCCCGAGGTGACCAGCTCGACGTACGGACGGCGGGCAGATCGGCGATCAGCAGATCCACCCGCGCCCACCGAACCGTCCCCCGTGCCGAGGCTGCAGCCTGCACCCATGGCCGGACGTTGGCGTCGTGGTCGAGCTCTGAGCATGATCTCGTCACCGGGCGACCAGGTCTTGGCCAGGGGCCCCGCCAACCGATAGGTCAGCGCTGTCATGCTGGGTCCGATCACAACCCGCCTGCCGGCCCGCCGGTGAGGTCTGCGACAAACTCGCGGGCATCGTCGATCAGTTGCACCGAGCGACGGCTGGCTGCAAAGTGGCCGTGCACATTGCTCAGTCCGCTGCGGTGAACATCAGAGATTGCCTCGATCACGCACTCGGGGACCCGTGTTCCGCCGGCACCGTCCAGATGAACACTGCCGTCCTTGAGGGCCAGGCTTTACGCACGAATGCCCGTATCCCCCTGGGTATCCATGAGAACAATCATGCCCGATCCGTTCTGTGCGCAGTCCGCCGGTTGTATCGTCGAGGCGTCAAGGCAGTGCTGGAACCGCGTTCTGACCCGTCGCCCATTTGACCGGAGGAGCCCCATGGAGAAGGTCTTCGAAATCTACATCCGCACGACCCCTGAGCGCCTTTGGAAGGCGATCACCGACCCTGAGATCAGAAGCAAGTATCAGTTCGGAAACCGGATCAGCTCAGACTTCACACCCGGCTCACGTTTCGAAATGACCCACGAGGGTGCCCCAGGACCATTGGGCGAAGGCCAGAACCTTGAGGTCGACCCCCCACACAAACTGGTCCAGAACATGGTCGCACTATGGGGCGAAGACGTGAAGAGCGAGGGCACCTCCCGGATAACCTGGCAGATCGAGCCCGTGGGCGACTCCTGCCATCTGACCGTGACCCACGACCAGCTACGCGAGGACGCGAACAACCAGCTCTACGGCGGCTGGCCAATGATCCTGTCCGGCCTGAAGACCTGGCTCGAGACGGGCCAACTGCTCACCACGCCCGGATCGCTGATGTATGGCTCAACGTGATGAGCTGGCAACCAGCATCCCTGCAGGCACATCCATGGCAGACCGAAGGACCAAGCACGTGCACCACTGGCGCCCACTGCACTGACGGATCAGTCTGGAGCAGTGGTAGATCCTGATTCCACCGGCATCGCCCGAGCCTGCAGGATGCCCGCCGAGGCCATCGGCGCTATGGCCTTCGCCGCGCAGGGGGCTGGGGCGGCGAAAACCCTGGCGCCGCCCGGCGCGGTCAGGCTGCACTTTCACCCAGCTCTGCGCTTCCTTGTACCGCCTCGTGCTCGCGACAACGGCGAAGTCGACCTGCCTTTCGACCCCAGTGCCACCGTTGGGCATCTCGTCCAGAGTGTGGGCGTGCCGCTCACCGAGGTCGGGGATCTGATCGTCACCGGGGTTCTGGTGTCCGTGCACAGCCGACTGCAGGATCAGGATCGGCTCGACGTCGCAGTTCGGGCCCGGCCGCAACCACTGGAGGGACCGGCCCGGTTCCTGCTGGACGTGCATCTCGGCACGCTG
>Ga0182011_10004065_pt1 | contig 11816 bp, 14 predicted proteins | sample 711E1DmetaG_FD_120481 | JGI IMG/M metagenome (GOLD analysis project Ga0182011, IMG submission 120481) | Permafrost microbial communities from Stordalen Mire, Sweden - 711E1D metaG | ecosystem: Environmental > Terrestrial > Soil > Wetlands > Permafrost | place: Sweden: Stordalen | collected... | reverse complement strand
TTTATGCGCCGTCTTAACCACGTGTTCAAAGGCCCACAGGGCAGCCGGATACATTTCGTTAAATTCACTAGCAACTTCGGAATTATCCCTGTCTGTTCCCATTACCAGCATGGTTAAATCATTGGAGCCAATCGAAACGCCGTCAATGCCGACCTCAATAAATTTTTCAAACATAATGACGTTGGAAGGAATTTCCACCATCATCCATAACTTAAAAGTTGATGAACGCTCCAATCCGTTTTCATTAATAAGTTTTTTTACAGCCACTAATTCTTCCACTGTTCTTACGAAGGGAATCATGATCCATAAATTTTTATGATTCATTTTATTGCGCACTATTTTAATTGCTTCTAATTCCATTTTGAAAACTTCGGGGTCATGAACGTAACGGAAAGCACCTCTATATCCTAACATCGGATTAGACTCTTCGGGTTCAAAATCTTTTCCACCAACTAAGCTGCGGTATTCATTGGTTTTAAAATCAGTAGCTCTATATACCACCGGCCTTGGATCAAAAGCCGAGCAAAACTTATCTAAATCGGCTGCCAACTTTTCAATAAACTCATGACGCTTCCCATCTCGAATCATTTTTTTCGGATGTACACCAATTCCGGCCATCATAAACTCGGCTCTTAGTAACCCAACGCCGTCAACGTTTCGTTTGGCAATTCCATCGGCCAAATCCGGTTCAGCCAAATTAACGTAAAGTTTGGTCGCGGTTTTGGCGTTTAAGTAAGGATTGTCAACGTGTCGGGTTTGCTTGGTGGCAAATCCGCCTTTATAAATCTCACCGGTTGTGCCGTTTACAGTAATGACATTGCCGGTTTTAATGATTTTAGTGGCTTTAACTGTGCCGACCACCGCCGGAACACCCAGTTCTCGGGAAACTATCGCCGCGTGTGAAGTCCGGCCACCGCTATCGGTGACTATGGCTACAGCCTTTTTCATCGCCGGTACAAAATCCGGATTAGTTTCCGGCGCAACCAGCACATCTCCGGGCATTACTTTGTCTATCTCTTTAGCAGAAAAAATTACCCGGGCCGGGCCGGCGGCAATTCCCGGGCTGGCCGGATCACCCTTTAAAATAACGTCCGCCGCCGGGATATTTTCAGCCAAAACCGTAACTTCATTCTGAAATTTAGTGGTCGTAACCGATCTGGTCTGCACAATATAAATCTGATTTTTTTCAATGGCCCATTCGATGTCTTGGGGAAAATAATAGTGTTTTTCCAATTTTTCGCCCAATTTTGCCAAAGCCACAATTTGCGCGTCGGATATTTTTTGTTTAGCACCTGTCTTTGGCGAAAGTTTAACTTCCTTATCTTTAGCGCCAACTTTCTTAAGCATTTTATGTTGCAAGGAAAACTTTTTAGTCGTAACCGAAAAATCGGATTTCAAAACCTCGTAGTGATCCGGATTTTCTTCGCCTTGAACAATTAGCTCGCCCAGTCCGTAAATAGACTCGATGACAATTTTAGATTTATCATTGGTAACCGGATCAATAGTAAACATGACGCCGGACTGGTCCGACTCAACCATTTTTTGCACCACTAAGGCAATACCAACTTTAATATGGTCAAAATGCTGTTGATGCCGGTAAAAAATTGCCCGCGCATCAAAAAGAGAAGCCCAACCTTCTTTAATTTTTTCCAAAAGCACCGCGTCGCCTTTAACGTTTAAGAATGTCTCCTGAGCGCCGGCAAATGAGGCGTTAGCCAGATCCTCGGCGGTTGCAGACGATCTGACAGCCACCAGCGGATATTCTAACGCGCCACCGAGTTTGTTGTAAGCGGTTACAATTTGTTTAGCTAAATCGTCTGAAAGCTTACCATCCCGAACCAGTTTCTTAACCTGTTTAGCCAATTTATCCAATGAGTCAGAGTTTTCAAATTTTGCGCTGGAAAGTAAATGCTTTATTTTAATGTCGAGTTTATTTTCCCTAATGAATTCGTAGTAAGCATGGGAAGTAACCACGAAACCATTGGGGACGGGGAAGCCGGCGTTAGCCATTTCTCCAAGGTTTGCTCCCTTACCGCCGACCAGCGGTACATCATTTTTGTCTATTTCGGAAAACCACGCAACAAACTTAGGCATTAAGTTTATTATGGGAGAAATCTAAAAAATTATCAAGCGGTTATTCTTTTTTCAGAGGGTAGGAGGAAGCCTCAATGATTTGGATGTCGGGAACTTTTTTGTATTTAGGATTTTTAACAAGTATTGGTTGGCCGTTTTCTTCAACCACGTAATAACAAAAACCCTGCATTTTTTTAACCGCTTCATAATCGGCGTGTCCGGGCATAGAAACTGGATTGGCTTCGTCAAAGTTAACAGGAGAGTCGTCAGCCGTTACAAAATAGGTTTTAGAAATATTTACTACTAAATGTCCCCATTCGGAAGGAATATAGATGTGGTCGCCGGGTTTAACATGAACTGCGAAAACTTGTTCGATCTCATCATCAATTGGGTTGCCGTTTTCAGCAACCGCCCTTTTTTGCAAAATCGCGATGCCTTCACCAAAAATTATCCAATAAGTCTCGTCCAGTTTTCCGACATGGTAATGTCCGTAGGTTTTAATGTACTCGCCGCCAACTATCCCCGGTTCCCAAATGGTGATATTGCGTTGCTCGCTTCCACCACGCACCATGTGGTATTGAATTTCTGGCCCCGGAGCGGTTGGATCCATCAGCACTTCCTGCATTTTTTCATAAGTTCTCGGTGCATAATGTTTGGTAGTAAAATCAGTCATCTATTTTTCTCCCCTTTCGATTTTTCGCTGTTCCGGCGTTTCGTCTGGTCTTTTATAATCATCTTCCAGGCGAAGCGTTGTTCCCATTTCCGGAGTTGAAACCTCTAAAACGTCGCAATCGGTAATTCCAACCAGCCTATGTCTTTGCCCGATTGAACAACTGTAGCCTTTGCCATTTTCCAGCTCTGTTTCAATTAATTCGCCGTTTTGATTGTCCCAAATAATTTTTGCTTTCCCGTTCATTAGAAACCAACTTTCTTGTTTTTGGTCGTGGACTTGTAGTGAAAGTCTCTTTCCTTCGTTGATGTGCAAAACTTTCCCCATGTAGGGTCTATCTTCCGGCACCCAGTGAATTTCCCACCCCCAAGGCTTTTCGATTTTCTTAGAATAAGGGGAATTATCAAACTTTGTCTTATCAAACTGACTTAAATCAATCATACTTTTTCTTTCGCCATAGATTTTATGAAGTTAATTAATTCGTCCCGCTTTTGTCCCATTGTTACTTTATCATACGCTTCTAAATTAAATCTTATCAAGGGCTCAGTACCTGATGCACGCAAATTAAATTTCCAAGTGGGATAGCTTACTGTCACTCCATCCATTTCAGATAATTGTCCATCACTATATTTTTGCTTGAGCGCTTCAAAAATTTCCTGTATATTCGCAACTTCAAAGTTAATTTCTCCCGATTCATAACTTCTTCTGCATTCCTCGGCCAATACGGACAACGGCTTTCCTTCCTCCGTTAAAACTTTCAGTAGGCCAATAATTGTACAAACTTGTGATTCCGCATTGCCAGTTGTTCGATAGTAATAATGGGCAGATGCCTCACCGGCAAATATTGCATTTACTTCTCCCATTTTCTCAGTGATAAATGCATGTCCAGTTGGGGATAATACAAGGTTTCCACCATTCTCCTCTACAATTTTTTGGGCCGTAAAATAATATTTTTGATCAACAACGATGGTTGAACCGGGGTATTGCTTTAATAATTCCTTTGACAGAATTCCAATAATTTGCGGCGGAGGAACAACTTCCCCTTTTTCATCAATAATAAATAACCTGTCTCCGTCTCCATCGGGAGCAAGTCCTAAATCCGCTTTTTCTTCTAAAACTTTCTTTTGCAAGTCAACTAAATTCTTAGGCTGCATGGGATCAGGTTGGTGAACCGGAAAATTACCATCCAGATTGAAATTCATCTTTATTAATTCCATCGGGATTTTCTTTTCCAAGGCGTTAAGGTAGGTAATGCCCATTGCATTTGCCGGGTCAGCCACTATTTTGAATTTCTTAATTTCAGGGTTTTTCCATAAATTAAGGCCATTGATTACCTCTTCGTCATAAACGCCATCTATTTTCCGCATTGTCCCGCCAGCCTTTTTGGGTAAAATAATTCCCTCGGCAACCATCTTTTTTATTTCTTCCATTCCCGTGGGTTTACCAATTTTAAGAATGCCGTTTGGTATTTTAACTGCAAATTTTAAACCGTTCCACTCCTTCGGATTATGGGAAGCAGTTACTTGAATACCTGCATCACATTCGTAGTGCGTAATTGCGAAATAAAAAGTAGGCGTAGAAACTAAGCCGACGTTTACTAAATTAGCGCCCAAACTGATAAGTGTGTCCGTAGCCACTTTAAAAAGAGCCGGCGAAGAAAGACGCATGTCAGTGCCAACCACAAGCGTGACATGATCCTTTTCTGTTTTCTTTTGAAAGAAAGCATAAATAGCGGTTAAAACCTGTCCGAAATTCTCTTCGTTTATTTGCGTGGGGTAAATTCCGCGAATGTCGTAGGATTTAAAAATCGAAGGATCAATTATCATTATTTTATCTTATAAACCGGCTAGGAAAAAGTCAATGGACCTATCCAGCGAATAGGGGATTTTACCGGTTTTTAGGGATAAATCCATTTCGAAGAGTTTTTGATAAAGAAGCTTGAGCTTTGAGCCTCCAAATACACCGGCTTGCTTTTGTACTTTTCCCAATTGCCATGGCGCCATCCGTTTAATCTCATCGATTTTGTCAACACCGTCAATCCCTAGCATTATCCGGAACTGCCGGACCAGCATGAAGAAAATTAATTCAGGTTCCATAGTTTGTTTTAATTCGTGAAAAAGTTTAATGAGAATTTCGCAGTTGCCGGGCTTAAGATTATCCAAAAATGTGAATAAGACTTGTGGGAAAGAAAATGTTTTAACCGTAGCGTTTTTTAACAAGGTTTGAGAAGATTTTGACAATTCAGTCGGCTCCCAAAAAATAACGGCTAAGTTCTGGTTGTTATTTATGTATTCAACAATTTTTTTAGTTTCGGTGGCAATCGATTTATTTTTAGTAAAAAAGTTTTCGACTAAAATCATCTGTTCACTGCCAAATAGCGATTTGTTTTCGGCGTTTTGAAAAAAAACATCAAATGTTAGTCCTTCGCCTTCCAGTAGAATCGGGTCAATTAGTTTATTTTTCTCCTCAAAATAGAAATTCCGAGAAGAACCGGTGTCGTTTCCATGAATTACTAATACCATATTATTTGTTAATTATAGCTCTCCGGTATTCGTCAAAAAGCGCATTGGCAGTTCTTCCCAAGTGCCGGCTTTGTGTCACGTGGGGAACGAGCGCTCCTGAAAAATTACGGGGGATATGCAAAAGCTCATGAATTAAGACCCTGATTTTTTCCTCCGGCCCTAATTTATCATAATGCCGAGATAAAACTTCAATCACGTATGCCGGTTCAAGCCCTAGGGCGTCCTGAAAAATCTTTGGAAAAGACCAAATTCGGGCATAAGATCTGGATTTTGAGCCAAGCGTTCGGTAACAAAAAATTTTACTGGCTTTAATATAAGGTAAATCAATCACCGATAATATTTGATTAACATCGCGTTTAACATCCGGCGCCTTTTCCCAACCGAGCTTAGATTCCTGAATTTTAGTTTGTGATGTCCTTATTTTCATTAATCACTAATCCTTAATCATTTATCGTTACTATGTGTGTTTATCCGCCACATACGACGCGGCGTAAGCGTTTGGTTTTGTTTTCGCCACAAATCCGTTGCCGGTAACCATGCCAACTACTTCCTTAATCATATTGCGGGTTTCGCCGTGCTCACCAACATCAACGTGGATTTCCAGATTATAGTTGGGCGCATGCCCGTTCAACTGCTTCCGAAAAAGCGGCACAAAAATAGTTGCGAAATTTAAGGAAGTCAGCGTTTCGGTATAGATTTTTTCACGAAGCGTATGAATATTTTTAACTGTTTGCCTTCGCCAGAAATATTGTCCGCCAAAACCTTTGCGGTGAATCACAATCGCCGTTACTAAATTAATATTTTTCGTTCCGTCAATGGGCTTTTTAGAATCGGTCTTTTCGTGTGAGTCGGTGCCAATCACCAAACTGTATTCTGCCTTAGGATCAGCTTCTAAAAATGCTTTGATGTTCTGAATAATCTCAGCAATACCTTGTTTACCGTAAGTTTCACTCTGGAAGATTTCGTCGGTTAAATCCTGATTCATAATTCTTAAACAGGTGTAAATTATAGCACAAATTTAGATTCCGAGAAGCCATTTAAAGAAAGTTTTCGATGACTTATTAATATATTTATATGCCGACTCAATTGGATATTTTAGGTTGAATTTTTCAACCGGGAGAAAAGTATTTTGTTGGGCTGGGGTTGGTATTGGCACATAATCGATTTGCGGCTGACCTTTAACCTTTATCAAATTTTTATAGGTATTATAAACCGGTGACGGAGCTCCGTTTCTTAAAAAAGTGAATTGAACAAATGGTCCTTGGTCGGCGCGCAAAATAAACGGCGTAACTGCAACTACCTCCGGGTCATTCCAATAATTATTAAAAGCCTGTGAGTAATAATCGGCTTGAGTGGTGTCTGAAACTTTGTCCGATGTCCAGCCGGTTTCGGTTATGAATACCGGCAGCCGTTTTCCCGTTAACTGCTCAATTAGATTATCCTGATAATAAAAACTATCAATCCCCATCCGGTAGTCCGATGGGGGAGCAGCAAAACCCGGATTAGGATAAGAATGGCTGGCCAGTCCGTCAATTTCGCTGAAAATCCCGGGCACCGCGTCATTCATGTCCTGCATAAAGGCGTATTCATCAATTGATTGTCCGGCGATATTGGCAGCGCCGTTATCCAGCCCCGCCGAAATGACAAAAAAATTTGGATTGGTTTGTTTAAAAATTTTGCTGGCGTACTCAAGAATTTGCGCGTAGGTTGTGGGGTCGGGCGTACCACCCCATTCGTCGCCCCTGTTCGGCTCATTAAAAATGATCACGTAACGGTTTTTGGTTGGCCAGTTCAATGAGTTTAGAAAATTGGCAAAATCTAACACATCATAGTTTGAAGGCTGCGACCACGAACCCTTAACAAAATAGTCTCCGGTGGTTGCTAAACGGATAATCGGAATTAAGTGTCTTCTGGCACAATCATCCATAAACTTTTGCCATTTGTCCAAGTTTCTGTCCGAAGCCTGAATTGGAATAGTCACATAGCCCCAATCGCCGCCTGAAGAGTTAACCAACGGTGCCGCATCGGAAACTTCTTCGGGAAAGAGAATATGAATGCCAAACTTGTTATTGGGAACACTGGTTGGATTATAAATCGCTCGGGCAATGTTGAAATTGGAAAATATAATACTGAACAATATCAGCAATGTAAACAATCTAACAATCTTAATATAAATGGTTTTCATGTCAATCCATTTTACATCAACGTAATAGCTATTGAAACAAAAATCTTATAGTTGACGCTTGTAAATTTTGGTGCTAAAATCCGTTTCATGAGCGCAGAAGTATCAAGAAATATAGATGGAGAAATACGGGTAGCTGGAGCTAGAGTTTCTTATGTTCAGGCATATTCTGTAGCTGAGCAACGTGAAAAATACGAGGAAGCTGGTCTATCAGTTGCTCGCCTAACCGCAGGACTAGATCCTACAAGTATAAATCCTGATAGTGCAGATTATCTTTGGGGCGCCAGTGCAGGACTAAGCGCAGCGCTAGCTGCTCTTGAAAGTAGGCTTGTTCCATCATATGTTATGCGTGAAGTGGAAAATGGCAATAACAGAAAAGTTTTGGAAGCAATTGCTTCCCATCCAGGGTTTAACGTTGGCTCTTTAGCCAAAGAGATTTCGTCAAGTGAACCAACGTTTGCTGACATTTTAGCAATTCGTCATTCAATAAAAAATCTCGATCGTCTTGGCTTGATCGAACCAACTTTTCGTGATGGAGATCACAAAGCTTGGCAGCCTTCGCCTTCTGGCGTTATAACCTACGTAACAATATTCGCAGAAGAGTTTAAAGGTCGAGTTGAAGGCAATATTGAGACGGCACATAAAGAAGGACTACGAATTGCTTTCCCATCTGGCGAAGAGGCCGGTGGAAAGTAATCTTCCGTTAGATTTTTGCTCAAGAGCCAATTCCCCATATTCAATTCTATCTTTATTGAGTCCCAAATAATCTTCCATTGTGTTTACCAGCATCAAAGAACTCGAAGAAATTGCATAAGCGTTAATAATTACGAATAGGGGATTTTGAGTTAAAATCATTTTACAATTTTTCAAAAGCTCTGGAAAACTTTTATTAAAATCCCACGTTTCGCCGTTTGGACCGTGCCCGTAAACCGGCGGATCCATAATGATCGCGTCATAAGCATTACCGCGCCTATCTTCCCGGGCTGTGAACTCCACGGCATCATCCAAAATCCAGCGGATTGGTTTATCTTCAAGTTTTGAAAGAGTTTGATTTTCCCTTGCCCAGGTAATTGACGGTTTTGAACCGTCAACGTGGGTTACTTTTGCGCCGGCCTTTGCCGCCATCAAGCTGGCAATACCGGTATACCCGAATAAATTGAGAACATTTATTTCTTTTTCAGCTTTTTGAATTTTATCTTGAATAAATTCCCAATTTAAAACTTGTTCCGGAAAAACGCCAGTGTGTTTAAATGGAGTTAGCTTGGCATAGAATTTGATTGTCTTGAACTTCAGCGGCCATTTTACCGGCAGATTATTTTGCGACCAACCTTTTTCTAAATAGGTAGCATCGGCTTTCTCCCAATCTGCTTGCGAAAGAGCAGGGTTCCAAATCGCCTGTGGATCAGGTTTGCTAATAATATATTGCCCGAATCTTTCTAAACGCGCTCCGTTTCCGCTGTCCAAAAGCTCGTAATCTTGCCAACCTGCGGTTTTAAGAAGATGCATAAGGAAATCTTATCACAAAATGGTAAAATAGAAACATGTTAATCGATGAAGCAACAATTACAGTTAAAGCCGGCAACGGCGGCAATGGCAGAGCCAGCTTTAAACGGAACGCGCAAACTGCCAAAGGCGGTCCCGATGGCGGCAACGGTGGCAACGGCGGCAGTGTCTATGCGCAAGGGATTGATGACATTATGGCGCTGGTGGAATTCCGCTACAAAAAAAGTGTCCGTGGCGAAGATGGAGTTGGTGGTGGCAAGCAAAATTTATACGGCCGTAACGGCAAAGATTTGATCGTTTACTTTCCAATCGGCACTTTCATTACTGATCTATCAACGAAAGAAACCTTCGAGATTTTAGATACCTCTACGAAGGTTTTATTAGCGAAGGGTGGCAAAGGCGGCCGTGGCAATAACGAATTCAAAACCGCTACCAATCAAACCCCATATTACGCTGAAAAAGGGGAGCCGGGAGAAGAAAAAAGATTCTTTTTGGAGCTTAAGCTAATTGCCGACGTCGGCCTAATCGGACTGCCAAACTCCGGCAAAAGCTCGCTTTTAGATGCCTTAACCAACGCCCATCCCAAAATTGGCAATTATCCGTTTACCACGCTTGAACCAAACCTTGGCGTAATGCCTGCCCCTCGAAGCCTTGGCGGAGTGGGGAATGGTTTGATAATTGCCGATATTCCGGGACTGATTGAGGGAGCTTCAGAAGGTAGGGGACTGGGCGATAAATTTTTGCGGCACGTCGAAAAAACCAAAGTGCTGATTCATTGTTTGGATTTACAATCTGAAGATTTAGTTAAAGATTATCAAACTGTCCGCAAGGAACTTAAAGAATATACCAGCGATTTAACTGTTAAAAATGAACTGCTGGTTTTGACCAAAGCTGATCTTGTTGCGCCTGATGAAATAAAAAAGGTCTTAAAGACTGTAAATAAATTAAATGCCAATAATCTGGTTGTTTCTGTTTATGATGACAAATCACTTGCAGAGCTTAAAGCTAAAATCCTCGCCCTAACCCAAAAATAGCCGCAAAAAAACCCCTTGCGGGGTCTTTTCGGGGTAATCAACCTTGCGGCTGATCTCCTGCCTCTTCGTACTTTCGTATTCGAAGGTAAAAGCCATTATATACACCTAAACACGCTTTGTCAACTAGTACAATTTACTTCAAAATAAGTCAATATCGGCATATATGTAGTTTGAGCAGGTAACTTATGGCTAATCTAGCCTCGTTAATTTATTTACGACTAATTGTAAACTTCCTTATGCGTTCCTATTTTTACAAAATATGCATTATCTTCACTCAATAATTTATAAACCATTCGGACACTCATTGTAATTGAAATGCTCCATAAGTTACTCATGTTTGCATTGAGCTTATGAGTGCGCAACGATGGATGCTTAGGATTTGTGCTAAATAAATAGAGCTGTTTTTGAATTCGTTCTGATAATTTTATATTCTTTTGTTTTATCTTTTTGAGGTCTTTTACTACTTCCGGAGAAAGTTTGATATGCATGATTATTATAAATTCTTAAAAAACTCGTTAACATTATCGATATCAACAGCTTCATCAATATGGTCCATTGCTTCCATGGCAGCTTTTTCAGTCACAGCTGATGCTTTAAAAACAGGATATTGCTCATCCTTAACTTCATCAATAATTAAGTGTTTCACTAATTGAGTGATAGGAACACCTAAGCGTTCTGCTTTAGATTTTAGTAAATCACCTAATTGTTGAGATATACTTACTCTGATTTGTATTTGTCCAGCATCAATCATATTTTGCCACCTTTTTATACTTAAATTGTACTACTTTTTGACGTTTTGTCAATAGTCAAACCATTACGTGCTTAGACTACATATAAGCCTCAATATCAAATTATTGCCACTTTTAAATTGATTTGGAAACATGCTATTATATTTTTTATGACAGAAGAAGTTTGTCCAAAATGCGGCGCTCCGCTCTCACCAATTACCGAAACTGCCACGGGAAGAAAGTTGCAGCGTTGCTCAAAAGGCAACTGGAATCCCGAAACGAAAAAGAATGAAGGCTGCGATTATGTTAAATGGATTGCGATTGAACCTCAAGAATTAGATGAGAAATGTCCGAAGTGCGGATCAGCTTTAATTTTGCAAGTTACACGCTTTGGCAAAAAAATGAAAAAGTGTAGCGCCGGCAGTTGGGACAAGGAAGCAAAAAAAGCCATTGGCTGCGACTACGTGGAATGGGTTAACGGCACAACGGAACCAACCGATGAAGAATGTCCGGAGTGCGGCAAACCGCTGGTTATTTTTACCACCAATGCAGGTAAAAGAATGAAAAAATGCTCAACTGCGGGTTGGGATAGTGCCAAAAGAGTTGCAACCGGATGCACTTACGTCAAATGGCTTAATGCCGCACCGGTAAAGCAGGAGGAAGATAGCGGCGGAGAAGAATTTCTCCCACCCGAACCGCAAGGGAATTAAATAGCTCCACTTTGATCTGTTGACAAACTTTAGATCTCAAAATATACTTTAATATAATGTTAACAAATAATGATTTAGAGCAAATTAGAAAAGTTGTTAAAGAAGAAGTTAAACCTCTTGATAAGAAATTAGATAGAGTGCAAGAAGATGTTTCAGATATTCTAACTGCCTTGGATCAACGTCAAACGCGAATTGAAAGCCGTGTTGACCAGCTGGAAGCTGAAGTCGGCATCGCAACCTCTTAATAATTTACCAACTTAGAACTCATTTTCTACCAATAAATGTACCGCGGAGAGGAGTTCCCCCAAGGGGACTAGCTACAAGTAGCGGCACTTCTCCTCCCCCAATAAAAAAACTTCTTTAAAGCAAAAGCCTTAAAAAAGTTCTTGTACCC
>Ga0182011_10004063_pt1 | contig 11817 bp, 8 predicted proteins | sample 711E1DmetaG_FD_120481 | JGI IMG/M metagenome (GOLD analysis project Ga0182011, IMG submission 120481) | Permafrost microbial communities from Stordalen Mire, Sweden - 711E1D metaG | ecosystem: Environmental > Terrestrial > Soil > Wetlands > Permafrost | place: Sweden: Stordalen | collected... | reverse complement strand
CGGAGAAGCACGCCGCCAAGCCCATGTTGAGCGTCCCCTGACCGGTGAAATACCAGTGATGGCCCGTACCAATGATCCCGCCGCTGAGGTAGAGGATGGCGTCGAGGTAGATCAGGCGTGTGGCGGTCTTGGTGCTGACCACGCCCATCTGGTGGAACATGATGGCCACCAGGACCGTGGCGAAGAGCTCGAAGAATCCTTCCACCCAAAGATGGATGATCCAGAAACGCCAGTTATCGATGACCGCAAAGTTGGTGTGAGGACCGTAGAAGAGCGCGGGCAGGTAAAAGACGGGAATGGCCACGGCGGCGTAAAGAAAGAGTGCGGATAGCTCACGCTTGCCAGGACTCTTCATGGCAGGTTTCAAGGCCCGGAACATCAAAAAAAGCCAGAAGACCAGGCCCGCCGCCAGCAGGAGCTGCCAGAACCGCCCGAGATCCAGGTATTCGGAACCCTGATGCCCGAACCAGAACCAGAGGCGCCCGAGCTTGTCGTTGATGCCCAGGTACTCTCCGAAAAGACTGCCGAAAACCACTACTACCAGTGCACCGAGGAGAGCGTAGACGCCGGCTTTTTGCCCACTGGGCTCCTCGCCACCCACCCAGGACGCCAGGAAAAGGCCGCCGCCTACCCAGGCCGTTGCGATCCAGAAGATGGCGAGTTGGAGATGCCAGGTGCGTACCAGAGTGTAGGGCAGGAACCGAGCGATGTCGAAGCCGTAAAAGCCTCCTGGCTCCACACGGTAGTGGGCAAGCGCGCCTCCCAGGAACGATTGCGCCAGGAAGAGGAGCGCCACCACGGCAAAGAACCACCCGGTGGCCCATTGGCTGGGTGTCAGGGTCAGAGCCGCGGGAGCGCAGTGCGTGACGTGGGCGGTATCGCCCTCACCCTTCCAGCCCAGGTAGCCAAACTTGCCGACCATGAAAAGGATCAGGCCCAGACCCCCCAGGAGCGTGACGAGACTCAAGGCGCTCCAGACATAAGCCGCGGCGGAGGGCCGGTTGCCCACCAGGGGTTCATAAGGCCAGTTGTTCGTGTAGGAATAGTCCTTGCCTGGCCGGTTCGCCGACGCCGCCCAGGCGGCCCAGGCAAAAAAGGCGTCCAACGCTTGGATCTCCGTGGGGTTCTTAATATAGCCGGCAGGCAGTCCCGGGGCGGCGCCCTGCTTGGTGAAGTAATCGCTCCATTCGGCCGTCTGGCTGCGAGATGCTGCGACCTCGCCGGATGTAAGGAGGAGCGTCCGCGAGGCTGGTTCGTACCGGTTCTCCTTAAGAACCCTCCTTACCTGCGCGGATGCGACGATTTGCTCATCCGGCGAGAGCTGTGCGAAGGGTCTGCCGTACTTCTCCACCGCGATCGTATCCCGGGTTATTTCGCTGAGTCGGTGCAGATACTCGGCGCTGTAGTCAGGACCTAGATAAGCCCCGTGACCCCAGAGGCTTCCGTGTTCCATGAGGCCGTATTTGAAGAAGACCTCCTGGCCTTTTTGGATGTCGGCTCCTGTGAATACCACATTTCCCGCCGCATCCACGGCCTTGTCGGGAATGGGAGGGGCGTTCGTGTAGGTCAAGACGGTAACGAAAGTTAGAACCGAGAAACCACCGATCATGACGAGAATCACCGCGTGTCGCCGCCACGGAGAGAGACCTGTAGCACTACCGGACGTGTCTGCCATTTCATGCTCCCATTGCGGGCCAGGTCGATGCCTTATGGCCACGCTTGAAATGTTGATGTTAGGAGAGCAACGGGGCCACGACGATGACTTTTGTCACGGCCATTATAATGGGCAGCCTAAGGGGGGGACAAAGATCACTCAGTTGAGCGAAAACACGATTACGCCTGAACCATGGTCGTTGAAGCTCCCGCTCCACTTGGATGTATTACGGCCTATCCGTGCTTTTGGCGTGGCGCCGCCAAACTCCAGGTCACAAGGACGTTATCGCGACTCGCGATCAATCCCACCATACACAGGGCGCGGCTATTGTAGTCCTGCGCAAGATCAAATGTCATCATAACTTGGCTACTCCCACTGTTCTTCTGCTTGATCCCGGCTGGTCGGCGTGAGATAAGTCGTACAGGAAGTGTAAATCCAGTGGGTGAGGAGAAAAACAGGGGATTCCGGGTCACGAATGCCCATCCCAGTGCCGCTGGAAGCCTGTTGGCCCCCTTAATCGCGCAATTCCATAGAATGAAGTATCCGAAAGTTGCCCGCATAGTAATACTTATTAGGCTCGTGTGATCGCGACGCGGCACTAGCAGAAATGCATGTTTCGCCAGAGCGCCGCAAAGAGTGCAGGAACAAAAAGGGGGGATTAGAATGCAGCCTTTGTATGATCCAGAAGCCGTTCGACCGATGTGGGAGGAACTCTCACAATGCGGAGTTACACCACTCAGAGCGGCTGCGGATGTGGATGCCGCTCTTACCATGCCAGGAACCACGCTTATTGTAGTCAACTCTATCTGTGGCTGTGCCGCCGCCGGCGCGAGGCCAGGGGTTACCAAGGCACTCCAAAACGCGGTCATCCCAGATCACTTAACCACTGTTTTTGCAGGAGTCGACATGGAGGCGACCGCACGCGCTCGGGAGCTGATGCCCAAGGTGCTTCCATCGTCGCCGTCAGTCGCCCTTTTCAAGGACGGCGCCCTTGTCTACGCGCTAGAGCGACGGCACATCGAACGCATGAACGCCAATGAGATCGCCGGAGAGCTTGTGAAGGCTTTCAGTCAGCATTGCACGCGCCAGGGGCCATCCGTGTCTCCCGATGTATACGGGCAGGTAGTCCACGCGCGACAGTGTGGGTCGCAGATCCCAAGCTTTACAGGCTGACGAGGAAGGTCTTCTGATTTTGCCGGCCCTTACCGAACAGGCAGAGTTCGAGTTGGTTCGCTTCGAAAATCAAGCGGGCCGCGGGGGAGTGGGCGTGCCCGACGCACAAGTGTTGAGCAGTTGTCGGATTCTTATCGAGACCAAGACTCAGCGAAACGCCATCAAGCGCAAGCAGTTGGAACAGCACTTACAGCGCCTTGACGATGCGAATGAGACCGTCCGCTGCCTTTTGGTCCTTACCCCAGACGAGAGCCGACCAACCGAACTTGTGCATTTCTCCGACGAGCGTCTGTATTGGACCTCTTTTGCAGCGCTGGACCAAGCAATCGACGAGTTGCTGGCCGACAAGACCGAAGTTATCTCTGAGCGCGAGGCCTTCCTCCTGCACGAATTGCAGACCATGCTGCTCCAGGAAGGCTTGCCTGGCTTCGAGAAGGATACCGTCATCGTCGCCGCCCGGCAGGCGTGGGATGAATACACAGAACACCAGATTTACGTCTGTCAGCCGGGCCGACCTTTTCAGCCGGTGCAGTACATGGGGTTCTATAAAGCCAACCAAATCCTTCCACGCGTGCCCCGAATTCTTGAACGTCACGACCGAGTACGTATGGAACGTGGTGGCTATAAAGGCGAGTTGGGTCGCGCCATTGACCGGCTCTTGGACTTGGCGCTTCGTGAGCCTGGGGTCGAATACCAAGTCTTTCTTCTGTCCGGTCCGGACGACCCGCAGACGATTTGCCTGGATGAGCCAATCGTGAACGACCTTCTATCAGCCAGCGGTCGCAGAACTGCCTTTACGCAGGGTCAGCGTTACGTGACGCTCGATAATCTTCGTCGCGCCAAGCGGACTTCTGACCTAGCCTCAGCGGTTTCAAAGACCCACCCTTAGTGCTCTCTGGTTGCCAGCGTCATAGGGAGCGGGGGTATCAGATATGGCGGCTATAGGTCTGCCAAATATATTATTGCCCGAATTAGGTGTTACCGGCCCGCTTAGGCTCCCATCCTGAGCGGGGCATTAGCGATCACTCCGCCGCGCCTTGGACCAATTCTGGACAGATCGTCGCTGACTCGGAAGTAATGGTTAAGCAGCCGCCTCCTGGGCGGCTGTTCGGCTCCCCCGTCAGTGCGTTCGGCTGTCCAGAAACGGTCGCAGCATCGCGCTCTTCATTGTGGAGGGGTGCAAATTCTACGCGGTGGAGAACATCTGCACTCACCAGGGCGGGTCGCTGGGTATAAGGTAAGCTGAAGGGGGAAAGCGTCACCTGCCCATGGCACGGCGCGAATTCTAATGTCAAGACCGGGGCAATAACCCGCCCGCCCGGACAGGTATGCGCAGTTTTGTGGTCAAGGTCGAAGCAGCCGACGTGCTCCTCGATCTGGAGTGACATGGATGGAGAAATGAACCAATCGGAGGACGAACGTCCTGGAGCCAAGGAACAGAACTCAATCGAAACCGTTCTGGCCTACCATCGCCGCACCAAGCATCACTTGCACCGCTTCGCCGCGTCGCCAGGATATCTGGACTGGGCCACTCAGCCTGATCCTTTTCGCACTTACAATGGCGCGGAAAGGGTCGAACTTCCTCTTTTGGCTGACCGGCTCGACCCGGTCTATGCCGACCTCTATTTTCCCGGCGTCGTCCCGGCCATGCCGCTGGAGCGGAACAGTGTTGCGATGCTGTTTGAGCTGGCCCTGGGCCTGTCGGCCTGGAAGCAGTATGAGAGTAGTCGCTGGGCCTTGCGGTGCAACCCGTCCAGCGGCAACCTTCACCCCACGGAAGGCTATGCAATTCTCCCGGAGATGCCGGGCCTAAGTGCCGGGGTTTATCATTACGTCAGCCGGGACCACTGCCTGGAGCGGCGCTACGTTCTGGAAGGTCGAGCGGGGCAGCAGATCGCGGGGTCGTTCCCGCCAGCTTCCTTTCTCGTGGGCCTGTCTTCAATTCATTGGCGCGAGGCCTGGAAGTACGGCGAGCGCGCCTTTCGCTATTGCCAGCACGATGCCGGCCACGCCATCGCTACCGTGCGATATGCAGCCGCCGCGCTGGGTTGGTCGGCCCGGCTGATCGCAGATGTTTCGGACACGGCCATCGCCGCCGTGCTGGGCCTGACCCAGTCAGAGAGCTTCTCGACCATCGCCGAGCAGGATCGTGAACATCCCGACGCGCTTCTGCTCGTGGGACCTCCCCATCCTCCCGGGAAAGGTGAGGAAACGGAGGGGTTTGACGTGGCGAAGCTGCGGGATGTGCTCCTTGCGGGTGCATGGGTGGGCCTGGCCAACTCACTCAGCCCCGCTCATGTCCGTTGGCCAGCAATTGATGCTGCCGCCGAGGCGACCTGGCAGGCGGACAGAGCCACGGAGACAGGCAGACGTGGTGGCCCGGATATTGTAGACAAGTTCCCGGCGTCGCCAACTCGCCCGGTAGTCGATTCCCAGATCAAGGCTGTTCGGCTTGTCAAGCAGCGCCGGAGCTGTCTTTCTCTCGACGGCATAACCTCGATCTCGGCCGAGACATTTTTTGGCATGCTTGACCGGCTGCTGCCGCGGCCCGGAGTGGCCCCTTGGGACGTCTGGCCCTGGCCGCCACACCTGCATTGCGGCATCTTCGTGCATCGGGTCCGGGGTTTACCGCCAGGCCTGTACCTCTTCGAGCGAAGTCCGACGGTCCACGAGCGCCTACGGTCCGCGCTCCGCGCCGACTTCATGTGGAAACGCCCGGAGGGCTGCCCTGAGTACCTACCACTGTTCGAACTGGTCGAAGGAGACTTCCGCGAGCAGGCGCAGGTGGTGAGCTGCCATCAGGGGATTGCCGGCGACGGCGCCTTTAGCCTCGGGATGATTGCAGAATTTTCCGAAAGCATCCGTGCCACAGGTGCATGGTGGTATCGAAGACTGTTTTGGGAATCCGGCCTGCTGGGGCAGGTGCTGTATCTAGAAGCGGAGGCCGCCGGCGTCCGCGGCACGGGCATCGGATGCTACTTCGACGACGCCTTTCATAACTTGCTTGGCCTGGACGGGGATCACTTTCAGAGCCTGTATCACTTTTCTGTCGGAGGTCCGGTGGACGACCCGCGGCTGATTACACGGTCGGCCTATTCCCACTTAGACGGAGCAAGGCTTGAAAGCACTTGAGCATTGAGTTGCAGGCTAGAGGTTCATCCAGAAAGGGCCTTTGGAGAAATTCGGGCATTGGAAACAAAAGGCTTGTGGTTCGACAAACCGCCAAAAACCTTGTTTCCGGACGGGCCTCTAGGGTCGCATTTGCCCTGAGAGGCGCTATATTGGGTGTTAGATGTGACTGCTGGAATGGGAGGGGAGAATAAGATGAAGACGCCATCTCGAATCGAGCGGGACACCATGGGCGAAGTTTCGGTTCCCGGGGAAGCACTTTACGGCGCCGAGACCCAGCGCGCGGTCGAGAACTTTCCCATCAGCCGGCTTCGCTTTACTCGTCCCTTCATCCGCGCGCTGGGCATCATTAAAGCTGCAGCCGCTAAGGCCAACGGCGAACGGGGAGTCCTTCCCCGAGATTTGGCCGTAGCCATCGAAACGGCAGCCCAGCAGCTCGCCCAAGGTGATTATGACGCACAGTTCGTGGTCGACATATTCCAGACTGGAAGTGGCACGTCAGCGAATATGAACGCGAACGAGGTGATCGGCCGCCTTGCAGGTGCCCACCCCAAGGACCACGTCAATCTCAGCCAGTCGAGCAACGATGTCATCCCTACCGCGATACATGTGGCCGCCGCAGAGCTCGTCCATCATGAATTGCTTCCCGCGATGGCGCGCCTGCATTCTACGCTTCGCGAAAAAGCCGAGGAGTTTGGCGATGTCCTCAAGATTGGACGTACGCATTTGCAGGATGCGGTGCCGATTCGCCTTGGCCGGGATACATTCGACTCTTGCTCTGGCCGATCCGAACGTGATACTACCGACAGGCATCGGCCGCATATTCCGCAACTGTGCAAAATGGAACTGCATGGCCTCCATATCGATGTCATCGTGAGGGCATGGAACATAAGAAAACCAAGAAAGAACCCGGCAACGCGACACGTGCCAGTATCAGGAAGGAAATGGCGAAGCCGCGTATGGCCAGGTCCGCAAGAATCGCGGAACTGAAGCTAGATACTACGCGAATTCCAGAACCGCCCAGTGTCACCACGCCCGGAACCGTCGACAAAATCATCCCGTCTCCGCGCCCGAGCCAACCGGAAAAGGCACAGATTGCTGTCCATGGGGCCGACCACCGGAATCAAGATCTCCGTATTGAGAATACGTTAACTGACGAACATGGCGATGATGTGAAGCTCAAAAAGGGTACTCACGTGGATGTTACCGTCACGGCCGAACCAAAGACGCGAACCGCCGCAATTAAAGAAGAGAGCCAACCAACTCGGCTTGAGGCAGTCGGCATGGGCTTTGGTTGTCACAATTCATAGGGTCCTCATGGGCGTATCCGTGATTGGCCAGGTTCGTCAATCATCATAAGAAAGGTCCACGCCGTATTTTGCAGAATCCTGTTCTAATAGCTACTGACATAGCATACCGCAGGCTCCGTTGTAAGGGGATTTCTCGGTGCGGAACATGGTCTCTCCACTTCAAGGCGGAGTCGAACTTCATGACAATACGAGAGAAGTGCATTGGCACATGAAAGAATAGTTCGACACCTAAAAAGAGAGAGAAACTACTTATGGAATCGGCATCATTCTGCGTACCGCGGTTTCCTTTGGACCTTTCTAAAGCATGCGCGTCATATTTGAGCCACTCGTCGGATACGCAAACAGCATGTGCTTTAAATCGGTGGCACGCATCCCGGTGCGAATGGCAATCGCGAAGAGATTGATGACTTCACCGGCCTCGCTCCCCAGAATATGTGCGCCCAAAATGCGGTCCGTGCCTTCTTCCACGAGCACTTTGTAGCCGGAATGTGTTTCCGCAACCCGCCGAGACGAATACCAGGTCGAGGTCATCTCCTTTTGGACCCTGAACTTAAGGTTTTGCTCGCGTGCCCCGCGTTCACTAAAACCGATAGCAGCCAGTTGGGGGATAGTGAAGACGACCGACGGAATGCCCAGGTAATTTGGTTTCTGATGGTTTCCCTTCAATAGGTTTGCGGCCACGATCAGCCCTTCATAGGTCGCTACAGGAGCCAGCGGCGGGCCTGCACTGGCAGCGGCGTCTCCCGCCGCATACACGGCTGGATTCGACACACTTTGCAAGAATTCGTTGACTCGCACTCCTCGCTTTTCCCATTCGATCCCCGCAGCATCCAGATTCAGGTCGTTGATCTCAGGCACGCGACCCGCCGCATGCACAACTATCTCCGTCTCAAACGTGCCCGTCTCCCCAGAGGCCAATGCCCGGACAATTAACTGAGCGGAGCTCTTCTCGATCCCTATCGCTTCGGTTCCGAGATGAACGTCAATGCCAAGTTCGCGAGTTCGCTCAACGAGCAGGTCAACGAGATCCGGGTCAAAAAGGGCAAGAGGACGAGGGCCACGGTGTAGGACTGTGACCTGCGATTCCACCCGCGCCGCTACATGCGCAAACTCGAAGGCGATATACCCGCCTCCGATAAAGAGAATTCTCCGCGGGAGTTCGTTCAGCTCCAGGAACTGATCACTTGTCGTAAGGTGCTCCGCGCCAGGAATCTTCAGATCTGCCGGCGCCTCCCCGGCTGCAATAACGACGTACCGTCCCTCCAATGTCTCTTCCCCAACCTGTATTGTAGTTGGACCGGCAAAGCGCGCCCGACCATGGAACGCTGCGATGCCGGCTTTCGCGAACCCTTCTTCGCGCCGTTTTGGAACGGGCTCAGTGAAAGAACGCTTGAAACGCATTAACTCGGGCCAATCAATCTGAAGCCTTGCGGCCTGAATTCCTTTTCCTTTCATTCGACGGGCCCAGTCAACGGCTTCGGCAGCTCCGACGAGCACTTTCTTTGGGTCGCATCCCCGCAGAGCACAGGTCCCTCCGAACGGTCTCGATTCCACTATGGCAACCTGCCATCCTGCTTCGCGACAGCGCGACGCCACCGCTGAGGCGGCTGATCCTGTTCCGATTGCGATCACATCAAATTTTCTAGTCATTGTTCCCTCAAGGCATTTTGCATTTGTTCTGCTACGAACTCGTGAATCGAAGCGATTCACGCCTGACTATGGCATATAGGGATTGAAAGACACGGTGGTGTCTTACCTGGTTGCCCGATGTTCCCCATCGGCACACCCACCATGGGCAATGTGAACTTGATTTATTGCAAAGTCCAGCAGTTGTACTCACCGGTACATTCAACTTCTCAGTCCGCTCTTGGAAGCATCGCTCCGCTTGCTTATGTCAAAGAGCCGCTCCATAATTGTTTTAGCACTCAAGGTCTTATTATCTCTCTGGCCTTTTAGTTTTGCCGTGCAAGGCAGCTGTTGTGCGGTTCGTCACCCTCAGTGATTGTGCCTAGATTACTCGGAAGAAACCTCGCCATCTTCTGGACAGCGCAGGTCTAATGGGCCGGATAACTCGCTCGTCGTAGAAGTGCAACCCATGACCCCCCCAAAGTCCCCTTCGAGGACCCGAACCCCGTATCTCGGGAGTTTGAGTTGACGGGCCACCTCTACGAGTGACCACCGACGTTAGATAGGAGCCGCAACGCACTGGATTGTTTCCGAGCAGGGGACGGCGGGCTGCACCGTAAGTGATGACATGGAACAAAGGACTTACACGTTTGTTTCCTGGGGTGCGCCATCCGGGAGTTATCGTACGGTGGCTCGAATCGAGGTGTCCAGTGCCGCCTCTTTTAGGGTATGGGCAGCTAGCGCCAAGAACTCTGAGACCTTCACGCCCCTGTTGCGGTAAGAGCTGAAAGTTTTTGGAGTCCCTCGCGCAACGTGCGAGGAAAACCAGGCTAGCCGCAAGTCTGCGCAACAAATCTTAGGATGGAATCCTGAGTGAAGTGCAGAGGAAGTAACGAGAACAATGAACTTAAGGTTGAACAGCCGACCGGTGTCCCACGTTGTGAGCCCTAGGATTGGAGAGTATGCGTCAAGCCGGATACATATGGCGACAGGGTGTCTTACCTGAGGTGCTTTGCGGTCTGTTGACGGCTGCGATTGAGGCAGTAGACTAGCCCCCGGAGTTCGCCGTAATGGGTCTACGGGAAGGATACCATCCACCCATTCTGGGACGCCACGAATTCGCGCGCCCGTCGGCTGCGATTGGCCGGCAGCCGGTTCCACACCAGCGTCAGCTTTTCGGCGAGCGCTTTGACTTCAGTTTAATGCGGACGGCGAACAAAACGCCGCCTTCCTCTTCCGCTCTCCCAGCCGGTGCGCTACCAAGTACCACACGATCCCAATGTTCACCAGCGTTGCCACCACTCTCACCGCAGTAAGATGTTGCATCATCAAGTACACCTCGACGGGAATGAACGAGCCGGTGACGATGATAGTGAAATATTCTGCCCACGTCTTTATGAGCAGCAACCCTAGGCCCTCCGTCAGGAAGACCCCCCGCGTAGAAAAAGGTGCCGGCGCCCACTTCTTCAAGCTTGCGGTCGTCCACCGACCACAGTTTCGTTACTACCTTCTGAAAATACCTATTGCCCGGGTCCACATGCACCACGCCTACCCACCGGCTCAAGACTTCCACGATGTCGTGATGTACCAGCTTGAACACCCCAATCCCCACCACCACGAGCAGTAGCGCCTTGATCAGCTCAAATATCCCGATAGCCATCAGCCCGGCGCGACGCGAATCAACATTTTGCATTGTGGGCAGCTCCTGTCCCTACCAATAAGCTCATTCAAATGGAAATCATTGATCTTATCGAGTTGTCCTCCGCAAAAAAGACGCTTCGGCCGCTTTGTAGAGTATCGGGCGAAGAGGTGGAAGTAGTCAGCAACTATGCTGGCCGATGCTTGAAGACGAAGCTTCCGCATTCTCTCATCCCTGAAGACAGGTGGATGGCGCCGCTACTTCATGTTGGTGGTGAAACGACGCGGGTTCTGTGCCACTTGGGCCGGCTGGTTGTGGTCACGAACCAAATACTCACTACGTTACATTGAGGGGTTGCCGTTGGGGTATCGGGCATGAGAAAAGCCCACCGTCAGGACCCCATTGACCGTGGCCGCTCTCAAGGATAACGACAAGCGGCATTGTGGCACGACTTGCGGTGAGCATCAACACGTTCGTGCGTGGGTTGCTGCCCGCTCCCAAGCCCGCGCCTCAGCGTTCCCTCCAGGACCTTTCAGTGAAGCATTCGTCTGGCCTTGTTTAGCGCCCGCGGAGGACGGCGTACCGGCTGATGACATAGCCGAACGCCGCGCCGGCGAATACATCGGAAGGAAAATGCGCCTGCAGTGTGATCCGTGAGAAGCCGATCAGGCTCGCGGCGCCATAGGCGACCCAGGGAACCCAGCGGTGACTCCCATAACGGCGTGCGAAGACCGTGGCGATTGAGAATGCTGCGATCGTGTGTCCGGAGGGAAAGCTCCCTTGCCCGGCGAGGGGTGAGCGGTAGGACTCAAACCACGAATCGGAGTAGTTCCCGCCCGGAGGGATGGCTCCCGGACGCCGACGGCCGTCCGCAGTCTTGAAAACCCAGGCAAGAATCTCGGCGTCCACCAAGGCTTCCGCAGACAACAACGAAGTCTGCGTGGCGTAGGAATCCTTGCGCGCCTGCCCCAGGGCATAGAACGAAACCGGAAAGAGGGAGAAAGCCAGCGCCGTGTTCCTGCCGCTCAAGCCACGATTGAATCCCGAGAAGGCCGAGGTACGTCGGAAGTACGGGGTGTCGTAGGCATCGAGCGCCACCAGCGCTCCCACCGCGGCCGTGAACCCGAGTGCGGGCTTCCAATGCTCGCCGTGAGCAAGCTGAGAGGGAAATGTCCAGATACTCTTCTGATCGTGAAGAATATTGGGTGCAAGAGATTTCCAGTTCACGGGGCGCACGGAGCTGGGAGTATCTGGCGGGAGAGGGAATTTCGAGGTCGATTCGCTTT
>Ga0182011_10004062_pt1 | contig 11817 bp, 10 predicted proteins | sample 711E1DmetaG_FD_120481 | JGI IMG/M metagenome (GOLD analysis project Ga0182011, IMG submission 120481) | Permafrost microbial communities from Stordalen Mire, Sweden - 711E1D metaG | ecosystem: Environmental > Terrestrial > Soil > Wetlands > Permafrost | place: Sweden: Stordalen | collected... | reverse complement strand
GCTGGTCGCAAAAGCCATGGCCCAAGCCCCGCGCCACTTCACCCTCGGTGCCCGCGACCCCTCCTGCGAGCTGCCTCTGGACGGCAGACACACCTACTGCACCACCGACGGCTGCGGCGTGGAGGTCATCGACTTCGAGACTCGCGAGCGGCGGCCGTCCACCAAGGCCGACCTGGCAGCCATCACACGCCTGGTCGACTACCTGCCCGGCCTTTCTTTCTGGTGGCCCACCGTCAGTGCCGCAGACCATGGCCAGACGGCGCAGCTGCACGAGCTCGAAGCCGGCTTCACCAACACCGTCAAACATCTGCAAGGCATGGTCATGGGTGCTCGCCAAGCGCGCTACGCCGTGGAGATGGCCACCGTCATCGCCGGCAGTGCCGCCGAGCTGCGTCGCCGGCCGCCTCTCAGCGACCTCATCGGTACCATCTCCCCCTTGCTGCAAGACACCGACGGCATCGAGGCCGCCCTGGTCTTTGCCGAGGCCGGCGTGCCGGTGTGCTTCGTCACTATGCCCACGCTGGGCACCACCGCGCCGGCCACCGAGGCGGGGGCCTACGCACAAGGCTCAGCCGAGCTCGTCAGCGCCACGGTTCTCCTGCAGCTCGCTCACCCCGGCGCGCCGGTGCTGCACTCGATCATGGCCACCACGGCGGACCCGCGCAGCGGGGCGGTGGTGAGCTTCCCGCTGGATGGACGCGGCCGCGCGCTGGCCAGCGAGCTGGCTCACGCCTGGGGCGTGCCCAGCGAGGCGGCCAGTTGCGGTACCGACTCAGCTCTGCCGGGTACGTGGCAGGCAGGCATGGAAGAAGCATCGGATCTGCCGCTGGCGGCGCTCGAGGGCGGGGACCTCATGCCCAGCATCGGCTTGGTCAACGTCTACACGCTCTTCTACCCCGAGCACCTGATCCTCGGCCACGACATCCTCCAGCGGGCGCGCTACGCCGTGCTCGACACCGAGATCGATGACGAGACGCTGGCCCTGGAGACGGTCAAGGCCGTCGGCCCCGGCGGGCACTTCCTGGGCCAGGCGCACACCCGCAAACACATGCGCGACGCTCTGGTCCGCGGCGTGACTCATGAGCCTGACTCCGCGGGCCACTATCGTGACCCGATCGAGGTGGCGCGCGAGAAGGCCGATTGGATCTACCGCACCTACGAGCCCGAGCCGCTCGAGCCGGCCAAGGCGGTCGAGCTGGCGCGCATCGTGGCCGCCGCCGACGCGGAGCTGCGCTAGCGGCGGCACAACGGCAGGCGAGATCGTCTAGACAGCGGCCGGCAAGGCCGTCGAGGAGGACACATGAGGACTGTTCTGCAGGTGCTCTCACCCGCTGAGCTCGACCAGCTGCACGAGCGCAGCCTGCACGTGCTGGCGACCACGGGCATGCGCGTCGACACGGCTCTGGGGCGAAGCATCCTGGCCGAGGCCGGGGCGCAGGTGGACGAGGCCACGCGCATGGTGCGCTTCCCGCCGGCGCTGGTCGAGGAGTCGCTGCGCCGGGCGCCCAAGCACTTCGCGCTCGGCGGCCGGCGCCCTGGCTGGTCGGTGAAGATGAACGAGGACCAGTTCACACTGCTTGTGGACGGCGGCGGCACCACCGTGGTCGACCGCCACACAGGCGAGCGCCGCACGGGCACCTTTCAGGACTGGCGCGAGGCGACGACCATCATCGACTCTCTCGACGACGTAGGCCTGTACTGGTCGATGATCGACTACGAGGTGGATGCGAGCACGCCGGCGGGCGTCGTCGCCTATCTGACGGACGTGTTCGGCACCTTCTCCAAGCACGTGCAGGAGTCGTACCTCGATCCCGCGCTGGCGCCCTACGTGCGCGAGGTGCTCGAGATCGTGTTCGGCGACCGCGCCGCTCTGCGTCGCGACCACCCGTTCTCCTATCTCATCACGCCCACGTCGCCGCTGATCATCGAGGAGCACGGCACCGACACCTGGCTGGCGCTGCGCGGCTTCGACATGCCCGTGGCGGTGATGCCCATGCCGCTCATGGGGGCCACGGCGCCCGGCAGTCTTATCTCCACCGTGCTGCTGGCCAACTGCGAGACGCTGGGCACGCTCTGTCTGGTGGAGGCCGCCGAGCCCGGCGTGCCGTTCATCTACGCGCCGGTGATCGCCACCATGGACCCGCGCAGCGGCCGCTACGCCAGCGCCGCCGTAGAGCACTACGTGCTCAGCGCCGCCGGCACGCAGATGGCGCGCCACTATGGTTTGCCGGTGGAGGCCTCCGGCGGCGGCACCGACCACTTCGTGCCCTGCATCCAGTCGGCCTACGAGAAGGCTGTCAGCATCTTGCTGTCCAGCCTGGCCTGGCCGGACATCCTCGTCGGCCCCGGCCAGCTGGCGGGGGCCACGGTGCTCTCGCTTGAGCAGCTGGTCATCGACGTGGAGCTGTTCCGCATGGCGCGTCAGGCGCACCGCGGCGTGCACACCGAGCCCGAGATGTGGCTCGAAGAGGCGCTGGCGAGCGTGGGGCCGGGCGGCAACTTCCTCGCGCACCCGGCCACGCGCGCCAATGTGCGTGCCGGCGAGTGGCGCATGAGTGACTTCGGTCTGCACGGCACGTTCGACGCCTGGCGCGCCGCCGGCAGCCCTTCCACGCTCGACGAGGCGCGCGCCAGGGTAGAGGAGATCCTCGCCGCTCACCGGCCGCTGCCGCTGCCCGACGACGTGGCGCGTGAGCTCGCGGCGCTGCGCCGGCGGGCCGAGCAAGCCGGCTAGGCGACGAAGACGATGCCCGAGTAGAGGAACCAGCCGGCGAGGGCCAGCAGGAATGCGGCCGCCACCATGAGCATCGTCCGGTACACCCGCGGCGTGATCCAGCGTCGCCCGGCGGCGACGATGCCGCTGACGGCCGAGTACCAAGTGAGGTCGCCGAGGATGTGGCCCACGTAGAAGGCCACCAACCCGGCCACGCCGATGGCGTAAGCCTTGGTGAGCAAGCCCATGCCGATGGTCGCCCACCAGATGGTCCAGTAAGGGTTGGAGAGACTCGAGACGATGCCGCCGACCACGGTGCGCCGGCGGCTGGCGCCGCCGCCCTCGCTGAAGTCGAGCTTGGCCCTGCCGCGGGCCACGGCGACGATCATCGAGATCGCCGTCCATACGAGCATCGTGCCGCCGGCGATGGCCAGCGTCGCCTTCACCCCGCCGCGCTCCAGCAGGGAGCCGAAGCCGATCACCAAGGCGACCAGTAGAGCGAGCTCGAGCATGGCGTGGCCGAGCACGACCAGCGGACCGGCCTTGAAGCCCTGCTTGGGGCTCTCGGTGACGACCACGGCCAGCATGGGCCCCGGCATCATCGCCCCGGAGTAGGCGATGAGCAGGGACGAGAAGAAGATGAGCGCCACCTGTGACACGGCGGCTACTCGTCATCCATGAGCGCGAAGACGAGTCCTGTGGGTGGCTTGGGATAGAAGTAGGTCGACTTCTGCGGCAGCGTCTCGTGGCGCTCGGCGATGGTCCTCACTTCGCTCATCAGCGTGGCGTTGATGAAGGCGCCGAGTACGTACCCGCCCTGGCCCAGGAGGCGGAACGCCTGCGCCGGGCTGGTGACGTAGTCGATCTTGCCCTCCATGGCGCCGGGGTCCAGGCCCAGGCCGTCGCGCAGGATCAAGTAGTGCAGCACCGTGACCGAGAGCCGCGTCGCCTCCTCGGAGAAGCCTTCGTCGACGAGGTGGGCGACCGCCGCCAGATCGCGCAGTTCTACCGTCACGCAGGACTGCTCGCGGGGGAAGTAGAGGCCGAAGACCTTGCCGTGGTCGGCGAAGCTGTGCAGATGGTCGACCATGAGCTGGCAGGCGCCGCTGTCGGCGCCGCGCTCGGGAAAGACCTCGAAGGTAGGCCGCAGCCGCTCGATGACCTTCTCCATGGGAGGGATCTCGACCCCCTTGAGGAGACGGTGGGTGGGAAAGATCGTCAGCCCGGGGTCGGTCATGCTGCAGAGGTAGACCAGCACGTGATCGGCGCTGTGGTCGCCCGCGGCGCGGCGCTCGTCGCGGTAGGCCAGGGCGGTCTCGTAGCGGTGATGACCGTCGGCTATGAAGAGCTTCTCCGCCTCCAGCAGGGCGGCGATACGCTGGGCGGGGGCGCCGCGCACGGGCGTGAGACGGTGCCGTGTACCGTTGTCGTCGGTGACCGCGACGGCGTCGTTGGCGGCGGTCTCGGCGGCCGCCAGCGCCGCCCCGATCTCGCCGCGGTCGTCCGGGTAGACCATGAAGATGGGGCTGAAGTTGGCGTGCGCGGCCCGCAGCAGGCTGAGCCGGTCGGCTTTGGGCGCGGTATTGGTCTTCTCGTGCGGCAGCACGACGCCGGCGTCGCGGTCTTCGAGACGCAGGCGGCCGATGAACCCGCGCCGGCTGCGCTCGTAGCCGTCCGGGCCGTGGTACGTCTCATCCAGCAGGTAGAACGCCGGCTCCTTGTCGCGCACGAGCACGCCGTCGTGCTGCCACTGCGCGAACAGGCTGGCCGCGTGCGCGTAGCAGTCCGCGGGGTCGCCGCCTTCCGACAGGGGCATGTCGATGTGCACGGCGTTGTAGGGGCTGCGGCGCCGGTACGTCTGAGCCTCGGCCGGCGAGACCACGTCGTAGGGCGGGCTGACTACGTCGGCGAGCGTCAGGCGAGCCGTGTCGTAGCGAACACCCCTCAGGGGCTGTACGTGGGCCATAGTCTCCCGTCCTCCGCTCGAATGCGGAGATTGTACCTGATGGCTCCTCGTTCGGCGGTGTCGGCGGGGAAGGATAATGGCTGACGACGCCTAAACGGGCAAGCATGGAGGACTCAGTGAGACGGCTTCTTGCCGACGTCGCCGCTGGGCGCATCTCGGTGGACGACGCCAGCGAGCGCCTGCGGACGATGGGCTTGGCGGCCGTGGGCGATTTCGCCTGTCTCGACCTTGGCCGCGCTCAGCGCAAGGGCGTACCGGAGGTCGTGCTCGGTCAAGGGAAGTCGACTGAGCAGGTGGTGGCGATCGTGCAGAGCTTCCTCAAGCACGGGACGAGCGTGCTCTGCAGTCGCATGTCCGCCGACCAGGCGGCGGCCGTCAGCGCGGCTGGTGTGGCGGCAGAGTACGACCCTCGCTCGAGCGTACTCGTCGTGCGGCGCGGTGACTACGAGCCGCCGCCGCAGCGCGGCGTGGTCGGCGTCATGGCCGCCGGCACCAGCGACGTGCCGGTGGCCGAGGAAGCGGCCGCCGTCTGCCGCGAGATGGGCGTGGCCGTCGAGACCGCCTACGACGTGGGCGTCGCCGGCGTCCATCGCCTCGGTCCGCCGCTGGAGCGCATCATGGCCGCCGGCGCCGGGGCTTTGGTAGTGGCCGCCGGCATGGAGGGCGCGCTGCCGTCGGTGGTCGCCGGCCTCGTCGACGTGCCTGTCATCGGCCTGCCTACTTCCACGGGCTACGGCCTCGGCGGGCGCGGCGAGGCCGCCCTGCTCGGCATGCTTCAGAGCTGCACCCCCGGACTTGTGGCGGTCAACGTCGACAACGGCGTCGGTGCCGGCGCCACGGCGGCGCTCATCGCCCGCCGGTGTGCGCCGTGAACAGTCTGTTCGACATCCTGCGCGCCCGCCGCGAGGACATAGAGCGCCGCTGGCTTGCGGCCGCCTCCGAGCTCGTCGACGACGAATACCGGGAGATGCTGCAGAGCCCCTTGGGCATGCGCCTGCTGCGCCGGATCCTCGACGACCTCGCCGACTATCAGGCGGCCGAAGAGTACCAGGCTTCGGCCGTACTGCGGCGCATCGAGGAGGCCTCGGCCGCCGAGGCACGTCACCGCGTCACCGTGGGCTTCGCGCTCGCCGACATCCTCGCTGCCTTGCAGGCGATCCGCACGGCGGTGTGGGAGGTTCTCATCGACGCTGTAGCCGAAGGCCGACTGCCGCCACTGGGACAAGTGATGGCCGAGATGAAGGAGCTGGACGAGCTGCTCGACTGCATCGTTCGCGCCGAGGTAGCCGGCTCGCTGGCGGCACGGCACCCCGCCTCCGATGCTTAACCTGGCCCTGGTCTTCGGCGGACGCTCGGCCGAGCACGAGATATCCCTCGCCTCGGCGCGCTTCGTGCTCGGCGCTCTGGATCCCGACCGGTTTTCCGTCACGGCCGTGGGCATAACGCGTGACGGCGCCTGGGTGGTGCCGGCCGACGCCCAGACGGCTCTGCGTGACGGGCTCGACTCGGTACCGTGCGAGCCCGCCGGGCTGCTCTGCGACCCGCGCCGACCCGGCCTGCAGCTGGGTGCCGGCGAGCGCTTCATCCCTCTCGACTTCGTCTTCCCGGTGCTGCACGGCCCGTTCGGCGAAGACGGCGCCATCCAGGGTCTGCTGGAGATGGCCGGCCTGCCTTACGCCGGCGCCGGCGTGCTGGGCAGCGCCGTGGGCATGGACAAGGAACTCATGAAGGCGGCCTTCGCCCACTCGGGTCTGCCGCAGGTGGACTACCTGGTGCTGCGCGACGTCGCCGGCGCAGCCGAGAACGACGTCGCCCGCATCGAGGAGACGTTGGGGTACCCGGTCTTCGTCAAACCGGTCAACCTCGGCTCGAGTGTGGGCATGACAAAGGCGCACGATCGAGCCGAGCTCGTGACCGCCGTCGATCTGGCCCGGCGTTTCGACCGCAAAGTGATCGTCGAAGCACATGCTGCGGGCCGCGAGCTCGAGTGCAGCGTGCTCGGCAACGAAGAGCCGCGGGCTTCGCTGCCAGGCGAGATCGTGCCGGCCAACGAGTACTACGACTACGAGGCCAAGTACACGGAAGGCAAGATGGCCCTGCGCATACCGGCGCCGCTGACGCCCGCCCAAGAGGGGCGCGTGCGCGAGCTGGCGGTGCAGGCCTTCAAGGCTATCGACTGCTGCGGCTACGCGCGCTGCGACTTCTTCGTCAGCGAGCCCGACGGCCGCGTGCTCGTCAACGAGATCAACACCATTCCCGGCATGACGTCGATGAGTGCTTTCCCGCTTCTGTGGGAGGCGAGCGGTGTCTCCAACCGCGAGCTCATGACGCAGATCGTCGAGCTCGGGCGGCAGCGCCACGAGTGCCGCCGGAAGCTCATGACCACGCGGCTCGGCTAGGCGGCGCGCGCCAGTAGCCCAGGCGCGCCGCCTCAGCCCCTAGTCGGCACTGCTATCGCGTGTCGCGTGGGCCCTCAGCAATCGCTTTATCCACTTCCCGACCAAGGGCAGGTGCTGGCCGTACTTGAACACATAGGTCTTGGCCTCACGTGTGGCCGTCACCGTGACCAGTGGGCCGGTCAGCGGCTGGTCGGAGATCGTGAGGGCAGTCATGGTGTCGCCGTTCGCGCGCAGGTATGAGGCCGCGGCCTGGTGGGCTGCCTGCGGGTCTTTTGTGTCAAGCAGCGTGCGCAGAGCCTCTTGGCTGGCGGCCTGCTTGGCGTCGCTACGCACCGCTCGCCAGGCCGAGAACACGTGGGCGGAGTCGAGCAAGATCACGAAGACCACGGCCGCGGCGATGAACATGACGAGGGCCTGACGAGCCAGCCCTTCCTGTCGCTGAAGACGTCGAACGCTCATGTTCCTCTTTTAGCTGTCGGCCTCGGTCCTCCTGCAAAGCAGCGGGCACCGATGGCTCGCGGCAAGCTTGACTAGTCCCCGCTCAGGCGCAGGCAGACCAGGGCGATGTCGTCACGTGTCTCGAAAGGCGGCAGCGCGCCGGCGAACGGCTCTGCCGTCGCCGGCGGCCGGCCGCTGGCAAAGCGCTGCGCATCGACGAGAAGCCGGTCGACGAGCTCCTGCGGCGCCAGGCCCTTGAGCTCCTCGAGCGCGGCGACCATGCGTGTCTCTTCGTAGAAGCGACCGGCCGGGTCGCGCATCTCGGCGATGCCATCGGTGAACAGCAGCACGGCATCGCCCGGCTTGAGCTCGACCCGCTCGGTGGGGTAGGCGTCGATCTCCGACATGTCCTGTACGCCGAGCGCGGGGGACGTGAGGGCCAGGGGCTGCTCGACGCCCGAAGGACGGAGAACGAACGGCGCCGGGTGACCGGCGGTGGCGAACGAGAAGTCGCCGGTCTTGACGTTGAGCATGGCGAAGACGAGCGTCACAAAGCGATCCTCGTCGAGCTTGTCGCGTAAGGCGTTCTGCATCTCGCGCAGGGTGTCGCCCGGCCACGCCGGCCAGCGCTGCGTCTCGACGACGGCGCGCAGCGCATACCTGGCGACCACCGTCCAGACCACCGCCTCGATGCCCTTGCCGGACACGTCGCCGACGCCGACCCCCAGCTGGCCTTCGGTGAGGTGGAAGTAGTCGAAGAAGTCGCCGCCGATACCGTCGTCGCCGCTGTTCCAGCGGCAGAGGGCGCCGATCTCGACTCCATGCACCTGCGGCGGCGCCGACGGCGCGAGCAACCGCTCGAGTCGTTTGGCCATCTCCTCGCGCTTCTCGCGCTCGACCAGATCGCGACGCTCTCCTCCGGTGATGGCATGCAAGCGCAAAGCGGCGTGCGCTGCGAGTGCGGTCAGACAGCGCACGTCGTCCGGCGAGTAGCTCTCAGGCGCGTTGCCGACCTCCAGAAAGCCCAGCACGGTGCCCGCCTCGTCGATGATGGGCACCGAGGCGAAAGACGTCAGTGCCAGCAGCTCGGTGGCCTCGGTAAGCCCTTCGGCTGTGGGCGGCAGCTCGTTGCAGACGAACGGCTTGCCGGACCGGCAGACGCGACCGGGTCCGCCTTCGCCCAGCTCCCAGCCGAGGTTGCAGGCCGTCCAGCCGTCGTCGATGTCATACCAGCCGGCGCTGGTCACGCAGGCACCATCGCACAGACCCGCCAAGCCTCGTGTCGAGTCGGTCGCCGCGCAGGCCGTCTCGATGGTCGCTTGCAGGATCGCCTCGACGTCGCCGGCCGTGTGTACCAGGCGCAAGTAGTCGACCACGCTGAGCAGGGGGTCGTAACGGTCGGGTCGGCTGGGCATGTGCCGGAGTTCGCCGCCGCCGTCGGCCCTCCTGCCCGGCCCGCCGCCGCGGGCCGCTAGCTGCCGCGCCGGCGCGCCAGGTACAGCACGAAGCCCTGGACGAGCACCGCCAGGAGGCAGAGGAGCATCGCGGTGATCATCATCAGGTGGAGCACGCCGACGAGGAGCGCGATGGTCACCGTCCACAGAGCGATGCCCGGCAACAGATGCTTCCAGAAGCGGCGCCTGAACCCGAGCCAGGCGAGCTGACGGCGCATCTGCGCGCCGTGCTCGTTGTCATCGAGGTAGGGCGCTCCGCGCGCCTGGAGCTGCGTCGTCAGGTCGGCGCCGTCCGCGCTGTACAGACGGAAGTGGAGCACGTCGCCGGTGCGCCGGCGCACCAAATCGCGCTCGGCGCGCACGAAGTACTCCACCAGCGAGCAGAAGCGGTCGTCGGCAGAGAGGCCGCTGTCGGCCAGGCGCAGCTCCAGCAACAATCGCCGATCCTGAGGGTCATAGCTGATCTGCGTGGACCAGCTCTTCTTGGCAAAGAAGGTGCCGAGGAACCGGTCGAGGTCACCGGGCAGCGTGTTCAGGAAGCGTTCGTCCATGACGGCCACGGGGCGATTCTACCCCGCAGCCTGCATCTTTCGCGGGCACGGGGGCGATACGGTAGAATGCACTGCTCGGGAACGGCAGTTCGCACAGAGGGAGACCGCATCGTGAAGATCGCCGTCATCGGCATGGGCTACGTGGGTCTGCCGCTGGCCAAGGTGTTCGCTGAGGCCGGCGTAGAAGTGGTCGGCATCGAGGCGCTGCCGGAGCGCTGCGCGCAGATCAACGCCGGTCACAGCTACATCGGCGATGTCTCCAGCGCCGACCTCGCCAGGCTCGTGGGCGAGGGTCTCGTGCGGGCGACCACGGACTACGCCGCCACCGCGGACTGCGAGGCCAGCATCATCTGCCTGCCCACGCCGCTGAACGCCAATCGCGAGCCCGACCTGACCCTGGTCAAGGAGGGCGCCCGTGAGCTGGCCCGGCATCTGCGGCCAGGTCAGCTCGTCACTCTCGAGAGCACCACCTACCCCGGCACCACGCGCCACGAGCTGGCACCCATTCTCGAAGCCGGCTCGGGTCTCAAGGCGGGTGTCGATTTCTTCGTCGCCTACTCGCCGGAGCGCGTGGACCCGGGGCGCGCCGACTACACCACGCACAGCACCCCCAAGGTGGTCGGTGGGCTCACGCCCGCATGCGCGGCGCGGGCGGCCGAGATCTACGGTCGGGCGGTGGCGACGATCGTGCCGGTCGCGACGCCTGAAGTGGCGGAGATGGCCAAGCTGCTGGAGAACATCTTCCGCAGCGTCAACATCGCGCTGGTCAACGAGCTGGCCATGCTCTGCGACCGCATGAAGATCGACGTGTGGGAGGTGGTCGAGGCTGCCGGCACCAAGCCGTTCGGCTTCATGCCGTTTCAGCCCGGCCCTGGCCTGGGCGGGCATTGCATCCCTGTCGACCCCTTCTACCTCTCATGGAAGGCGCGCGAGTTCGACTTCTGGACCGAGTTCATCGAACTCGCCGGCAAGGTCAACGAGAACATGCCCTACTTCTGCGTGCAAAAGGTACACAACGCGCTCAACACGCAGCACAAGAGCCTCGCCGGAGCACGGGTGCTGGTGCTCGGGGTCGCCTACAAGGCCGACATCGACGACCTGCGCGAGTCTCCGGCACTGAAGGTCATCCGTCAGCTTCTCGTGCACGGCGCGCTGGTGGACTACCACGATGCGCACGTGCCCGAGCTGCCCGATCTGGGGCTTACGTCGGTCGCTCTCACCGACGGGGTCATCGCCGGCTACGACGCGGTGCTCATCGTGACGGCGCACACCGACGTCGACTACGGCGCCGTGGTGCAGCAGGCACAGCTCGTGGTCGACTTCCGCAACGCCACCGCGGGCATCGCCGACACGGGCAACGTGTGCAAGCTGTGATGGGGTGCCCCTCGAGGAGGTCGAAGACCCGTGAGTGAACGGATCCGCGTGGCTGTGGTCGGCCTCGGCTACTGGGGCCCCAACCTGGCGCGCAACTTCGAGCGTCTGGCCGACGCCGACCTGGCGTACTGCTGCGACCTGGTGCCGGAGAACCTGGAGAAGGCGCGCGCGCAGTTCCCCGGTGCGGTCGTGACCGGCGACCTGGACCAGGTGCTGGCCGACCCAGGGCTCGACGCCGTCGTCATCGCTACGCCGGCGCCGACGCACTACAGCCTGGGCAAGCGCGTGCTCGACGCCGGCAAGCACGTGCTCATCGAGAAGCCGCTGGCGCTCAAAGCGGCCGACGCCGAGGATCTCGTGGCCACGGCCGCGGCCAAGGACGTGCGGCTCATGGTCGGCCATCTGCTCGAGTACCACCCCGGCGTGCGCAAGGTCAAGGCGCTGCTGGAGGCGGGCGAGCTGGGGCGGACCTTCTACGTGTATGCCAACCGGCTCAACCTGGGCAAGGTGCGGGCCGACGAGAACGCCCTCTGGAGCCTGGGCCCCCACGACATCTCGGTCATCAACTACCTCACCGGCGAGGAGCCCGAGGAGGTCTCGGCCCGCGGCGAGTGCTACCTGCAGGACGGCGTCGAGGACGTCGTCTTCGGCTACATCCGCTACCCGTCGGGCATGATCGGCCACTTGCACGTGAGCTGGCTCGACCCGCACAAGAGCCGCAAGATCACCGTCGTGGGCGCCGACAAGATGGTCGTCTTCGACGACATGGAGGCCGAGCGCAAGGTGACCGTGTACGACAGAGGCGCCACCACTACGCGCACCAAGTTCGAGACCTACGGCGAGTTCGTCACCCTGCACTTCGGCGACATCCACATCCCCAAGATCAGCAACGAGGAGCCTCTGCGCGTCGAGTGCCAGCACT
>Ga0182011_10004061_pt1 | contig 11819 bp, 4 predicted proteins | sample 711E1DmetaG_FD_120481 | JGI IMG/M metagenome (GOLD analysis project Ga0182011, IMG submission 120481) | Permafrost microbial communities from Stordalen Mire, Sweden - 711E1D metaG | ecosystem: Environmental > Terrestrial > Soil > Wetlands > Permafrost | place: Sweden: Stordalen | collected... | reverse complement strand
CAGGGTCTCGGGCGCGGGATGGGTGAAGAGGTCTAGTTCCCCAGCGGCCGTCCTGCTGCCGGTAAACCGATAGGAGAGACTGCAGGGATACTCGTTACGGTGCACCACCCTGATGGCCGGATACAGCGTATCGAAACCGATTGAACCGTCCCCTACGGTCACCATGAGCCGGCGGTACCCGGTATCGGTTTCCACGGGCGCCCAAACAATATGCGGCGAAGTGGCATTAACCGCGATGGACTGGTTCCTGTCGGTAAAGCGCGCGGAGTATTGCGAGGTATATCCTGAGGGCGGTTTGTCGGTCGCAAGCACAACCGACATGGTGTCCACCCCGGCCTGCAGGACCGTTGGGAAATCCAGTTCGGTAGTGGTAAATCGCACGGGCATGTGCACCTGGCCGCAGGTAACGATTGAAAAATAGAAGGTCGTATCACGGGTCTCTCCATAACCGTCGAAAAGCCCGACCACCATACTGTCAGGACCACTCGCTGCCGTCGTCGGCTTCCAGGAGAGGCTCCCATTGGCCGCCGTGGTCATGCCGGCTGGCGCGTGCCGCCACTGGAACGTGACGGGATCGTTGTCCGCGTCATAGCAGGCAAGCCGCAGGGAATAAGACGTATCGATGCAGAAAGACCGGGGCACTGCCATGGGGACAATAACCGGAAGCGAATTTTTATACATAACAATCGTTTCTTCGTAATAATTGTTCATCTGGTCTATAGCGCGGACCGTAATGCCGTTGCCCTTGACCTGGTGCACTAATGGGCCGGTCGATGCGGTCCAGATATAGCCGTTTGGATTCCCGGATTGAGCGGGAGCGCCGTTGATCAAAACACTCTTGATTCCCGATCCTTCGTCGAAGGCGACTATGCTGAGCGTTTCCGCGGCATTGCTCGTGGTGAAACCATTGGCCGGGGCCCCGCCGTCGGTGGTGACTGACCAGATCATGGGTTTGATGGTATCGGAGAAATTCGGGTCGTATAAAATGCTTACCGTGTCGGCGGCCATGAAACGGTTATCCGTCGAATATGCCGCGGCAACGACCTGGTTTCTTCCGGCCCGCAGATGCAGCTGCCATACCCAGGTGCCCGATTGTCCCTGGATCATCGTGTAATCGCTTGACACCGAATCGTTGACGGCGATGCGCATGATCATGGTTTGCGTCCGGTAATTTTCCGCGGTGCCCGTTACCACGATATCGGCAATACGATAGGTGACAGAATCCTCAAGAGGAATGACGAAAAACACCTTCGCGTCTGGGTTTTTTACGCCTGAAGAATCATAAAAAGCGTAAAATGTCCGGATTGCCACATTGCGGAACTGAAGGTTGTCCATGGCCCAGACGGTTATCGCCAGTGGCCCGCTTGACCGGGAATATTGGGACATATTCTTGAATATTTTCGTATAGACGTTGGTCCGTGTGTTTACCAGGTCGAACGGCATGCCGTTGACCGAACACGTGTCCACGGTCTGGTCGATATTGTCTATGACATGCACCCTGAAAACGAAAATGCTGTCGCCGGAAAAAAGCGTGTCGCTGTTTTTCGCGTCGTTAAAGTAATAAATCACCGGTTTAGAAGTATCGTTAAACGAATAGGTGAACGAGTCGGCGGGTGTCGCGCGCATGCCCGATAAGTCGGTCACCCATACGGCGCCGTTGCCCTGTATCTGCTGACCGTTTGTAAACGTCACGCGTAGCGTTTCGGCAAGCGAGCTTACCTCCCTGCCGGGGCCGAAATACCAGTGGTACTGCACGTCTTTGTCCGTCACCTGAGGGGTTGACGCCTGAAAAGGGACCCCGTAGATTTTCTGTACGTTACTTTGATGGAGCGGACTTACGGCCCGGATGGAAAATGCTTCGGGAATGACTTCACCGTTTGAACGGAAAGTCTCGACCGTTATTGTCTGCAGGCCGGTGTCGAAAAAGGAGACCGGAAACAGAAAGGGCCCGCCGTTTACGCTCACTGGACCAGAACGCTTATGGATGACCGTATCGCTCCAGAACCTGTTTTTTCCAGCGCTCACTTTGAATGAATCCACATCTTCACTGAGCGCGACAACGGTCTTAATCGTTCCCGTCGTATAAATCGATATCGAATCCATTCCCTGGAAACACCACGACAGAATATGTACCTTGGCGTTAGTCAAATCGGCAAAAGGATTATAATCCTTGCTGCAAAAAAACATGACCGCCATGGATACCAGCGCCGTGGCAAAAACCAGACCTTTACAGGCATTCGATTTCATTGCACTTCCCATGGCAATTATTTTCGGATATTATGCTTAATTCTATATTATATCATCACCGTTATATAATCACCAGATGAAAAAGTTAAGGTGTTTATTTGTATTATCGATGTTCATCAAAACATCTTTCGATACTTTCGCACATTTTTTTAACATGTCCCCTTTGCCGTTGAAACACCGTTTTGTTTTTGACAAAACAGTTCTAAATGAGTATATTTCTGACAACGTTCAATCAAAAAGCATACTATCGATCGGTTAGATACTGTGTCTGATTTATCTACGCGCCTTGCGTAGATAAATCCTGACTACAGTATTTTATCCACCTTGTGGGCTATTGGAAAGGAAGTTTTTGCAATGAAGCGTTCATTAATTGCCGGGGTGCTTTTCTTCGCCCTGGCGGCAATTCCGGCATTTTCCTCCCCGACGGACACGACAGACGATAAAAAAATGACCTTTTTCGGTTGCATGCATTATTCCTTCGGTGAAATGGAAAGCGGCACCTACGAGGGCCAGGAGTTGACCCATGTATGGCTGCAGCGTCTGGTAGGAGACCTGACCCTTAAAGCAAAACCTTATGATAGGCTCACCCTCTATCTCGGTGCCGAAGTTGACCTGAATTTTTCAATAAGCGAGGCGTATCAATATATGGAAACATTGATCCGCTACGTAAACATATATCCGTTCCATTTCGAAGGCGTCGTGTCCGTCCTCGATAAACCGAACGCCAAACTTGACATTGGTATCGGCTCGTTTCCCTATAAATACAACAGCGAATCGAGAGACCTCGGGGAGTATTTATTCAGAAGCAATTGCTATCCGCCGAACCTTATCACTGCGTTCGATTTTTCAGAGGCCTGGCTGACGGGCGCGCGGATACATAATACGCTTTTCAACCGCTTTACACAGGACCTTTTTCTCATCCCCGAAACCAACTATCCCCCGGTACAAGACTACTCCCTTGCCTACGTCGCATCGGGGCAAATCGGGTACGGTCTCGAACTCGGCGCGGGAGTGGATTTTCATCACCTGTTTTCGGTCAACGAAGCCAAAACAACCCCACATACGCCGGATAATATGCACATTGATTCTTCTACGTCAACAATGCATCCCGATACCGGGTATTACACCTTCAGGGGGATCAAGCTTATGGGAAGGCTCTGTTTCGATCCCAAAGCGCTTTTTAGCGCCGACTTTTTCGGAAAAGAAGACCTTCGCCTGTATTCGGAAGTCGCAATGCTCGGCCTGAAAGACTATCCCGGGTACTATACCAACCTTTCCGAGCGTATACCGGTCATGGTGGGTTTTAATTTCCCGTGTTTCAAGGTCCTTGATGTTCTTGCCGTTGAAGTCGAGTATTATTCCAATCCTTATGCAAACAGCTATGCGAACCAGCTTCCCCCTTCCGCTCAGGGTCAAGCCGCCCACTTGCCTATTCCTTATGGCCAAAACGATTATAATTGGAAGTGGGCCGTCTATGCGACAAAAACATTTTTCCGGAATTGCAGCCTTATTTTCCAGGTTGCCGACGATCATATGCGTTCACGAGAGGCCAGTCTATACGCAGCTGACATGACTGAATCGCTCCATCACGGAGACTGGTACTATATGGGCAAAGTAAAATTCACTTTTTAATATTTAAGGGCGCGAGGAGGAATATATGCGTTCCGTGCAAGAAAATATCCGGGTTGTTTTTATCATCTGTCTGGCCTTTGTTTCCATGGCTTTCGGCGGCATCAGCAGTTTTGATCAGAACTGGAAATATATCGATGGCGATCCAGCGAGCGCCCAGACAACTACTTTTAACGATGCGGCTTGGACGGCGATCAATGTACCCCATGATTTCTGTATTACACACCCGCTAACGGGCGGGGTCCAGGCATGGGGATATTTCACCGGCGGTACGGCTTGGTACCGGAAGCATTTCACTCTTACTGCGGCCGATATCGCTGGTAAAGTCTTCCTTGAATTCGACGGTATCCAGCAGATTTCCACGATCTATGTAAACGGCGTCTCGGTAGGCACGAGCGGCTATGGATATATAGCCCTGAATTTTGATATCACCTCTCAAGTCGTGGCTGGTGATAATGTAGTGGCGGTGCGCGTGCAGAGCGGCACCACGCGATGGTATTCGGGGGCCGGAATAAACAGGCATACCTGGCTGAAAATAATGAACAAGGTGCACCTCGACTGGTTCGGCGTTTATGTCACGACGCCCGACAATTCCGGCGCGGTCACGGTAAAAACCACCGTTTTGAATGAAAATTCCACTGTCCAGACCTGTTCGATCGCGTCCTCGATTTTAGACGTGGACGGTAATGCCGTCGCGAATGCGCAGACGTCAATTGACGTCCCGGCAAGCGGCAACGTTTCGGGAAGCCAGAACATCACCATCCCGAACCCGGTCGTCTGGGACCTTGCCACGCCCTATTGCTACCGTGTGAAAACGGCGATTTCGGTTGGCGGGACGGTCGTTGACTCGGCGGTCACCCCGTTCGGCATCAGGCAAATTGCCTGGAACGTCACGAACGCATTCACGCTGAATGGAAAAAAGGTCCCGCTCAAGGGCATGTGTTCGCATGAAGCCTGGGGCGCATTGGGCTCGGCCTTTAACGATGAATATTATGAGCGCACGTTTCATATCATCAAAGACGTGGGATATAACTCCCTGCGCAGCTCCCATAACCCGCGCGACCGCGGGGCCGTCAGCCTGTGCGACAGAATGGGGCTTTTATTATTTGATGAACTCTATGATAAATGGGACGCGTCGCATTCGGATTTTACCAATAGCTGGAGCAGCCATCTTAAAACCTTTCTCGCCCGCGACCGGAATTGCCCGTCGGTCATTTTATGGTCGGTGGGCAACGAAACCTCGGAACAGGGTTCCGGCGATTTGACAACCTTCACCTCCAAATACCAGCCCATGGCCGCGTATGTCCACGCCAACGACTACCGTAAGGTCACCGTAGCCTTTATAAATAGCGGCGTGCAGACCAGCTTTGCCCAGCTCATGGACATTGGCGCCTTCAACTACGCGACCGGACTCTACGACGGATATCACAGTTCGCTGCCAAACCTCGCCATGCTCGGCTCCGAAGAGTACTCGGGGAACCCGGTGATCGCCGTTTCCTGGCCTATCGTAAGGTCACGAAGCAACTATGTCGCAGGGAATTACACTTGGGTCGGCCTTGATTACATAGGAGAACCGAAAGTCACGTCCACGAGCGCCCATGTGCGAAACGCGGCCACGATCGATATGGTTGGGAACATACGGCCATACATGTGGGTCTGGACCAGCAAATTCGTCGAAAGCCCCATGGTGAAAATAATCGTCCAAGACAGCAGGGTGGACCGGCCCGCAACCACGGCCAACTCCCAGATGGATTATCCGATGATGGTGGCCCACTGGACCCACCCGTATATGGCATCGAGCCCGGCCACGACCGTGGTGACGCCCACCAACTGCGACAGCGTCCAGCTCTTTATCAACGGCGCCTCGCAGGGCGTGAAAAAGCGCCTCTCGGGAGCCAACGACACCGCTTTCAACTGGAGCATCAACTATGCGGCGGGAACGATCAAGGCTATAGGCTATAAATTAGGCGTCGCCTGGTACACCGACTCGCTAACCACGGTGACCGGCACGCAGAAAATTTCCCTGACCCCGGACCGCCCAATCATGAAAGCCGACGGTCTGGACCGGGTGTATGTCAAAGTGACCGTTACCGATGCGAACGGCTCGTATGTCCCTACAGCCAGCCAGGACATTACCTTTAACGTTACCGGTCCGGCGACGATCATCGCGAAACACAATTCCGACGCCTGGGCCGATTTCAGGGTTGGAACGGCGTATTACGGCACGTGCCTTGTTTCCCTGCAATCGACCGGGGCGGCGGGAAACATTACGCTCACGGCTTCGGCAACCGGCCTTACCGGCGGAAGTTTGACGATCCCGACGAACGCGACCACCGCGGAAGTCCCTTATGTATTCGGGCTTTCCAAAGCCGACGCGCTTGCGAAAATAAGCGGCAGAGGCCTCAAAACCGGCACCATCAAATATCAATACAGCGCTTCTGTCACCGACGGCAATGTCATCGACCAGAACCCCGTTTATTGGAGCACTGTCGCGGCCGGAGCGTCCGTTAACCTTGTCGTTTCTTCCAGCACTCCCAAGGTTGACGAAGTGGTAAACGTGGTCGTTTCCCGGTGCGTTGCTTCGGCCCCGTCCGACATCAGAATCATCGCGAGCGCGCATTCCATTGATTTCTCGGTGCCGAATCTTGACAAGACGGCCGATCTGCGGCTGGACCTGTTCACGCTCCAGGGGAAATACGTGCAAACGCTTTTCAACATGAAGACCTTTGGGGGGAAATTCTCCGTTCCTTTCAGTCAAAAAAACGCGCATTTAGGAGCGGCAGCGGTCTATTGCGCCGTGCTTCATTTTGGAGACCTACGAAGGGTTTTGCCGATACGGTTCATGAAGCAATAAGCGGAAATAAGCGGGATTTTCGAGCCATTGACTTCCGGTGATGGGCCGTTGTCAAGCCGGATTATTCCGGATTTGAGGACCGGATTGCTAGATATTCCCATGCGTATAATCAAGCTAGTATGTGCTCCCGGCTGGGTCCCTACTGATGTGGCGAGGCGGAGGTATCGCTTCGCAACGTCGCAGAAGTTTTAGCGTCGGCCGCGGCGGAGACCGTGCGTTCGGCCCGGCCGATTTCCTCGGGCCGCACGATTGGCGGCCCGGTCAAAAATTCGGGCACGCTGTACGTTTTCATGAATGAGTCGTAAAAAAACGGGTCCTCCTGGGGAAGGACGAACGGTTTTCCCGACTTACCCGATTTGTCAATATAGCAGAGGTAAATCCGGGTAAAGACCCCGTCCGCGCGCTTGCTGCTGAATGCGATCCAGCGGCTGTTGCTTGACCAGGCGTGCCAGGATTCCGATTCGCCGGAATTGCAGTCGAGCTTACGGTAATCTCCCGTTGCGAGGTCCATGCAATAGATGTCGCTGCTTTTTTGGAATGCCGGAAAAACCCCGTAATCGCACATGCAGAAAATCAGGAATTTCCCATCAGGCGAGACCCGGGGCATAACGATGCTCAGGCCGGTACTGTCCGACGATAATACCATGCGCGGTTTCCCCCACATGTCCGAAGAAACATCGTAACTGATTTTTTGCAGGCTATAACGTACTTTTGAATACTGTTGCGGAGGGATTGTGTCGCAATTGTCCCAAAGCACCGGCGCCGTGCAGAAATACAAGGTTTTTCCATCAGGCGACCACGCCGGATAGGTTTGCAATTCACGGGGATTGAGGAGATTCTCGATTTTTCTGATCGCGTGTTTTTGTGTATCGAAGCAGGCCAGATAGGAATACATATCGACCACGTCACGGATTTCACTTCGCACGGTGTGAAAAAACTGGTTTACTTGCATGTTTGAAAAAACAATGATCTTTCCGCTGGGGTGCCACGAAGAATAACCGAACTTCGAATTTTGTTTAAAGGCCCTGTTGTTGACAACGAATATGCAGGCGTTCCCGAATTTCTTGCTCCGCGCACTCACGATAAAATGCTTCGGATCATTATTACAAAAGCTGTGGCAGTTGACGCAGCCATTCTCGAACCGTTCGCCGTCGATTATTTCCCGTTGGTCGAATGTTGTAAGGTCTCGCGCATAAATACCCACGTTGCTCCACCAGTTGTAAATCGGTTTTATGACGCGGTAGGCGATATACGGGTCCACGGGTTCGGTCGCGATGTGCAGCGTGCATGGGGCAAAGCAATGGTACGAGCCGTTTTTTTCCTTGATTGACAAGGTCAAAACCAGGTCGCGACCGGCGTTGCGGCCAAGCATCTTTTTCCATTTCTTTTCGGGGAACACAATGGACGGCGCGACGGATTCGATGACCAGCGGGTGGCCTTCGCGGGGGGTAAGAACAACCCGGTAGTGTATCGCCGGTCGGAGGATTTTTAAATTCAAGGGGGCGATATTGAGCGGGATGGTTATATTTTGTAAATCAGGTAAAATTGGAGCGGCGTCATTGCCCTGCCTGACGGATTTGGGCCATTTCCCGTCCGGAGTGCAAACAAGACCCACACTGCACCCAATGCACAGGGCCACTATGAACAGGAATTTTATTTTTAGCATGGACATGTCATACTTTTCCTGTTACTGCCCAGATACCTATGGAAGTGAGTAGTACCATTTTTCCTTGAAAAATGGTCAGTCAGGTATTTCGTTTCCCCAAGGGGACTTTCAAAGGCCCCGAAAGTCCGGGGAACCCTTAAAGCATCCCGATGGCGCTTAAAAAAACACCTGATCTTCAATCTCATTTCCAAACTTACCCAGCCGTACCCGACTGCTGAAAAAAGAAATAATAAAAGTACGTCACGCCGAAAGACGGGCGAAGCCGCGTGCGGTCCCGGACATCGGCGCCGTACTCCTGCAAATTCCGCAGGTCCCATTCCTTATGCAAACCGAGAAAAGATTCTTTAAAACGTGCGGCCTGGCGAATTGCTGCGTCACCCGCAAGCGCTGAAAGGCGTTGATCGTCGCTTTTGATTAAATCGATATACAAGGCAATAGCTTCGGACCAATGTTTGGGAAGCGCGGCGTATCCGAAATCCCGCGCCCGGTCGATGTTTTTAGCAAACGATTCGAGGTCGCCCGCCAGCAAATACAGGGCCATCAGATATTCGAAGGCCATCCGGTTATGCCTGTCGTGCGCAAGCAGTTCTTGACATATTGCTACAATGTCGACGGCGTTGCGCACCCTGTCGTTTTCAGGACAGAGCGCCCGGATTCTCCCCAGACGGTCGTTTGCATCGCTTGCCGGGCGCTTTTCAAGGTTTTCCAGCATGGCCGCTGCGCGTTTGCTGTAGACGAGGTCGCGGGCGAGGCGGGCATAGACGACTTTGGCCGCGGCGAATTGGTTCTTTACAAGATGCGTCTCCGCGATTTTATCGAGCACGAAGGGGTGTTCGGAGGCGGTTTCGAACACTTCGTACAATTTCTGCTGGGCAAGGTTGACCTCGCCCAGCTCGAAATAAAAAAGGGCGCGACGAAGCGTCATCGGGAGGGGTTGTTTTCCGGAAGCAACGGGAAGTACTAGAGCGGAGACCGATTGCGGATAGGAAAACATGTCGCTTCCGAGCCTGCCGGTATGGTAGAGGGCGCTATTGACGTCGTAAACGGTAGTTACGTCGAAGTCTTTGGGGCGCAGTTTTTCGGCAAAGGTCAGGACGCCCCTCCATTGGTTTTTGTGCGTCAAATACTCAAGGCGCATGTGGTTTCGAATCCAGTCACTGTGGGAAAAATAGAAACACAAAACCGCCACCGCAACGCCCGCGCCGAAACTAAACTTTCGGGAACGAGCGAACGCCGGCATTTTATTCAACAGGCGTTTAAAAACCGCCGGAAGCGCATAATACAAAATGATTGACGTAATGAAAGCGCAATCAAACCAATAAACATGCAGGCGGCCCGTGGAAAAAGAATAATACATCGGCATGGGGCCGCTTGTTTTACCGAATACGGCAGGAAAAAAAACGATCATTGCCGATAAAACAATTCCCATCGCCATAAAAACCGTGAGACACGAAAAACCTTTTTTCCTGGGTCCCGGAACTTTGGCCCGGAAAATCATACTGGCCGTTACAAGAGAAAACAGCACAACCCCTCTACCCGCGATAAAAAATACACCGGCAAAAAAAACAGGAAAAAGCCAAAATCTAAGAATACGGAACTTGGAGGTGCATAGGTCATAGAGTAAAACGAGCGCGAGCACGATTATCGAATTCGTAAGCGTTGGGACGAGATGCTCATAGCGGCTGATCATACATAGCGTTATGAGGAGCGGAAGAAAAATGAATAGGCTGTTTTTAAGCCGGGAAATCCGGCGAAGGGACGCATAAATTCCCAGCGCAAGCAGAGAGGTTATCGCGGCGCCCAGCCAGGAAATCGCGTAGGACTGCGAAAGCAATGCCGAAAAATAATCGCTCAATCCGCCGATCCGGCTGAATTGGGAAATGAAAAAGGCCCTTCCCGTCAGAAAAACAGGAAACGGTTCGTCCCGTGTGTTGACAATTGCATAATAGATAAAGTCGGGATGGATATACAGAAGGATAAAAAGAAAATACCCGGAAAATAAAATCGCGTTACAGGTGAAACGGGCGGTCAGGTCCGGTATGGTCGGATTAGCGCGCATTCAATCGCATGACGACCTGCGCGGGAACATTTCCGGTCCCGTCAAACAGGCTCACCACGAAGGCCCGGGTGGAAATCCCCAATGCTTCCCAGGTAAGCGATGCGCTACCGGGCCGAAGTTGTCTCACCATGCCCGAGCGATCGGCGACCAATGCCCCGGTAAGGTCGTATATCCTGAGGACCGATTGCCGCGGATTAGTGAGGAAAAATGAAATGCCGGACGCGGTGGGCCGAAGCGCGCGCTCCTGTTTTGTTAGCGGAACCGCCGAAGGCCGCTGAGAAGAAATCGAGGTGCCACCAAGGGCCCATTTGACAAGCTCCTCCCCGCTCAGCATAAAAGCCCCTTCTCCTTCGCGGGACGACAAATTCACGGGAATACTGGCGGGGGCCGCGCTCGGCGTTTGACAACGCAATAACATCCCTTGGGGGTTGACGTTGGCCACAAGGTCGGTCCAGGCTTTTTTTACACATGGCAAAAACGCATTCGAATCCAGGATGCCGGTGTTGATGCCCCACATCATGGCGAAGCAGAAAAAAGCGCTCCCGGACGTTTCGGGGTCGGGGTACTGCTGGTGGTCAAGCATGCTCGTGGTCCACAGCCCCGGGTAGAGCGTGGAGCCCTGCTGGGCCTTGGTTGCCGTGCACACGTCCACGAATTGCTTTTCCCATTTTGCGCGTGTAGCGTATGTTTTTGGCATGTAGGCAAGTATCCTGGCCATGCCTCCCAGCACCCAGGCCTCGCCGCACGACCAGAAAACCGGGTTGCCATTCGACGTTTTTTTATTAGTATAACTACCGTCTCTGAACCAAAAATGGTGGGTGGAATCATACAACATTTTCGCCGTGCCCCACCAGCACAGGTCCATTGTATCGAGGAACCTCGGCTGGTTATTGACAATAGCGTACCGCGTTATCGCGGGGGGAGACATATAACATAAATCGCACCAGGTCCAAACGTTGGTATGGCTGTTTCTTACGACGTCGAACTCATGTTCAAGGTTTGATTTGACGTTTTGGATCATCTTGGCGTTTGCGGTGGTCGGGTTGAGCCCGTAAACTTCGCAATAGGTCTGCTCGCAGCATTGGTCGTCGCCCACCGTGGTGTTGACGCCGTTGTGCGGCATCCAATTGTTGGAATTTCCCCATGCGGTGGCGCTGTCGAGGTATTTTTGCTCCTTGGTGGTCCGGTAAAGCCCCATGATCCCGGAGAAATAAGACCCGCCGTCCCAGCCGTTGCCAACTGCCTGGACCCCGCTTTTCAAACGATAGTTCGCGACTTTCCGCATGAGGCTTTTAATGCTGTCGGGGGAGAATTCGTTGGTCGCGGCCACTATTGGTTGTGCCGCGAAAATCATGAGGGCGCAT
>Ga0182011_10004060_pt1 | contig 11828 bp, 12 predicted proteins | sample 711E1DmetaG_FD_120481 | JGI IMG/M metagenome (GOLD analysis project Ga0182011, IMG submission 120481) | Permafrost microbial communities from Stordalen Mire, Sweden - 711E1D metaG | ecosystem: Environmental > Terrestrial > Soil > Wetlands > Permafrost | place: Sweden: Stordalen | collected... | reverse complement strand
CTGCCCAAATCCTGCACAATCTGATAAAATACATCTTGTACGCCGAAAACCTTCGATAAAGCTCAAGACGAGCCTCGGCCCCCATCTGGTCGGGGTTTTTTATCGCCTCTTCCCTAATATTGAAAGCTGCCTACTGAAAGCTGACTTATGCTGAAAGAACGAACCGATCTCCGCAACATTGCCATTATTGCCCACGTGGACCATGGAAAAACCACCCTGGTGGATGGTCTCCTGCGCCAATCGCACACCTTCCGTGATAACCAGCTGGTAGCCGAGCGCGTGATGGACTCGAACGATCTGGAGCGCGAGCGTGGCATTACCATTCTGGCGAAAAACACGGCCATATCCATCCCGGATCCTGTCACCGGGGAAACGGTTAAGATCAACATTGTGGATACCCCTGGTCATGCCGATTTTGGCGGCGAGGTGGAGCGCGTCATGAACATGGTCGATGGTGTGCTTTTACTGGTGGATGCCGCTGAAGGCCCCATGCCTCAAACCCGCTTTGTTCTCAAGAAAGCATTGGAAATGGGCCACAAGGCTGTTGTGGTCATCAATAAGGTTGACCGCAAGGATGCCGAACCCGAACGCGTGCTTAACCAGACCTTTGATCTGTTCATCGAGTTGGGCGCCACTGATGAGCAGGCTGATTTCCCGGTCATCTATGCTCAGGCCACCTCCGCCCAAGCCGGTTATACCCCCGAACTCGGCCCTGACCTTCAGCCGCTGTTCCAAACCATTCTGAGGCACATCCCACCCCCGAAAGTGGATGTGAACGCACCCCTTCAAATTCTAATCACGACCCTTGGATATGATGATTACCGCGGTGTAACTGCGGTAGGCAGGGTCCATGCCGGTACCATCAGGGTTGGCCAAGCTTTGGCGCGTCTGAAGGTGGACGGCGAAAATGTTCCGGAGCGGGCCCGTTATTTATATATTCACCAGGGCCTGAACAAAGTGGAAGTCGAACATGCCGAAGCCGGCGAAATCATTGCCTTGGCCGGGCTGGAGGGGATTGCCATCGGCGAAACACTAGCCGACCCGGAAAATCCGGTGGCGCTGCCGACGATCCGGGTAGAGGAACCAACTGTTCGGATGACGTTTGGAGTGAATACGTCACCATTCTCGGGCCGGGAGGGTAAGTGGAGTACATCACGCAAGTTACGAGAGCGGTTATTCGATGAGCTTCGCACAAATGTTTCCCTGCGAGTAGCAGTGACAGAAGCAGCGGATACATTCCTGGTTTCCGGGCGTGGGGAATTGCATCTGGCAATACTGATAGAAACCATGCGCCGGGAAGGTTATGAGTTCCAAGTTTCACGACCGGAAGTGATTTTTCATCAAGCAGAGGACGGCACGCAACTTGAGCCATATGAAGAAGTCCATATCGAAACCAGCCCGGATACCGTTGGGGTGGTGGTGGAAATGTTGGGTGGGCGACGCGGCAAGATGATAGATATGCAGGATACCGGGCAGGGCAGCACGAGGTTGATTTACATCGTACCGACGCGCGGCCTGTTGGGTTTCCGCTACCAGTTCCTGACTGCGACGCGCGGCATGGGTGTAATGAACACCCTTTTTCATGGATATGAAGAAATGTCAGGACCTATGGCCCAGCGTGCCACTGGCTCTTTAGTAGCCTGGGAAGTGGGTGAAACGACTGCCTATGCTTTGAAAAGCGCCGAGGAGCGCGGCAACCTTTTCTATGGGCCTGGTATATCGGTTTACGAAGGGATGGTAATCGGCGAGAATGCCCGTCCTGGTGATATCCCGATTAATGTTTGCCGGAAGAAACACCTTACCAATATGCGCTCTTCCCATGGGGATATGGAAATCCGCCTGACACCAGCTCGCCAGATGAGCATTGATGAAGCGATTGAATATCTGGCAGACGACGAACTGCTCGAAGTGACTCCGGTTGCTTGGCGCATCCGCAAACGCATCCTGAATACGGATGACCGTGGAAAGCAGCAAAAGAAAGCCAAGGATGCACTGGAAGAATAATCAATAAAACTTTCAGCAGGATCAAACGACCGCGGAAAGATTCTGAATCTGAGAAAGTATTTCCGGAGAGATCGCATTTTGATAGCGTAATCCAAAGCTAAGCCATCTTATATTGCGAATTTGTTTTGGGTTTCCGAATAGGATCTTAACCCGGTTTGACACGAACTATCTTTCCGTTCGAGATTTTCACAAGTTCGGAAGATGGTAATTGGAACACGGCATTGGGGGTTCCGGCAGCGGCCCAGACATCGGTATATTGAAATAGGTCTTCATCGATATATGAATCCAATAATTGGGTATGGCCCATAGGGGGGACTCCTCCTATGGCGAATCCGGCCACGGTGCGAACAAATTCCGGGTCGGCCCGACCAATAGATTCCCCCGAATATTGGCTGATCTTATTTTCATCCACCCGGTTCGACCCGCTGGTCAGCACCAATATGCCCTTATTGCTTGTCATTCCCTTAAAAATCAGCGATTTGACGATTTGTCCAAGCAGGCAACCAACCCGGTCGGCTGCTTCCTGGGCGGTACGCGTGGATTCGGTAAATTCGATCACTTTATAATCAAATCCGAGTCCTCGCAGAATGTTCTGGATTTTTTGTGCAGAAGGGTTGAGTGGTTCCATAAGTGAGCTCCAAGTTCTGGTATTTTGGAAGAACTAAAGGATCAGTGATGAAGACATTACGGTAAGTACACACACTTGTCCAATATCATTATCAAGATGGAGTAATTCAATGATTTGACCCGACCTTGCAAAAAAAAGAGACCAATCCTTATAGGAAACAGGCACGGTAAAAACAAGTTATATGAGAACAAGATTATTCTTATCCCGCGGACATTACCTGACTACCGCCGCAATATTTCCGGCCAGTATATCTTGAATATGTTCAGTATGACCGTGGAATAGGTCCATTTGTAAAGCTTCGTCAATGAAAAAAAACCGGACATCAGTGGTTTCATCACTTAATCCCAATTTTCCCCCGATTAGTTCGACTTCGAAATTAAGAACGATAACAAATGCTTTATTCCCATCAGGATAAATAGTCAAACGGTTTGGGTTGCTGTATATACCAGTCAACCGGACCACCCGAACCTTGAGCCCGGTTTCTTCAAAGACCTCCCGCTCACACCCCTCTGATACCGATTCGCCAGGGTCAATCATTCCACCTGGCAAACACCATTGGCCATTATCTGAACGGCGGGTTAGCAGGACCGATTGACGCTCATTTCCAAAAAGAACAGCTGAACAACCCAATCTCAGCTTGCCCTCTTTGCCAATTCGATCACCATAGACTACTTTGGTGGTTTTATTTATCGTTGAAGGCCGCATTTTGACCTGACCATGTAACAGAAATTAATTTCTTTTAGTTGCTTTGTCTCAGGTGGAACGCCTCAATTATAGGGCATTTGAGGTTTCCACGAATGTCCCATTTCGAAGGTCGGTTAAAGCTTGCTGGATCTCTTCACGAGTATTCATGACAAATGGTCCATAGGGAAAGATCGGCTCCCCAATGGGCGCCCCCGCCATCAGCATGAACCGGACCGGCGTTTCCCCGGAATGGATCTCGATCCGACTGCCCTCCCCCAAAACAACCATTTTCACTGCATCCACTTCTCGGTCCCCAAAAATCGCCTGTCCGTCAAAGACATAGACGAGGGCTGTGTGACCTTCTGGAATGGGGAGAATGAATTTAGTTTTTATCTCCAGCGAAACTTCCAGATATATTGGATTGGCAGCTATCTCTTTTACCGGACCGAAAACACCGGCAACCTCTCCGGCAACTACACGTGCAATCCACCCCGGGCCTTTTGCAGAAGGAATATCTGCTGCGGTGACTCCCTGGTAATTTGGGTGGGTCATTTTGAGTACGGCAGGCAGGTTGACCCATAATTGAAAACCATCAATAAGACCGTCTGGCCCACGGTGCGGCATTTCCTCATGGAGGATCCCGCCGCCGGCAGTCATCCACTGGATATCGCCGGGACCGATAAGGCCGGCATTACCCAAACTATCTCGATGATTGACGGCGCCTCTAAGAATATAGGTTACTGTCTCGATTCCACGGTGTGGGTGCATCGGAAAGCCGCGAATGGGACCTTCCACCGGATCATTAAATGCAAAATGGTCGAAAAGCAGAAAGGGATCATACCGATTCGAAACATGCGGAAAAATGGACCGGCGTAAGAGTACACCGGCGCCTTCGATTACGAATTGCGGCTCAATGATATCCATTATAGGCCGATTTATATTCATACTTAATCGCTCCAAATTGGTTTTATTCTTCCATTTCTGATTAGAAATTGGGAGTGATTCTGTGGGGGTTGAAACGCGGGGGATAGGAAATATTATTGTTGTACTACAATTTTGATGAAAAAAGATTCTCCGAATGCGATTCCTATCGAGTTGTACGCCTGCCATTCGCTGATGTAAACCCCGGCTTCCTGCGGAGCAGTGAACAAGATGCGTTCAGTAGCCTGCGTTCCAGACCGGGCAGGATACAAAGCCTGATCGGGCGACGCCCCGAGGGAGTTTCCAGAAACAAGCCTAAGGTGATAACCCGAATCCCAATTGCAATCACCGCTATTTTGAATGAGCCACTGTTTATCCAGAAGGCTGCCTGGAGCTACCACGGTGCCATCAGGGATAGTTACATCACTCATAAAGGTAAGATTATTTGTGCAAATGGGTGTTAAAGTTGGAACAGCAGGAATGATTATATTTGAAGTAGCGGTAGGTTGCTCCGGAATTGGCGTTAGCGATGGAAAAAGAGTGGGGACCTGCAGCGAGGAAGGACCACCCACGCAGGCAGTTAAGAACAAACCTGCTAAAACAATGCAAGAAAAACAAAAACAGATGGATTTGAAAGGAGGGTAAGACCGTCTCGTATCCATCTGCATCCTTTGAATATCAGTGGTGAAAATAAAAGACTTTCCGCCTATGCTTCCCCGCCGGCCTCAGCATCAGTTTCCTCGCCGATGGCGAGGGGGAGAGCTACTTCGCCGCCTGTGGCACGTTGGCGGATAATAGCTTCGATTTCATCGGCAAGCGCCGGGTTTTGGCGAAGAAATTCCTTGGAGTTTTCACGGCCCTGTCCAAGACGAGTCTCGTTAAACGAGAAGAATGCACCACGTTTATCAACGATACCAAGTTGTGTCGCCAGATCAATCAGATCACCGACCTTGGAGATACCTTCGTTATACATGATGTCGAATTCTGCAGTACGGAACGGTGGCGCGACCTTGTTTTTGACCACCCGGACACGTGTCCGGTTGCCAACGATTTCTGCACCAATTTTGATTGATTGTATTCGGCGTACATCAAGACGTACAGAGGCATAGAATTTCAAGGCATTTCCGCCAGTGGTGGTTTCAGGGTTGCCAAACATGACACCGATTTTCATGCGCAATTGGTTCGTGAAGATGACGGATGTTTTGGTCTGGTTGATAGCCCCGGAGAGTTTTCGAAGCGCTTGAGACATCAGACGAGCCATCGCGCCCATCTGTGCATCACCCATATCACCTTCAATCTCTGATCGGGGAACCAAAGCAGCGACAGAGTCAATTACCACCAGGTCAACTGCTCCAGAGCGAACGAGTGTTTCTGTTATCTCCAAAGCCTGTTCTCCGGTATCGGGTTGCGAGACCAGCAGGTTATCCACGTCCACACCACATTTGGCTGCATAAATTGGATCCAAGGCGTGTTCCATATCAACATAAGCAGCAGTCCCGCCAACTTTCTGGACTTCCGCGACGATGTGTTGACAAATGGTCGTCTTGCCTGATGATTCGGGACCATAGATTTCAGTAATACGACCGCGTGGAATGCCGCCAATGCCTAGGGCAAGATCCAGAGAAAGAGAACCGGTTGGGATGGCGTCAATAGTCATTTTGTGTGCATCGCCCAATCGCATGATGGAGCCATCACCGTAGCGTTTGACGATATCTCCGACAGCTTTATCCAGCATTGCGCGGCGACCTTCGTCGATTGAATCATCTGAAGCAGAATCGGTTCTTTTTGGCATAATTTTCCTCTCTAATAAATGGTTATCCAGAGTATAGCACAGATGTTCGATGCGTCAAGGGGTGTTGGGGAGGAGCGTAACGGTGCTGGTTGGAGTGGGGGGTGGTGCAGAATTGTATTTGATGAATCCATTGAAGGAAAAATAAGTCACCTGACCGGGAAGAATTTGGATATTTTCCAGATTATACATCCCGTCAAAAATAATATCGATTTGATAGACACCTGCAGGGAGATCGCCCAAGGCGACATTTTCGTTATAGTAAGAATCGCTGTGAATGGTCGCATCGCTGGCGTAAGTATACACTTTCCATGTTTTTTCGGTTTGGATGTTTTTTACTAAAACAAGATGATCTTTGAGAGTAGAACCGTAATCAGCCGTCACCCGGCCAACCAAGACGCCATAACCTTCGGGTGGTACCATCCATAAAACCGGATTGCGTGTAGAATAAAAACTATTTTCTCCCAGGCGGACCTCGAAATGCAGGTGCGGACCGGTGGCGTTTCCGGTACTGCCTACTTTCCCAATTACCGCGCCAGTGTTTACCCATTGACCCACAACCACATCAACCTCCTCCATGTGGGCATAAATGGTGTAAAGTTGTTGATCATGGTAACCAAAGTCGTGCCGAATGGCGACAGCTATTCCATAAGGATCATTTATACTGACGGAAGAACCTGAGTACAGGCCAATTCCCGCCCAAACTATAGTTCCCGGGCCAGCTGCCAGTACATCGGTTCCGCGCGGGGCGGGCAGGTCAACTCCAGTATGAATAATATTAGGTCCGAAGAAGACACCACCGTAAGGATAATCCCATTCCGGTTCACCGGGGTAAGCCGCCGCAATCGGGGCGGCAAAATAAAAATGATCGAAAGGAGAAAGCGACCAGGGAATTGGATAAAGAGGGGGCCGGTATTCCGCACCTTGCACTGGAATGACTGTGGGGAAAAAAAGTTGCATTGCACCGGGAGTAGCTGTAGGAAGTGGCGCAGGCGCTTCAGTCATTGGGAATGGGGTTGAAGTATTTTCGACAGGCATCGTTTCAGTGGCTTCTGGTACGACATCAGTAACGAATGCAGAGGTGGCGCTGGGGGTTGAGGAGGATAAGATAAGCTGGGCTGTAGACACATGTCCGGATATGGGCGCACAACCTGACAGGATAATCAGCGTTACTGGCAGGAGAAGGCGTAAATAGTTCATGGCGTAAAGGTCGGACGATGCGTTGGTGTGGAAGTGGGCGTAGGGGAACGATACCACATCGGTGTGCGTGTAGGCGTGAACGTGGGCGGAATAACCATCGTAGGAGAAACCAGGAACTCGGGTGAGTAAAGTTGCTGCATGGCGGTGGACCAATCCAAGCCCTGCGTATACGCCAATTCGTTGAAGTGTGCCCCGGCATAATATGTGCGCCATTCAGTGAGGGCTGGAAGGCGGTCCCAACCATATTGTATTGCGAGCGAGGTCAGGTCGAACCAATAACCGGATGGAATGGAGTCAGCCAAACGTCCGCCATTCTCATAGGCTATAGGATCACCTGTGCGAGCACTAAAATCCCATGGAACTTGTGTAAGCGGAGCACCCTGGGAACCATCTTGGGCGGTTGTGCGCAGGTAGATTCGCCAATAGGTCTCTTGACCAAAATCTTCTCGAACTATGGCCATCCAATTCGCCAGAATCTGAGATGGGTTAAGTGTAAATGCCCGGCCTGTATATAACCAATCCTCGCCCAAACCGGGATCAAGGGAGGTTGTGAAAGGAACATAAGCATTTTCGAGGCTGGCAAGGGCATCCCAGCCTGTTTCCTTGGCGACCTGCGCCCGCAAAGCCAGGAAGGAATCATACGCATATTCATTTAATTGCGGGTATGGAACCTGGACACCCGTCAAAGTAACCAATGAAGCCCGACCAGGTATAGTATCTGGTTGAGGTGTAATAGTAGTGTTATATAAAACGGCCGGCGTTATCTGAGTCATCTTTTGGAAGGAGCCGGGTAACACAGCGGGGGTGCTGCCAAAAGCCAGCCCGTTGGCTGGGCCTGGTAACAGCACTGGTGGCAAGTTGATAATTCCACCGATAATATATCCGGCAAGCAAGGTCTGGTTAGGAGCAGTCAAGCGTGTGGCGAGATGGTTGTTGTCTTGCCAGACCGGCCAATCTCCTGACCCGGCGAAAACCGCCGGCGAGGACGGATTGTCAGCATCCCAAATATAGATGCTGGTCAAACCGGAGGATGGATCTGCGGAGGCCCAAGCCAAATGTTTACCATCAGGAGACCAGGCGGGGTGCGATTCCAAGGTAAGGGGAGAGTTACTGATATTTGTAAACTTATCAGTTCCCGATTTGTTCAAATCAGCAAGCCACACTTCAGGTTCACCGCTGCGATTTGAAATAAAAGCAATTTGCCTTCCAAGTGGTGACCACGCCGGGGATGTGTCAGTGGTCTCATCTTGTGTGAGTGCATACACCTGGGTAGAATCTTTGACGGAACGGATAAATATGCCCAAAGAACCATTTTGATAGGATTCATAAGCCAGAAATGCCCCGTCAGGAGACCAGGAAGGCGCAGCATCATATTCAGATGTGTCCGTCAGGCGGACAACATTGCCGCTGGCGAGATCAAGTAGATAAATATCCCAATAGCTGTTTCTGTTCGACGCAAAGGCCAACCATTTCCCATCGGGGCTGATTGCAGGGGTTATATCATCCCAGTCACTTGCGGTAAGGCGGGTAAGCGGCAGTGTTTGTGGCGAATAAGCAAAGAGATGGAAGAATCCTGCATCGGAGAGGGAAAGAAAGAACGTGCCTTGTGGCACCGGTACTGTAGCACCGATATTTGGGGTGGCTGTGATTAGGTAAGGGGTCTGCGTGGGAATAACCGATGGCGTCAGGCTTTCCGTAGGTGTCTGACTTGGGGGGATGGGAGTTGAAGTTGAGGTCGGGTCAGGCCCAAGTTGCAATCTGCAGGCTGAAAGTAAAAACATGATCCAGATTGCAGAAAGCACAATACGAAATATCGAGTGGGAATTTCCAGGTAGGATTCTTGGATGGAAAATCATTTTATTTTGCAGGAGAGGGAACTTCGATGGTAAGAGTAATCCGGTCCACTTCGCCCAGTTCGGGGTAGGACAGACTGGCCGAGAGATTGTATTTTCCGTAGGTTGGACCGGTCTTGCGTATATGCAATGTCAGTTCTAATTTCCATCCTACCGGCTCAATGATACTGGCTGAGGCGACATTATTCCCACTTGAGTCTGTCAAGATAAGTTCGATGAGGGGTCTTTGCTGGAAGGGAGTCAAGTCCAAAGCAACCCGCAAGCGTTTACCGTCCGGGGCAGGATTAGCCCGCATATCAAGCAAGTGAACCTCGGCTGGAGGATAACGGATGATGTTGGGGTCGTTGATAAAAAACTCCATGTGGTTATTATAACCAGAAACAGGTTTTCCCACCGCTGGTATAATTCAGTCATGCCTACCAAATTAACTCATATAGATGATTCTGGTCACGCCCACATGGTGGACGTGGGTGATAAACCAGAGACGGAGCGTCTTGCTATTGCCCAGGGGGAAGTTATGATGAAGAAAGAGACTCTTGGCTTAATCCGGGCTGGAGCGATCAAAAAGGGTGATGTATTAACGGTTGCCCAGATTGCCGGAATTGCAGCGGCCAAACGGACTTCGGACTTGATCCCATTATGCCATCCTTTGCCGATCACCCATATTGATGTGAGCTTGACCTTGGATGATAATATTCCAGGAGTTCACATAAAGGCTACCGTCAAAACAACCGGAAAAACAGGGGTGGAGATGGAGGCATTAACTGCCGTAGCGGTTGCGGCATTAACCATTTATGATATGGCCAAAGCTGCCGAGAAGACAATGAAAATTCAAAATATCCGCCTGACTGAAAAACACGGCGGGCGTTCGGGGGATGTGGTAAATCAATAGATAGTCAAAGATAAACTTTTTTCACGAGGTATCATGAGAATCAAAATCTTCTTTTTTGCCACCGTTAGAGAATATGTCGGGGCGAAAACGGTTGAAATGGAAGTGCCAATGCAAACAACTGTAGCCATGTTGAAGAAATTATTGGTGAAAAAATACCCTCAGATGGCTTCCACGCAGAAATCCATAATTGCAGCTGTCAACAGTGAATACTCCGCTGATGAATTCTTAATTCCTGCTGATGCTGAGATAGCTTTTTTCCCCCCGGTTTCGGGTGGTTGAGAAAAAATGGATTACCCGACAATCATCACTATCACAAAATTGGAACTTGACCTAGACGCTTTGATTGCCAGGGTAACACTCCCATCCACTGGCGCTGCGGCCATATTTTCCGGGATTGTGCGTGGGAAGACAGAACGTGGCAAGGCACACAAAACCAGTTATCTTGAATATGAAGCGTACCAACCAATGGCTGAAGCCAAGATGCACCAGGTGGCAAATGAAATCCGCAACCGCTGGCCCCTGGTGGAAGGTATCGCGATTGTTCAGCGGATCGGACGACTTTATCCACAGACTCCAACTTTGATGATCATTTGCACTGCTGAACATAGAGATACAGGGGTTTTTGAGGCTGCCCGCTATGGGATTGACCGGTTGAAAGAAATTGTACCAATCTGGAAAAAGGAAGTCAGTCCAGAAGGTGAATTCTGGGTCGAAGGTGAATATATCCCCAAATCTGGAGAATAAGAGTGCCTTCGTGATCTTAGGTGGAAAAAAACATGGATTATCCTGGAGTTTTTTGCAGCAATTGTGGGGAACCTTATCCAAAGGAGCATGTTCCATACCTTTGCTCTATTTGCGGTGGATTGTATGATTTTCGTGGCAGCCTCCTCTTTGATCCAACAAAGATAGACCATTCCGAGCCAGGTATCTGGCGCTTCAGGCATACGTTTGGATTGTCACCAGACATTGCGCCGGTCTCTCTAGGAGAAGGGGACACTCCTCTACTTTGGGTGAAAGCGATGGGGCGTGATGTAGCTATCAAGTGCGATTACCTAAATCCAAGTGGGTCGTTCAAAGACCGTGGTTCAGCGGTCATCACAGCCTGGTTAAGGTCACGTGGTGTGACCGAAGTCGTTGAGGACTCCTCAGGGAACGCCGGCGCATCCCTGGCGGCATATGCGGCGCGGGCAGGAATCAGAGCGCGAATTTTTATACCCGAATCGGCTTCGGGTCCCAAGAGGAGGCAAATCGAAGCCTATGGTGCAGAACTGGTTCCAATCCCCGGTTCGCGTTCTGACGTTAGCAAGGCAGTTCGGAAGGTGGCTGATAGTGGTGCAGTGTATGCCAGCCATGCGTATAATCCGTTTAATCTTCCTGGCTATGCCAGCGCTGCTTACGAGATTTATGAACAGTTAGGGAAAATGCCCGGTGCCGTAATTGTCCCTGCTGGACAGGGTGGATACCTACTTGGTCTTGCGCGGGGATTTGATGCATTGCGTAATGTTTATAATGGAAACACGCCTCCTCTGTTGATTGGGGTACAAGCGCGTACATGTGCCCCTCTATGGGCTTTATGGACAGGTAGCGACCAAGAAATGTACTCAGCAAAAGAGAATGGAACGCTTGCAGAAGGCGTGCGAGTACCCGATCCTGTGCGCAGCGAAGCGGTGCGTGCAGCTATTTTGGCAAGTTGTGGCTTCATATGCGTAGTCGACGAAGATGAAATCTTACCGGCAAGAGATGCGCTGGCGAGATTTGGATGCTATGTCGAACCAACCAGCGCTATTACATGGGCTACCCTAAACCGGGTGGCGGATAAATTACCCGACCCAGTCGTTGTGGTTCTCACAGGTTCCG
>Ga0182011_10004059_pt1 | contig 11829 bp, 5 predicted proteins | sample 711E1DmetaG_FD_120481 | JGI IMG/M metagenome (GOLD analysis project Ga0182011, IMG submission 120481) | Permafrost microbial communities from Stordalen Mire, Sweden - 711E1D metaG | ecosystem: Environmental > Terrestrial > Soil > Wetlands > Permafrost | place: Sweden: Stordalen | collected... | reverse complement strand
TATCTGGTTGAAGGTGGGCCAGAGCCAGGGAATCCAGACGCTCTTCAAGCCGTAGATGAACATCCAGTAGACCAGCAGCATGGTGCCGCTGATGTCGAACATCCCCGAGGCGTTGGAGATGCCCAGCACATACCAGGGCATCTTGTTGCCGCCCAGGAAATAGGCCTGCATGTTCTGCGAGGCGCGATGCGAAACCCAGTAGCCGATCAGCACCGTGCTCATCAGATAGGCAACGATGATGACGATATCGATGACGTGAAGATTCATTGCACTCTCTCTCTATCTCAGTTGGCCGGCCAGCAAGAACACGAGCGACGCCTGCCAGTTGATGGCGACCTCATTGCTGGCATAGGAAGCGGTTTGATCGGAATATACCCTCGCCGGGGGCAGCTCCGCCGGCAGCGCTTGCAGCACCGCATCCTGCCGGTTGGCGTTTGGCCCTCCGGAGAGCAGCCCCGGCCAGGGCGCCGTGTGCTGGCCGTCTCCGCTGGGCCGGTGATGCGGGTGCTGGAATGGGTGCTCTCCCACTTGCGTGACCCAGGAGAGCGAAAACGCATTCCGCCCCAGCAGATAGTGCAGGTTGTCGCGCGCCGCATCCGCAAAGGCCGGATTTGGCGCGAACAGGTTGGCGATCAGCAGTTCCATGCCATACTCGGCCGCAACGCCGTTCGAGCCCCAGACATAATCGCCGGCCTTCAGGCTGACGTGATAGGGATTGGCCCGCGTGCGCGCCGCAATGGCGTTGGCCGCCGCCAGCGTCCGCTCCCGGATGGCCCGCGCCGCACCGGCATCTGCGCCCTTCCGCGTCGATAGGGCGTAGGTCCACAGAGCCTTCGGCCCCATCGCGTTCCAGTTCTCCAATGGCGGCGAATCCAGGCCGGGAAGCTGCTCCGCATAGTGTTTCAAGAAAAACTCCTGAAACGCGGCGTCTCCGGTGGTGCGCCACAGCTCCGCCGCCGCCCACAGGCGCTCGTCACCGCAGTTCGCGTCCGCATACACTCCGGTGCTCACTCCGGGCGGATTCTTGAAGGTCACATCCGGGTATTTTTCCGTCCAGTTCCAGGCCCTCCGCGCCGCCTGGAGCGCGCGCCCGGCGAAGTGCGCGTCATAGGGCTTGTAGACCCGTGCGGCGATCGCGGCCACCGCCGCAAGATCGGCAGTCGCGCAGGTGCTCTTGTACGGGAAGGAGCCGGTGCCGATCACCTCGCTGGGGAGCGCGTCCTGCTCCGGAGCGATGAATCCAGGAAAGCTCACGCTGGACTGCTTGTGCCAGACGCCTCCGTCGCCGTCCTGCATCTTCAGCATCCACTCCAGGTTCCAGCGCGCCTCGTTCAGGATGTCGGGTGTGCCGTTGCCGGTTTCGGGGATATGGAGCTGAATGCGCTCGAGCCTGGGGCCGTAGATCTCCCAAGCCCACAGCAAAGTGGCCGTGCTGACCCCGGAGTTGACCATGTAGCGGCCATAATCGCCGGCGTCGTGCCAGCCGCCCAGGTTATCCCTGGGTCCCTTGGCTCCCGAGGAGGGGTGAAACTCGCCGTGTTGATGACAGATGGGGTGCGAGTAGCCGGGAAACTCCGGCCCCAGGTCCACCGCCGTTCCGCAGCGCTGGCCGTAGAAGGCGCGCATGGCCAGATAGTAGGCGCGCTCGAAGACGTTGTTGTTCACGGCAAAGGCGAAACTGCGTCCCACGCCGGGCACGTCGAGATAGTAGCTTCCCGGCTGCCGCAACGCGGAGAAATCCGCGGTTTGCACCCGGTCGCCGGTCGCCGGATCGCTCATGGGAGGCTCCAGCCGTCCCTGAAAAACGATCGCATTGTCGCTCGCGCGCCGGAGTTGATAGGTTTCGGCGGGGGCGGCGACCAAGGCGACCTTGGGGCCGTCGAGCGGGTAGCCGGCCTGGTCCACTTTGATGGCCATGCTTGGGTTTTCGCTCCCGTGGGCCAGGGCGGCGGGGAGTAGAAGCAGGGCGGCCAGGGCGGCGGCTAGGGGAAATGCACGGCCGGATCGCGCCTGCGGGAGGGCCGGAAGATAGGAATTCGTCATGGATGAACTTTCGCCTCGCGGAAGCGTCAGGGATCGGTGCAAAGACGGGCAAGTTTCTCACATTTCCCCAACGGCTGACAACGAAATGGAATAAACCCGAAGAGCGCCTCGCCTGGACGGCGCGGCCCGCCTCTTTCACTCTTGCGCCGCGGCGCGTATAATCGCGCTTCGGTTTCCAAAGTAGCTGAAGCGCTCTGGAAAAACGTTTAACTAAGATTTGGGACGACCGGAATGCCGGCGGCGGACGGTCCTCGAGGGAGCATTCATCATGAAGTTCGGCTATTTCGACGACCGGAATCGCGAGTACGTGATCACGACACCGGATACGCCCTTGCCGTGGATCAATTACCTGGGCTGCCAGGCGTATTTCGGCATCGTCTCCAACACGGCGGGAGGCTACTCGTTCTATCGCGACGCCCGCCTGCGGCGGATCACCCGCTACCGGTACAACAACGTGCCGCTGGACCTGGGCGGGCGCTACGTCTACCTGCGCGACGACGAATCGAAGGAGTTCTGGTCCCCCTCGTGGCAGCCCACCCGCAACGACCTGAAGGACTACGCCTGCCGCCACGGCATGGGCTACTCTGTGATCGGTTCGACCTACACCGGCATCGAGGCGCACACCCGCTACTTCGTCCCGCTGGACGAGAATCTGGAGATCTGGCAGCTCACGGTGACCAACCGGCGCGCAACACGGGCGCGGATCTCCGCATTCGCCAGCATCGAGTTCTGCCTGTGGGACGCCCAGGACGACGCCACCAACTTCCAGCGCAACTTCAATACCGGCCAGGTGGAAGTGGAAGACGGCGCGATCTATCACAAGACGGAGTACCGCGAGCGCCGCGACCACTTTGCCTACTTCGCCTGCTCCGAGTCAGGCGCCGGCTTCGACACGCAGCGCGAGGCCTTCCTGGGCCGCAGCCGCGGCTGGGAGAATCCCGCCGCCGTGGAAGCGGGCCAACTGACCAACTCGATCGCCCATGGCTGGTCGCCCATCGGCGCCCATCAGGTGAAGCTCGACCTGGCTCCAGGCGAGACGCGGCAGATCGTCTTCGTGCTCGGCTACCACGAAAATCCGAAGGACCAGAAGTTCGATCCTCCCGGCTCGCAGATTATCAACAAGAAGACGGTCAAGCCGGTCATCGACAAATACCTTGCCCCCCAGCAGGCCGACGCGGCCTTCGAGCGGCTGCGCCAGTACTGGGAGGGCCTGCTCGGCATCTTCCAGGTGGATACGCCGGACATTCACACCAACCGCATGGTGAACATCTGGAACGCCTATCAGTGCATGGCCACCTTCAACATGTCGCGCTCGGCCTCGTTCTATGAATCGGGGATCGGGCGGGGACTGGGCTTCCGCGACTCGAACCAGGACCTGCTGGGCTTTGTGCACATGGCTCCAGCGCGGGCGCGCGAGCGCATCCTCGACCTGGCCTCGACGCAACTGCCCACCGGCGGCGCCTATCACCAGTACCAGCCGCTGACCAAGCGCGGCAACAACGACATCGGCGGCGGTTTCAACGACGATCCGCACTGGCTGATCGTGGGCGTGAGCGCCTATCTGAAGGAGACCGGCGACTGGAGCATTCTGGACGAGCCGGTTCCCTACGACAACGAACCCGGCTCCGAGAAGCCGCTCTACGAGCATTTGCAACGCAGCTTCCGCTACACATTGGAGCGCCTTGGGCCGCATGGGCTGCCGCTGATCGGACGCGCCGACTGGAACGACTGCCTCAACCTGAACTGCTTCTCCGACACGCCCGGCCAGTCGTTCCAGACCACCACCAACAAGGACGGCAAAGTGGCCGAGTCGGTCTTCATCGCCGGGCTCTTCGTTCACGCCGGCCGCGAACTGGCCGCCATTGCCCGGCGGCGCGGGCTGGCCGCGGAGGCCGCTTCCTATTTGGCCGAAGTCGCCAAGATGGAGAAGATCATTCTCCAACACGGGTGGGACGGCGAGTGGTTTCTGCGCGCCTACGACGACTTCGGCGCCAAGATCGGCTCCAAGGAATGCGAGGAGGGCAAGATCTTCATCGAGTCCAACGGCTTCTGTGTGCTGGCCGGCATCGGCCTCGAAGACGGCAAGGCCGCCCAGGCGATGGAGGCGACACGTACGCATCTGGCTACCAAACACGGAATCGTCGTGCAGCAGCCGGCCTACTCCCGCTACTACCTCAACCTGGGCGAGATCTCCTCATACCCGCCGGGATACAAGGAGAATGCGGGCATCTTCTGCCACGTCAATCCCTGGGTGATGATCGGCGAGGCGCGGCTGGGCCACGGCGACCGGGCGCACGACTACTACAGCCGCATCAATCCCTCGGCGCGCGAGGAGATCGGCGACCTGCATCGCTGCGAGCCCTATGTCTACGCGCAGATGATCGCGGGCAAGGACGCGCCCACCTTCGGCGAGGCCAAGAACTCGTGGCTCACCGGCACGGCGGCGTGGAATTATTATGCGATTGTCCAGTGGATTCTGGGCATTCGCACCTCGCTGGAGGGGCTGGAGATCGCCCCGGTGATTCCGCGGAGCTGGCCGGGATTCACAGCGACGCGCATCTTCCGCGGAGTGGTCTACCGGATTGACATCGAGCGCAAGGGCGAGGGCAATCGCATCGCGCTCACCGTGGACGGCGAGCCGATCGTGGGCAACGTCGTGCCTCCTCCCACGGATGGACGGAAGGAAGTTTCTGTCAAGGGAGTTCTGACGTAGAAGTATGGCGCGGCCGCATGGGCCACGAGAAGATCGCGGTTTTCATAGGACGGTTCTCTTCGGTCGGTGCAGATTTTTCTTGGAAGGAGGGGCTCCGTTGCAAGACTTACGACAGAAGGTCGAAGCCGAGTTGCTCTCCAACATCCTTCCCTTCTGGCTCAAGCACACCATCGACGAAGAGTACGGCGGCTTTCGCGGCCGGATCGCGAACGACCTGACCGTCGATCGGCACGCCGGCAAGGGACTCATCCTGAACGCGCGCATTCTGTGGACGTTTTCAAAGGCCTTCAGCGTCTATCGCGACCCCGCGTACAGGGCCGCCGCCCGCCGGGCGTATGAATACCTGGATCGCTATTTCCTGGACCCCGAATTCGGCGGCTTCTATTGGATGCTCGACTTTCAGGGCCGCCCTACCGACACAAAAAAACGCATCTATGGCCAGGCCTTCACCGTCTACGCGCTGGCCCAGTACTACGACGCCACGGGCGACACCGAGGCGCTGGGCAAGGCCTTGCGCCTGGTGGAGCAGATCGAAACCGTGAGCCACGATGCGCGGAACGGCGGCTACTTCGAGACCTACGAGCGCGACTGGGCCCTGGCCGCCGACCAGCGCCTGAGCGATGTCGACATGGACGAAAAGAAGTCCATGAACACCCACCTGCATCTTCTGGAGGCCTACACCAACCTGCTGCGCTTCCACGAGGACGCGACCGTCCGGCGCAGGCTGCGGGAACTGATCGAGATCTTTCTCGGCGACATTATCCATCCCGCGACGCGCCACTTCATCCTGTTCTTCGACGAACAGTGGCGCCCGCGCTCCGCGAAGATTTCCTTCGGCCACGACATTGAAGGAAGCTGGCTGCTGGTGGAGGCCGCGGCGATTCTGGGCGATCCGGCCGTGCTGGGGCGGGCGCGCGAAGCGGCGGTAAAGATGGCGCAGGCCGTCTACGAGCAGGGCCTGGACAGCGATGGCGGCCTGCTGTACGAAGCCAACCCGGCAAATACGGACAAGCACTGGTGGCCGCAGGCCGAGGCGGTCGCCGGCTTCCTCAATGCCTATCGGCTTTCCGGCCGGCAACATTTTCTGAACGCCGCGGAACGAAGCTGGGATTTTATCGAAAGATTCATCGTCGATCGAGAGCATGGCGAATGGTTCTCGCTGGTCTCGAAGGAGGGCGTTGCCAGCAGCGTTCCGGATAAAGTAGGCCCCTGGAAGTGCCCCTACCACAACAGCCGCGCCTGCTTTGAAGCGATGGAGCGGTTGGACGCCGCGAAACACGCCGCAACCCAGCGGTGAGCGGAAAGGACCGGGGAGAGAGCAGATGAATCGGGTCGCATTCCGGAAGAGCGTTCAGAGTTTGTTCGGGCAGCAGGAGAAGCTGCTGGCGCGCCGCAACCGGAAGCTGCCCGGCGGCAATGGGATTTACTCCCGCTACGAGTTTCCCGTCCTGACCGCGGCGCACGCGCCCATCGCCTGGCGCTACGATCTCGACCGGAAGACGAATCCCTTTCTGCTGGAGCGCATGGGCGTCAACGCCGTATTCAACGCCGGAGCGATCCTGCACGAAGGCAAATTCCTGGTGGCGGCGCGCGTCGAAGGCGCGGACCGCAAGTCGTTCTTCGCCGTCGCCGAGAGCCCCAACGGCATCGACAACTTCCGCTTCCGGGAGTATCCGGTCCGGATGCCGGAGACCGGCGACCCGGATACGAATGTTTACGATATGCGCCTGGTGAAACACGAGGACGGGTGGATCTACGGCCTCTTCTGCGCCGAGCGCAAAGACCCCCGGGCGCCGGCATGGGAGACCTCCTCGGCGGTGGCGCAGTGCGGCGTCAGTCGCACCCGCGACCTGAAAACCTGGGAGCGGCTGGCGGACCTCAAATCCCGATCCGCCCAGCAGCGCAACGTCGTTCTGCATCCGGAGTTCATCGATGGCAAGTACGCCTTCTACACCCGCCCGCAGGACGACTTCATCCAGGCCGGCAAGGGAGGCGGCATCGGCTGGGCGCTGGCGTCCAGCATCGAGAAGGCCGTAATCGACAGGGAAGTCATACTCGACGACCGCGCATACCACACCATCCAGGAGGTGAAGAACGGCCTCGGCCCCGCGCCCATCAAGACGCCGGAGGGCTGGCTGCACCTGGCGCATGGCGTACGAAACACCGCAGCCGGCCTGCGCTATGTGCTCTACCTCTTCCTCGCCGAGTTGGAGCGGCCATGGGTTGTCACTCACAAGCCGGCGGGCTACTTTTTGGCGCCGGAGGGCGAAGAGCGCGCCGGCGATGTCTCGAATGTGGTCTTCAGCAACGGGTGGATCGAACGCGAGAACGGCGATGTGCTGATCTACTACGCCTCGTCGGACACCCGGCTGCACGTGGCCACCAGCACCGTCGCCAAGCTGCTGGACTATGTGCGCAACACGCCCGCCGATCCGCTGCGCAGTTCCGCTTGCGTGGAGCAGAGATACGAGATGATCGAGAAGAATCTGGCTGCGTTGAAGGCGATGAAGAAGCCGGAAGCGAAGCAGAAGGCCGGTAAGCGCGTGAAGGCGAAGAAGCACTAGGCGCCCCGCCGATTCACAGGGACCGCCGAATCAATCGATGTTTTGAAAGGGCTTGGCTTGAACCGCGCCGCTCTCCATAGCCTGTGAAGCCGTGCCCCGGCACAAGGCCGGTTTGATCACACGCTTCAAAACCGCACCCGCAACCCAATCTGAATCTGCCGCTCGCGGTAGAAGTTGGTCCCATTGATATTGAGCGGCTGGCCGAAGGCGGTGGTGTTGGCTTTGAGGCCGGTGAGGAAGTTGAGCGTGGGCAGTTCGCCCGGCGACGCACCGCGCTCAATGGAGTAGCCGGTTGTTTCCAGCTGGGTCACGTTCTGGTGGTTGAAGAGATTGAAGCTCTCGGCCAGCAGCTCCAACTGGCGCGCATGCCCCAGCTCGAAGCGCTTGCCCAGGCGCAGGTCGGCCTTCCAGGTGGAGGGATAGCGGTAAGTGTTGCGGCCAATGTTGTAGACGCGGCCGTCGCCGCCAAGGCCATAGACGCGGTTGTCGCCGCCGGAGCCGTTCATCCCCGGCCCCAGGGCTTGGATCAGAACGCTCCCGTTGATTGTCCGCTCGACCTCGCCAGCCAGCGAGCCGCCGGTGCGCATGGTGTAAGGCAGCCCGCTGCGATAGTGCCAGATCCCGGAGAGCCTCCAGCCGTTTCCCATGCGCCCAGCCAGGTTGCGCCACTTCCACGGAGCTTCCCAGATGAGATCGGCGGCGGCCGAGTGGCGCACGTCGAGGTTGCTGGTTCCGTATTCCTGGCTGAAGTGGGCGGGGTCCAGCACGTCGTTGCCCGACACCAGCGTACTTTCGTTGGGGTTCCAGTCCATGGCATGGGAGTAGGTGTAATGGGCATGCAGGCTGAGGCCGCGGCGGCTGTAGCGGTCCACCTTCACCATGGCCGCTTCATAGGTGGAGTTGGCCCTGCTCATGATATTGGTAATCGGCTGGTAGTCGGGGCAGGGCCGCCCGGCAACCGCGGAGCTTGCCGGCTGGTAGTAAGGGCAGCTCCCGCCGCTTGCCGGCCAGGAGGCGTAAAAAGGAACCGTGATCTGTGAGCTCTTGATCGGTCCGGCGCCGGTTGCATCTTTCACCGCATAGGTGAGGGTCTGTTGCGATGCCGGGGGGTCGAGATTGGTGTCAATGGAGATGGGCAGCCGGCGGCCCAGGCTGACCACTGCGCTGGCGGTCAGTTGCACGTGGCTGGGAAGCCGCTCTTCCAGCGCCACGATTCCCTGGTGGATCTCGGCGTTATGGAAGTTCGGAGCAAACTCGACGGCTCCCGGCTTGACCATGGCGCCCGGCTCACCGTTCAACACATAGGGAAACGGGGGAGCGCCGCCGCCGTAGTTGGGCAGATCGTCGGTTGGCCGCAGGAAGAAGTTCATATCGCCCTTGGCCGACCCGGTCTGGGTGAGCGCCGTCTCCAAAGTGGCGTTCTCCGTGCGCCCGAAATACATGCCATACCCCAGCCGCAGCACCGGCCAGTGGCTCTCGGCGCTTCCCAGGGCCAGGCTTAAGCGCGGACCCCAGTTGTTGCCCAGGCTGGGCAGCTTGGCCGTCAGCGGAAGCTGGGTATTGGCCAGCGCTGCGATCGGCGGCGGCAACTGCTCCCGCTCCCAGCGCAACCCGGCGGAGACGGCCAGCAATTTGCCGGCCTGCCACTGGGCGGTCGCGTAACCGGCCCAATCGTTGGTGCTCAAGTGCCAATCCGCGGGGCCAATGGTCTGCGAATAATAGGAGTAGCAGGGCAGCGGCCCCATAGCTGGAGGCGCGCCCGCGGCATTCGGCCACGCCCTTCCCGTCTGATCGCAGCCGTGCTGTCCATTCGAGTCGTGCCAAAGCGACGGGTTCTGAAAGACCAACGCGTCGGAGATGAAATTTTGCACGTTGCTGTAGGAATATGTCCCCGTCTGGTTGCGCAATAGGGTGGTGGTATCGGCATTGTGACTCAAGTCGAAACCCGCCTTGAACAACAGGCCGCCGTGGACCCAATCCACCATCTCCTGCCCGTGGTAGAGCAGCTCGTCGGGATAGCTGCCCGCTCCGAAGCGCGACGGATTGCCGATCGTAAAGCCGTAGCGATTGTCCACGACGATCTGCGGCAACCGCCCCCAAACACTCGGGCTGAGAAATGCCTGCTCGTAGGCCGTCGGCGTCTCCGGCCCAGCGCTCAAGATCGTGCGCCCCGCCGACCCCTGCGTCACGGCCAGGAGGTTGGGAGTGATAAACGCCTCCCAGCGGCCCAGCAGCCACTCCTCGCTGGCGTTGCTCGACCCAAAACTGTGGCTCCCATACGTCTCGGAAACGCGGGTCAGTCCTCCTCCCGGCGAATGCCATCTGGCGCCGATCCCTTCCAGCGTAAAGCGGTGACGTTCCGCCGCCTTCCAATCGATGCGTCCAAATCCAACCCACTGCGAGGCCGTCCGCGGAGCCGGGCCCAGCAGGTTGCCCAATTGCTCTAGAGCTCCCAGATAGTCGGTGAAGGCTTTGTTCGCGCTCTCTTCCAACCGGCCGCTCAGTACCACGATCTCCGGATTGTTGGTGGCGGTGGGCGGGTTGAAGAACTGGGTGTAATTCCTGACCGTGGCCAGCCCCGGATCGTTGCGCCGGTAACCGTCAAGAGCGCCAAACCAGAAGAGCTTGTCGCGGCGAATTTGGCTGCCGATCCCAACGCCCCAAACCGTCTCGCGGTCCGGAGGAGTGTAGGGCACTGCCGTAAAAACCGGAGCCGCCGCGGTGCCTGTGTTTTTTACCCATTGGGTAAAGGGGTTCCGCGCGCCCCAGGTGTTCTGGCGGTCGAAGAGAAAGCCCTGGCCGTGCAGTCCGTTGGCGCCGCTCTGCGTGGCCACGTTCATGCGCCCTCCGGCGGCGCGCGCTCCCGCGGCCTCCACGTTGCCGGCTGCCGTCTCGACCTCGCGGATCGCCGCCTCGCTCAAGGCAAATCCGCGTCCGCCTGCCCGGCTCCGGCCCATGCCATTCTCTTCGGCCCCACCCTGCCCGCTGAAAGCCAGCCGCTTGCTGGATCCGTCAAGTGTCGTTTCGGCCGGCGGCCGGCCGCTGCCGCTCGGCGAGGCTGAATCCTGGACGCCGCTCCCTGCCGCGCCGGTTGGCGTATCCAGCACAAACTCCTGCCAGCGCCTCCCGCTCACCGGCAGCGCCTGCAACTCGGAGGCGGTGACCGTGGTGGTTACCGCCGGAGTCACCGGGTCAATGGCGGATTTCTCTGCTGGGGCGGGCATGGACGCCGGTCCGGCAAATTGCATCGCCGCCCGCAGGATGCCGGATGTCACCTCGCTCGCGGGCGAACCGCTGCCGGTCAAGGCCGGCAAGCGTACGGATTCGGCCGCCAGCGTGGCCGTCATCACGGGGGACTCGGCCGCGGGCATTGCGTCAATGACGTCTACCGGCCGCCCGCGCAAGGCCAGCATCCGCAATGGCTCAGGCGCCAGGGCGGCATCCCGGACCGGCAAAACCGTCGGCTCAAGATCGCGCGGCGCCGCGTTGCGCAATGCCGCGTTGCGCAATGCCTCCAGGATGGACTTGGGGGAAGGCGGCTCAAACTCCATGGCCGTCTGCAAGCGCGCCTCGTGGCCGGCGGTTACGAGGATGCCGTCCAGACGCCCGTGGCCCTGTTGCGGACTCTCGGCCACCAGCGTGTACTCGCCGGCGCTCAGCTCGATAAACCTGTAGCTCCCATTCCGGGCCGTCGTTGTGCGCGCCTCCGCGCCGGTGGTCTGGTTGCGCAAAACCACGGTAGCGCCCTCCAGCGGGGCCGAGTGCAGGTCGGTCAGCTTGCCTGACAGTGAACCGCTCTGGGCCGATTGCGCCATGGCAACCCGCACCGCGACCGCGACCAAAATCAGCGCGGCCACCACCAGCGGTTTCGTCCCACTCAGCCTTGCCCCTGCCATCGAGAAACCTGCTCGCGGCAGACCCTGGGAAAACGCGCATCACACGTCGAGTCCAGCTCGCTCTTACGGCTGGTTTGGGAGGTGGAGCGGAATCCTCTTTTCAACCGCTCCAATTGCCCCATAGTAAACTTACCAGCGATTCTAATCCCGATTCGGTAAACTGAAAAGGCGTCCCACGCACTTTTGTGCCCAATTACGCACCCCGGTCGAACCGGCAACCGACACCTGAAAGTTGAATACCGACTCCCCATGTTCATCGATCAAGCTAAGATTCGCGTCAAGGCCGGCGACGGCGGCAACGGTTGCATGGCCTTCCGCCGGGAGAAGTTCGTGCCCCGCGGCGGACCCTCGGGCGGCGACGGCGGCCGAGGCGGCGACGTGGTCATGGTCAGCTCGCAGCGCCATAACACCCTGATCCACTTTCGCTACAACCCGGAGCACAAGGCGCAGCGCGGCGAGCACGGCATGGGTTCCAACTGCACCGGCCTCGACGGCAACTCCATTACGCTGCGAGTGCCTGTGGGCACATCGCTCTACGATCTGGAGACCGGCGAGTTGATCCACGATTTCTCCACCCCCGACGACAGCCTGGTTATCGCCAAGGGCGGCCGCG
>Ga0182011_10004058_pt1 | contig 11830 bp, 6 predicted proteins | sample 711E1DmetaG_FD_120481 | JGI IMG/M metagenome (GOLD analysis project Ga0182011, IMG submission 120481) | Permafrost microbial communities from Stordalen Mire, Sweden - 711E1D metaG | ecosystem: Environmental > Terrestrial > Soil > Wetlands > Permafrost | place: Sweden: Stordalen | collected... | reverse complement strand
TGACTATTAAAACAGGACCGATAGGGAAGGAGGATCTACCTAAAAATTCAAATAAATAGTTTTCTAAAGAGTGCACAGGACACGAAGAATAATCATATTATGGCACAAAGAATCTTTAATACAAATTTGACAGGGCAGGAGAGGAGGCGGATCGGCGAGCTTGTTAAAACACTGCGCACCAATTCAGGAATAAGTCAGAGGGACCTGGCATTTAAGACCGGTCTTTCACCGGTGCGGATCTCCCAGATCGAGAAAGGGACACTGGACTACCGGATAGACACGCTGATAGTTATCCTGGATCACTTTAACCGGAAAATAAGTTTTATATAAACCATTCCTACAACCATACCTGGGTTGTCACATTTTGTTAGGTTGTTTTTCCCCCGGTATACAACAACGATTCCGTAAATTGCATTATGTTAAAGATTTTTTAATTAATATTATGGGAGCTTTACGGAGCCCTATCTGCATGACAAGTACAAACACTGATTCTAAATGACGACTTTTAACAAGATCCTCGATAAATATCGAAAAATTTCCTTTTCTGAACACGATAAAGGTGCTCGTTTTGAAAGACTGATGCAGACTTTCCTGCAAACAGATCCAAGATATGCTTATCTTTTCAAAAGAGTATGGCTCTGGAATGATTTCCCGGGACGAAGTGATCTTGGTTTTTGTGATACAGGAATTGATTTAGTGGCCCTTACTTTTGATGGAGATTATTGGGCAATTCAATGTAAATGTTACCAGGGAAGTTCAATAATTGATAAACCTGCTGTTGATTCCTTCCTTTCAACCTCAAGTAGAGAGTTTAAAGACGAAAACTTCCGAACTACTCGCTTTGCACATCGTCTTTGGATATCAACAACAAATAAATGGGGCCCGAACGCAACCGAGGCTATAAAAAACCAAAATCCACCAGTAACTCGGCTGAACTATTTCGATTTGCAGGAATCTCCTGTTGATTGGGAGAAATTGGAGCAAGGTATTCATGGAGAAAAAGGAAGAGCTGAAAAGAAAAAACTCTATCCACATGTTCTTGAGGTTCGTGATAAGGTTTTTGAATATTTTAAAGAGAATGAAAGAGGTCGGCTGATTATGGCTTGTGGTACCGGCAAAACCATGACCTCATTAAAAATTGCCGAGAAACAAACCGACAATAAAGGAACGATTCTTTTCCTTGTTCCTTCTATTGCACTCATAGGTCAAACTCTTAAAGAATGGTCATCGCAAGCAGATGAACCGATTAATCCGATTTGTATTTGTTCTGACCCTGAAATAACAAGAAACAGAACTACTGGTGATCAAGATTTAATAAGCATAGTTGATTTGGCTTGGCCTGCTTCAACTGATTCCAATTATATATTAAAACAATTTCAACATTATAAAAACGCAAACAATGGAATGACAGTAGTTTTTTCTACTTATCAATCCATTGATGTAATTGCCAAAGCACAAAAAGTGCTTTTGAAAAACGGTTTCCCTGAATTTGATTTGATTATTTGCGATGAAGCACATCGTACAACAGGTTATACTGAGCCAGGTATGGACGATTCGGCTTTCGTGAAAGTACATGATGCTGACTTCATCAAATCAAAGAAACGTTTATACATGACAGCGACACCAAGGCTGTATGATGTAGAAGCACAATCAAAAGCAGCCAAGAATGAGGTTCCGCTTTGGTCAATGGACGAGGAAAAACACTTTGGTAAAGAAATTCATCGCATTGGATTTGGTGAAGCGGTTGAAAGAGGATTGCTTACCGATTACAAGGTTATTATTCTCACCTTGAACGACAAGGACGTACCAACTGCAGTGCAGAAAATGATTACCAATGGTGAGGCCGAAATTAAAACGGACGACCTCACAAAACTAATTGGAACAGTCAATGCCTTGTCAAAACAATTTCTTGGCAACGAATCTATTAAGGTAGAAGGAGATGAAAGCCCAATGAAAAGGGCGGTTGCTTTTTGTGGGAGCATTGCCAATTCAACCAATATAGCCGCCAGTTATAATCTTGCTTCTGAAAACTATTTGGAATCGCTTCCCGAAGAAAAGAAAAAGAATATGGTTACTGTGCAAGCTATGCACATGGACGGTACAATGGCTGCTCCACAACGTGACCAAATGCTAAGTTGGTTAAAGGAAGAAACATCGGGCAATGAATGTCGCATCATTACAAACGTTCGTGTTTTAAGTGAAGGTGTTGATGTGCCTTCTTTGGATTCAGTACTTTTTCTTTCTGCTCGTAATTCGCAGATTGATGTTGTGCAATCCGTTGGTCGAGTAATGCGTAAATCTCCGGGTAAAAATTACGGTTATATTATTATTCCTGTGGTTGTTCCTGCTGATGTTGAACCTGAACATGCTTTGGATGACAATGAACGCTACAAGGTAGTATGGACAGTATTAAACGCTTTGCGTGCACATGACGACCGTTTTAATGCTACCGTAAATAAAATTGAGCTCAATAAAAAACGCCCAAATCAGATTATTGTTGGCGGTACTGAAACTTCTTTTGATGGCGATGGCAATCCCATAGAAAAAAGCCGTGATGGTTACGAAGGCACCGACCCAATCAAAGAAATTGGACGGCAGATAGCCATGCAATTTGAGCAATTACAAGATGTAGTTTTTGCTCGTATGGTGCAAAAGGTTGGCGACCGTAGGTATTGGGAACAATGGGCACGAGATGTTGCAAAAATTGCTGAACGACAAATTGAACGCATCAAATACCTCATTAACGAAAAGAAAGACCAACGAACAGCTTTTGATAAATTCCTTAGCGGTTTACAAAAGAACATCAATCCAAGTATCAACGAAGAGCAAGCCATCGAAATGCTGGCTCAACACATCATTACCCAACCAATATTTGACGCATTGTTTGAGGGTTACTCATTCGTAAAATCAAATGCGGTTTCTATGGCCATGCAAGGCATGATAGAATCATTGGAAGAAGGTAGCAACCTTGCCGAGCAAGACGAAACCCTGCAGCGATTCTACGAATCGGTACATACACGTGCCGAAGGTATCGACAATGCAGAAGGCAAACAGCACATCATCATTGAATTGTACGATAAGTTCTTTAAAACCGCCTTCCCCAAAATGGTAGAGAAACTGGGTATTGTATATACTCCAGTGGAAGTGGTGGATTTTATCATCCATTCGGTAAATGACATTCTGAAAAAAGAATTTGACCGAACTATTTCAGATGAAAACATTCACATACTTGACCCCTTTACAGGAACAGGCACTTTTTTGGTGCGGATGCTGCAAAGCGGATTGATTGATGCAAAAGATTTGGAACGCAAATACAAGGATGAATTACACGCCAACGAAATTGTATTACTCGCTTATTACATTGCCGCCATTAACATTGAAAACGCTTACCACGATGCCACACCCGACCCAGATGATGGCATAGGTAAAGCCAATTATACCTCATTTGATGGTATTGTATTAACAGATACATTTCAACTTAGCGAAACAAGAGAAGGTGAAATTCAATACGAGGAAATGTTGAAGAAAAACTCTGACCGAGTTGAAAAACAACGAAAAGCACCACTCAGAATAATTATTGGAAATCCTCCTTATTCTGTTGGCCAAACCTCTGCGAACGACAATGCTCAAAATCAAACCTACCCTAAACTAAATCAGCGTATTGCAGATACTTACGCTAAATTGACTAAGGCAACAAACAAAAACTCATTATACGATAGCTACTTAAAAGCATTTCGGTGGAGTACTGACAGATTAGATAAAACAGGCGGTATCATTTGTTTTGTCTCAAATGGGGCATGGATAGATGGTAACAGTGCAGATGGCTTCCGCAAATCCATTGAAAAAGAATTTTCATCTATTTACGTATTTAACTTGAGAGGGAACCAACGCACCAGCGGGGAATTGAGCCGTAAAGAAGGCGGTAAAATTTTTGGCAGTGGTAGTCGTACTCCCATAGCTATTACTTTATTGGTTAAAAATCCTGATGTAAAAACTAAAAAAGCCACCATTCATTATCATGACATCGGCGACTATTTAGACCGTGAACAAAAATTAAAAATTGTAAAGGATTATAAAACCTTTGCAAATCCTAAGTTGGCTTTAAAACCTTTGCAACCTAATGAGCATGGTGATTGGATAAATTTGAGAAATTCTGCTTTTGATAATTTTATTGAACTTGTTCCAGATAAAAAGTTCAATATTAGAGCGAAGTCGTTTTTTGTAATAAATTCTAATGGACTTCAAAGTAATAGGGATAATTGGGTTTATAACTTTTCTAAAGAATCCATATTAAAAAATGTTCAGTCCCATGTTGAATTTTACAATTTACAGGTTGATGATTTTAAAAAAGCAAAAGAATCAAATTCAAAATTAACTTCTGATGAATTTAAAAATAATGACGCATCAAAAATTAGTTGGGCAAGTAGCTTAGTTTCAAATTTGGAAAGATTTAATAAAGCTTCATTCGAAAGTGACAAGATTTGCGACTCAATGTATCGCCCCTACACAAAGCAGAAATTGTATTATGGTGATAAGATGATTCATCGGTCAGGTCAGTTTAAAGATTTCTTCCCTCAAAATAAGAACGAGAATTTTGTTATTTGTTTTGGAAACACAAATACTCCAGCCTCTTTAATAACGAGTAATTATGTTGATTCAAACTTTGCAGGTTATAATCAATGCTTTCCCCTTTACTACTACGAAGAAAACAAAGTCACTCAAAAAGGATTGTTTGATACAGGTGAAAGCCAAAAATATGTACGCAGAGATGCCATCAGTGATTTCATTTTAGAAAGAGCCAAGCAGCAATACGGCAAGACCGTAACCAAAGAAGATATATTTTACTATGTCTATGGCTTTCTGCATAGCAAAGAATACAGAGAAACCTTTACCAACGATTTAAAGAAAATGTTACCCCGTTTGCCATTGATAGAAGAAGTAAAAGACTTTTGGGCATTCAGCACAGCAGGCAGAAAATTAGCCGAACTGCATTTGAATTATGAAACCGTTGCTCCTTCGCCTGATGTAACTATAACCGGAGACGATGGTAAAACCTATACGGTGGATAAAATGCGTTTCCCAAAGAAAGACCAGAAAGATACCATTCACTACAACAGCAAAATAACGGTTAGCAATGTACCTGCAAAGGCTTATGAATACGTTGTAAACGGAAAATCTGCCATCGAATGGATTATGGAACGTTACCAGATCACGGTTCATAAAGAAAGTGGTATTAAAAACGATCCCAATGATTGGGCAGATGAAGTAGGTAATCCGAGATATATACTGGACCTACTTTTAAGTATGATCAATGTAAGTATCAAAACAGTTGATATTGTGAACAGCTTACCAAAAGTAACCTTCACTTAAAACTAATAGTTATAATTGAATGGAAAAGAGCGAATAAATCATTAATAACTAATTTCACAGGATGTTTTACAGGGGGACATATGGAATATTGTTGTTTACCCCTGAAAATTTCTGAGGTACACACGAGTTGTCGGTAATGCTAAAAGGAAACAGCAAACAATAAATGAGTAACATAAATGGATATTAAGAAAGTAACACTAAATAACGGAGAATATATTTGCGATATTGATATTTCGATTGATGAATGGAAATCTATTTTGCAAGACATAAATCTAATAAATGATAATTACAAAGATACATTGATTAAATTTTATGCTGAATCTGACCATAAATCAACTTGTAAAGCTCTCGGTGCAAAGTATAATACTTCACCACAATCATTTAATGGAATAATAACAAATTTTGCAAAAGCTGTTCAGAAAAAGCTTAATCGGTTTGAGATAATTGGAACTGACGGAAAACCTACATATTGGATAATTCCGATGTTAGGTAAAGATGTAGGTGGATTTTTTGAATGGACTATACGCTCAGAATTAGTAAAAGCAATGGAAGAATTGGATATTAAAGGAAAGCACTTATTGCAGAAAATATATGATGAAGCCATTGAGAAAAAACATTGGGTCTTTTTTGATTGGTTTCCATCATACCAAATCTCAGTACAAGAATATAAAGAGCAAGCTATAGCCAATAACTGGACAAGCAAAGTTTTTCAGCGTTTAGTAAAGGATACATTAAATAATGGTATTTCAGATTTGCAACAAGGGAATTTTACTTGGGAAGAATTTGAAAAAATAAAAAATGGTTGGTCTGAGATTCAGCCTGTAATTAAAAATATTGCTGAGAAGAATGAAATAAGCAAGGCTGAATATCAGGAGATAGTAAACTTTTTTGGGAAACAAACATCTAACAATAGACCCGCTGGAACGAATAGAGTAATTGCCGCATTTCTTCCGAATTTAGTAACAACTGTAGTTAACTATAGATATTTAAGAGATGTAATCGTCAAGTTAAAGAATAGACTTCCTGACTATCCCGAAATCCATGAAGATTGGTTAATTGATAACTTCAGCTTTATTGATTATTGCAATTCCAATGTTGATTTCATTGATTCTTGGCACAGTTCTCTTTTTGCTTGGTATTTAAAAGTATATTTTGAGCAAGAGAGACAATTAATTCAAAAAAACGAAGCTTCTATGCAAAAATATATTGACTTGCTCCTGAATAACAAGAATTTAATTCTTACTGGAGCACCAGGAACAGGAAAAACATTTTTAGCTAAAGAAATAGCTAAAGCAATGAATGCAGAAATCGAATTTATTCAATTTCACCCTTCCTACGATTATACTGATTTTGTAGAAGGATTGCGACCAACTCCTCCGGATGACAATGGAAACATTGGTTTTGAAAGGAAAGATGGTGCTTTTAAAGAGTTCTGCAAAAAAGCATTAAAGGCAAATATTTCTAATGGAGTTGATAATTTTGATGAAGCATGGGATAAATTTCTTGTATTTGTAAGAAACAATTTGGCAAATGGGAATTTAACTAAAATTGGTTCTTGGGATTATGGTATGTCAACAAGGGACTCGCTCAAATATTCGTCTGTAGATACTCCTTCTCAATATACTTTTACTATTACTAAACAAAATGTTTATGACGCATATCAAAACAAGACAGCAAGACCATCAGGTGCTTTTCAAAAAGATATGGAAGATGTGGTTAATTACATGAAAAAAAATTTGCAATTAAAAAATTATCAACAGGGTGAAATTTCTCAAGTAACAGATAATAAAATATATATTTTCATTATTGATGAAATCAATCGTGGTGAAATTTCAAAAATATTCGGTGAGTTATTTTTTTCAATAGATCCTGGTTATCGTGGTAAAGAAAATAAAGTAAAAACGCAATATTCAAATTTAATCGAAAAAGGAGATGTTTTCTCAGATGGTTTCTTTATTCCTGAGAATGTTTATATCATTGGAACAATGAATGATATTGACCGTAGTGTTGAGTCATTTGATTTTGCTATGCGGAGACGTTTTGCATGGAAGGCAATAAAAGCAATTGACAGGATATCAATGTGGGACGGTGTAATTGATGATTGGAAAGAAGAATCTTTAAAAAGAATGATGTCAATAAATTCCAAAATAGAGACAATTCAAGGTTTAGGTTCAGCATTTCATATTGGTCCAGCCTATTTTTTAAAACTCAAAAATTACAATGGAAACTTTGAACAGCTTTGGAATAATCACCTAGTAGGTGTTTTGTTTGAGTATTTAAGAGGATTACCAGAAAGTGATAAACGACTGAGTGAGCTAAATACCGCATTTAATATTACAGAAGAATCAGAAGAAGATGTTGAGAACAACTGATAATAATTGCGGAATTGAGATTGAAAAGAATTACATCCCAGACTTTGATATAGTTGCAAATAGGAGAATTAGCGATTTAATTTCTGAGGATAACCCAAATTTGCTAATTTTCCCTAATGATTTAACCCAAAACGGAGATAAAATAAGTGAAGAACATATTTTCACTCTACAAGAAAAAACCCTAACGACAGGAAATATAATGGGCTTTATTGGGGTTAACGATAGTGAAATTACTATCCAATCACGTTTTGCTAAAAATAATCAAGACTACTTCTTACATTATATGCTTCAAAAGGTTTTTTCAATCAATCTTTTTGACTTAAAACATGGAATGAACAATGAATCGATATTTGATTTTCTACTGTATCTTTTTCCTTTCTATTTAAAAAAAGCATTAAGGCAAGGTTTGTATAAAGAATATCATAAACAACAATACAATGATTCAAATGTAAGAGGTACAATTGATTTTAGTAGGCATATTCGACGCAATGTTCCATTTATTGGCAAAGTTGCTTATCAGGTTCGGGAACACAGTTTTGACAACAGAATCACTCAACTAATAAGACACACAATAGAATTTATTAAGCAACATAAATTTGCACGAGGAATTCTGGATTTAGATTCGGAAACACAAAGTTGTGTAAATGAAATAATACAATTTACACCAAGATATGAATACAGAGAACGGGTAGCCATTATTAACAAGAATATAAAGCCTTTTTCGCACCCATACTTTTTTGAGTATAAAGAACTAAAAAAGGTTTGCATGCAAATCTTGAAGTATGAAGGTCTCAAATATGGTAAAGAAAAGAATAAGTTATATGGTTTACTTTTTGACGGAGCTTGGCTCTGGGAAGAATATCTTAATACATTTCTAATAAATTGCGGTTTTAAACATCCTAAAAATAAAAGTTCAGAAGGGGCAATCTATTTATTTAGCAACTCGAAGGGAAAACGATTCCCTGACTTTTGGAAAGAGAATTTTATAGTGGATGCAAAGTATAAAAGGTTGGCAGACAAAAAAGCTGAAGACATTGATAGAAATGATATAAATCAAATAATCTCGTACATGTATGTTAAAAAAGCTGAGATAGGTGGGTTTATTGTTCCTTCAGATAATGATGAATATGGCGTAACACAGACTAAAATAGGACAACTAAACGGTTATGGTGGCGAGGTGAATATTTGGACTCTTTCTATTCCTCAGCAGACTGATAATTTTTCGGAATTTTGCAATTGGATGAAAGAAAACGAGAAATTAATGATTGATTTAATTGAAAAACAGGATGAAAAAGCAAATACAGCCAACCAAGTGTATATGCCATAAGGGCTTCAGTGGCTATTAAAGCGTTGTAGCCCTCACAAACTTTTGTGTCGGTGGACGTTACTCTACACCACAATCCCTTACGGAAGATAGCCTCTAACGTTAGTCCGGAATAGATTAACCTCCCTTGATTTATTAAATACCACTGGGGCAAAGCAATAAGTTTTAGAGAAACTATGGTTTACAAAGATCATTTTTGCCTGGGAGCAAAAATGTATAATCAATCATTCCGGCTTGGGCATCCGGCGCCGGAATGGTAGTGACTAAAACCACCGTTGTATTGGAAAAATTCTTAATCTATGTTTTTCCCCTTAAAAACTCTTGAATTCTTTATTTAAAATTCTACCGGACCGACACGCTGATAGTTATCCTGGATCACTTTAACCTGAAAATTAATATTTTTAATAAAGTATCAATTTCAGACCTGAAAAAGCTTTTTTCAGGTATTTATTTATGTATGGGGTGTCGCCAACATTTCCTATAAAAACCACGCAAAGGGATTATTTAGCTTTTACCTCTAAAGACTTTTTGAACTGGAAGAATTATTTTAATAATAAAGTAGACTGAGATTAGTTTTCCATATTACTCACAAACATTCTTGGGAATGTTGATTGACCAACCCATCGAATTATTTATACATTCACTTATTAGATTATGTACGTCACCATGCACATTATTTGTATCTCAATGTTCAGACCCATCCTTAGAAGCTCCTTCTCTGCTTAGCCTCTCCCGCTCCTTCTCTTCCTCCAATTCCGCTTGCTCTATGTCCCTCACCCGCTGAAGATGCCTCTCCTCCCATTTTGCCTTCTCTTCCTCTGACATATTCAGATAGCGTTCCCAAACGTCCGCTATTATCTTCGCTGTTTCATCCTCTTCGTTATTCATTTTTTAAAATTCTTGGTTTAACTTCAGGCTTATAATAAATTGTTCTTCCGCATAGTATGTTTAGACACGCAACTAAATCAGTGGAATGAAGAGATAAAACTGAGTTATAATCATCTCTCCTGTAACCACCAAATAATGTTAATATTAACGGAATTTGTTTTCCGGTTTCATTTTCAATATCCTGCATTAACATATAAACAAGTCTTGAACATTCAACCCATTCTTCTGTAGATAGCTGACTAGCTAGCTCATCCCATTCATGACTATCTGCCCCATGACAAAAAACTATGTAATGGATCCTATTTTCAAGAACCTCAGTACGAAGGATTTTTAGATTAGCCTTTAACTCTTCGATGTATGCCTTATGCCTAGCCATGATATTTATATTCCCGCATACAGGTGATATTGCTTTATCAATGTCAGGTACAAAATCTCTCGAATTATCTATGCTATTTCCATAGTGACCATCAAGGTCTATATAAGCCCCACACAGACCAAATTCATAATATACTTTCATAGACGCTATTACCTGACCTGAGAAGGCACAGAATAGGGCACTTCTAGTTGGATTTGCATGATGAAATGCGCTAGAAGGACTAAAGCAAACTTCTTCAGGCTTCTGAACGGCATATCTTATTGCATAATAAAGGCTTGCACACTCATACTTTACCGATTCCGCATACTCAGGTGTCCAATTAATGTGAAGAATCTTGCTTGTTTTCCCCCTATCGAAGAAATTGTCAACCATTTCTTTAGTGTGAGCGATATAAAAATCCTCTCTTGACAAGGGTGAGAAATTATCATCTAGAAAGAAGAACTCTAATAGTCCATTCTTTTCAAGATATTCCATTAAAAGCCTGGGCTTAGCTGGAGTTAGCGAATATCCGGTAAGGTTATCTGTGCTTACAGACATCATAGGATGGTAGAAGGTATGAAGCTTTGAACTTTTCATTTCTCTAAATCAAATTTAAAGCATATTCTACTAGTAATCAAAAATATTTGCATCCTGTTAGATTATTTCTGAAATTTGATAAAGCGGCATTACCTATTTATCAAAACCAATAGCTTAGAGCTTAATGTTCTTTCGGGTGATGTCGCTTCTTTACAAAATGATAGCAAAGAAAAAAATCCATGAAAGCACAAGAGCAAGAGGAAAAAATCCCGACACAATGGGAACAGATGGAACAAGAGTCTCAGGAGCGATTGGCTAAATAGGGGTCGCCTCACGAAACGGATTATAAAGTACGTTAAGGCATAGAAAATGGTCTTAATGATCTGTACTTCCCTTTTTTGGGTTGTTTATTTTGCTCCCACACATAATCACCTGTAAGGTTTATATGGGGTCGGCTCACGAAACGGAAAATATAGCACGTTAAGCAGTCTATGTCAACTGTCCAGCGGGTATCCAACGATAAAGCGGAGGAACAGAGACCCCACGTTACTCAGTACTAAACACACATTTTTGTTTTTGGTAGAAACTATGGTTTACAAATATCATTTTTGCCAGGGAGCAAAAATGTATAATCAATCATTCCGGCTTGGACATTTGCGCCGGAATGGTAGTGACTAACACCACTTTTGTACCAGAAAAAATTCTTCATCAATGTTTTTCCCCTTAAAGACTTCTTGAATTCTTAATTAAAATTTTATTAAGTAAAGCGAAGCATAAGCTGGGACCAGCATAAGGGTGACAAACACGGTGCTTTTTTTTCCAACTCGGAACTACTATATAATAACGATTCAGTAACTTTAGGATTTTAACTGATCCAAATAAATTGAAAGTCATAAATAAAAGATTATGAAAAGGATATCCTCTTTAATAGCTACATTGTTATTTGTCTCGGCTGGCTACAGCCAAACAGCTGTGGAGTATTAT
>Ga0182011_10004054_pt1 | contig 11837 bp, 4 predicted proteins | sample 711E1DmetaG_FD_120481 | JGI IMG/M metagenome (GOLD analysis project Ga0182011, IMG submission 120481) | Permafrost microbial communities from Stordalen Mire, Sweden - 711E1D metaG | ecosystem: Environmental > Terrestrial > Soil > Wetlands > Permafrost | place: Sweden: Stordalen | collected... | reverse complement strand
CCGGTTACCGGAGCTGTTGTAACTCCTGTTTCTGCCAACCTCTCCGGATTACTTCCGGGAACCCTTTATCATTACAGGGTCAATGGAACAAATGCCGGAGGTACCGCCAACGGCAGCGATCTTACCTTTACCACCCCTGCCCTTGCACCCACGGCTGTAACAACAGCTGCCACGGGACTGGGATCTACAACGGCCACCCTCAATGGTACCATCACGGCAAACGGAGCATCTACTACCGTTACTTTCGATTATGGGCTGACCCTTGCTTACGGAACCACTGTACCCGGATTACCGTCACCGGTGAACGGGAATATTGCAACGGCTGTAAGCGCATCCATTAGCGGGCTCTCGCTAAGTACAACTTACCACTACAGGGTAAATGGCGTCAATTCAATCGGGACCACCAACGGTAACGACATGACCTTCACAACCGGTTGTCCGGTTGCAGGTCCGGCCGGCCCGATCACCGGTCCGACCCAGGTTTGCCAGGGTGGTTGCGGTTATGTTTATTCCGTGGCTCCTATCGCGAATGCTTCGGGGTATGTCTGGACTTTACCCATCGGCGGATCTATCACTGCAGGAAACAATACGAATTCGATCACCGTATGCTACAATGCCACGGCTTCGCCGGGCTATGTGTTTGTTTATGGTACCGCCGCCTGCGGTAACGGATCCCCGTCACAGTTGTCAGTTGCCATGAATGCTCCGGCCAGCCCGACAATCACAGGACCTGCTTCGGTTTGCCTGAACAGTACAGGCAACGTATATACTACCCAGGCAGGCATGACCAATTATGTATGGATTGTTTCCGCCGGGGGTACGATCACCGCTGGCGGAGGTCTGAACAATAATACCGTAACCGTTACCTGGAGCACCACTGGGGCAAAAACAGTTTGTGTGAATTATAATAATGCTGCAGGCTGCCCCGCACTTGCACCGGTTTGTTATACTGTTACCGTAAATGCTTTACCCGTGATTACAATTTCAGGTCCGTCTCCTGCATGTGCCAATTACCCGGGATTGATCTATTCCACACAGGCAGGGATGACCAACTATATCTGGAGCATCTCCGCCGGAGGAACGATCACGGCAGGCGGAACTTCAACGAGTTCTACCGCGACTGTCACCTGGAATACAACCGGGGCCCAATCCATATCCGTTAATTACAACAATGCCAACGGATGTTCTGCAACGGTTCCTTTAACATACCCTGTTACCGTTAACAGTGGTGCAGCTCCGACCATTACTGGTTCGACGAATGTGTGTATCAATTCGGGTTATTATAACTATACGACAGAAGCCGGAATGACGGCTTATATCTGGACGGTTTCCCCCGGCGGACTGATCAATTTTGGTTCAGGCACCAATATGATCACTGTTTCCTGGATCATTTCCGGCCCGCAATGGGTGAAGGTGAACTACACCAATCCGGGAGGTTGCCAGGCTTTCAATCCCACCCAGCTCAATGTCACCGTGAATCCGCTTCCTGATGCTGCCGGAACCATCACCGGCACCGGAACAGTTTGCGGCGGGGCGACCGGGATTGCGTATTCCATTGCACCCGTGGCAAATGCTGTTTCCTATGTATGGACATTGCCGGCAGGAGCAACCATCGCCAGTGGGGCCGGTACCAATGCAATCACCGTCAACTTTGCCCCAAATGCCGCTTCAGGGAATATTACCGTTTATGCCAACAACATTTGCGGGAACGGGGCAGTTTCTCCTGTATTCCTGGTTGTGGTTAACCCGCTTCCGGATCCTGCCGGGACCATTACCGGCACGTCTTCTGTTTGTGCAGGCGCTACCGGTGTTGCATACACCGTCGCTGCCATAGCAGGAGCAGACGGATACAACTGGACAGTTCCTGCAGGTGCTACCATCGCAAGCGGATCCAACACCAACTCAATTACGGTTGATTTTCCGACTGCTTTATCCGGAGTTATTACGGTTGCCGGAACCAACACCTGCGGCAACGGAACCGTCTCTCCCGGTTTCAATGTAACCGTCAATTCAATTCCTTCGGCACCTGTCATTACGCTTGCAGGGAACATGCTTTCAAGCGATGCTCCTTCAGGCAACCAATGGTACTTTGAAGGAACCCTGCTGTCGGGTGCTACCGCCCAGACCTACCTTGCAACACAATCAGGTCATTACTGGGATGTGGTCACATTGAACGGTTGTTCCTCAGATACTTCAAATCACCTGAACGTCGTAATTATCGGTGTTCAATCCATGGATAATCAGGGGATCAGTATTTACCCGGTTCCCAACGACGGTCAATTTACCGTATCCATGAGCGGTTATTCAAATGAAATCTTTACCATCAGCGTTTATAACAATCTTGGGATAAAGATCTTTGAAAAACAACACATCGAAGTAAACGGAACACTCAACCAGGTGATTGATCTTCGCCCGGTTCCGGATGGCGTATATACCGTTACGATGGAGAACGCACAGAAACAGGTTGTGAAGAGGATCGTCGTAAATAAATAAGTTCACGAAGACAACAGGTTAAGTCATAAAATCCTGAAATATTGAGCTTCGGGCCCTGTCGGAAACGGCAGGGCTTTCTTTATATTTGTACCTGCGATTTGAAATGACTGAAACTTGGGAAAGAAAATCCTTCAACTGTTTTTCCTGTTCAATGGTCTTGCGCTTACTTCGAATGCCCAGTATTTCAGTACGGGACAGGATCCGGCTTCATTCCACTGGCGACAGATCCGTACCCGGGAATTCCAGCTGATCTTCCCGGGTCCGTTCGAGAAGAAAGCACAATACCTCGCGAATATCATGGATCTTGTGAGCCGGAATGATCATACCACATTAACGGCAAAGATATCCCGCATCCCTGTTATCCTTCATACACAATCGACGATATCAAACGGGATCACGACCTGGGCCCCGAAAAGGATAGAGTTGTATCCCTGTCCTCCCCAGGATAGCTATCCTGAAGAATGGCTCGAACAACTTGCCATCCATGAGTACCGTCATACCGTCCAGATCCAGAAAATAAACCATGGATTCAGTCACGTACTTTCTTTTATTTTCGGCGAACAGGTCATTGGCGGAATATTGGGGCTCTATGTTCCTTCATGGCTCCTGGAAGGAGATGCGGTAAGTACCGAAACTGCCCTGAGCAAGACCGGAAGAGGACGCTCTCCGCTCTTTGAAAGTACGCTGCGGGCGCAATTGCTGGAAAAAGGGAAATATTCCTATGATAAAGCGGTACTGGGCTCTTACCGGACATTTGTTCCTGACCAATATTCCCTGGGTTATTACCTGGTAAGCCAGGCAAGGAAACAATACGGTACTGCCATCTGGAATTCAGCCCTGGACAGGGTTGCAAAGATCCCCGTCATGGTGGTACCCTTTTCATCCGGGATCCATAAGATCACAGGACTGACCAAAACAAAGTTGTACAAGGAGTCGCTGGCAAAACTTGACAGCAGCTGGCGGGAACAGGCAAATTCCGGAGTCTACAGCCTTACAAAGCGCATCACCCATTCCAACCATAAAAATTACTCAACTTATTCCCGCCCCTGCCTGTTGAATGACTCCACGATCATCACCAAAAAATCATCGGTCGATGATATTGACCGTATCGTCAGGATCGACCGGAAAACCGGGATCGAAAAGAAGATCGTGACACCAGGCAACCTTACGAACCAGACGATCTCCGTATCCGGAAACCTTCTTGCCTGGGCCGAATATGAACCGCACGAAAGATGGCAGAACAAGGATTATTCCATCATCCGGGTATATGATCTCAGGACAAAGCGTATTCACAATCTTACCCGGCGTACCCGGTATTTCGCACCGGCAATCTCTCCGGATGGAAAACAGATCGCCACGGTGTACATTTCTCCGGAAAACATGTGTTCTGTTTATATTCTGGACATTCATACTTCAAAAGTAATAAGGAAATTTCCCATGCCGGAAGGAGAATTACTCCTTTCCCCCGACTGGTCGCCGGATGGTAAAAAAATCGTTTTTACAAGGCTCACTTTCAAAGGGGGATCTATTGCATTGCTGAACCTTTCCAGCGGATCCATCCGGGATCTCACCCTTCCGGATTATTCAGAAAAAGCAGGTCAGCATTGTTTCTTCAGGAATTACATCCTGTTTAACAATGGTCGCTCCGGGATCGCCAACATCTTTGCCGTCGACACTGCCAGTAACAAGGTCTGGCAGGTTTCCTCCGTAAAATTCGGCGCCCTTGATCCGGTAATTACCCAGGACGGTTCAGGCATGATCTTTTCCGATTATTCATCCGATGGCATGATGGTCGCTGAGATGAATCCCGACCCCACTTCGTGGATCCCGGAAAATAAAATAACCGACCGGTCCATCCGTCTTTACGAAAGCCTGGCCTCACAGGAAAGATCCAATCTCCAGGACAGTGTACTGATCAGGAACATTTTTAAAATGGATGAGAAAAACGATTTTGATCCTGGTCGTGACAGCATCAAGGGGAAAGTGTATCCTGTAAAAAAATATTCAAAGATCCTTCATCTCTTCAACCCGCATAGCTGGGCTCCGGCCGTTTTCAATGCTTCCGACCTGACGCTCCACCCGGGGATATCGGTCCTTTCACAAAATCCGTTAAGCACCATGATCTCGGAAGCCGGCTACGATTACAACATTCAGGAACAAACGGGGAAGATCTTTGCCTCCTTCAGCTACCAGGGCCTGTACCCCGTGTTCAACCTGACCATTGACCATGGCAACAGGGCTTCCTTTTATGAACTTCTCCCAAAAAAAGAATTTGTGCGGTTTACCTGGCAGGAAACAAATTTATCTGCCAACATATCCATTCCCTGGAATTTCAGCTATGGTAGATCGGTATGCTTTCTTCAGCCTTCTGCAGGTACCACACTGATCTATATCAAACACAATCCGGGCACCCCCCCGCAGCTGACGAAAGGAATTATCCAGTCATTGGATTACCGGGTATACTGCTATCAATACCGCCGGACAAATCCAAAGGACATGTTTCCTTTCCTGGGACAGGTATTGGATCTGAATTACAGGAATTGTCCGTTTTCCGGTACGAACATGGGATCTGTCGTTTCGGCCGAAGCTACCTTGTATTTCCCGGGGATCCTGAAGCACCATGGGATCAGAATTTACGGCGCTTATCAACAAAGAACTGATAACCCTGAATCATTCTACAGCTTTTCGGGGATCGTTCGTTACCCGAGGGGTTTCCTGGATGGCTTTGAAAAGGAAGTTTTCAGTTTCTCTGGAGATTACAAGCTGCCTTTGTTCTATCCTGATTTCAGCGCAGGTTCAGTGGCCTATCTCAAAAGGTTCAAGCTTGACCTCTTTTATGATTTTACAGAAGGCGGGACGGGAAAACTTCTTCATACCTACCGTTCGACCGGGGCAGAGCTTACCACCGATCTTCACCTCCTCCGCTTTGTTTTCCCTTTTGAACTGGGTGTCCGATGCATCTATTTCCCTGACCAGGCTTCCTTTGGATGGGAGTTCCTTTATGCAATCAATTTCTAGAAATCAATTTCAAGTAAGGTCGGGCAATGATCCGAATGCATGGCCTGGGGAAGTATGGCTGCCCTCATGAGTTTCCCGGAGAGTGAAGGTGTCACCATCTGGTAGTCGATTCGCCAGCCGAGATTCCGCGACCGGGCACCGGCCCTGAAACTCCACCAGGTATAATTGTGGGGTTCCTGGTTAAAATACCGGAAGGAATCGATAAAGCCACAGTCGAGATACCGCGTAAGCCATTCGCGTTCTTCCGGCAGAAAACCTGAACTGGTAGCGTTCCGGATGGGATCATGAATGTCGATCGGCTTGTGGCAAATATTGAAATCTCCTGCAATGACCAGGTTTGGCCTTGTTTCCCTGAGCCTGACGGCATAGGCAAGAAAATCTTCCAGCCAGCGCATCTTGAACCCCTGCCTTATTTCCCCCGTGGTGCCGGAAGGATGATATACACTCATCACGGTATAGGTTCCATAATGAGCCATGATCACCCTTCCTTCATCATCGTATTGCTGAATGTTCAGGCCGAAATCCACATGATCGGGTTTTACCCTGGACAGAATTCCGACCCCGCTGTATCCTTTTTTAGCGGCGGAAAACCAATAATGGTGATAACCCATTGCTTCAAATTCCTCCACAGGGATCTGATCCGGCTGGGCCTTGGTTTCCTGGAAGCAAACAATATCAGCGTCCACCGCTTTCAGCCAGGTGATCAGTCCCTTCGAAACAGCAGCCCGTATTCCATTTACATTGTAAGAGATGATCTTCTTAGCCACCTTCCTAATTTAAAAGAACACTTTTTCCTAACTCTTCACTACTCACATTTCACATTTCACATTTCACTGATCACTGTCAACCCCCCACCTAGTATCCGAAAACATCCTTCAGCGTCAGTTCTTTTACCGGTCCGTAGGTTTGCAGGGTTTTGGTATCGATCTCCCCTTTCTTACCCATGACCAGGATGGTAAAATTCTTGTCTTTTATATAAAGATCCAGGAAAGCTCTCAGGTCACCAAAATTCATGAACGGAACTTTTTCAAATACATCTTTCCGGATATCATGGGTCAGTCCGAAGCGTTGCGCATTGAGGTAGTTGAAGAGTATGTTCTCCTTGGTGATACGTTCGGTTCTGATCCTGTTCAGGATGGCTTCTTTAGATGTGGTAAGGGCCTTCTCGTTTTCCGGCATATGATTGAATATCCCCATCATGGCTTTCATTGCCTCTGGCAATTTATCGTTCTGTGTACCCAGATAGGAGAAAAGATAAAAATGCTGGTCAGGCCGCTGGGGTGTATTGTACCCGGCATAGGCGCTGTAGGCCAGCCCCTTCGATTCTCTTATCTCCTGGAATACAACCGAATTCATGCTATTTCCGAAATATTCATTAAATAACCGGATAATGGGTATCATCTCCTTGTTATAGTTATCCGAGCGTGAAAGCATGACGATCTCGGCTTGTTTCATATCATAATTAACCGTATAAACGGTCGATTTATTCGTGGGCAACTGTTCAAATTTAATTGGAGGCGGAACCGGTTTGGGTGTTGCCGGGACCTTGTGTTCCTTATTCAGCAGGCTCACCAGTGTATTCGGATCCCCCGGACCATAAAACAGGATCTTGTGCTGAAAGTTGTCAAGTTCATGGATGTTCCCCACGAGCTGGACCGGCTGAAGAGTTGTCAGGACCGAATCCGGATAAATATTCGTAAAGGGTGAAGTCTTTCCATAAACACCATAACTGTACATGCCGGACCAGAGAATGGCTTCCTTCGATAATTTGTTATCCGACCTTTTTTTCCGGATATCGGAGATGAGGTTTACAAGGGGTTCCGGGTTCGGTTTACAATCGGACAACAGGCTTTCGAACAAAGCAATCCCTTTGTTCATATTCTCACTCAATCCGGTCAGGTAGACCCAAAGCTGGTTCTCAGAACTGGAGACATTGAATGAACACCCGATCTTATAAAATTCCTCCTGGACCTGGCGCGCAGAATATTTTGAAGTTCCCAGGTATTTCAGGTAATCCAAAGCAATTCCAATGGCCTTGTTGTTGTTCGTTCCCATATCGAAATAATAATACAGGGAGAAAGTCTTATCTTCCTTATTCTCGCTAAAAAGGACCGGGATGTTCCCTTTCATGGAAAATTTGTGAACGTCATTGAAATAATCAATAAAAACCGGCTGGATCTCGGGAGTTGGTTCTGCTACGATCTTCTTCAGGAAAGCCGATTCGTCATCACGGTTCAGGGTGACTGCGGTGATCTGGGGTTTGAGGACCTTTTTTACATTTTCCGGTATTCCGGTCCTTTTATATACCAGGACATAATTATCCGAGAAGTTCTTTGCGGCAAAATCCATGATCTCCTGTTTTGTAATTTTTGAAAGACGGTCGATCTCATGAACTTGTTCAGCCTGCGGGATGTCCATCACGAAGCCATCAAGCGTTCTGAAGATTCTACCGATATTGGATTCCCCGGCCCGGATCCGTTCAAGTTTAAGATCAGTGATGATTGCCGGAAGCAGCCAATCCGGAAAATCACCTTTTTTTACCTTCTCAACCTGTTCGAGCAGGAGGTCCTTTACCTGTTCCAGGGTCTGATTTTCCTTGGCCTTCCCATAGAGTACTTCCACGGAATAGTCCTTCAGAATATCACTGTATGCCCCGGATTCTAGTACCTTTTGCGCCTGGTTCAGGTTAAGGTCCAATAGCCCGGCCGTACCGTTACTCAGGATCATGCCGAAAAGCGTCAGAAAATCTGCATCCTTCGTATTTCCGCCACCCAGGCGATACCCGATATTAACGGATTCCGCGTCCGGACCCAGACACTCTTTAATAACAGGTTGTGTGATCGGGTCTTCTTTTGCAGGTACAAATGGCACAATGGGTTTCGTTGGCAATTGTCCGAAGGTGGCATCAATCTGTGTGATCACTTCCGAAGGATTCAAATCGCCCGAAAGAAGTATTGCCATATTATTGGGGACATACCTTGCACGATAATATTCCTTTAGGGATTTCAGCGAAGGATTCTTCAGGTGTTCTACAGTTCCAATGGTGGTTTGGGTACCATAGGTATGTTTCTGGAACAACCCCGAGAACATTGCCTCAAAGACCTTTTCATCGTCATTGTCAAGACCGATATTTTTTTCTTCATATACCGTTTCGAGTTCCGTATGGAACAGACGGAAAACGGGATCCTTGAAGCGGTCGAATTCAATATCGAGCCAGGGTTTGATTTTATTTGAGGGAATATCATTCACATACACCGTTTCTTCAAAAGAGGTAAATGCATTGGTTCCCTTGGCGCCTATGGTCGAAAGCAGTTTGTCATATTCATTTGCAATGGCGAATTTGGATGCAACCCCTGAGATACTGTCGATCACATGATAAATCTGCTTTCGTTGTAACGAATCCGTTGTCTTCCGGTAGATCTCGAATTCATTTTCGATCTGATCGAGCAGCGGTTTTTCCTGAGAATAATCCTTGGTTCCGAATTCCTCCGTCCCCTTGAACATCATATGCTCCAGGTAATGCGAAAGCCCGGTATTGTCATGCGGATCGTTTTTACTTCCGGTTTTCACGGCAATGGCAGTTTGGATGCGCGGGGCATCCTTGTAAACCGACATATAGACTTTTAATCCGTTCGAAAGCGTATAGATCCTGATCTTCAGCGGATCGCCCGGAACGGTATCGCATTTATAAACTTTCTGTCCACTGACAGTGATGGCGGTTAACAGTAGAACTGTAACGAACATCGCCATAATTTTTGTTAGCTTGTTCATATGATCTTGTGTTTTAATGTATTTTGATTTCTGTTAAATGGTCAGTCCTGCAAAGGATTATTCAAGGAAAACAGGGTATAATTGACCGGGAATTTTCGATACCGGATCAATAATGATAAGTCAAAAATAACAAGAATTTCTTAATCCGATCTGCCTGTGGCAGATATCAATAATAATTATTTGTGAAAATTCCGGATAAACTCTTCCACTTCCGGCACACCACCCTGGTAAATGAGATAGCCGTTATACGGTTCACGGGGTGTCGTTTCACTATTAATGGGTGTCAGCATGATCTGCTTGACCTTTTCCAGGTCATTGGTCTGACCCAGCGCCCATCCAAGTTTGATATAGGCAGTTTCAGGCAGCATGTTTTCTGCAGGGATTACTCCTTTCGCCATCAGGTCGCGACCCGTATCATAGACGAACATGTGTACATAACCCCAGATGGTCTGTACGGTCATGTAAATGGCAACTCCTTTTTTGGTAGCCCGTTCGATGGCAGGATACAACGGCTTGTTGACATGACCCAGGCCCGTACCGATGATGATGATCCCTTTATACCCGTTGTCAACCAGCGAATCGATCATATCGGGATGCATGTTGGTATAGTAATAGATCATTGCAACGCGTTCTTCGAAGTAAGGCAGAATGGTCACATTCCTGTCGGTACGCCGGTGATTGTATTCCTTTTTTATGGGAAAAACGCCTTTCCGGCTGACGGTGGCAAGAGGGGTATCTCCAATGGTCCTGAAGGTTGAACGATACGATGAATGCATCTTCCTGACACGGGTTCCCCGGTGCAGAAAACCATATTCATCGGAAGTGGGCCCGAACATGCATACCATGACTTCCGCAATATCGCCATGCCCCGCAGCCGTGGCTGCATGCATAAGGTTCAGAGCAGCATCGGAGCTGGGACGATCCGAAGAACGCTGTGAACCTACCAGAACAATAGGGATGGGTGGATTCTGAACCATAAAAGTCAGCGCCGAAGAAGTATAATGCATGGTGTCCGTCCCATGCCCGATGATGATCCCCTGGGTTCCTTTTTCTATTTCCTGACCGATGGCGACTGCAAGTTTTTTATATTGATCAGGTCCCATGTTCTCGCTGAAAACGCCAAAAAGTTTTTCGGTAGTCAGGTTACAGATATCCGCCAGTTCAGGAACAGCCCCGTACAATTCACCCGGAGAAAATGCCGGAATTACAGCACCGGTCCGGTAGTCTAACCGCGAAGCAATGGTCCCGCCGGTTCCCAGGAGCTTGACATTCGGCTTTGACGGGGAATAGGGGAATTCCTTCTCAGGGATTTTGTAGACTGCTTTTTTATAGCCAAGCTCCGTGATATCCGTAATGGTATCTATATCAAGACCAATGTTGTACCCGGTAAAAAATTTTAACACGAGGTGTTTGTCGTCTGTATTCTCGGCCCGCGGAAGGATGGTGCCTTCAAAAACACCGCGGGTGGTATCCACCTTGACTTTTGCCCAGACGCGTGAATTGAATTTCATCAGTACTTCGAGTGCCCGTCCTTTATAACCCTGAAAAATATCTTCGCTCATTATAGTTTGGTAGTTATTGAAATTGTAAGTGATTCTGTGATTCTGTGAATTTCTAGAAACTGATCATGCTGCTTAATTCCCTCAGTGAGATATTTCCAAGTGCTATCCCGGCAAGATTTCCCATCACCCAGCGGACACCGGCTTCATCATCGGGGGAGGTCCGGATCTGTTTATATTTTTTAATGACAAAAGGAAGTTTGCGCTCTATCTCTTCCCTCGTTCCTTCTTTGAACCCGATGGTCATAAGGATGGATTCATAATCCATTTTAGGATATTGATAAAGATGGTGAAGCATTCTTTTTGCAATGGAAAGATCGAGGTCACGCGAAATGAGAAACTTCAGCAGATCGTATACCTTGTCCATCGTGAAGTCCGATAATGCCGGATATTGTCCGATGATATGCTTTAAGGTATGCCCCATCAGCGTGGCTGAAAACTTCGGTGGTATTCCGAGATCCGTCTCTATTTTCTCGATCAGGGGAACCATGTTGTTTTTCAGGATGAATGTGAAGGTGTCTGCAGGTACATCCCACCGGATCAGCTGATCCAGGCGGTCGGAGATCAGCAAGGGCAGATGCTCGGAAAGTGTTTTAATGTTTGAATCTTCCAGGGGAATGGGTGCTGAATCGGTATCCGGATACATACGGTCAGCGCCGGGAAGCACCCTTTCAAAGATGGTCGAACCGTCTTCGAATGACTTCCGCGTTTCATTGGGAACGCCTGCGAATGCCATGGTACACCGTTCCCTGATCGTGTCGAGCGCTGTCGGAATGTCTTCTTCCGGCCCCCAGAAAATGAGCTGGGCATCGTCATCCTTGCTGTTCAGCAGGGACCGTATTTTTTTCCAGGTTTTCGTCCCAACAGTGTCTTCCAGCATCTCGGAATGGACCATGTTGGGCTGTTCGATACATGCGACCACTTTAATCCTCCCGGAAAGTTCGTCACCAAATATTTGTCCGGGCTGGGTGAAGTGTGACAGAATCGAATGGAAAT
>Ga0182011_10004052_pt1 | contig 11839 bp, 8 predicted proteins | sample 711E1DmetaG_FD_120481 | JGI IMG/M metagenome (GOLD analysis project Ga0182011, IMG submission 120481) | Permafrost microbial communities from Stordalen Mire, Sweden - 711E1D metaG | ecosystem: Environmental > Terrestrial > Soil > Wetlands > Permafrost | place: Sweden: Stordalen | collected... | reverse complement strand
GAATTTGGCCGGCGCGTTGGAAGACCTGCGCCTACTGGGAGAAGTGGGCTACCGCGTCGCCAGTGGCCAAACCTTTCCCACTTGGAAAGCGGGTTCGGAATACAAGGCGAAAAGAAGGTAGACGGCATACAATAGGCGGTAGACAGGGAGAAAATGCGACTGCTGGTAGACGGCAGACAGTAGGCGGTAAACGGAGACGGATTCCGCTTCGCGTCTGTCGCCCCCCGCATGCCGTCTACTGTCTACCGTCTACCTTTTGCAGTCTACCTCTACCGTATTCCTGGAAGGAGGCCGCTATGTCTTCAGATGTGCAAGGACTCACTCGCGACCCGTTTGCTCACTTATTGCGCGGAGCGATGTCCATGCTGGCGTTTCTGGTTTTCGCGCGCCTGGTGTTGGAGCTCGTTGGTGTGATTCCCGACATTACCCGCTACATTTCCAGCACGGTGGGACTCTTTATTGTGGCGATTTACGTCGCGGCGGTCGGGCCTCTGCACGGTGGTTTGCGCAAGTTTTCACAGCATTTGCTGCCGGCGTTGATCCTGGCGGCATGGACCCAGGTGTGCATCATTCTCGCGACGTTTGCCGCAGCCGTGCTGCACCTGAAGCGCACCCATTTTGCCACGGAAAAAGACTTTGGCAATTTAAGTCATCTCGGTGTCCATGTGCTTCAGCATATCGTGGCAATTGGCGTGCTATTTGTCATCGTCCTTTTGCTGATGACGGCCGTTCACATTCTGTGGCGGTGGCCAGTGACGGTGGCTCCCGGAGCGATGCTGGGCGTGTTCGTGATCATGCGTTTCTGGACGGAGGCCATGGGGCTGGCGCCATGGCGTGCCGCCGCGTGGAGCTCCACGACGCTGCTGCTCGTCAGTGCGATTTACCTGGGTGGAGTGGGGGCACGGATTGGGTTGACGGAAGCCAGCCAGCTTTTGGCGCCCTCCCTGGTGCTGGGATGGGTGTGGCGCTTTTGGGTTTACCTGGCCACGGTGGTCGCCGCGTATGTGCCCTTTTTCACAACCCACTTTTTCGATCGCTCGCGTGGCGATATACCCATGCGCTTGCTGAAAGCGCTGGGGGGAAGCGTCATCGAGGGATTTATTGTTGGCCTATTGCTCTGGGGCATTGCCATATGGATAGCATGTGTCACGCGCGGGGACGGCACGTTTTCCCCATCTGATTACTAGCCCGGAGGCTTCGCCCCTGAAACGTTCGCTGCGCGTTGACTCGTCACCAGTATCGCTCGCCGCGATTGGTCGTGTATGTTGATTGAACGCTACGCGGCGGCGCGAATGCAACCGACGAATGCTCAACTACCGTGACATAGCAGCGGGAAAACGCCCCCCGCGATATCAAACGGCCAACGCCGCCGCGCGCACTTCGGTGGTTAGGCCGTCCAAGTGACGCCCAAGTGACGAGAAGGCGACTTTTCAGGCCGAATCCAATCGCGGCACAACCGGTCACGCAAAAACCTCTCGTAGGATGAGGATTTCTCAGCACTCACGGGCACCGACTGCTCAACCGTGGGTCGAAAGAGCGGTCTTCCCTTAAGTCTGTAAGACGAGAGTCTGGCCTCCCGGTTACACATGGGGGCCATTATCTTCTTTCGCGAAGTCCCTCGCCATAGGGCGAAGAGAGTCGCTGTGGCCACTGAGAAGTGGAAACGCCCGCGTCATCAAGCCTGGTTGGTTGGCGCCCGGAGTCCATAAAGAATTGAAGCCTGTGAAAAACGGGGTCTGGACAACCTCGAGGGTCACGGTTGCGCAATGGGGAGTTTGATCTCGACTTCAAGGCCCTTGGGCGACCGATTGTGGCAATGGACGGTGCCGCCGCAGGCTTCGATGCAGGTTCGCACAATGGCCAGGCCCAGACCCACGCCGCCCGTTTCCCGCTGGCGCGCATACTCCGGGCGATAGAAGGGTTTGAACACTGCTTCGAGTTCGGCCTCGGGAATGCCCGGTCCTTGGTCGGCGACAGAAATTAGCACCATGCCGCCTTTCTCCTGCGCGGAAATCACGATGGGGCCGCAGTCCCCTGCGTAACGAATGGCGTTGCGCACCACATTGGCGAGTGAGCGGAAGAGGTATTCGGGATGGGCCAGGACTTCCGTTTGCTCATCCACATGGGTTTCAAGGTGCGCCCCTTCGCCCGCTTCCCGCTCGAGAACTCGCCGAACCGTCTCCGCCACATTCACGCGGGTCAAAGGTGTAGTAGTGGGATTGAGCTGCGCCCGCGAGAAAAGGAGCAATTCGTTCACGAGTCCTGACACGTGCCCCATTTCTTCCTGCACACCCTCGACATACTCCTTCTGATTGGGCTGCGCTCGCTGGTCCAGAATTCCGAGTGATACCTGAATCCGCGCGATGGGGGAGCAGAGTTCGTGGGCGATGTCGCTCAAAAAGCGCCGTTGGCCATGCACAAAACCGGAAAGGCGCTCCGCCATGCGATTGATGGCTTCACTTAATTGGCCGAGTTCGTCGCGGCGATGGAGGGCAAGCCGGGTTTCAAGTTTGCCTTCGGCAATCGCTCCGGTGGCGGCGGTGAGTTGGGAAATGGAGTGCGTCAAGCCTCGAATCAGGGGCAGCCAGCAGGCGCCAGAAACCAGAATGACCACGATGGCCGCCGCCAGCCAGGGCGTGTAGTCGAAGAAAAAGGGATTCGTCCACAGCGACGGGAACGTCCACACCAGCGTGGTCTCCTCAGCCTTCATCGTGGATCGATCGAAAATGGGAACGTGAACGCCTACCCAATAGCGAGTGGGTGGACTGGTCTGGACCAGGAACGCAGGAAATGGTGGGGGCGCCAGTGCGCGGGTGGGAGAGGATTGCCAACTGCCGCCACCGGGAGGGTTGGGGGCCGGAGCAACATGCACATCGCCAATGCCGGGCTCGCCCTTCGAAGGCCAAATACCTTCCGCGGGGCCCATGCCTGGAGGCTCCATGGGCGGACCCTTATCGTGGCGGACTTTTTCGAGCACGTCCGGCGGCAAAGTGACCGAGGGCCCTGCTATTTGGATTCCCTGCCTATCGAAGAGGCAAGCAGAAGCGTGCGTCGTGGAAGTGTAGCCCGCCAGCAAGCGGTCCCAATCCTTCCGGTCAGTGTCCGGCAATTGCAGAGCGATGAGCCGCGAGAGAGCCAGAATGCGGTCGCGCCCCGGAGAGAGCAGAAGCGAACCCAGGTCAAGACGGTACTGAACGCGGACAAAGACGGCAAAAACCAGCACCAGCAGGAAGACGTTCAAGAAGGAAAGCAACAGAATCTTGACGGAGATGGAAATGCGCGCTTTCATGCCAGCCCTTCTGACTCCGGCTTGCGCAGCATGTAACCCGCGCTACGCACCGTGATAATGAAGCGGGGCGATTTGGAATCGTCGCCGAGCTTTTTGCGCAGAGACGAAATGTGCACGTCAATCGACCGATCGAAGACATCAAAATTCCGGTCCGCAACTTCATTCAGGAGCTGTTCTCGCGATCTGACCCGGCCCGCCGCCTTGGCCAACGACATCAGGAGATCAAATTCGACAGCCGTCAACGGCAGGACTTGACCGCTAAGGACGGCGCGGCGCGCCTCCGGGTCAAGGCGCAGTTCGCCCACCACCACCTCCGGCTCGCGGGATTCCCCCTGCGCGTGCGTAACGCTGGAACGCCGAATCGTGGCGCGCAGCCGGGCCAGTAATTCCCGGGTCGAAAACGTCTTGGGCAAGTAATCGTCCGCGCCGAGTTCGAGGCCCACAATGCGGTCGGGTTCCTCGCCGCGCCCCGTCAGCATCAGCACCGGCACGTTGGACTTGGCGCGCAGGTTGCGAAGCACGTCAAAGCCGTTCATCCCCGGCAGCATCACGTCGAGAATGACCGCGGAAAACTGCCTTTTGGCCGCCGCCTCAAGACCTTCCGGCCCCGTATGCGCAGCGGTCACTTCATACCCGAGGGGCTCCAGGTAGTCGCGAATCAGGCGGCAAAGCTTCACGTCATCATCCACGATCAGAATTGGAACGAGCGAGTCTGCCGGATTGCCACTTCGAGCTGGCATAGTCAACCTGCGGGCATTTTAGCACCGGGATGTAAGCGCCCCGGCCGATTTTTACCATAGCTTAACAATTCTCCTCTTTGCACACACATTGCCTTTACGCGGGGGGATTCAAATGGACTTGTACAAAGGAGGTTCGACCAATGAAACCAACTATTGCCAGTCTCGCACTCGCAACCTTGTTTTGCGGGCACGCTCTGTTCCGAAAAACTCTTCTGACCTTTGCCGCTCCCGGCCAAGGCTCGCCCTCTTCCATGATGAACCCGCCCGCAGAGGGCCCTCCGCGCATGTTACCTGGTGGGGAAAGAAAATGGTGGGAGGATCCCGAACTCGTCCAGAAACTCCATCTCAGCGATGATCAAATCCAGAAGATCAGGAAAATCACCCAGGCTCAGCAAATCTCTCAGTTCGACCTGCGCGCCGACCTGGAAAAACAAGAGACCACTCTGCGGTTCCAAATGGAAGCGGAGCCGCCCGACGAAGCGCAGGTGCTCACCCAAATCGACAAGGTAACTCAGGCGCGAGCGCGGCTGGAAAAGTCCGAAGTGGAAATGTTGCTGGCCGTGCGGCGTGTCCTGACGACCGAACAAGCAAAATTGGTTCGTGACATGCAGCGCCACGCCGGACCCCCAGCGCCAGGGTTTGGGCCGCCCGACGGAGGACCAGAAGGGCCTCCGGAAGGAGGACATGGTGCGCCTCCCAGCGGCCCTCCCGAGCCACCTCCCAACGGTAATGCAGATTGAAAGACCCATTTGTGACTGCCGGGGGCACCTCTCCCGGCCTCCGTCAAGGGGCGGGCACTGAGTCGATCACTCCGGCTCCGCACTCGCCCCTCGGGAGAAGGGTGGAAGCGAACTTCGACCTTTCGGCGCGCCAGGCTCCCGGCCAGGAATACACCCAGGTGAATAAACCGATGACAAGGATGAAACCAGCTCGCACGCTCTGCGCATTTTGCGCGCTTGCAACAATGCTTGCCTGTGGCGGAGGAAGCGACGTTGCCTACCGCGAAGGGCACAAAGCCGAACAGCGAAGAGATTGGGACTCAGCGTTGGTGAACTACGAAAAGGCTCTCCAGTCCAACCCTGCGAATGCGTTGTACCTTCTCCATGAGAAGCAGGCCCGGAACCAAGCGTCCCTGTTACATCTCAAGAATGGCCAGCGCCTGCTGAAGGAGGGGCACTCAGAGCAAGCCACCGCTGAATTTCAGAAGGCCGCCACCATCGATCCCAGCAATGAGGCCGCTGTCAAGGAACTCTCTCAATTGCTGGCCAAGCAGGCCGAAACCAGGCGAGCACACGAGGCGGCAGTGCAGAAATCGCTCAGGTCCCACGAGGAATCGAGTTCAACGGCCACTGTCCAGATCCAGCCTCTCCCCCAGGAACCTTTGGCGCATTTTCGCATCAGCGCTGATAGTCGCCGAGTTATCGAGACTTTGGGTAAGCTGGCCAATCTCAACGTGGTTTTCGCCTCAGACTTCCGGCCGAGTCCGCTCAGCATTGACCTCACCAACGTCAAGATCGAAGACGCACTCAGAATTGTGGCGCAACAAACCAAAAGCTTTTGGAAAGTTGAGACCCCCAACACCATTCTGGTCATTCCTGACAATCCCAATAACCGCCGGGATTATGAGGAGGAAGTTGTGAAGACCATTTATCTCTCAAATCCTCAGGCGGCGGCTGACCGGACGGCCATCACCACCGCCCTTAAACAAGTGTTGGGTTTACAGAGAATTATCGACAATCCCGATTCCAACTGCATCATCATTCGAGATACTCCGGCGAAAGTCGCGGCGGCGGAGCAGCTCGTACACGATCTGGACAGGGGCAAGGCGGAAATCCTGATTCAAATTGAAATTGTGGAAGCTGACCGCGACCGCATTCGTGACTTGGGCCTGACGCCCGCCACGATTGATTCGAGCGGGAATGTTACGCCGGGATTGGCGGCAGCCGGAGTTTTCTCGCCTTCCACGGCCAGTTCCTCGTCGTCGTCGACTGCCACCACCGTGCAGCTTGGCAGCTTGAGTTATCGTGACTACGCCGCAGTTCTGCCCAGTGTCTACGCCACGGCGGTCTTGAACGATTCCAAAACTCATATCCTGCAAAGTCCGCAAGTGCGAGTGACGGACGGCCAAACCGCCAAATTGAAGATCGGGAGCCGTGTTCCCTACGCCACTGGCAGCTTCCTTCCTTCGCTAACAAGTACCAGCTCGACTTCTTCAAGTAGCTTATTGGCCAGCACGCAGTTTCAGTACCAGGACGTCGGCGTAAACCTGGAATTGACGCCCCACCTTTTGGCGTCCGGGGAGGTCGCCCTTCACGCCAAGATCGAAATTTCTTCATTGGGCGCCGACGTAACCGTTGGGGGCGTTAGTGAGCCCACCTTCGGCCAGCGAGTGATTGAGCACGATATCCGATTGCGAGAAGGCGAGGTAAACCTCTTGGGTGGGCTGCTTCAGAGCACGGAGACGAACCAAGTGCAGGGAGTCCCTGGTCTGGGAAGTCTCCCGGTGCTGCACTACTTCTTTTCCGAGGATCATAAGGAGGTCAGCGACGTCGAAGTGCTGGTGATGCTGACACCGCGGATCATTCGGCTGCCCGACAATTCCCCGGAAAACCTCGCAGAGCCCTTTGCCGCCCACGACGACTCCAGCCCCGGCGCTCCCGAGATGAGATCCATACAAGAAGATCCCGAGCCAAGAGCAGTCCCCCAAGGAGGTATCGCCCCAGGCCAACCGCATCAATAGAGGAAGAAGGACTTTATACCAGCATGGGGGAGTCGAGAGGATTGGAGGTTTTCGAAGTGTCAGATTCACGGAATTGGTTTAGCCGCTCGTTTTTTGCCGCCTTGGTGCTGCTTCTGATGGCAATTTGGGGGTTGGCGCAGTCGGAGTTGGGAAACGTGCAGGGTCTGGTCACCGACCCATCCGGAGCGGTGATACCGGCAATAACCGTAGTGGCTGTCGACGCTAACGGCACCTCGCACGAAACCCAAACCAATGAAGAGGGCCGCTACGCTTTCCAACATCTCACGCCTGGCACCTACACCCTCCGCGTTCAGCTCAAAGGCTTTGCCAATTTCGAAAAACCCGGTGTCGTCATCTCGGGCCAGCCTCAGACTGTGAACGTGAAACTACAGGTGACACTAGAGAAACAGCAGGTCACGGTGGAAGAGAATGGCGTCCATATCAGCGTTCAATCTGAAAATAACGCCAGTGCCCTGGTGCTGAAAGGGAAAGACCTCGACGTGCTTTCCGATGACCCCGACGAGTTGGCGTCGCAACTCCAGGCGCTGGCAGGCCCTGCCGCCGGGCCCAACGGCGGGGATATCTACATTGACGGATTCACGGGTGGCCAGCTTCCCACGAAGTCCTCCATCAGGGAGATTCGTGTGAATCAGAATCCCTTCTCGGCGCAATATGACAAGCTGGGATACGGGCGCATCGAGATTTTCACCAAGCCCGGCACGGACCAGTGGCACGGGCAGGGCATGGGCATGTTCAATGACTCTCTGCTCAACTCGCGGAATCCCTTCGTCAGCACGGAGCCGGGCTACCACCGAGAATTCATGGATGGAAGCCTGGGAGGACCGCTCAGCAAGAAGGCCTCGATCTTTATTGATGGCGGGCGCCGGGATATGGCGGGGAATTCGATTGTCAGTGCGGTGGTTTTGGATTCGAGTCTTCAGCAGACGCCGTTCAGTCAGGCCGTGCCCAGCCCCAACACCAACTCGAATCTGAGCTCCCGTTTGGATTACGCGCTGACCTCGAACAATACGCTCACCGCGCGCTACCAGTTCTTTGACGCCAACAGCAAGAATAACGGGATCGGCCAATTCGCCTTGGCATCGCAAGGCTACGCCACGCAACAAACCGAAAACAACATCGAGATCAGCGACTCGCAGGTCCTAAGCGCGCGCGCCGTCACGGATTTCCGCCTGATGTATGCCCATGACATCAACAATCAACTTCCGGTGAGCCTCGACCCTACCTGGCAGGTTCAGGGAGCGTTCACGGGAGGTGGAAATTCCCTCGGCAAGGTCCTGGACACGCAGAACCACGTCGAACTCCACGACCTCACCTCCATTTCTGATGGAAAGCATTACATTACGTTCGGCGGAAGGTTGCGGGATACGAACGAGTGGAATAGCACCACGGGGAATTTCAATGGAACCTTCACCTTCCCGTCGCTGGCTGCGTATCAATCCGCTGAAACCGAGATCGCGGCGTGTCAGGCGGTCGGGCAAAGCGCGTGCCAGGCCAGCGGCGCAAGCCAATTCTCACTCACGACTGGAAATCCCGCTACCGCGGTCAATTGGATTGACTTGGGACTCTACGCGGAAGATCAATGGCGCGTTCGTCCCAACATTTCGCTCAACCTCGGACTCCGTTACGAAACCCAAAACATCATTCACGATCGCACCGATTTCGCCCCACGAGTGGGATTCGCGTGGGCGCTCGGCCATGGCAATAACGCGAAGACCGTCATTCGCGGCGGATTCGGCATTTTCTACGACCGGTTTCAGGAAGCGCAAGTTCTCGAAGCAAGGCATCTAAATGGCGTGAACCAAACGCAATATCTGGTTACGAATCCTGACTTCTTTCCCAACATTCCTCTCGCGAGCGAGCTTGCGCAGATGTCATCGAGCACGACCGCGAATACGGCCTATCAGATCGATCCCAATTTGCGGGCGCCTTACACCGTCCAAGGCGGCGTGGGTGTGGAGCGGCAAGTTACCAAGAACGCCACGGTCTCCGTCACTTATCTCAACTCGCACGGCGTTCACCAGCTCATGACCCGCAACATCAACGCGCCACTCCCCGGCACCTACATTTCATGCCTGTCCGGCGATACCACGTGCACGCCGTCCGCCGGAACACGGCCGTACTCGGATGAAGGGAACCTCTACCAATTCGAATCCAATGGTCTCTTCAACCAGAACCAGCTCATCACCAACCTCAATCTCCGCATGAGCACAAGGGTTTCCCTGTTCGGGTTTTATTCCCTGAATTTTTCCCGCAGCAACACCGCCGGGGTCAGCTCTTTCCCTTCCGATGCTTATGACATTGCCTTGGATTACGGCCGCGCCGCGTTTGACGTCCGGAATCGCTTATTCTTGGGAGGATCTTTTTCGCTGCCCAAAGGAATCCGGCTGAGCCCGTTCGTGATGGCCAACTCGGGGTCGCCGTTCAACATCACCACGGGCCAAGACAATAACGGCGATTCCATTTTCAACGATCGCCCCGCCTACGCTCCCGCCGGAGCCACGGGAACAAATATCGTCAAGACCCAGTGGGGAACGTTTGACACCAATCCCCATGCAGGCGAGACCATCATTCCCATCAACCTGGGGACAGGGCCGGGGCAATTCTCCGCGAACTTCCGGTTGAGCAAGACGATCGGCCTGGGGAGGAAAACCGAGGCCAGAACGCTCAGCGGTCCAATGGGGCCTCCGCCGGGCGGTGGACGGGGTGGACCGCCGGGCGGAGGTGGCGGCCCAGGCGGAGGTCTTGGGCCTGGAGGGCTGAGCAGTAGCGGCGGACGTGGCGGGCCCCCAGGACAGAACGTAAGTTACCGTTACAACCTGACCTTGGGCATCGGGGCAATGAACGCCTTCAACATTGTGAATCTGGGAGCGCCCGTGGGCCAACTGAGTTCCCCGATTTTCGGCAGGTCGAATTCGCTGGCATCGGGCTTCGGCCCCCCAGGTGGTGGGAACCGCCGGATCGACTTCCAGGTAATGTTCAGCTTTTAGTCCCCGCTCGAATTGAAGAGCGCAGGCTGGGCGCATAGGTCGGCGAATCGGACGAATGGCCCTCAATCGCAGATCCCCGAAAGGTGGCGCTCTTGAGAGTCGGCGGCATAGCCCCCGCGCATCACGCGAACGCATAACGGCCCACCTGAAGGAGTGTGCCCAGCGCCTGAGGGCACGCTCGGAAGGCCGCGCAAGCGGGAACGATGCATTGGGAATGAAAACGCCCTTCCCGGAAAGTAAAGTGTATGATCGCCTGTTCACTTGGTCGTTCTAGTCGCCAAACCGGAAGTTGAAATTCCGCGCCCCTCGGTAGGGCGAGATTGCACCGGACCAGCCACCAGCAGGAGGGTGGCGCCGACTGGCCCTTTTGTACTTCATGCGGCTTGCCGGCGGCGACTTCGCCGTTGTTGGCAGGTCGCTTCCGGCCTGCGGTTGCAAAGTGCCCGTACCACATCTAGCTAAATGCTGCCTGACGGACCGAAAATCTGGCAACAAAACTCGCTTCGTTCATCGGTTGGCCAAGCTCATTGACACGGTGGCGACGGCCAGTAGCGCGAGGCCCGCAAGCAGAGCGCGGACGGGACGCCGGCCCGCTCCCGACCACTCTCCGGTTACCAGGCCCGAGACGTTGGCGCTAATGATCATCAGGATCTGGTAGAGTCCCCAACCCGCGGATGTTCCCAACGCGCCCAGTTGGCGGCTGGCGATTCCGTACAGCAACAGCGCTCCCGCCCACAGCAAGCCCGCCAGCACGCTCCACGCGGCGTCAGGCCAGACCCCGCGAAAGAGCCCCCACGTCCGCTGGCGTGTCAGCAGGTAAGCGGCATAGCCGATGTTGGGGAGGAGTCCGCCCATCAGCACCGCCGGCCAAACCACGAAACTGGTGTTGTTGGGCGCTACGCCAAGCTGCAGGGCTTGCCGAACGATTCCACTGCCGAAGGCGAACCCGAAGTTGATCATGGGAGCCAACAAGCCGCAGACCACCGCCAGAATCATCGATGCCCGGAAGGCCGAGCCCTGGCGCTGCCCGGGCGCGGCTTCGGCCCTTTCGCGCAGGCGCCCGGCGTAGCCGCACACGGCTGTTCCCGCTAGCATCACCGCCATCCCGGAGAGCAACAGCGCTCCTTTGCCCGATGCCAGCACATCTGGTCTTTGCACGATCAGCGGCACGAGTGTACCGAAGGTGCTGCCCAGGCTGATGACAATGGCAAAACCCAGCGCCATGCCCAGATTCGCCACGGTGATTCCGAACAGCACCTGCGCGATTCCCCATCCGAACCCGAACAGGAGCGACGGGAGCAGGTCCCGCGCGGAGCAGGCCGCGTAGACCGACAACAGATTCGGGGAGGTGGCGAACGCCACCGCCAGGGGAATGGCCACGAGTGCGACCAGGGTGAAAACCAGCCACGTGTTTTCCCATTTCCACGTGCGCAGACGCTTGAAGGGGAGCATGAAGTTCCCCACCATCGCCCCGGCGGCGACGACCAGCAGGAATCCTAACGTAAGGTTTGTTTGCATCGGCTCAGACTTTCTCGACAGGTGAGGATGTGTGGCGGGAGCGAGGCCGACGTCTCGGCAGCGACTTCGCCATCGGTCCGCTCAGGCGACCTCAAAGTGTACCACCGCGTGGATTGGAATCCGTGGAATTTTGACTTCTACACCACCCTGCCGCGAGTAGCTCGGACGTAGTGTTGGAGGCTCGTGAGGAGGGGAGCCTCCTAAGAAAGAAACTCTCCTCCTGATTTAGGAGGCTGGCGCGATTAGTGTCGAGGTGGTTATCCAGAGTCGCGAGCTTTTTCGCAGCCAGTAAGGCCCAGCTCGATAGCAGCAACCCAGGGCGGAAACCAGGCAGATCAAACGAAGTTAGCACACCGGGCTGGGGCGCCCCGGACTTGCATCCGAGGCGCTCGTTTCCGGCGAGTACTGCGTTTAGAACTGGTTCCAGAGGTATTGCGTGTAGACTTCGTGATGGAACTGGACTTCCGGTGCTTTCACTACGGTCCCGAGCAATCGCGGGCAGCGGTCAGCGGAAGCCTTTTTCAGATCAATAAAGCGGGCTTTC